>JRHI01000402.1_pt1 | contig 47915 bp, 49 predicted proteins | sample 215371 | NCBI WGS metagenome assembly JRHI01 (sample SAMN02929681, study PRJNA255918) | sediment metagenome | biome: cave system; feature: Ice Cave; material: Sediment; isolation source: sediment from deep within a dark volcanic ice cave with no known source of... ... | reverse complement strand
GGGCACGCCGGAAGTGTGCCCAGCGACTCACCGTGGGCCGGGCATGACAAACACTGACAGGCAAGCGACACTGAGAGCCTGTTGGCGAACGTCTCAAGCGGCCTGTTGATCTAGCTTCGGGGGTGGGGCGGGACGGTCACCGCCCCAGCGGGGCTGGGGCCGGTTGCCGGTGGTGTGCCGCGCCAGCTGCCGAGTCATGATCATGACTGTGGCCCAGAGAACCATGGCCTCATGATGTTCGGGCAGCCGCTCGTAGTCGCGGACCAGGCGGCGGTGACGCATCAGCCATCCGAATGTTCGCTCGACGACCCAGCGGCGGGGTACCACGACGAATCCGCGGGTGTCGTCGCTACGTTTGACCACCGTGACAGTCAGCCGGAGGACTCCGGTTGCCCAAGTCACCAGGCGCCCGGCGTAACCACCGTCGGCCCAGACCAAGGTGATGGTGGAAAACCGCTCGCGCAGCACCGCCAACAGCGGGCAGGCTCCGTCCCGGTCTTGCACACTGGCCGCGGTGACCACCACTGCCAGCAGCAGCCCCAGGGTGTCGACCGCGATGTGCCGCGTCCGACCGTTGATCTTCTTGCCGCTGTCGAAACCCCTGCTCGCGGCCCCGACCGTGTCGGCCGCCTTGACCGACTGTGAATCGATCGAACACGCCGTCGGCAGCTCATTGCGTCCAGCCGCCACCCGCAACCGGCCGCGCAACCGGCCGACCAGCCGATGCGGCAGGCCCCGGGCACTCCACCGCTGGAAAAACGCATACACCGCCTGCCACGGTGGGAAATCCACCGGCAGCGCCCGCCACTCCACCCCGTACTTGGTGACGTAGCCGATCGCGTCGAGCATCGCCCGGGGATCGTGACTCATCGCCCGCCCACCCCGGCCAGCACGCAGCTCGGCCATCACCGCCTCGGCCTCGGGCCCCAGCACCGCCCACTCCGAGTCGGTCATGTCCAAGGGGTAGCGGCGGGCCCGGCCGGTGCAACCACACCCAGCCATCGGGCAACTGGCCTTCGCGGCCGTGACAGAGTAAACAGACATCCCAGGGGCTTCTGGTTAGCGGAGTTGATCGACACTCCTCTGCTACCAGGAGCCCCCTCCCACATCAGGCCACAACACGCCCACGTGACCGAATCGCTACCCGCCACCCACGATCCCAGTACGGCGAATGTGGTTCACCAACAGGCTCTAAGGGTTGTGGCAGGCTTGGTGGATGGGTCGGCGCGCTGCGGGCGGAGTGCATGTAGACAGGGTTCGGAGTCGGCACACGGTGGCGTCCGGGGAGACCCGGGAGTATGTGTCGCATCTGTTGCGCCGGTCGTTCCGCAAGCCGGATGGCACGGTCGGCAAGCAGACCCTGGCGAATCTCTCGGCGCTGCCAGCGGCGGCGGTCGATGCGCTCGAGGCGGTGCTCAAGGGCAAGACGCTGGTGGATGCCGAGGCGGCGTTGGAGGTGACCCGGTCGCGACCGCACGGGCATGTCGCGTTGGTGTGTGCCCAGGCCCGCCGGTTGGGCTTGCCGGCCGTGCTGGGTCCGGCGTGTCGGGAGCGGGACCTGGCCTTGGCGTTGATCGTCTCGCGGGTGGTGCGGCCCAAGCCGAAGGTGTCCACCCTGGCCTGGTGGGACGACGTCACCCTGGGACCTGATCTGGGGGTGGCCGGGGCCTCGCGGGATGAGGTGTATGCCGCGATGGACTGGCTGCTGGGTCGCCAGGACGCGATCGAGGCCGAGTTGGCCGGTCGGCACCTGGGTGAGGGTGGCAGGGCGATGTTCGATCTGTCCTCGTCGTGGGTGGAGGGCAGCCACTGTGAGCTGGCCGCCCGCGGCTACTCCCGGGACGGCAAGAAGGGCAAGGCGCAGATCGAGTACGGGCTGCTCACCGACCCCGCCGGGCGACCGGTGGCGATCCGGGTGTTCCCCGGCAACACCGCCGACCCGACGACGTTCATCGACGCGGTCGACATCGTCCGCGACCGCTTCGGCCTGCAGCAGCTGACCCTGGTCGGCGACCGGGGCATGATCACTTCAGCGCGGATTGATGCGATCAAGGAGCTGGGTGGGCTGTCGTGGATCACCTGCCTGCGCGCCCCCGCGATCAAGGCGTTGGCGGCCGAGGACGGGCCGCTGCAGATGAGTCTGTTCGACACCCAGGACCTGGCCGAGATCAGCCACCCCGACTACCCCGGTGAGCGATTGATCGCCTGCCGCAACCCAGCCCAGGCCCAGCACCGCGCCACCACCCGCGAGAGCATGCTCACCGCCACCGAGGCCCTGCTGGCCACCATCACCACCCGCGTGCAGGCCGGTCGGCTGGCTGGCGCCGACGCCATCGGCGTCGCGGTCGGCAAGGTGATCAACAAGTACAAGATGGGCAAACACCTCACCTACCAGATCACTGACACCACCCTGACCTACCAGCGTGACCAAGCCAGTATCGCCACCGAAGCCGCTCTGGATGGCATCTACGTCATCCGCACCAGCGTGCCCGCCGACAAGCTCGACGCCCCCTCCGTCGTGGTCGCCTACAAGGACCTCGCCCACCTCGAACGCGACTTCCGCAACATCAAAACCAACGATCTGGACCTGCGGCCGATCCACCACTACCTGCCCGACCGGGTCCGCGCCCACGTGCTGATCTGCATGCTCGCCCAGTACCTGACCTGGCACCTGCGCCGCGCCCTGGCACCCCTGACCTACACCGACCAACACCCACCCCAGCGCGACAACCCCGTCGCCCCCGCGACCCGATCGTCATCGGCCGACACCAAGGCCGCCCGCCACACCGACCCCCAAGGCAACCCCCTCCACAGCTTCCGCGGTCTGATCGACCACCTAGCCACCTGACCCGCAACACCATCACCTACGGCGCGAGCACCTTCGACAAGATCACCCTGCCCACCCCCACCCAACGCCGTGCCTTCGAACTTCTCGGCGCACCCATCCCGCGCACCCTCACATAGACAGAACCCCAACCAACCCAGACACAAAACCGCAGCTCAACCATGGATTCAACCGCCCAAGATCACGAAACTTCGGGTTAGGAGTGCGCACACTCCAGCGCGAGTATTCCCGCGAAAAGGACGAGGATCGCACCGGACACTCGGTCCAGCCAGGCCCTGCTGCTCGGAGTCAGGTAGCGCCGGATGGCACCCGCGGCCAGCACCAGGAAGGCGAACCAGAGCCAGGAGGCGCTCAAGGTGCCGCCAGCGAATAGTAGCCGCACGTCGTCGCGTTGAGCGGCGATGGTGGCGCCGATGACCACGACTGTGTCGAGGATCGCGTGCGGGTTGAGTAGGGATACTCCCGCGATTTTCGCGGCAACCTGGGGCAGGGGACAGCCATCATCAACGGTGGGCATGTCGGTGGTGGACCGTCGGTACAAGCCCCAGGCAAGGACGAGCAGGAAGACAGCTCCGACCGCGAGTAATAGCGAACGAAGCGCGGGTATCCCGGCCAGCAGCGCGCCTACGCCTACGGCCCCGGTGACGATCAGCAGGGTGTCGCAGAGCCCGGCGAAGGCGGCCGCGAACAGGGATTTTGGAAAGCGGACGGTAAGGCCTTGGTTGAGGACGACGATGTTCTGGGGACCGATCGGGACGATGAGCGCAAAACCCAGCATCAGGCCGCTGAGATAGGCGGTCATCACGCCACCGACGCTGTGCGCGGGAGCTTGATGACCGGGTTGTGGTGGTGGAGGCGCGCCCGTACTTTCACGTGCGCGTGGCCTGTGATGTGGGATGTGAGGTCGTCGAGCGCGTTGTCAAGTGCCTCGTGCGGAACCTCCCTGCTGACACGCTCGACCTCGACCACGCGGCGTAACCTCCCCGAGAGTTCCGCGCGCCTCGTCCACCTCCGGGATGCACGGCAGTGAGCCTGGTCTAGTGCCGGTCGGCTGAAGATCCGCCTAGCAGCAGTGTGTCTAGTCCCCGGGTGAGTCCGACGCGGCCCGGGAGTGCTCTGATCGCGAGTAGCGTGCCCTCCACGTAGGGCGCGGCGGACGAGCCCGCGTCGTGCCGGATGGTCAACCGCTCATCGGACAGACCGAACACTACTTCTGTGGATACCACGAAACTTGGCACCCGCAGCGAGTGCACCTGTACTCGCCCGATGGTTGCACCGCGCGCTGCGGGATGGCCGTGTACCTCTGCCACCGGAACCGTGGCCGATGCACGCCCCACTTCGGACAGCCGCTCCGCCAGTTCACGTGCCGTGCCACTTGGTGCGTCCCGCTTAGCCGCTGAGGCATAGTCGATCACCTCGCCGTATGGCAGGTAGGGCGCCACGAGTAGCGCAGCTGCCTGTGCCATCGCGGCGGTGATCGAGAAATTGCCAGCCGCGATCACACCTAATTCGCGCGTAGTCGCGGCGGCGTCGATCTCATCGAAATCTCGGGCGGACAGGCCGGAGGAACCGATCACCACCGCGATCCCGCGCTCGATGGCAGTTAGTACGTTTGCCCGGACGGCCTCAGGTGAGGTGTAGTCCACGAGGATATCCGCATGGCGCACGGCCTCGGCGACGGAATCCATCACCGGGATCCCGATCGATTCGCCGCCCCATGCGGCACCAAGATCTTGTCCCGCCGCCGATCTGCTGATAGCGGAGACCAACTTTAAATCTGGGGAGTCCAGGATGGCGCGGGCCACTGCGCTGCCAGTCCATCCCGTCGCTCCAGCAACACTGATTCTCATCATGAATGATCCACCTTGTCGATTCTGTTCCATATATGCGCCACGCCAAACTTGCAGTCGATTCCGTGTGCCGTCAAAAACTCCAGCCAGCGATGCGCCTCATTGGCGTCTTCGGCGGCCCGGTGCAGGCCCGCTGGTGTCGTACCGTTGAGAATCTCGGTGCTCCCGAAGGCCAGTGGCAGCGAGACGCAGCGCGACATTGCGCTCTGCTCTTCGTCACCCACAGCGTCCAGCCAGTACGCGCCCGACCAGGTCCGGCCGTCTGCGGCACAGACGCTGAGGCAGGCTGAAAGCACGACGCGGTCGCGGTCGGCGTCGGTGGTCGGATGGCGGGCTGCGAGCTCGTGCGCCAGGGCTGTGATGCGGTCGCTGTTGCCGGTGCGTAGCTCGGCGAATACCGGTGCCCAGACCTCCCGCCAGCCGGCCAGCCGCAGCGTGCCGCGGATGAACGTCTCCAGCGTCCAGGAACTCGGGATTCCGTACTGGGCGATGAAGGGGACGCTGTCCCGGTTTGGGTAGCCTTCGAAGACCTCGCCGGCGAATTCCAGCTGGCGGGTGGCCTCCCAGGGACGCACAGCAACTTGCTCTACGCTCTCGTCCACATAACGGGCCGGCGAGAGCAGGGCCGTTAACACTCCGCGCGGCGCCCAACTGAAGCGGTAGCGAAAGTCGTTCGCTACCGCAGGTAGGCCGCCGCAGTAGGAGGTGAACTCCACCGTCGCGGGCGTATCGCCGATCGCCGCGCGAGCCTGGGCTACCAGTTGATGCGCCAGCACGTGGTCGAGGCCCGGATCCAGGCCAGCCTCGACCAGTACAACGATACCGGTCATGTACGCCGCCGGTATCTCCGCGAGAATCTCGTCGGAGACATAGCTGGAGCAGGCGAAATGTGCGCCCCGTTTGATGCACAGCCGCAACAGCGCGACGTGCTCGGTGGCAGGCAACATCGAGACGACCAGGTCGCCGGTCCCCAGCTCCACGGCGAGCGACGTCAGGTCGAAGACTCGGGTGGCAGCACGACCGGAGAAGCCGAGTCGGGTCAGGCAGTCCGCGGCCTTGGCCGCAGTGCGAGCCCACAGCAGCACGCGCGGAGCGAGGTCGCACAGCACGCCCAGGCCGGCGCCCGTGGACAAGCCAGCACCTACCCAGTGGATGGTTCCACTCGCAACGATGGTCTTAGACATCGGCCGACTCCCCTTGAATACCGGTGGATAGACAGGCCTCGTGGAACGCGCGCTCGCAGCGCCGCCAGGCCGGCGTTGCACTTCCGATCGCCATGAGGTTGGGCACCAGCTCGGCCGAGAACGACCGGCTCGCTTCCCTCGGAAGCAGCGAGGGCAGGTTGTCAATGGCGAGGATGTCCAGCGGCGGGAGGCCCTCGCGCAGCCGGCGTACCGGCTGCTCCCATGTGGTGGTGCTGTCGTAGATGGGCAGGGCGTTGCTTGCCGAGGTCACGTCGCAGGTGACATCCGAAATAAGGATCAGCCGGCGGGCGTATTCGGCGAGGTCAGTGTCGGTCAGGAACGGCGGCACCGGGTGCGTGCACAAGACGGTGTTGACGAGCAGGTCGTGGCCCAGCAGCGCGGTCCGATCGAGCTGCCGGGTTTCCGCGATATCCCAGCAGGTCGGGGTGATGTCGGCGGTGGCCAACGCGTCGCGCGCCCCCCGTCCACCGCGTCCGAGGGCACCGATGACCAGCGTGCGGAGCGCAGCGCCCTGGTGCGGTCGGCGCAATGCGTCGTCCAGGATCTCCTTCGGCAGGCACCGCAGCGGAGTCTCCAGCTGGTCGCGCAGGTGTAGCACGGCCAGCGCCGCGCCGACGTACCCCGCCCAGTAGCCGAATGCGGCGAGCCGTCGGCCCTCGGAATCGACGAGATGCTCGATGTCGAGCAGCATGCCCCCGCCCGCCGCGAACCGGCGCAGCAACAGGCGAGCGCCCCGCTGCTCCTTAAAGGCGTGGCCGAAGAACACGTGACGGTGGCGCAGCGCCGCCGGTAGGTCGGGAAGCTCCTTCAGGCCGATTACATAGTGGTCGTCTGACGCGGCGGTCCAGCTACCCGGCTCCGCGATTGCACAACCGGCAGCGGAGTAGTCCGAGATCGGAAAGACGCGTTGTGTGGAGTCCTCGATCGTCAGCGCAATCCCGCGTTCAACGAGGCGCCCGGCATCGTCGGGCACGATCGGCGCGCGGCGTTCGGTCGGCCGAACCTCGTGGCGCATCCATAGTCGTAGCATGCAGGTCACACGCAAGGACCGTCCAGCTCAGCGTGCTCCATTTCCTTGGATGTGGAGCGCTGGTCGGTCTCCGTTGTGCATGAGGCACGTCTGCGCGGGATTCCGCCGGTGGCCAGCCAAGAGCCGGTGATGATGAGAATCAAACCGATCAGGATACCGGTGGTGACGGGTTCTCCGAGCAGGGTGATGCCGAAGGCGACGGTGACCGCGGGGGTGAGGTAGAAGACGACGGTGGCCCGGCTGGGACCAGCTTCAACAATGAGGGCGAAATAAGCCATAAAGGCGGCGGCGGTGCACAGCAGGGCCAAACCGACAAGGCTGGCGGAGATGTGGGCTGCCGGCAGCCGGTCCGGTAGGGCTGGCACCGCCACCGGGGCGAGCACCACCGTGTTGATCGCCAAGATGGCGGTGATGACACCGACGGGATCGGTCTCGGCGGTGACGCGGCGGATCAGCAGTGCGCCGCCGGCGTAAAGCAAGGCGGCCAGGAGCACCAGGGCGGCCCCGAGGAGCTGAGCGCTAGCGGTGCCGACGTCTACACCGAGCAGCGCCGCCACTCCGCCGAGGCCGATCACCAGGCCGACGAGCCGTAACCCTTCCATCCGCTCGGTGCGATCGAAGCCCAGCATCAGGACTGCGACAAACAGCGGCTCGGTGGCTACGAGCAGCCCGGCGAGGGAGCTGGTGATGTGCTGCTCTCCGTAGGCGATCAGCAAAAACGGCAGGGTGATCTGGACCGCGGTCAAGACGAGCATCGAGCGCCAGCGCCGAGCTAGCCCGCGCAACGCATTCCGTCTCAACGCGAGGGGTAGCAGCACGAGGACGGCGCCTCCGGTGCGCAGCCAGACCACCACGATGGGAGAAATTCCGGCCTCGACAGCGACGCGGATGAACAGATAGGGCAGGCCCCACAGCACCGACACGGCGGCGAATAGCCGCCAACCCCGCGGTGTCACGGGCCTGCACTGAAGGCGCTCATCACAGTGGCCCCCTTGTCGTGGTCTTGGCGCGCGCCCGCGGTCAGGCTGGTTCTCCGCAGATACGGCGTCTTCCTCAACGATGCAGTCGATGCGATGCAGGGTGTCAGTCCGCTGACCGCCAAAATCCGGTACTTTTCTGCCATGACCTCTAGCGCGGCCGCAATCCCGCACCTGGTGGCCGCGCTCGTCACCGACGAGGTCAGCCTGTCCGAGCTCGGGCAGGCCGGAGACGTCTTCCGCGCGGCGAACGGTGCAGCGCGGGCCACCAGCCCGGTCTACGAGGTGGTGGTTTGCGCCCCCGTTCTTGGATCGGTCCGAAGCCGGGAGGGCTACGACCTTCAAGTTCCAGGCGGCCTGGACACCGTGATGCGGGCCGACACGGTGCTGCTGCCCGGTTGCTGGCCGGTCGACGTCCCTCCCGAGCTCGACGTCCTAGACGCAGTGCGGACCGCTCACAGCCATGGGGCGCGCATCGTCGCAACCTGCACCGGCGTGTCGGTCGCCGCAGCCGCGGGCTTGCTCGACGGGCGTACCGCGACCACACACTGGCGGCACGCCGAAATTTTCGCGCGGGCACATCCACGGGTGCTGCTGCAGCCCGATGTTCTCTATCTCGACCACGGCGACGTCGCCACCAGCGCAGGCACGAGCGCTGGCCTCGACTTGTATCTGCACCTCGTGCGTCGTGACCACGGTGCCGAAGTCGCCGCAGCTGTGGCCCGGCGCCTGATCAGCCCCCGGCAGCGCGACGGCGGTCAGCCGCAGCTGCTTCCCGATCCACTGCCGCAGCCGCAACGTCAGGACGAGCTCACCGCTTTGCTGGAGTATCTCACGGCGCACCTGCACGATCGGGAACCGGTCGCCGTGGTGGCGAGGCGCATGGGGCTGAGCGAACGCACCCTGCGCCGCCGCTTCCATGACCAGATCGGCGCAACCCCCGGCCAGTGGATCCTCACCGAGCGCATGCAGCGCGCCCAACGTCTCCTGGAGACCACCGACCTGCCAGTCGAGACCATCGCACACAACGTCGGACTCGCCTCTGCCACGGCCCTACGCCGCCAGTTCCGGCGCGAGCTCGCTATGACCCCTACTGAGCACCGGCGCACTCATCGGCCCTGAGCCCAGCGAGAAGCCATGAAGATCGACGAGGTAGGCGACCGCTGCGTCCGACGCATCACCCGCGGGTTTCTCAACGGCAGACGACGATATGTGTATTTTATGCAGATACCTATTGTGTTGTTCCTCATAGACTCCTGATGTTCACCTAAATCTGACTCTTGTGTTGTTCCGGGGGTGTCTTCGGCGCAACCTGCGGAACCGTCCCTCGCAGGTCAGGGCACCTTCGACCGCGCTGCGCGAGGGGGCCGCACGCGCCACCCGGTACCCGCGGAGCGTGCGGCCCCCTCCGGGCCGGAGGCTCCTGATTCGCCCAGACGCGCGACGCCTTCGGAGGCGCGCGCAGAGCGCGTCAGGTGGGAGCATCACGGCTGTATCCGCAGGTCGCGGCTCCGAAAGGAATAACTTTGTGATCACAAAATCTATGACGTTAGGACTCTAAAACTTGCAATTTTCTTAATTTCTGTGATGTTCATTTCGAATCGTGAAATCGATCAAGAGGTTTCATAATCTCTCGGCTCATCAGGTGTAGTCATAGTTGGCGTGACCCAGACCAATTTATCGCAGCCGCGGCCACCCGCACCGACACTTCTTAGGCATGCGTCGTCAGCGGCTTTCGCTCAACAGCTAACTGATGCTTTTCCGGTCAATCGCGGCCAACCTCCGAACCGGGTGGTGCGCGGGCAGTTAATTCGTGCGCTGCACCGTCATTACATCGCCTATATGGGCGGCCCCGAGAGCTTTCGCGAGATCCCACGTCTACATGGTGATGATCAACTCAATCAGATCCAACTGGCGTGGCTTCGATGGGAGGAAGCACAGACGGATCTCTCGAGCCTCCCCGACTCTGCCAGAGAGTTTCCCGACTGGTTCAACGAAGTTTCCGAGGCACACACCCAGCCACACTTTTGTCGGTATCTCGCCGAGGACGCCACGCTCAATGAGATTGCACTGTTCTTTCTCGCGGAAGAGCTTGTCGACAGCAAGTTCGACGATCTCATGGCACTGGTCCAACTCGGAGCCACAGGCGAGACAAAAATGACGATCGCTGAGAACTACTGGGACGAGATGGGCGAGGGCGACCTCAGCAAAGTTCACACCACCCTGTTTGAGCACTCGGCGAAGTATATGCGAAACCATATCCGCGAACGAAATGTGCCGACGGCCGCACTTCACATGTCCGAGATCACAGAGAACGCCACGCTCCTGCTCCTTTACGGATTAAACCGGCAACTGGTGCCGCGCGCCTTGGGTGCCATGGGTGTCCTTGAACAAAGCGCATCGCCCCGTTTCGATGCTATGGTGGCGGGCTGCTCGAGGCTAGAAGTCCCGGAAGATGTGATTGAGTACCAGCGTATTCACGTGCATGTCGACGCCAACCACGGCGCGGAGTGGTTCAAGGGCGTATTTCTTCCCCTGGTCCACCATTCACACGATCTCATGCGCGAGATCAGCATCGGCATCGTAACGAGAATTCGTGTCGCCGATGCATACTATAACGCGATGTGGTCAGAGATGAAGACCGTGAGGAACTCTCGATGAAGGAAGGTGCTGCAGATGCGGCCCTGGCGTCTCTATTCCAGCGCAGCTCTGTCTCGATCGCGGACCGGAACGTCTTCGTCGGGAAACTCGTCATCGTCGTATTGATGGCCCTGATCGGAGGCACGCTTGCTCTGCACGACAACGTGGCGATAATGATTATCGGAATTATCGTCTTGGCGGCCACATATGTTCATGCCCTCGAACTGCAGCATCAGTGCCTGCATCACTCCGCCTTCCGTAAGGCGTCATGTCACCGATTGATCGGCATCCCGCTGGGTCTGCCGATGCTCGTGTCTTATTCGCATTACCGCGTGCGTCATCTCCAGCACCACCATTACCTCGGCACTACACAGGACGCTGAGTTTTTTGGGTTCGACACACGACAGCCTCTTACGTGCAAGGCACTTCTGCGTGGAATGTTCGACTACCCGCGCTTTATGACGGTCATGAGAGACGTGGTCAAATCGGCACTCGGCCGCTGGCGTTACACCCTTGGCGCGATCAGCCCGAAAGCTCACAGGAATGTCCAAGCAGAGTACCGCATTATCGGTGCTGCACTCCTGGTTACAGCCGTGGCGGCAAGCTTAGGATTCGGCGAAGTGATCGAAAGACTCTGGCTCGCTCCCTTGGTGCTCGCGGTCCCGATGCATTTCCTCGTTGAGCTACCCGAGCATCTCGGTTGCGATTCCGACACAAAAGATGTGCTCCGCAATAGTCGTAGTATTACCGGGAGCAGGTTCTCGACGTGGTTCACGAACGGTAATAACTTACACATCGAACATCACGCCGCAATGAACGTACCGATGCACAGACTACGAGCGCGTCACTACATTGTCCGTAATGTCGGAAAGTTTGTCGACTCCCACTACGCTGGGTTCTACCGAGCCGTCTTGCGGCAGACTGTGAGAGTGGACCGCACGGAAAGGCTGTTCAGCCTCGCGTCGCTGGATCCGAAGGAGACCGCGGATGAGCCTCGCTGATCTGCTGCCCACACTGCGCAGCCCACTCTATTCCCGGCTGGAGGTGGGTCTGTGGCCGAGTACAGCCCGGTGCGCGCCGGGCGGCGGTGTCATCGTCGGTGGCGTCAGCCTCACCGACGTGGCTGCGCGGTTCGGCACTCCCGTTCAGGTGCTTGATACCACCGATATCCGGGCCCGGTGTCGCAGCTACCGCTGCGCACTACCGGACGCCGAGATCGCCTACGCCGGCAAGGCGTTCCTGTGCCGCGCGATGGCCCGGCTGATCCAGGAGGAAGGACTGTCCCTGGACGTCTGCTCGGCCGGCGAGATCGCGGTGGCCCGCGCTGCCGGCTTCCCTTCGGAACGTCTTGTTCTGCACGGCAACGTCAAGACCACCGAGGACCTCAAGGCCGCGTTGGCCGCGCGGGTGGGTCGCATCGTCATCGACTCAGTCGAGGAGATCAACGCCCTCGGCGACCTGGCGGCCGGACCGCAACGGGTGCTCATCAGGGTCACGCCCGGCGTCGATGGGCACAGCCACCGCGCGATCACCACGGGGATCGAGGGGTCGAAGTTCGGCTTCTCCCTCGCGACGGGCGCGGCGCTGGACGCGGTGGCGCGGGTGCTCGCCCGCCCTGAGCTGCAGCTGGTCGGCCTGCACTGCCATCTCGGCTCGCAGATCACCGGGGTTGTCGGCTTCGAGCTCGCGACGCATCGGATGACCGGGCTGCTTGCAGACTGCGCGCGGCGCTACGGCATCAGGCTTGCCGAGCTGGATCTCGGTGGCGGGCACGCGATTCCTTACGACGCTGGGCGCAGGGAGTTCGACCTGCCCAGGTTCGCCCACCGGGTGCGCGTCGCCTTGAGCCTCGAGTGCGCTCGGCACGGCATCCTGCGGCCCCGACTCACCGTTGAGCCGGGTCGGGCCATCGTCGGGCGGGCCGGCGTGACCCTGTATCGGGTGGCGGTCGTCAAACGGGTGGGTGACGGGCGGCGCATCGTCGCGATAGACGGTGGGATGAGCGACAACCCGCGGCCCGCTCTGTACGGCGCGCGGTACCCGGTCCGGCTCATCGGCAGGCAGGTAGATGTGGCACTGCGTCCGGCAACCGTGGTCGGCCGGCACTGCGAGTCCGGAGACCTGTTGGCCGAGGACGTGCCGCTGCCCGACGACGTGCACGCTGGCGACCTGCTCGCGGTGCCCTGCAGCGGTGCCTACCACCATTCGATGGCCTCGAACTACAACCTGGTGGGACGGCTTCCAGTGGTCGCGCTGGCTAACGGTCAGGCTAACCTGCTGGTACGTCGGGAGACCGAGGAAGATCTGTTGCGTCGCGACGTCGGATGACTCCCAGCAGCCAAGGACAATAATGGATCCCATGTTGTTGAAGACGGCGTTCACCGAGTCCCTGTCGATTCAGCATCCGATCGCGCTTGCACCGATGGGGGATTGCGCCGGCGGAGTGTTGGCGGCTGCAGTATCGAACGGTGGCGGGCTGGGCCTGATCGGTGGCGGCCGGGGCAACCGCCACTGGCTCGAACGAGAGCTTGCACTTGTCGCCGAGCGGACCACCAAGCCCTGGGGTATTGGGTTTCTGACCTGGGCCGTTGATATTGAGACCGTCTTGCGGGCGCTGGAGCATCAGCCTGTCGCGATGATGTTCTCCTTCGGTGACCCAGGCGAGTTCGCCGAACGCGTCCGTAGCGCAGGTGTCACGCTGATCGTGCAAGTCACTGATCTCGATGAAGCTCAGCGAGCGCTCGATGTCGGCGCTGATGTGATCGTTGCGCAAGGGAGCGAGGCCGGTGGGCATGGTGGCCGGCGCGCAACCCTGCCCTTCGTTCCCGCAGTCGTTGACTTGGCGGCGCCGACTCCTGTGCTTGCGGCGGGCGGGATCGCTGATGGCCGTGGTGTGGCGGCTGCGCTGGTTCTTGGTGCAGCCGGCGCACTGATCGGTACCCGTTTCCAAGCTAGCGGCGAAGCGCTCGTCCCCGTCGCGGCAAAGAAGGCGATCATCGACGGTCGAGGCAGCGACACAGAGCGCAGCCGCGTGCTCGATATCGCACGAGGCGCCGGGTGGCCGAAACGATACACGGCTCGCACGTTGCGCAACGCGTTCCTCGACAGCTGGCGAGATCGGGAAGACGAGCTGAGCAACGATACCGCCACCCAGCAGGCGTACTGCGGCGCCGCTGCTCGCGGCGACCCCGACGTCATCCCGGTGTGGGCCAGCGAAGCCATTGACCTCATCACCGAGGTCGGCTCGGCGACCGACCTGGTCGCTGCTCTCGTCGCCGACGCCGTACGCGCCCTTACCCGAGCGGGCAACGGTTGACGGAAGGTCCACCACCTCCGCACGGCTGCACGGGGACGTGCCCGGGATAGCCCGGTTGGTAGAGGTAGACACCGGTAGACGGGGATAGATCCCCCCGGGTGGTGGTTACGAGACAGCCCCGGGTGGGTCGTCGTTGTGATGGTTCTGTTGGTGGCGGTGCCAGGCGTCGGCGATGGCGTCGTGGTGGTAGCAGTTGCGTCCGCCGCGTTTGATCTGGACGGGGCTGCCTCCCAGGGGCCAGCAGGGCGGCCAACTGCTGCCTGCTATGCCCCGCGCATCACCAGCAAGTACACCGCCAAGGCTAGGACATCACATCCACGGCGGACGCGTCGAATTCAAACCCCCCGCAATCATCGACCCCGACCGCCGACCCCTCACCAACCCACTACGCCACTGATGCGACAGCGGTGCCGGTTCGCGGTCGGGCGAGGTGAACGCTTGGGCATCTCGCGCCGTTGTGGACGTTCTTCGTCCAGCATTCCCGTTTTTCCAGCACATCGCCCAAGCCGCGATGGTGTACGTGAACGCCCTGATGGTCCAGGACGAATGAACAGCAATGGAGTGCAGCCGTGATTGCTGTCCGGTCGCCAGCGAGCAGGTTGAGCGCTCACTTCAAAGAGCGACCCTTGCGCCTCACGGCAGCACGCACGTGAGCCACACCAGTTCGCCGCGGTCATCCGTCGAGACGTGGTCGCGCGCGAACCCGAGCTTCTCGAGCACACGGAACGACGGCGCGTTCCAAGTACGCACTGTCGACCAGAGCCGCGTCCGCCCAGTCGCGATCGCGGCGTCGAGCACCGCGCGGGCCGCCTCAGTCGCGTAGCCGCGTGCGTGCGCACGCCGAAATAGCTCGTACGCGATCTCGGGCTCCTCGACGGTGGCGCGGCCGACGATCAGCCCGCAATATCCGATGAAGTCGCCCACGTCACGGCGGCGGATGGGCAGCAGCGCGATCCTAGTCTGTGTTGTCGCGGCAAGCTGTGTCGCGATGCTCTCCTGGATGTGCTCGACTGTCGGCATCCCGCCGCCCGTTCGGCGGCGAGCGCGCGATAGTCGTCGACATCGGACTCGGCCCACGGCCGCAGCGTCAGCGCTCAGTCTCGAGGTGCAACGACATCGGCTGATGCGCGGCCATGGCGCCAGCCTAATGACGCCACTTGGCCATCCCGGGGTCTGAGGAAGATCGGGACGTCACCCCCCAGGTCCTGCGGACGAGCAGGCAGAGTGCCGGCCTGGTCTCTCGCGCCCATGCGCGCGCTCGACCTCTTCGCCACCGCCCAGGCCCGCTTCTGGCAGGCCACCGTAGACGCCCACTTCCATACATGGACGCAGCGCTTGCGGGACGCCGCCGCCCGATGGGCAGGCGAGGATCACCGCCACCGCGGCGATGCCCAGGTACCGGACACGCGCCTGACCGCTTCTCCTCCGTCGGCGAAATCGGTCATTTTCGCTGGCGACCCTCCACCTACACGAGCTCGTGGGTGCCGTCGGGGAGCTGGCGGCTGATCCCGCGGCGGGCCAGCAGTTCCATGATCGGGACGGTGACGCGGCGGGTGGTGTCGAGGGCTTGCCGGGCCTGGCTGAGGGTGAACGGGGTGGGCAGGTCACGCAGGCGTTCGATGGCGTCGTCGTCCGCGCCGGGCGCGAGGTAGACCCCGTTAGCGATCTTGAGCAGCTCACCCGCCCGCACGGCGGCGGCGAGCTGCTTGGCGCCCAGGCCAAGCTCGGCGAGCCGGTGCGCCTCGGGTGCGGCGAACGGCCGCTGCGCCAGTTCGGCGCGCAGGGCCGCGATCGCGCTGCGGAGCGCGTCGGGCAGTCCAGATACCGGTCCGGCGATGTGCACCCGACCTTGGATGAGAGTCAATCGCGAGCCGAGCAGCAGCTCGATCAGGCGCGCGTCGGGCATTTCGGTGACCTGCCGGGCGACCTCCAGCGGCATCCCCGGTTCAAGCGGGTTCTCGGCCGCATGCTCGGCCACCGCGACGGCCAGCCGGTCGCTGCGGTGCACCAGCAACGCCGCATCGACCAGCCAGCCACCAACCGCGACAGCCTCAGCCGGCACCCGCGCACCCATCGCGACCAGCTCGTCGCTGCGCATCAACCCACGCCGGCGCAGCTCGGCGCGCCCATCCGCGACACCGTGGAAGGTAGCCAGTTCGGCGGCCCGAGCAGCGGACGCGCCACGGCGGCGCAGCGCTGGCGGCCGCACGTCCAGCACGGTGACCCCGGCCGCGATGCTTCGGGCGCCGGGATCGCGAAGCAGCGCGCGATCCCCTATTCGCAGCGGCAGCGGCTGCGCCAAGCCCAGCCGCGCGGTGTCCAGTCCCAGGGGTCGAACCCGCGTGGGGACCGCAGCCGCCCCCACATGCAACACCGCATGCCGGGGCAGTTCGGCGGCGGAGCCGGTGGACAGGCGGACATCGACGGTGCGGGTTGCCAGCCAGGCTGCCGGGGTGAGCAGCGCGTCGCCGCGGCGCACGGCCTCGCGGGGCACGCCGCGCAGGTTGACAGCCACCCGGGCCACCGCGGGCGCGGACTCCACGGGTGCGCCCAGCGACTGCAGGCCCCGCACCCGTACCCGTCGCCCTCCGGGGGTCAACTCCAGCTCGTCGCCGACGTGCAGCGTCCCGCCGGCCAGCGTGCCGGTGACCACAGTGCCCGCGCCACGGATGGTGAACGCCCGATCCACCCACAGACGGATGTCCGCCTCGACGTCCGGGGCGGGCAGTCCGGCGATCAGCTCACTCAACGCGACGCGCAACTCGTCGAGGCCGGCACCGGTGGCGCCGGAGACGCAGACCGCGGGGAGCCGGGCCAGCGTCGAACCGGCCAGGTGCTCAAGCGCCTCCTCACGGGCCAGTTCGGGGTCCATCAGGTCACTGCGGGTCACAGCCAGCAGACCATGCCGGACGTTCAGCGCGTGCAACGCCTCCAGGTGCTCCGCCGACTGCGGCATCCAACCCTCGTCGGCGGCGACCACGAACAGCACCGCGGGCACCGGACCGACGCCGGCGAGCATGTTCGGCACGAACCGCTCGTGCCCGGGCACGTCGACGAACGCCACCGTCGATCCGCTGGGCAGCGTCGTCCAGGCGAACCCCAGATCGATGGTCATTCCTCGGCGTCGTTCCTCGGCCCACCGGTCGGGTTCCATCCCGGTCAACGCGCGGACCAGGGTGGACTTGCCGTGATCAACATGACCTGCGGTGGCTACAACATGCATGCCATTACCACGACGCGCAACGCGGCGTCCTGATCGGCCGGTAGCGACCGCACATCGAGCAGGCAGCGGCCCCGTTCGACGCGGCCGAGCACCGGCGGGCTGCCCGCTCGCAACAGCGTGGCGTAGCGCTCCGGAAGGCTGACCGCGGCGCTGTCCAGCGCCACCCCCGGCGCGCCGCCGCCGCCGACCGTTGCCTGCGACGCCACCGCGGTCGCGTCCACCCCGCACGCGGCCAACGCCGTCGCGATCGCCGTCGCTCGCCGGTGCAGCGTTTGCGGGTCGGCTGACAGCGCCTGCGCGGTGGGGGTCGCGGGTCCGCGCAGCGTGGCCTCCAGAGCGGCGAGGGTGAGCTTGTCCACCCGCAATGCCCGGGCCAGCGGGTGCCGCCGCAGCGTGGTGATCAGCTGTTCAGATCCCAGCAGCAGCCCGGCCTGTGGACCGCCGAGCAGCTTGTCGCCGCTGGCGGTGACCAGGTCGGCGCCATGCGCCAGCGCGGTGGTGGCGTCGGGCTCCTCGGGCAGCGCGGGGTGCGGCGTGAGCAGTCCCGAGCCGATGTCGACGATCACCGGCACGTTCAGGCCGGTCAGTTCCTTGATCGGAACCGCGGAGGTGAACCCGGTGATGCGGAAGTTCGAGGGGTGCACCTTGAGTACGAATCCGGTCTGCGGCCCGATCGCCGTGGTGTAGTCCTCGCGGGAGACCCGGTTGGTGGTGCCGACCTCGCGCAGCCGAGCACCGGTGGACTCCAGCAGGTCAGGGATGCGGAACCCGTCGCCGATCTCCACCATCTCACCGCGGGCCAGCACGATCTCGCGACCGGTCGCCAGCGCGGTCGCGGCGAGCACCAGCGCAGCGGCACCGTTGTTCACGACATGCACACTGGCTGCCGCTGGCACCGCCGCCGCCAGCGCGGCCAACGCCCCGGCCCCGCGGCGGCCCCGCCCGCCGGTGACCAGGTCAAGTTCGACATCGGTGGTTCCGGCCGCGGTGCTTAGCGCCTCGACCGCTGCGGCGGACAGCGACGCCCGCCCGAGGTTGGTGTGCAGCAGCACCCCGGTGGCGTTGAGCACCGGGCGCAGGGTCGTCGCGGTCTGCGGCAACGCGGCCAGCACGTCGGCGACGACACCGGCTGGCGCCACGACGCCCTCGCGGACCCGCTGCAGTGCCGCAGTCACCGCCTGCTTGACTTGCTGGCGGCCCAGGCGCTGCGCGGCGGCCGCCACCGCAGGATCGGCCAGCACCGCGTCGGTGCGCGGAACCTGCCGGCGGACATCCATAGCTCGCACGCTAGCTCTTCCCGCGTCCTACTGGAGTGGTGCCGGTATATTGAGGGTCATCAATACCACTTGGTACGGGTTCAGGTAGACATGGTGAAATAGATCTGCACCCGTTGGGCCAGGGCCCGTAGGGGCGTTTCGACCACCGCATCACTATGCCGCCGACCGATGATCTGTCTGCCGGCCAGTCGGCGTTATAAAGACAGGTCCAGGCGCCAGTAGCGGATTCCAGCGGACCGACAACTCGCCAACGCACCCCTCGCCGAAGAGCGGCATAGCGTCGTCCTCGGCCGCGCTCCATTGCGGTCGGCCGAGCCCACCGGAGTAAAACAGGAAACCGCCCGGTTCAGCAATTTTAGCGACCGGCTTAACCGCAAGGTAGACGTCCCTGGAACGGTAGCGACCGCTGCCGAAGATGACAAGCTGTGGCCCGGTACCCGGTAGCCCATGCTCCGCGGCGTCCACGATCATTGTCGAGACGTTGACGAATTTGTGACGTGACACTTCGTAGAGAAGCGTGAAACTCAGGCCATCATCGGAGCGAGCGAGTATCGACCGCCCCATCAGGGAGTAGATCCCTGCTTGCCGCGCGTCGGTGCTGAAGAAGACGTACATGCGGCGGTTGGCGCTCACCCCGTCGAGCGGCACGTCGAAGCCGCCCTGAGCAATACCGGGCACCAAGGGCGGCCGGCTGAGGAACGTCAACCCAAGACCGGCATCGGCGGTCTTGTCCGTGCAGAACGCGATTGAACCAAGATCATCATTCGGGATACCGTGCCAAATTCGCCAGGTGTCACCGAACAAGAAGTAAAGGCGATCTTGGTGGGCGAAAGACGCGCCAAGGTCGGTGCCGATGATGCCGAACCGACTCTCTGTTCGATTGAAAGCGAACTTCGCTGTTCCTGTTCCGTCCCAGCCTTCGCGATCGAACTCGCCAGTTAGTTGCACAATCTTTTGCGCACGATTGGCAAGCCGCGGGTGTGGCTGGAGGGTGTCGAAGCAATCTGTCCGAATCCACGACTCCTCGACGTGGAGGTTCGGATGCCAATAGTGCACCACCGCGCCCCGGCACTCCTCAACCACGACCTCGAAGTTGCCGTGCATCGGTGAGTCGAAACTCGACTGGATGATGCCACCAAGGCCGGCACACGACTGGGTGATGAACTGGGCCTTGATCCACAGCAGGCGGACGTCGCGATTGTCGTGAAAGAAATGGCGCAGCTCTATCGCGCCGTCGTTAAGGTGCAAAGGCGCGACGACTTCGAAGTTCCGGTGCGGTCCGGCACCGAAGTCGGACTGGATGATGCAGCCGGCTCCGGCGACCGTGTCGTGATCACCGGTAATACGTGGTCCGCGAATCCACGGCCCGAAGTCGTTACGGGAATTGTCCCGGAACCAATGCCATAGTTCCGTGCCGTGCACGATCGCAGCCTCAAAATTGCCGTGCCTGCTGAGCCCGTAGTCGGATTGAATGAGACTGACATAAGCACTGGCCATCTCAGTCCCTTTCAGTCTTCAGCAAGCTGATTGCGGAGGCGGACGGGAATCGAACCCGCCTGATCGAGTTGCTCGACCACGTCGGTGTTGAAGACCGCGGGGGCCACCAGGCACCCATACGCCTCCGCCGGAGATCTTAGGTGCCGGGCCGACTGCCTCGACGGCTAGCCCCCAGGACGAGGCGAATGCACAACGGCCCGGCCGCTCATGGCGAGCGGCCGGGCCGTTGCGGTGGATCGTCGAGCTAGCCTGATGAAGCGGCCGAACTCAGCTGACGCCGAGCTTCTCCGCGGCCATCGTGGCTCCCTGGACCCGGTTCGTGATTTTCTGGAATGCCACGTCCCGCGCGTAATCAGGCGAACCGTGGTTGGGCTTCTCATCAATGCTGAACGGTGAGAAGCCGCAGTCATCGGTGGCGCCGATCCTTTCCTTCGGGATGAAGTTGGACGCCCGCACCAGGGCATCGCGAACCTCCTCTGCGCTCTCGATCCGGGGGTTCCCCGGGTTGATCACGCCGATGTAAGCCATCTGGGCGACGCCATTCGCGTCGTCGCGCAGATGCTTCCCGATGGACTCATAGACCGGGTCCTTGTCCCGTTCGCTCGCCAGCTGGATGAGGAAGTAGCCAGCGTTCATTTGGAACATGCTCGGGAGCAGGTTGTTGTAGGGCACATCGGCGCTGTGCACCGAGTCCCGGTCCCCGCCTGGGCAGGTGTGGATGCCAATCTTCGCCCGCTCCTCCGGAGAGAACCGTGCGAAGACACGGTTGTTGAGCTCGATGAAGTGCGGTAGCAGACCGGCACCCGTCCACGGGTTGCGCGGGTCTTCCCGGGTAGCGAGCCGGCCCTCGGTGAAGTCGATGGAAACCCGCGCAGCGCCAGCCTCGAAGGCCTTACGGATGTCCCTCTCGCATTCGTTGACGATGTCTTCTTCGAATTGCTCCCGAGAGTAGCCGGGCACCTCATCTTTCAGCGGGTACAGCAAGGCGATCATAGAGGGCGCGATGACGGCCTGCTTCATGGGCACGTGCGCGTAGCCGATAGATTGCTTCAGCAAGTCGGCCGCGTATGTCTTGTACCGCAATGGGCCACCGGTGAGGCGCGGAAGCTGCCGCCCGTGGCCATCGGCGAAGATCGCGAAGAACTGGCCGCCCGGGGCGAGGTTGTCGGCAAGGCCGGTCCCGGCCAGGGTATCGGTGATCGGGTACGTGGCGAAGCTCGACGAACGCTGCTCGCCGTCGGAGATGATCGGTGATCCGGTGGCCTCAGCGCGCTCGATTGAATCTCGGACTGCCGCGTCCTGCTCGGCTTCCAGGGCGCCCTTGTCGATCTTGCCATCATCATAGGCAGAGTACGCGGCCTGCAGCTTGGAAGGCCGGGGGAGCGAACCGACGGGCTCTGTGGGAATTCCGGTGGCCGTTCTCGGATCGTATTCAGTCATGATTTCCTCTCTGTTGATTTGCTTAAGCGAATCCATTGATTGAATAAACGAATTGGCGATTGCGCTGCTCTCTGCAGCCTCCTTCCTGCCGGAAGAGATCGCCCCGAGCCCTCACGATGGCCGCGCCGATCACATGACGGGGCGAAGGACCGGCACAGACAGGTCTGTCTAACTGTGATTTCGATCATAGCGAGGTGGCAATGAGTCGGTCAATGACCACCCATCTGCGCTACTTACATTAGCCCGCGCGGTCGCAGTTCGTTGCTCAGAGTCTCGATTGTCGCCGCCGAACGTGGGCGCGTAACCACATCGCCAGTCCTGCTGCGGCCAGTACGCCGAGCGCGACATTGCTGACCACGCCCAGCCGCTCCTGCACCACCACCAGGCTGGCACCGGCGAGGTACCCGGCGACGGCTACCGCGGTCGCCCAGAGCACCCCGCCGACCAGGTTGTAGGGCAGAAACCTCCACCAGCTCAAGCCACTCATTCCCGCCAGGCCGGGAACAAGCGCCCGCAACAGCGCGGTCATGCGGCCGATCAGCACAACGATCGGGCCCCTCCGGCGTAGCAGCTCATTGGTCGCGCGCACGGCGTCCGGCTTCACCAGCCGGTCCGGCAGGCGCTTGAGGAGCCGCTCGCCGTAGCGGCGACCGACGCCGAAGCCGACCGCGTCACCGATGACCGCTCCGGCCACGCTGATCGGAATCACCGCCCACAGCGATAGGGTCCCCACCTGCGCGGCGGCCCCCGCCACCAAGATCGCGATCTCGCCGGGGAAGATCACACCCAGCATGGTCGAGGCCTCGAGCGCTGGACACAGGAAAGCCAGGATGAGCATCGGAGTCGGCGGAAGTGCCCGCAGGGCGTCGAGCACCATGCCCCGATCTTGACCCATCGCCACGTGCCCGCCAAGGGCGCGTGCTTGCCGTACCTCTAAGGCGGCGGCCAACATCTACCGGACAGCGGTCCATCCCCGACTGTTGAGGAGATCGTCATGTTGCCACGTTGGCCGCGGTCGGTTACCTGCTGGCCTCGTGGCGTTCCGGCGTGACCTACCAGCTGGGTAACCTGATCGCGGCATTCACCTGCCGATCCAGCAGCGGCTCGCGGCCAGCTACGGCTATCCCTTCGCCCTGCTCGTCATGATCGTGCCGGTGTGATCGCCGTCATCGTGCTGACAGCGATCGGCAGTGAAGCCGAAGGCATCCGCTTCGGCGCACATCCAATACCCCAATCGCCCGACCTATAGCGCAGCGCCCCAACCGCCGCCACCGGGAGTTTCGATTCGGATCCGATCGCCGGGGCGCAGTTGCCAGGTGCCCTTGCTGGGTAGGTCTACCTCGGTGCCGTCGGCGCGGCGCAGGATGTTGCGGCCCACGGCCCCAGGTCGGCCGCCGCCGAGGCCCCACGGCGAGTGCTCGCGGCGTTCGGACTGCACGGTCAACGTGCAGTCGGCCAGCACCTCGACCTCCCTGACCAGACCGTCGCCACCGGGATGCCGGCCGGCGCCGCCGGAGGACGACCGCAGCTCGTAGCGCCACACCCGCAGAGGGTAGTCCAACTCCATCGCCTCGGCGGGAGTGTTGCGGGTGTTGGTCATCCCGGTGTGCACCCCGGACATGCCAGGACGGCTGGGGGTGCCGCCCTCGCCACCGCCCAGCGTCTCGTAGTAGCTGAACGGCCGGTCGCCCCCGGCGCCGATGAGCAGGTTGTTCATCGTGCCCTGGCTCGACGCCGGTACCCGCTCGGGAAGCGCCTGGGCGAACGCGCCGAGCAGGACGTCGACGATGCGCTGGCTGGTCTCGACGTTACCGGCGGCGGTCGGCGCAGGAAACCGCGCATGCACGAGGGAGCCTTCCGGCGCGTGCACGTTTAGCGACCGGTAACAGCCGGCGTTGGGCGGGGCGTCCGGGTCGGTCAGCATCCGGAACACGAACATCGCCGACGACAGCGTCACCGCGAACACCGCGTTGCAGTTCACCGGAATCTGGGCGTCGGTGCCGTCGAAGTCGATGCTCACCTCGTCGCCCGCGACGGTCACCGCGGCCCGGATCGTGACCCCGGCACCGATCTCCAGGACATCAGCAAAGCGGTAGCAGCCGTCCGGGATCTCCCGCACAGCCGCCCGGACCCGCCGGTCGGAGTAGTCGCAGACGGCGGCCATGGCCTCGTGCAGCCGCGCCGTACCCATCCGGCTGGCGAGCTCCCGCAGCCGCCGGGCACCGACGTGGTTGGCCGCGAACTGCGCCCGCAGGTCACCGCGGCGCTCGCCGGGCGTTCGCGAGTTCGCAGCGATCAACCGCACCACATCGTCGCGTTCCCCGCCGGCGTCGGCGATCAGGATGGGCGGGATCCGGAGTCCCTCCATCGCGATGTCGGTGGCGTTGGCCGGCATGGATCCCGGCGCCGCCCCGCCGACGTCAGCGTGGTGCGCGCGGTTGGCCACATAGCCGAGCAACTCAGTGTCTTGTTCTGGTGCGCCGGCGAAAACCCCGGCGACGATGGTGAGGTCGGGGAGGTGGGTGCCACCCAGGTACGGGTCGTTGACGCAGATTTGCTGACCGGGCTGCAGCGCACCGTAGGTGTCGAGCACCGCGCGGACGCTGGCCGGCATGGCGCCCAGGTGCACCGGGATGTGCTCGGCTTGGGCGACCATCTCCCCATCCGGGTCGAACACCGCCGCCGAGCAGTCGGCGCGTTCCTTGATGTTCGGCGAGTACGCCGCGCGCCGCAGCGCGACGCCCATCTCCTCGGCGACCCCGGCCAGCGCGTGCCGGAACACCTCCAGCTCAACCCCGGACAGCTCAGCACTGGTCATGGTGTGACCGTCGCCAGGAGCGCTCGGTGATCCGTACCGGCGACGTCGTGCACAGCGAAGGAGGCAACGGTGCGCCGCTGGCCGGCGAGCAGAACATGATCGATGGGAGCCGCGAGCAGCCGTGGCCACGACGACGGCCAGGTGCCGGTCAGGGCGTGGCCGGACCGGACAGCGGCGTCGACGCATCCGGAGTCCAGCAGTCGCTTGAATGGCGGATGGTCGAGGGTCGCGTTGAAATCACCGACAATGACCGCCGGACCTGCGCACCACCGAGCCACCTCGCCGAGGTCTGCCCGCCATTGGCGTACCTGACCGGGCAGCGGCGGCGCCGGGTGAACGGCGACGAGATTCAGTTGACGGCCTTCCACGTCGACCGTGGCGGCGAGCGACCCCAACAGCGCACCGGGAAGTGCGGTCGCGAACCGCGGCCGAAGCTCCGCCCTCACCAGCAAGGATGTGGGGAACGGACCAGTAGCGACGCGGTCGTGGGTCACCTGGCCGTCGATCGGGTCGAGCGGCTCGTCGGTCTGGCTGACCAGATCCATGCCACGGCGCCGGGCGCCTTCGACCACGCTGGAGGCGAACTGTCGGGACCCCTCGGGAAGGACGATCGCGTCGACTCGGCTGGTCACAGCCAACTCCACGATCTCGTCGACAGTGGCTCCATCGGCCATCACATTGCTGCTGAGCACCGCACCGTCGGCGCGACGGCACCCATCAGAGCGCCGCTGAAATCGGCGGATAAGGGTTGCTGTCGAGGTTGCGGCGAGCACGGCCAGAACGAGGCAGAGTGACCGGACCGCCCGGACGACTAGCCCGGCGACTGCAGCCAGGATCAGGAGGCCGGCGCCCAGCTGAGGTCGGAATGCCACAAGCTGCGCCCATGGGGTCATCTCTCCGATCGGCAGCCAGCCGGCGGCGAGCACGGAGACGGCAGCGACCACGAGTCCCACGGCAACACAGTGGAACGTGACGCGGAGCCACCGGCGCCGAGGCACATCGGCAATCGTGCGGCTCTCATGATCTAGACCAGGCACTAGCTACTCCAGGGACCGGGTCGAGGGCGAGCCATGCTTACATATTGAACAGTCCACGGGAACACGCCGCCAGCCGACCGCGAGTGGATTTCCGCCTCTCGCGAGGTGCTGATGTGCACGTCACACGTCCGTTATGCCCAGCGGAACGCTCCAGGGTTGACACACGATCTCGTCACTGTCCGTGTCGCTCAGGGCCTCGGGGTTGCTGCGCGCACAGGTGCCGCACATCCACCCACCTTCTTCATGGGACCCTTGTGATGCATGTGGTTGCTGGGAGCATCCAGAACGCGGCGACTGCAACCAAGCCAGGGCGCTACGAGGCAAAGCCCTCATCGGCCACGGCTTGGCCGGCTTACATCAACAAGGCCCGCGCCGCTGCCTGACAATTGGCTCAACGCGGGTACCGGTTCATCCGAGCCACTCCGTGAGCGTGTCGCGCAGGCCCGTAGGACACCCTTGGGCCGGTGCGCGATGACACAGGACGATCACTGAGCCCACACCTGGGTGCTCGCACTGGAGGGTCAATCTCATTCCCGGGTTATGGTCGGGGGCGAGGTCTCCGGCATCGCCGACGGGTCGGCGCCGCTGCGAAGGGCGGCAGTCATGAATGACGCGGGCTCGCCGGTCGAGCGGGTTGTGACGCTGCCCGGGCAGGGACGCACTGTGGTCTGGGACTGCCCGGGGCCGCCGGCCCTAGTGCTCGTACACGGTGCCACGATGACCGCCGAACTCAACTGGTCGGCGGTGTTTCCGGTGCTGGGCCAGCAGTTCCGGGTACTGGCCTTTGATCAGCGCGGGCATGGGCGGGGGCTGGGCTGCGCGGGGGCCTACCGGCTGGAGCAGTGCGCCGATGACATCGCTGGGCTGGCCGCAGTGCTGGGCGTCGAGCGGCTCATCGTGATCGGTTACTCGATGGGTGGCCTGATAGCACAGCTGTGTTGGCGCCGGCATCGGCAGCTGACCGCAGGACTGGTGCTGTGCGCAACCGCCCGGAGCATCGCGGGTTTGCAGTGGGCACGCTGGGCGAAGCTGATGATGCCGGGGCTGATGATGCCCGCGATGGCGGCCGATGCGGGACCGATGCCCTGGCTGGCTGGGCTACGGGCCGATCTCATCGGCATGCACCTGCTCGACCGGAACCATGATCGGGCCGACCGGGCCTGGGCGCTGGGCCAGATGCGCCGGACCCCGCTACTCACTGCGGTATCTGCGGTGTCCGCGGTGTATGCGTTCAGCTCCCACGACTGGATTGGCGGGATGGACGTGCCAACCGCCGTGATCATCACTCGGCACGATCGGGTGGTATCACCGGCCCGGCAACGGAGACTGGCCGCCGCGGTACCCGGGGCGCTGGTGTATGACATCGACGGCGAGCACGACGTGTTCCTCACCGCACCGGGCCGCTTCGCCGCCGCGCTGCGCGCCGCATGCCAGGCGATCTGTCCCGACGGCGTTATCGCAGGCCCGGACGGCCCCGCCGCAGGCCGTGCGCGTCACTGAACACGCCCCTGGGGGTTACCTCGACCGCCGTTGGATCACGCGTTTGCGTGTCGTCGACCACAGGATCGCCGCAGCATCTGCCGATATGGCACGGTGGTCGGGTGTCGCCCCAGACCCCGGTGACGCCAGTCGATGTCACGTGACGCGCACTTTTAGGGGACTGTATGTCGGTCATCTTGAGGTCTGTTCCGTTGGAGCTACCACGTCGGGATCAGCACGAGTTCGCTGTTCGAGATCGCCGGGTCACCGTGGACGGGATAAGTACCCAGTACCTGGAGGCCGGTGCTGGGGCGCCGCTGTTGCTGCTGCACGGCTATGAGCAGAGCGCGACTAGTTGGCGGTGGGTCATCCCGACGCTGGCTCGGACACATCGGGTGTTGGCGCTGAGCCTGCCCGGTCACGGAGACAGCGCTCCGGCGGTCGGCGGCTACGCCCCGGGCCGCGACCTGGCCCCGTTTGTGGCCCGCTTTCTGGACACCCTCGGAGTGGGGGCGCTCGACGTGGTCGGCAACTCCGTGGGCGGTGCGGTCGCGCTGCGGCTGGCTCTCGCCGACCCGCGGCGGGTGCGAACGCTGACCCTGGTCGCCAGCGCGGGGCTGGGCCGCGAGGTCAACCCGCTGCTGGCCCTGGCCGCCCAGCCGGTCGTGGGTGAGCTGGCGATCCTGCTCAGCCGCGTGCCGGGCGGTGACCTGCTGCGTACGACGATGTCTGCCGCGATGCTGTTCGCCCAGCCTTGGCGGATGCCCGCGGAGTTCGTCACCGAGCAGCACGCGCAGGGACGCCGGGCGGGCCACCTCGAGGCGGCCACCGCCATGGCTCGCGCGCTGTTCGACGTCAACGGACAGCGTGAGGTCCTGCTCGACCAACTCCACACCTTGGCGATGCCGACCCTGGTCGTCTGGGGCGCGTGTGACTATGTGCTACCTGCCTACCAGGGTCAGGCCGCGGTGGACCGCCTACCCGCAGGGCGGTTGTCGGTGTTCCCTGACTGCGGACACCTGCCCCACGTGGAGTGCCCCGACCGGTTCGCCGCCGTGCTCAGCGAGTTTCTCACCAAGCACCAACACCCCGGCCACGGGGCGCATGGCGCACCCCCACTCGCCTACGTCGATCTCTGAGAAGGCCCGCCATGGCGACATCCGCTCCGCGCATCGCACCTTCCGAGGCCTACGGTAGCCAGGCCGGCCACTACGAGCAGCGGACGGGCGCCTTTCGCTACTGGCGTGAGCTGCTGGTCGGCAAGCTGCCTGCGCGGCGCGGGGACACGGTCCTCGACGTGGGCTGCGGTACTGGGTTGTGCCTGCCGCTGCTGCAGCGCAAGGTGGGCGCCTCGGGAATGATCGTGGGGATCGACGAATCCGAGCAGATGCTCCGGGTGGCCGCTGAGCGGGTGGCCGAGCACGGCTGGGACAACGTGCGCCTGCTCGCCGCCCCAGTGGCGGGTGCGCCGATCGAGCGCACCGCGGACGCCGCCCTGTTCTGCGCGGTGCACGACGTGTTGCAGTCCCCGGCGGCGCTGGACCACATCTTTGCCCATCTGCGTCCCGGCGCGCCGGTGGCCGCGGCCGGCGGGAAGTGGCCGGCCCCATGGTGTTGGCCGCTGGGGACATGGGTGGCCGCCTTGCACGCGCCGTTCGTCAACGACTTCACCGGCTTCGACCGGCCCTGGCGGCTGCTGGCCCAGTTCGTCCCCGACCTGCGGATCCACCAGCTGGCCTGCACCACCGGATACCTCGCGCTCGGCCACGCCAGGGGCCGCTGACACCGGGGCGACGCCGCGCGCGTCGACTCCAGCTTGGTGTTGCCCTCGACCAGCTCAGCGCATACCTGCAGGTTGCAGGTTCACCACCAGGTTTCCGGCGTCGTCGACAACGGCGACCTCACCGCTGGCCAGCAGCGTGGTGGTGTCCGGTTGTTCGATCAACGCCGGACCGGTGACGCTGTCCCCGGCTGATAGACCCGATCGGGAAACCACTCGCGCTGCGCCCGCGCCGCCGATCTCCCGGGACCGCTCCGGCGCCGGTTCGCCCAGATCCCAGTCGCTCGGCGGCTGCGACAGGATCGGTTCGCCCCGTGCCACCACCCGTAGCGTGACGACCACTACTGGCTCGTCGGGCATCGCGTACCCGTAGGACTCCTGGTGCGCGTGGTGCAGCAGTTGCGCCAGATCCGCTCCGCTCTCTGCAACGATCCGCAGCTCGTGGGACTGGCCGGCGTAGCGGGCATCGGCGATCCAGGTCACCGTGATGTCACCTGCCACACCTTGGCGTTCCAGCTCCTCGCGAGCCTGCGCTTCCAACCCGGCCCAGGCGTCGGTGAGGTCCTCGTCGGCCGCCGTCATCACCGTCCGGGACGCCTCACACCGGGCCGGTGCGAGCAACAGACCCAGCGCGCTGAGCACTCCCGGTGCGGGGGGCACCACCACGGCGCGACAGCCGAGCTCGCGGGCTAGCGCGGTCGCGTGCAGCGGACCGGCGCCACCGTAGGCGACCAGAGCCAACCCTGCCGGGTCGACACCGCGCTCGGTGCTGACCTTGCGGAGTGCGCGAGCCATCGTGGCCCGCACCACCTCGAGAATCCCGGCCGCCCCACCGGCCGGCTCTGGTAGCGCGCCGACGGCGCGCGTGGCCGCGTCGATGTCCAGGCGCAAGCCCCCGCCCAGTTCGCGATCCGGGTCGAGATGGCCGAGCACGCAGTGCGCGTCGGTGACCGTCGGCTCGGTGCCACCCAGCCCGTAGCAGGCCGGACCGGGGTCGGCCCCCGCCGAGCGCGGGCCGACCCGCAGCGCGCCGCCGGTGTCGACCCAGGCGATCGACCCGCCGCCCGCGCCCACGGTGTGGATCCCCACAGCCGGGGTGCGAAACGGCAGGCCGGCGATCTGCGCGGACGTCGACACCTCCGGCTGGCCATTCCTGATCAGGCACACGTCGGTGGACGTGCCGCCCATGTCGAAGGCGATCGCGTCGCCGAAGCCGGCGCAGCGCGCCACGGCGCCCGCCGCCACGACACCCGCGGCAGGCCCGGACAGCAACGTGTGCACCGGGGCGGCCGCGACGAAATCGACGCCGGCAGTGCCGCCACCCGAGGTCATCACGGTGATCATCGGATCAGGGAGCCGGGCCGTCAGGTTGGACAGGTAACGGCGCATCACGGGTTCGACGGCGGCGTTGAGCACGCACGTCGAGGCCCGCTCGAACTCGCGGAACTCCGGCAGCAGCACGCTGGAGCGGGTGATCGGCACGTTCAGCCGGCTCAGCGCGTCGCACAGCCGCCGCTCGTGTTCGTCATTGGCGTAGCTGAACAGCAAGCTCACCGCCACCGATTCCGGCTTCAGGCGCTCGACCTGGTGCACCACTCGATCAATCTCCTTGTCGGTCAGCGCGACGACCGCCTCGCCGTCGGGGCTGGTGCGCTCAACGACGGTCACCACCCGGTCGTGCGGAACGAGCGGCGCGGGGCGGGTGACGCGCAGGTCATAGAGCGCGGGCCGGTCCTGCCGGGCGATCGCCAGCACATCGGCGAACCCGTCGGTGGTCACCAATACGGTCCGGGCGAGCGAGCGTTGCAGGACCGCGTTGGTGGCGGTGGTGGTGCCGTGGGCCAGCAGCCGCAATGCCGTATCCGGCCACGCCTGCCCGACACCTCGGTGCACTCCCACCGACTGGTCGTCCGGGGTCGTCGGCACTTTCACCGCCCGGGGCCGGTGACCGGCGGCGTGCACCACTACATCAGTGAACGTGCCCCCCACATCCACTCCGGCGCACGCCCTCCTGGGCTCAGCCATGACCGCATCCTTCCCGTCCCGCCCATTGTTGCCGCGTGTCCTTCGTGCGCAGCGGGTAAGCGGCGTGCACTGAGGGTTACTCTGGTTGCGATGTGTGTCTCTGCGTGGGACAAGGGAATGTGCCGGTGACCAGGGTCGCCCGCACGACGTCGGTGTGCGCTGTCGCACTGCTCGGTGCGGGATTGTTCACCGCAAGAGTCGCCTCTGCTGACGAGCCCTGCACCCACACGATCAACAATATCGACGGCGCACGGGCGGCGCTCAACGCCGCCGCACCAGGAGATATGTTGTGCTTCTTCGGTGGTGACCTCGCTAACGTGGATCTGACGCTGACCAGGTCCGGTACCGCTAAGGACCCGATCACTCTGGTCTCTGACGGGCACAACACGGTCCACCAACTCCACGTCCTCGCCGATCATGTCATCATCCAGGGCTTCACGGTCGCCGGTGGTGGCGAGTTGCTGCTCGCGGGGACGGGGATCGTTGCGCAGAAGAACACGGTTCATGACACCCAGCGGGGTGGGATCATCTGCGCTTCCTGCACCGACTCGATCATCGAATCCAACACCGTGAGGCAGGCCGCCACGACCGGCATCTCCATCAGCGGGCAGCGGATCACCGTGCGTGAGAACCTGGTGAGCGAAACGGTCGCAGGCGGAGATGGGGACGCTGATGGTGTGCGCTTCTTCGGCAATGGCCTCCGGATCATCAGCAATTCGATCCAGGACATCTCAGCCGGTCACGACTTCGCTAGGGGCTCGCCGGTTGCTCCGCACCCAGACTGCTTCCAGACCTTTGACACCGGTCATTCAGCCACCTTCGATGTCGGGATCGTGGGCAACTCCTGCAAGAATGTGGCGGAGAACTGCTTGATCGCCACGGGTGACGAGAGTGGCAACAGCGAGGCCCCAGCAGGTGCTCTCTCGATCACCTTCATCGGCAATGACTGTGCGACCAACGGTGATCAAGCGGTGAATCTGCGCCGCTGGCCCAACGTCGACGTGCGCAAGAACCACCTGTTCGGTCCTAACCTCAAGCGCGGGGCGTTGATCACCAACAGCTCCGTCCGCTGCACCGTGAAAGACAACACCATCTCGGGTGATGCTGCGCCCGTGGAGATCGACGATTCCTCCCGGCCGGGTTTCAACAATCCCTTCTGACTTACTGTCGCAGCGGTGGACGGCGAAATCGAGGCCCGAAAAATCGAGACCCGAAGAAATCGAGGAACAGTGCCACCGCGAGCACGGTAGCGAGAGCAACGCAGTAGCCAGCGACAGTGTCAGTGGCGTAATGAACGCGCAGGGCGACCAGGGAGATCGCGACACCGACTGCCACCGCGACGGCGGCGACGCCGGCGACCAGACGCAGGGTCACACTGCGTGGCCACCGCGCTCCGCCGAGCAGGATCGCGGTCGCGAAGGCGACCGCGGCGACTACCGTCGTGTGGCCGCTGGGGAAAGACAGGTGTCCATAGCTCAGCCGCCCGATGAGCGGCTTGAGGATCAGATCGGTGATCGCGACCGCGGTAATGGTGCCGACGATGGTGAGCAGCACGCCGGACCACCGCCTGGCAGCGGCGGCAGCGCCGGCGACGGCGGTGACGAGAATGACAGCTTGCACGGGATTCCCCAGGCTGACCAGGGCCCTGGTGATGGGCTGATTCCGGTGCAGGGCGGTTCTGATCAACGCGTCGAGGCTGCGATCGAGATGTCCTGGCATGGCCTGATCGGCATAGTGCATCCCGAAAACGGCGATCACGATGATCGCTAGCGCGATGACGACCATCGCGGGACGGCGCACGCGCTGAGGAAGAAGCGGGCGGTACGCGCTCGGATTGGTGGTCACGGCGAGCACAGGGTAGCTCGGCCGGCGTCAAAATCCGAGGCAACACGACGGCCGGCGTCCCGTGGCGGCATGCCGGACTTGCCGGGGTTACCGACCAGTAATAAACTGCTGTTAGTGATGAGCAGGACGGGTTCTGCGACTGCGTGGGAGCGAGGACATGAGTCATTACAAGAGCAACCTCCGAGACCTGGAGTTCACCCTGTTCGAGGTGCTCCGGGTGCAGGAACGGATGGGTGTCGGCCCGTACGCCGAGATGGACCGCGACACCGCGCACGACATCCTCACCGAGCTCGACCGGCTGGCTCGAGGGCCGCTGTCGGAGTCCTTCGCCGAGTCCGATCGCCACCCGCCCACCTTCGACCCCGAGACGCACACAGTCGAGCTCTCGGCGGCGTTCAAGAAGTCATACCAGGCGCTCTGGGACGGTGAGTGGTACCGGCTGGAACTGCCCTCCGAGCTGGGCGGTTTCGGTGCGCCGTCCACGCTGCGCTGGGCCGCGTCGGAGCTGATGCTGGGTGCCAACCCGGCAGTGTTCATGTACATGAGCGGTCCCAGCATGGCCTGCGTGGTGCACAGCAACGGCACCCCCGAGCAGCAGCGTTGGGCCCAATTCATGATCGACAAGGGCTGGTGCTCGACCATGGTGCTCACCGAGGCCGACGCGGGGTCGGACGTGGGCGCCGGGCGGACCAAAGCGATCCAGCAGCCTGACGGCTCGTGGCACCTCGAGGGAGTGAAACGCTTCATCACCTCGGCCGAGCACGATCTGACCGACAACATCATGCACATGGTGCTGGCGAGGCCAGAGGGCCCCGGCATCACACCGGCTCCCGGGACCAAGGGCCTGTCGCTGTTCCTGGTGCCGAAGTATCACTTCGACACCGACACCGGTGAGCTTGATGCCCGTAACGGCGTATTCGTGACCGGCGTCGAGCACAAGATGGGCCTCAAGGCCTCCACCACCTGCGAGCTCACCTTCGGTGCGCACGGCACACCCGCCGTAGGTTGGCTGCTCGGCGACGTGCACAACGGCATCGCTCAGATGTTCCAGGTGATCGAGTACGCCCGGATGATGGTCGGCACCAAGGCGATCGCGACGCTGTCCAGCGGCTACCTCAACGCGCTAGAGTACGCCAAGCAGCGGGTGCAGGGCGCCGACATCACCCAGATGCGCGACAAGACCGCTCCCCGGGTGACGATCACCCACCACCCTGACGTGCGCCGGATGCTGATGTTGCAGAAGGCCTACACCGAGGGCCTGCGTGCGTTGTACCTCTACACCGCGACCTACCAGGACACGGTGGAGATCCGTGGCTGGGGACAAGTTGACGGCTCCGCCGTCGGCGACGCCGAGATGGCCGCGCGGGTCAATGATCTGCTGCTGCCCATCGTCAAAGGCGTCGGCTCCGAGCGCGCTTATGAGATGCTGGCGCTGTCGCTGCAGACCTTGGGCGGATCGGGCTTCCTGCAGGACTACCCCATCGAGCAGTACCTTCGAGATGCCAAGATCGACAGTCTGTACGAGGGCACGACGGCCATCCAGTCCCAGGACTTCTTCTTCCGCAAGATCGTCCGCGACGGCGGTCAAGCGATCGGGCACCTGAACAGCGAGATCCAGGCGTTCCTGGACGCCGGCAGCGGCAACGGCCGGCTCAAGGAGGAACGAGCGTTGCTGGCCACCGCGTTGGTCGACCTGCAGGCGATGCTCGCAACCATGATCAATTTCGTGGTATCGACGCAGCAGGAACCACGCAACGCCTACAAGGTCGCCCAGCAGACCGTGCGCCTGCTGATGAGCACTGGCGACCTCCTGATCGGCTGGCTGCTGCTACGCCAGGCCGAGGTGGCCCTGACGGCGCTGGCCGGCGAGGTGACCGGCCGAGATGAGGCGTTCTACCAGGGAAAGGTCGCCGCGGCGAGCTTCTTCGCCCGCAACATTCTCCCCGAACTGACTGCCCGCCGCACCATCGTAGAGTCCACCGACAACACCCTCATGGACGTCCCGGAGGAGGCCTTCTGAACGCGGGGGTTAGGGCGCGCAGATGACTTGGGGTTCGGGGTCGTAGGTGACTTTGCGGGTGTGGCGGGATATTTCGGCGTGGGTGGTCGCGTCGCGGATGACGCGGGTGTCGGTCACGGTGAAGCCACGTTCCCCCTGCGTGGCGGTGCAGGGTTGGCCTTGGATCGTCTCGGTTTTCTGGTCGATGAAGTCGGTGCGCGGGCCGGTGATCGACTCGACGTCGACGTGTTTGGTGCCCCAGAGCGTCACCGTGACCGAGGTCGGGGTCCAGGCCGTCTGGATGAGGATGCCGGTGGGTGCGTCGTCGCGGAACTTGACGTCGATGGCGCCCTCGAACACGGTGGCCTCCCGAGCGGCCGGATAGCGGCTGATGTAGTAACTGTGCTCCTTGTGTTCGATGTCGGTCAGGCCGGCGAAGTACGTGGCGTTATAGAGCGTGGTCGCGAATTGGGAGATGCCGCCGCCGATGCCCCGGCTCGGCCGGCCGTGGTCGATGATCCCGGCGTCGACGTATCCGGTGGCGGCGTTACGCGGGCCCGTGTACCCGTTGAGGCTGAAGGTCTCTCCTGGCCGCAGGACCGCGCCGTTGACCTGCTCTGCGACCCGGCGGATGTTCTGTCCGGAGTCGGCGGCGAACCCGCCGGTGGTGAATGTGGCGAGCTGGGTGGTGACGCCGAGCGCGTTGGCCTGCGCCGTGCTCAGCGTCGGCGGCAGGGTGACGTAGGTGGCCGCCAGCGAGCGTTGCGATCCGGGGTTGTGCAGCACGTCGAGCAGCGGCAGCAGGCTGGCGGCCCAGTCGATGCCGCGACCGTCGACCGAGGGCAGCACTACCGGCGCGCCGCCCTGGATCAGGATCTCGGCGTTCTTGCCTGGCCGTTGGGTCGAGACGAGCTGGGGGTTCAGCGCGGCGATCACCATGGGATTGTCGACGGTGGTGGTCAAGCCACCCCGGCTGTCCGGCGCGAACCGCAGCGCCGTCGCGATGACGTCCGGCGTGAGCACGGCGTCCTGGCCGTCACCGGTGATCTTGACCGGGGCTGACACGGCGGGTTCGGCGATGTCGTGCAGCGCCGCCCGGATTCCGTCGGCAGTGGTGCGCACCGGCTGCGTCGTCACCGGGGCGCGTACCGCGCCGCCGCGGATCCCGCGAGCGAGTATGAGGTCAGTGGTGGCGGCGACGTCGAGATGCTGACCTGTTCGTGGCTCGACCGCGATCGGCCGCGTGCCGACGAAGTGGATGGTGCCCTCGATAGGATCCCGGTCGGTTGTCGTGAGCAGCCCTTGCAGGGCAGCGGCGAGAGCGGCTCGGTCGGTGGCGGTCACCACGCCCACCTCCCGGGTTCGCCATAGCGAGGTCAGCCGGGTCCATGGGTTCAGCGGCTGCTTGCCCGCCTGGGCGAGGGTGGCGGACCAGTCCAGGGTGAGCCCAGCCCGCCGAGGGTCGAGGGTGGCTTCGACATCACCGGCCTGCAGCATGATCGGATGGCTCAGCCGCGGCTCGACCTGCTCACGCAGTCGCTGCTCGGCCGTGACCCGGCTGATCCCGCCGACGGGTACGCCCGCAACGGTGACGCCGCGAGGGACGTCGCCGGAGGACATCGCGAGGTCGATGAAGTACACCAACGCAAACAGGCCGAACACCGCGGCTACGAGGATCGCGGTCCGGCGCAGTGCTCGATTCTGATCGGACTGGTGCAGCGGTGTCGCCAGGATCCGCGGGACCTCGGTCGTGAAGTCCGGGTCGGTTCGAGTCGGATTGTCGAACAGCGGCGATGGCTCGGGTTGCGCCGGCTTGTCGGGTGACCTCACAAATACAGACCCGTTCCGTGCTCAGCGCGCTCGCTGGCTACCGCCTGCAGGTCCCGTTCCCGCATGACCAGGTAGGCGCACCCGCGCACCTCGACCTCGAATTGGTCGTCGGGGTTGAACAGGACCCGGTCACCGACCTGGACTGTTCGGACGTGGTTGCCGACGCCGTACACCTCACCCCACGACAACCGCTTGGCTACCTGAGCCGTTGCCGGGATAAGGATTCCGCCACTGCTGCGGCGCTCGCCTTCCTCACCCACCAGGCGCACCATCACACGGTCGTGCAGCATCTGGATCTCGAGCTTGCTATCGGGCACGGGCACGGCGAAGAGGGTACGTGCTGCGGTCGGCGTCGCTTGCGGGGCACTGAGGTGCGGGGCACTTGAGGTGCGGGGCACTGAGGTGCGGGGCTTCGACGGTGCGGCCAGGGGGTATAGGAAGGCCCCGTGAGGCTGCCGGGTCGGGGGTCCAACAGCATCACGGGGCTGTCAGTGTCATCGCAACGCGCTAGGGCACTGTTACAAACCTCCGCCGACTCGCTGCCTGTTCACCCATTCGGGGGTAGCCGGATGGCTCAGCCGACCAGCCTGCCGAGGAGGAAACGACCGAAATGTGGGACGGTGAATGCGATCTGCCCGCGCTCCGCGGAGTAGACGAGCCCCTTCTTGAGCAGGCTGTCCCGCGCTGGGGACAGCGATGAGGCTCGCCGGCTGAGCGCCTCAGCCACCTGGGTGGTGCCAACCGGCTCGTCCCGGCCTCCAGTGAGCTCGGCCATCGACTGCAGGTACTCCCGCTCGGCCGGAGTGGCCCGCTCGAACCGGGACCCGAAGAACCCCACGGCGAGTTCGGTCTCGGCTTCGGGGGCGGCCACCTGCACGTCGATGATCCCGATCGGTGACATCGGGGCGGCGTCCCACGCGGCCTTGCCGTAGGCCTGCACGAAATAGGGGTAGCCGCCGGAGGTCTCGAACAGCGTGTCCAGCGCGTCGGAGGTGATCGTGGCATTCTCCCGCTCGATCGGCGCGACCACGGCGCGGTCGGCGTCGGCGCGCTCGAGCCGGTCGATTCGCAGGTAGCGGAACAGCCGCTCGGAGTAGGACTTCGACGCGCTGAGCACCGCCGGCAAGTGCGGCAACCCGGCACCGACCACCACCAGCGGCGCCCCGGACTGGGACAGCTCGTGGCACGCGGCGCACAGTGCGGAGACGTCGTCGGGTGCCAAGTCCTGCATCTCGTCGATCAGCAGCGCGACTCCGGTGCCGACATCGGCAGCCAGCTCGGCGACCTCGGTGAACAACTCCACCAGGTCGATCTCGATGTCCCCGGAATCGGCCCGGCCCGCGACGGTTGGCGCGTCGATGCCAGGCTGCCAGCGATCGCGCAGTTTGGCGTCCTGCGGTGTGGCGCGCAGCGCGAAGGCCTTCAGCACCCCGAGGACCTCGTCAACCCGGTCCGGGGCGCGGTGGCGCAGCGCAAGATCACGTACCGCCCGGTGCAGCGCGGCCGACAGCGGGCGGCGAAGCCCGCCCTCCGGCCGTGCTTCGACCTTGCCGGCACCCCACCCTCGGCGCATCGCCATCGACCGCAGCTCCCCGAGAAGTACCGTCTTGCCCACCCCGCGCAGGCCCGTCAGCACCAGAGACCGTTCCGGGCGGCCACGGGCCACCCGCTCGAGAACCACCTCGAAGGCGGTCAGCTCACGGTCGCGGCCGGCCAGCTCGGGTGGTCGCTGGCCCGCGCCGGGGGCGAACGGATTGCGCACCGGGTCCATCATCGGACAGTATCCGCCTGTCTAGCGTTCACCGCAGATTCCGCAATAAGTCCCAATCGGCGTGTCTCGGCCTTGCCGCTGTGGTCGCTTTCCCAGCCCGCGGCCGGCTCGGCGACCCGGAAGGTGAACCGACTAACTTCCAGATCGGAGTAGTCGCCGATGCTGGCAGCTCGGCTTCATCGGCGTGCTCGGCGCGCAAATGATTGCTGCGTGGCGGGAGGACCGGCGCTGGCGGTGCGAGGCGCAGCGCTGGGATCGCGATCGCACGCGGGAGAAAGACAATCGCGTCTCTCCCAGGGTCTGTCGAGGACGTCAGGCGATGTCTATCGAGGCCAGTCGCCGCAGGTAGGCTTCCGGATCGAGGCCGGAGGCAGCGTCGTTGCCGATACAGGCCTAGTTCCCCGTCAGGTGCCACTCGCACCATGGTGCTCGCCGCGTGTGCACTGCCGAGATCGCGCAGCGCGTCGCCGTCGACGACCAGGGCGTCGGTGCCGACAATGCCGACCGCATCGGCCGCGGAGGCCGCGGGCGGCTGGCCGGTGCGGTTGGCACTACTGCCGTAAAGGCGCGGGAACTGGTCCCACAACTGGGCCAGCGGAGCCCACCCCCGCTGAACATCGCCAGGTAGCCATTGCGCACCGCCGGGCTGATCCAGTCCGGATGCGGCACGGTGCCGCGCAGCGGAACCACGTCGAAGGCGGCCAGCTCCACGGTCGCGGCCGGCCAGCTCAGGTGGCCGCTGGCCCGCGCCGGGAGCGAACGGATTGCACACCGGGTCCATCATCGGACAGTATCCGGCTGTCTAGCGTTCACCGCAGATTCCGTAATAAATCCCAACCGGGGTGTCACCGGTTATGGATCTTGCGACACGTCCGGTCTGGTTTCGAGGTCAGAGCCGGCGGTACATGATGTGCAGGCCGACGTGACCGTCGACCGGATGGTGGAAGGCTTCGGGAATGGTGGTCAGCACTTCAAAGCCGAGCGAGCGCCACAGGCCACTGCCCGGGTGTTGGTATCTACCACCGCGTTGAACTGCATGGCACGGTAGCCGTCGGCGCGTGCTCGGTCGAGTATGTGCGTACCGAGAGCCCGCCCGATGCCCCGTCCGGAGTGTTCGGGGTTGACCAGAAAGCTCGCGTTGGCAATGTGTGCGGCCGGCCCACCATGGTTGGGCCGAACCGTGGCGATCCCTACCACGGCGCCCTGGTCGTCGACGGCTACGACCGTGCGCCCCGGAGGTCGCGAACACCACGTGCGGACAGCGAGTGCCCGGCGCCCCCATTCGGAGCCGAATCGCCGTCTACAGTTGGTAAGCACATGTCGTCCGGGGTTCGGGGATTGATCTGGGCACACGTCGGCCGCAATGGGCGGGGTCGTATGACTAACGGGGCGTAGACCGTGCGCTCATAGGTCCAGGGCCGCGCGGAGCGCGGAGTCGAGCCGGTCGACGGTCTCTCGGTCCAGCTGGCCGACGCGCTCACGCAGCCAAGCCCGATACAGCCGAGTGATGTTGCCGGCTGACATCCAGCCATGGCCATCGATCGGCACGGCGAGGATGTCCTGCGGGTCCTCGTCGGTGATAGGTGCGCCGATCAGCCAGGCTCGGGGCGACTGGTTGATTCCGTCGCTGGAGGCGAGCACGACGGTTTGCCGGCGTGGCGAGGCTTGCGGTACGTAGGACCAGATCTCACCCCGTTGCACGCATCGCCCGCTCTGCTTCGGCCTGCTCAGCCTCGTCAGCCTTGGCGTCGGCGAGTGCGTCGACCGCCATCGGGCCGACGCCGGTCCGCACGGCCTCACGCCGTGCGGCGCGGGAGAGCCATGCCGACATCGAGAGCCCCTCACGGGCGGCCGCGCGCTCGGCCAGCAGAAGCGCAGTCGAGTCCATAGACACGGTTATCTTCCTTGTCGCCATACCAATTACCATACCGCTTACGGCTTGCGCTGTCGGGTACGGCCCAGTCTCGGTGGCCCGCCGAGGCCACGGTAATTCCTCAATATTTAGTAGAGGTCAAGCTCATCGCGAGGCCAGTTCTGGCGTTGCTGCGCAGTTACGCGTGGTGGATCGAAGTCACCTCGTAGAGGTGCGGCTCGGCGGTGGCAAGGGAACCAGCGGCGCTCATGTGTTCGCGCGCCGTGGGATCATCGAGCATCGCCTGGAAGTCTTCCCGACTGCGCCACTGGGCGTAGTTGACGACCCGGGTGCCGTCGAGGCTGGTGTGAATGTTGGCCGAGATGAAGCCCGGGTGGTGGCGCATCACCTGCTCGGTGGCCTCGGTGAGCAGATCGACGAGCGGCTGCTGGGTCATGCGGGTCACGGTGAATACGTTGATCAGGGTTGCTAGGTCCTGAGCGGTGGCGATCGTGGTCGTGGTCATGGCTGCTCCGTGTTGTCAGGTCCGGGTCGGTGGTCGGCGGCTTCGAGGTTGTTGATGATCTGGGTCATGGTGGACATGAAGGCGGAAATTTCATCTCCACTGAGTCCACCGGTTGCAATGGCGTTCACGTCGCGAGCGGCAGCTACCAGGTGATCTTCCAGGTCGCGTGCCCGGCCGGTGAGCACCACGCGCGTTCGGCGGCCATCCGCGGGATCAGGTTCGCGGTGGATCAGGTTGTCGCGCTCCATCCGCTGCAGGGTGTTGGCCATCGTCGGTTGCTCGATCCTGACCAGCTCGCATAGTTCGCGCTGGGTCAGCCCGTCCCGCTCGTACAGGGCCAACATCTGGGCGAACTGCCCGGGCACGACCCCCAAGGGCGCGATCCGTTGATTCAGGGCATGGGCCAGCAGGCGACCGAGATGATTGATCCGGTAGCCCAGCGAGGCATCTCGAGCCCACGGCTGCGACCGCTGGCTGCTCACGGGTTTGCTCGGTGCCTGTGTGCGTCAGTCATACCCGGCTCCAGCAGATAGCATGCTATGACTGTTCCTTAGCATGCTATGTAATGTCAACGAGAGGTCGCTCGCCGAGATGAAGGTGACGGATCTCCGGTGAGGCGGTTTCTGTCAGGCTGAGCCGATGGATACCCCCTCCGTGGAGGAGTTCCTGGCCCAGCGGCCCCGGCTGTTCCGCCTGGCCTACCGGATGCTGGGGGAGGCGGGCGAGGCGGAGGATGTTGTCCAGGATGCATATCTGCGTTGGGCCGGCGCCGTCCGTGCCGAGATCGCCTACCCGTCCGCGTGGCTGACCAAGGTGGTCACCAACCTCTGCTTGAGCCGGCTGACCTCGGCGCGGGCCCGGCGGGAGAACTACGTCGGTCCCTGGCTGCCGGAGCCGGTGCTGACCGCCGATGGTGCGCTGGGGCCGCTGGAGACCGTGGAGCAGCGCGATTCGGTGTCCCTTGCGCTGCTGAGGCTCATGGAGCAGCTCACCCCTACCGAGAGGGCAGTTTTCGTACTGCGGGAGGCGTTTGCCTACAACCATCGGCAGATCGCCGAGTTTCTCGACGTCTCGGAGGCCAACTCCCGGCAGCTTCATGGCCGGGCCCGGCAGCGCCTCGGTGGCGTGCGCCCGCGATTCGAGCCTGACCGAGCCCAGTGGCGGCGGTTCGTCGAGCGCTTCCTGGCAGCCGCCCAGGGCGGCGACGCGGCCGAGCTCCGCGAGCTGCTGGCCGGCGACGTGACCGCCACTGCGGACGGTGGAGGCAAGGTCGGTGCCGCCCGACGAACGGTAGTCGGCCGCGACCGGGTCTCCCGTTACCTCGCCGGCGCGCTGAGCTGGCTCGCCCCGACCGGGGTGGAGCTGTTCCTCGCCGAGGCCAACGCGGGGCCCGCGGTGTTGGGATTCGCCGGCGGTCAGCTGCTCGGCATGCTGTCGCTGGAGATCGTCGACGGGCATGTCCGCGCGGTGCATATCGTGGCCAACCCGGACAAGCTGGTCTTTGTCGCGCGACAGTTCGGGGCACTGTCACATCTGGGGACGCCGCTCGGTTCTTGACAAGTGAACCCCACTTGGAAGGAACCGCTGATGGCGAACCTGATCCTGGTCACCGGCGGCACCGGCACGGTCGGCCGGGTGGTCGTCCAGCACCTACTCGATGCCGGACGGCAGGTGCGGGTGCTCAGCCGCGGCCGCCGGCCGACCGGTCGCGCCCAGCACGTCACCGGTGATGTGCGCACCGGCGAGGGTCTCGCCGAGGCGGTGGCGGGCGCGTACACGATCGTGGCCTGCGTCGACCCGGCGCACCGGGTGGTCGAAGCCGCGCTCCGGGCCGGCAAGCCGCATCTGGTCTACATCTCGATCGTCGGGGTCGATCGGGTGCCGTTGGGCTACTACCGGCGCAAGCTCGCTGACGAGCGTCTGGTCGCTGCCTCCGGGCTGCCCTGGACCGTGCTACGCACCACCCAGTTCCACGATCTCGTGGCGGTCCTGCTGCGGCTGCTGGCCAAACCGCCGGTGATGATGGTGCCGGCCGGGTGGAGCTTTCAGCCGGTCGACGTGCGCGAGGTAGGCGCTCGGCTGGCCGCGCTCGCCCTGGGCGAGCCCGCCGGACGTGTCCCCGACCTGGCCGGCCCCGAGGTGCGCACCGTCGACGACCTCGCGCGTACCTACCTCACCGCCGTAGGAAAGCGCCGTCCGATCGTGCCGGTAGGTCTACCGGGACGCGTCTGTCGCGCCTACCGCGCCGGGGGCCACCTGGCGCCCGACCGGGCGAACGGCATCATCGGCTTCGAGCAGTACCTCGGCGAGCAGCTGGCCGCGGGCACGGTGCCCTACGACGACGCCATCCGCGACTACACCAGGCGACCGCCCCGCAAGAAGGTGCAGTGATGCTGCTCCGCGCCGGGCTGTGGTTCGTTGCGATGGTGACCGATGCCGTCCGGGCTGATAGGCAGTCTCAGGACCAGCGCGGCATCGCCACTCCTATCCCGATGGTCACCGCCCGACTGAGAGTAGAGGGGTGGCCCACCCGCGACCTCCGCCCAATAAGGCGGCCAACCGTTCGATGTGCTGCGGGTGCTGATCGGGATGTGAAAACGGGTGACTCAGCTGAGGGTCCCGCCGGCATCGCGCGTGGTGTGCGGCGGCCGGCGCTGCCTGATGGGGATGCTCACGCTCGCCAGACCAGATCGAAGGCAGGTGGGTCCAGGGGCAACAGCCAGCACTCCGCGATCCGGTCGCCGACGAATCGATAAAGACCGAGGGTGGACCAGCGATGCTCGACGCCGGCGATGGTCGCAGCGCCGTCGGTCAGGACGCCGACGTGGTCTCGATCGCCTGTGAGGGTCTCACGCGGATGCATCCGGAAGGTGCCGGAGGCGATATCCCGGCGGCGGGCCAGGTAGTCGAGGACCTCGTCGACGCCGAGGCAGTCGCCAGCGATGGCGTTATGGCCCGGGACGTGCCAGGCGACATCCGCAGTGAACAGCTCACGGACGGGGGCGTCGCCGGTGGTTCCGGCGTAGAAGCCGCCGAGAGCTGCGTGCATGCGATCCAGGAGCGCCTGGGCGTGGAGTTCCCTCACCTGGCAGAGGATAGATTAGACGTCTCTCACGTGGCAGGGATCGGTTGATCATCCTCTCGCGGACCGAACGCACCGAAGCGCTGCACCCTCTCCGCAGGTGCAGGTGCAGGCGCCCAGTCCCAGCCAGCGATCTGACGTTGGGAGCGGCGGCTGAAGGTTCCGCGCAGCAGCTCGTAGCTGTCGAAGCCGGGTAGCCCGTCAAGTCGGCCGGAGGCCACATCGGCGGCTCCTCCGACGATGCGCGAACAGCTCGTGCAACGCGACACCCGAGAACTACTCGAAACACATCCCTGTCGCCCCTCACGGTGCCCGCCGCCGCATGGCAAGACATCGAGCGGGTATGTAACAGGATCGCCATGCGGTCGCCGTGCGTCGGCCGAGGCAATGTAGGGCTGGTACGTGACGACGGAGAGGACAGACACGATGAGCAGGGCCTACGGCTACACCTCTTACGGCGGTCCCGAGACCGAGACCTGGTTCGACCGGGCTGAGCCGGCGCCGGGTCCAAGCGAGCTGGTGATCAAGGTCAAGGCTGTCGGGGTCAACCCGGCCGACCACAAGATCCGCAGCGGTGCGATGGCCAACCCGCAGGCCACCCCGCACTTTCCCCTGGTGCTGGGCGTCGAGGCGGCCGGTGTCGTGGTGGCGGCCGGCTCCGACGTCGAAGGATTCGCCGAGGGCGATGAAGTGCTGGGCAAGACGGCGCCGGGGCACGGCAGCTACGCCGAGCACGCGGTGCTGCTCGCCGCGGGCACCATCCACAAGCCCCCGCAGATCAGTTTCGTGCAGGCAGCCGCGCTGCCGGTGGCCGGTGGGACCGCCTGGGACGTGCTGGAGAAACTCGGCGTCGCCGAGGGTGACACGCTGCTGATCAACGGCGTCGGCGGTGGTGTCGGTGTGATGGCCGCACAGCTGGCACGCAACCGCGGCGCGGCAGTCTTCGGGGTGGGCAGCGAGACCAAGCGGCCGATGGTGGAGAGTCTCGGAGCCATCCTGGTGCCCTACGACCGTGGCGACGTCGTCGAGCAGATGCGGCAAGTGCTGCCTGGCGGCGTTGACGCCATCCTCGACGTGGTCGGCGGCGAACCGATGCGCCACGTCGCCATCCTGATCACCAACCCGGCCCGGATCGTGTCGATCGCAGACCCCAGCGTCGCGGAGCTGGGAGGCAGCTACCTGTCGTCCAGCGCGGCGGGCTTCCCCGCCGTCGCCAACCTGGTGGCCGCGGGCAAAGTAGATCCCAAGGTGCTCCAGACCTACCCCTTCGACGAAGCGCCACAGGCACTGCGAGCGGTCGAGTCCGGTCACGCGCTCGGCAAGATCGTGATCGACCTGGAGCAGACCACCGAGGTGTGACCGGATCAGCCGGCGGGAGACTCGCTGGTGAGGTTGTTTAGGTGCTGGTGCACGGCGGCGGTGGTCCGGTCTACGTCACCGGTGGCGAGGAGATCAAGCAGGCTTCCGCGCAGCACGGCGAGGATCAGTGTTCGTTGCGCGATGCCGGCCAGGCTGTCGCGCTCGGCGGCTGGCTGAGCCTCGGCCAGGACGGCGAGCCAGTCTTCGACGGTTGAGCGGGCGAAGCCGGCCCAGGGTCCGTCGGGATTGACCAGGCTGCGGGCGTACCCCTCGACCCACAGGTTGAGCAGCGCGCGGTGGTTCCCGGCGGCGAGCCACGCCCAAATCTCGGCGGCCGCTTCGGCCAAGCTGGCACTATCGCGGTCCCGCAGGTGGCCTAGCAGGTCCAGCTCGTTGGTTCGGGCGCGAGCGAGCAGCGCTCGGACGAGCCCGTTCTTGCTGCCGAACAGGTACAGCAGTACCCGAGGGCTCGAGCCCACCGCGGCGGCCAGCGGCCGCAGCGACAGGTCGCCGAGACCGTAGTCGAGGGCGTATCGGTAGGCCAACTCCAGCAACTCCGTGTGCCGCGCCGAAGGCGGTCTGGAATGGGCTGTGGATTCGCGACTCACTTCGAGAGTCTGACGTACTGAAACACTCGTGTCAGTACCGCTGGTTCAAGACTGCAGGAGACGTCATGGATAGCAGGAAGGACAGCCGGGTGCGGATCCGCCCGCTGGGGCAGCCGGGTGATTTGGGCTGGGTGGTGATGGCGCACGGAGATATCTACGCCGCTGAGTCGGCCTCCGCCTGGGTGGACGGCTCGTCGACACCTGTCTGAGCTTCGCTCGTGGCGTCGGCTATCAGCGGATGCGGTTGTGATGAGCGCGAGCCCCAGGCGCTGGCCACCGCGCGGTTCGGGACGCACCTGGTGAGCGACGACGACATCGCCTTCGGCGACGACGACGGCGTGTTGTTCGTCGCCGCTGAGTGTGCCGGGGAGGTGCTGGCGACGGCGCACCGGATCTGGCAGACCGAACGCGAACAGGCCTGCAGGATCCGGGCGGGTGAGACGCTGCGCCAGCAGACGGCCTTCGACGACTACGACCCGGCGCGCCGCCGATCCGTCGTACACCTTCCGAAGGCATCTTCGGCGGATCGGCGGGGCCATCGAGGAGTAGCTGAGTCCTTGCCGAAGCGCCGGTATGGGGGCGGCACCGAGGAACCCCTGACCGAGGTCAGGTTAGCCCGTCACCGAGGTCAGGTTAACCAGTCGCCGGGCGCCCCGGGTAGAGGCGGAAGCCTGCGTATCGACGGTGTGCAACATCTCGTAGAAGCGTTCGGCGGTGTCAGTGATCACGTCCATACGTTCTGCGCGACACCGCTGGAAACGTCGGCCATCCCTGCGCGGTGCAGATGCGCAGGACGCCGTCGAGATGCACCGCTTCGAAGCTCCCCATGGACGTTCATGATCTAGCTTCGCTGCTTGCTGCGCACTGCCATTTCTGCGTCTCAGATGCAGCCGCGGGATGAGATCAACGATACCCTGCCGCCACGAAGTTCAGCGCCTCGCGGGCCACTCCAGCGAACTACAGCCACAGTGATGATCGTAGCCGTGCCGCACGGCCCCCTCAGCCGTGCAGGTGCGGCTCGAGCTCATGCATGATCGCGGTTCGCGGCCTAGCGCCGACGACCTGGGCCACCACCTCGCCGGCGACGAACAGTGCCAGCGTCGGCATGCTCCTGACCTGATAGTTCCGGGTGGTCACGGGGTTGTCATCGACGTCGATCGACACGACGCGCAGCCGTGCGGCCTCGTCGCTGGCGATTTGCTCGAGGACCGGCGCGACCATCCGGCACGGGGCGCACCACGCTGCGGTGAAGTCGACGAGCACTGGAGTCGCACTGGCGAGGACGTCGTCGGCGAACGCAGCGTCGGTGGTGGTGGCGAGAGACATGTTTTCTCCTGGTTTCGGTATCGGGGGCTAGCGATTGACTTGCGCGATGAGACGTTCCTGCGGACCGGTCTGCTCGCCGCATTCACACACCAGCCGGGCGGTTACCCGGCCGCCGCAGCCGCTGTGGCGGTAGACGACCTCGGAAACCCCTGCGCGGGGAAGGTGGCGTTCGGCCCAATCCGAGATGGCTGACAGCACAGGTAGCAGGTCGTAGCCGGCGTCGGTCAGGGTGTACTCGAGTCGGGCCCGGCTGCGGGGAACCTGGTAGCGCCTGGTGGTGAGGATGCCTGCCGCGGTCAGGCGGTGGAGGCGATCGGAGACAACCGCGCGGGACGCCCCTGTCGCGGCCTGCACTTCGTCGAAGCGACGCAGCCCCAGGGCTACTTCGCGAACGATGAGCAGCGCCCAGCGCTCGCCGATCACGGCAAGCGCCTCCGCGAGACCTATCACAGTACTAAGTCTAGACTATGTACTCAGATCGTGCGACGGTGCCACTGGCTGTCGGTTCGTGAGCGCGAGGGCTGCGGAGGACAGGCCGTCGGCCAGGTCGGCGAGAACGCGGTGTTCGTCGCGCAGCCAGTGGACGATCTGTTCGGCGGCGAGGCCCGCCAGGAGCAGGTCGGCGCGAAGGTCGGGTTCAGGGGCTCGGGCCTCATGCAGGAGGTAGCGGCAGTGCTGGCGCCAGAAGGCGTGCGCGCCGGTGCGCAGCCGCGCTCCGGGGGTGGCGGTCTCGGAGAGCAGGACCAGGTCGAGCTGGGTGGCGACCAGGTCGAGGTAGTGCGCAACGAAGGCGGCGAGCCGGGTTGCGGGTGGTGCACCGGGTCCCAGCGGCGGTGCCCCAGTGAGGATGCGCTGTTGCAGCTCGCGTTCGCGTTCGTCTATCAGGGCGACGGCCAGGCCACCTTTATCGCCGAAGCGCCGGTACAGCGTCCCCTTGCCGACGCCGGCCTCGGCGGCGACATCGTCCATGGTCACTCCGGCTACCCCTCGCGCTGCGAACAGGCGCTCCGCGGCGGCGAGCACGCGCAGCCGGTTGCGGGCCGCATCGGCACGTTCCGGCACCACCTCCATCCCCAGGATCGGCAGCTCAATCCGGCAAGCACCGCGGACGCCGGCGTCTCCGACGGCACCCGTTGACGAAACGGACTGCGGTCCGCTACCGTGCAGAGACATGAAACGGACTATAGTCCGGATAGTCTGACGAGGAGAAGCCCGGGGTGCCGCCGGTGAGGATGTCCCGAGTTCCGTGGAACTTCGGTGGCGGCCCGGTGATCATCA
>JRHI01000401.1_pt1 | contig 47932 bp, 44 predicted proteins | sample 215371 | NCBI WGS metagenome assembly JRHI01 (sample SAMN02929681, study PRJNA255918) | sediment metagenome | biome: cave system; feature: Ice Cave; material: Sediment; isolation source: sediment from deep within a dark volcanic ice cave with no known source of... ... | reverse complement strand
TGGAAGTACTCGTCCGACCCGATCAGGCTCTCGGCGAGCTGCTCGAAGGTTTGTCCTCTGGCGATGTACCCCACCCAGAAGCCCTCACCGCCGCTGCCGGTGGTGCCGTCGGTCGCGCGATGGAGGAACTTCGAATAGAGCGCCTGCACCTGGAGGCCGCGGTACTCGGTCGAGGCGGTCAGGCTGGTGGCGACCGGGTACCGGGGTTGACCGCCGTCGATCAGCCCGCTCCAGTAGGCGAGACCGCCGGCGTCGGGGGGTCGCGCCAGCAGGTCCTGGTAGACACGGCTGACGAACCCGGCTGCGCCGGCCGGCGCAGCCGGGTTCGCCGTGCCGTGGATGCTGCCCATGCCGGTCGGGCCGTCGTATCCGGGCTGGGCGGTGCAGAGGTAGCTGGGCGTGCACACGCCGTTGCTGCCGCTGACCACATCGTCGGCGGCGCCGGGCTGATACAGGGTGGAGGCGCCGGGCGCCGCCGGGTTGGCTCCGCGCAGCGCATATCCGGCCGCGACGATCGGAGCGGCGGCACTGGTGCCCCCCACGCGCATCCAGCCCCCGGCCGCGTAGGTGTTGTACACGGCAACTCCCGTGCCGGGATCCGCGACGGCCGACACGTCCACGACCGTGCGCCGAGAGCACCCCGTGTCCGCCTGCCAGGCCGGCTTCGTCTCGTAGGCGCTGCAGCCGCTGCCGCCTCCGCCCCACGCGGTCTCCGACCAGCCACGGGGGTCGGTGGAGGGGCGAAGGCTGGTGCCACCGACGGCCGTCACGTAGGGGGAGGCGGCCGGATAGTTGACCCCGTAGCCGCTGTCTCCGCTGGCGGCGACGATGGGCACACCCGGGTGGTTGAAGAGCGCGTCGTCCTGCCGTTCGGCGGGGTACTCCGGCACTCCGAAGCTGAGGCTGACCTCCGTCGCGCCCAGCGCCAACGCCTCGTGCACCGCCTGGAAGACATCCTTCAGGACGTCGCTGTGCGCCTCGACCAGCAGAATGGAGCAGAGCGGGCAGGCCGCCGACGCCATGTCGAGGTCGAGTGAGGTCTCCGTCGCCCAGTTCACCTGCGGCGGCGGATAGTGGGTTCCCCCCTGCTGGTCGACCTTTCGGAGGCACCCGTTCACGCTCGTGCAGGGTGGCAGGGAGTATTGGGCCCGGTAGACGGCGAGATCCGCCTCGGCCGACGGATCGTCGAAGGCGAGGACGACGGCCAGCACGTGTCCGCGACCGCCGGCCGATGGGAGCCTGTACGCCGACGTGAGGTCGGCCGGGGAGTAGCTGTTCGGGAGCGGACCCGCGCTCAGCGCGCTGCTCTCGACACGGCCGAGGCGGGTGCTGACCTCGGCGAGGCACCGCACGTGGCCTGGCCTGGCCGCTCCGCATACACCGGCGCTGCCGTTCCCGGCGGCGTCCCCGGTGGGGGCGCTCACGCGGTGGGTGATGGACGCCGGGGTGGCCGTCGCCGCCCTGGCCGGGGCCGTCCCCGGGGCTGCCGTCAGCAGCAGCATCATGAACAGGACCCAGCCTGCTCCCGCCAGCCCACCGAGGGCGCGGCAGCGGAGTCCTCCCCGTGCTCTCATCGAGGTGCTAACGGAGGGCCGCTCCGTTTCTGGCGTCGGGCTCGGATCCTCCCGTATCCCCAGGTGCTGATGTCCCCATCCATCACACCCACGAGGACGATGCGGGCCTGATCACCGACCTCGTACGTTCAGGCCTCCGCGATCATCGTTCATGCCCGCGAAGTCGTCGGGGTCGCGCAGGATGAACGTGGCGCTGACGATCTTGTCCAGCGAGCTCCCGGCCGCGTCCAGGATCGCTGACAGGTTCCTCAGGCACTGGCGCGTCTGCTCTGGATGGTCGCGCCGGCGAGCTGTCCGGTGGCCGGGTCGACGCCCGCCTGACGGGACACGAACACCAGTCCGGCGGCCCTGACCGCCTGTTCGAGACGCCCTCGACCCGGACGGTCGCCGCGTCGACAAGCGCCGCGGCGACAGTGCGTGCGGCGATGGCCGCGGTGTGGTCCCGGTCCATCCATGCGCTGATCCCCGCTCCGTCGTAGAGCAGGACGAGCTGTCGAGCGAGGCGCTCGGGATCGGTCACCCCCGCCTCCCGCGCAGGGTCGAGGAAGAGTGACCGGACCCACGCGCGGTACTCGTCGGCGACTCCTTCGACGGTGCTTCCGGGCCGCGCCTCCGCGCAGCGCCCGATGAAAGCGCACCCCCGGAACCCCGGCTCCGCGAAGGACAGACCCTGCACCTCGAACACCCCGGCCCGGCGTTCCACAGGCGTCCGGTAGCGCGCCTCGAGCTCTGGCATCAGGTGTTCCCGCGTTGCCGCGTGGCGGGCTTCGAGATATGCCCGGATGAGTTCGTCCCTTTCGACGCCGTCGATGGCGAACCGCCGCGCAGGGACCAAGCGCCCGCGGCAGCGCAGAATGACCGGATGAGACGACGCCGTCCCCCCGACCCGTCTCCGTCCTCGGCCGCCCGTGGGCACGCGCCCGTGCCGGTGGGGTACACATCCTTCGAGGGCGACAGGCTGCGCCTCCTCGCCCACGGCGGCCGCCGGGTCGCCGTCCTGGTGCCGGAAGGCAGGCGGGTGTCCCGCTTCGGCCGCCGACGCCTGGACTGGGACCTCGCCGCGGTGTGGTCGATCGTCGACCGGCTCGACGCCACCTACGACCACTACGCCCGCATCACCGGCCGCGAGCCGGTGCCCGGCCGCAACCACGAGGGGCGCACCACCTTCGCGGTGGTGCCGTCGACCTGCGGGGCCGGCTGCGCCTACCTCGGTACCCAGGGAATCGAGACCCTGTTGCCGTACTGGGAGGCGCTGCACGACGGCGTCGCCGGGCACGGCCAGTTCGATCAGCTGCCCTTCTACGAGATGGGCCGGAACTTCTGGTTCCTCGGGGACAAGCTCGGCTACGTCGACCCCGACGATGGGGGCTCGGTGGTGACCGGCTACGCGGTCGTCAACCGCTTCACCTCGATGGAGGCGACGGGGGTGGAGGGCGGGCCCTGGCAGGGCGGTTCGTTCGCCGAGCTCCGCGCGGCGGTGCACGACCTCGTCGACGCGTACGAGGCCACTCCGTCGCTGACCTGGGAGCGCACCCTCAAGGTGGGAGCAGGGGTGCCGGGCTCGGGCCTGGGGGCGACGGACCTGTTCGCCGCCTTCGTCATGCGACTCGCCGACTACTTCGGCCCGGTCATCCACGAGCGCATCTGGCGGGAGGCGGCCGTCCTCCCCCACCGCGAGACCACCGCGGACGCCGTCGACAACCTCGTCCTCGCGGCCTGCGCCGCGAGCGGACGCAACCTCTGCTACCTCTTCTCGGCGACGTGGCGCTTCCATGTGTCGGCCGCGGCCGTGGCCGCCGCGGAGCGCCGGTGGGGGCCACCATGGATCCGGCGATAGTGGCCTCGCGGCGGCGCGTCATGCGGATGGTCATGGGCGCCCTGCTGGCGCCAATCACGCTCACGGCGTGCGGGACTGGCGGCACGACCACAGTGAGTGTGGTCACCACGACCGTGACGAAGACGGTGAGCTCATCCGCGACTGCGTCGTGGGGCATTGCGCGGCGCGGCATCCTGGAGTTCCAGCCACCTTGGCCCATGCGTCGGTGCTCCTCTGAGCCTCTGACCAGGATGTGAGCGCACGCGCGTCGCGGGCCCGCCCATGCAACCGGAGGTCACCCGCCACCACCCCGGGCCGGGACACGCAGAGGGCCCCGATCTGTGCTGAAATTCGCCGCGGGGGGCCGGTCCTTGGGTGAGCGGCGCGCCGGCGCGCCGTCCGAGGGGACGGCGAGCGCTCATGGGGGACGCTCATGGACGGTGACAGACTCCGGATCTCCAGCTTCACCAACCGGCCCTGGGCCGAGCAGGCGGTCAACGAACTGCGCGACCTCGGCCTCACCGCGGAGCTCGATCTCTCCGGGGCGGGTGGCCGGCCGTATGCGGTCATCGTCAGCGGGTGCCCGGAGACGCTCGCGATGCTGCGGCCTCTGGCGGATCCGCCCGAGGAGGCTGCTCCCCCGCGGGCTCCCGGCTTCGAATGGGGCCAGTTCGTCAACTCCATTCGATCGTGAGCCGGCCCCCGTGAGTCGATTCGAGGAGGCGCTCAGGGCCGCGGGGATCGACGACATCGAGGTGCGCCGGTTCCCCGAGGGCACGCGCACCGCGCCGACGCCGCCCGGCCGTCCCGCAGCCGCCCGGACGACGTCGTGCTCGAGCAGGTCCGCGCCCCCGAGCAGGTCCGCGCCCCCGAGCCGGACGGGTCCGCCGAGAAGTGGCTGGAGCCGTGCCAGGTCGAGGCGATTGGCGCCACTGACCAGGGCCAGCGCCGGACCCTCCCCGGCGCGAGGCGGTGTTCGCCATCGCTCCGCAGCGGCTGTGCGACCTTGCCGGCGCCATGACCCTGCGGCTCGGCGGAGACGGGTAGGACCTAGCTCCAGCTGAGCTCGACCCGGCACTCGAGGAAGCGGCCAAGCCGCCGGCCGGCGTCCTCGACGGCGGCCTCCTCTGCAGGTTCCAACCGGTCGAGCAGCCGGATCTCCACCCGCACGCCACCGCGTGCCACCGGCCGACGCCAGGCCCCACGCACGCGGCCGTCGACGGTGACGATATTGGAGAGGACGTTGCCGAACGAGAACAGTGAGGGGTCGAAGGGTCGGTCGGCGTGAACGACCGCGGCTCGGTCGCGATAGCCCACGGTGTACTCGTCGTAGTTGGGGATCAGGTGGGCGACCAGGGCCGGTCTGCCGGTGGTTGGCGCGACCTCGGCGTCGGACCAGTAGTCGTCGCCGTCCACGCGCTCGTGACGGAGCGCGGCGCCGGCGAGCCCGATGCCGGCTTGGGCATCGGTCAGGGTCAGGCCGGACCACCAGACGAAGTCCTGCACCTGGGCCGGACCATGGCTGCGGAAGTACCGCCGCGTGAGCTCGGCGAGTGCCTCGGTGCGGTCCAGCACAGGTGCCTCGGGGGCGCGCTCCTCGAGCAGGGCGTAGGTGAACTGGGTGCCGTGGCGTGGTCCGCTGACGAGTAGCCCGTCGAGCTCGGCGGCGATGAGGAGGTGGGGCAGGCGCTGTCCGTCGGGCGCGATGCCGGCGGCGCGCACGACCTCGCCGAGCTGGGACCGGGTCAGGTGGCGGCCGCCCGCGAGTGACGCGCTGAAGGCTGCACCGGCGCGAGCGATCACGTCCTCGGTGATCTCCAGCTGCCGGTGCCGTCCGGCGATGCCACGGCGAATCCTCGGGCCGGTCAGCTCGAGAAGCCAGCGAATGTCCTCGGGAAGCACGAAGTGCCACGTGGGGCGCAGCACATGCGTCCGCAGGATGGCGCCCGCGTCGAAGAGGCGGTCGAACTCGGCCCCGGTCCCCTCGCGAGTGCGCTGGCCCAGCGCCCACCTGGCGCCGGCGAAGTCCTGCGACTGGACGGCGCCGAGCCAGCGCGCCGCATCGACAGCGGTCGTGAACGGCTCGCCGGTGAGGCGCTGGGCGTGGAGACGTCGGGCAGCGATGTCGGTCACGGGCCGAGGCTACATCGACCAGCTTTCAGAGCGTTCAGCGAGCCCTCAGGGGACCGCCTGCTCCGGTTTCAGAGCCTCGTCGCACTGTGATCCCATCGGCAGCCGGGCGGTCGGGACGGGTCCGGCCGGACCGACCGCACAGCACGTGGAGAACGGTCATGTTCACCGGCAGGCGGAAGCGGGGCATCGGCACCGTGGGTCTGGTCGCCTCCGCGGCCGTCCTCTTCACGGACATGGTCGGCTCGACGGCGCTCCTGTCCGGTCTTGGCGAGGCCGCGTTCGATCGCCTCCGCAGAGACCATTTCTCCGACCTCCGACGTCTTCGGCACGCCGGTGATCGAGGCGGCCCGGTTGGTGGCGGCCGCCGGCGACGGGCAGATCCTGGCCACCGACGTGGTGCGGCTGGTGGCGGGGCGCCGTTCGGAGGCCGTCCTCACCGACCTGGGTTGCCTCGACCTCAGGGGCCTGCCGGCTGAGGGTCGACCTTGTAGTGCTCCGCCGTCAGCATCGCGTCGGCGGGGTCGATGACCGCGGTGACCGTGACCGCGACATGCTCCATCTTGTCGTGGAAGCCGTCGGTCTCGAGGCGATCCCCCAGCTTGCCGCTGTGCCCGCTGACGGCGGTGCCGGTCTGAATCGCCGACGTGGTCGACAGCGTCGTGGAGGTGGTGTCACCGGTCGACGTCGACGTGGTGGTCTGCGCCGTCCGAGTGGCGCCGGTGTCGGTGGCGGTCGGCGTCGAGCCCCCGCAGCCGGCGATGAGCGTGACAATCCCGGCACGACTGCGCCTGAAAGCGCGTCGAGGTGCGGCTCAGAAGCTCGGAAAGCCGGCGTTGGCGAAGAACCACAGCGAGCTGGTGAGCCAGACGGCGATCAGTGCGCTGAACAGCGCGCCGCCGACCAGCGGCAGCATCCAGCCGGGCAGGGTGCGGTCGGGGACCACGAGGATCTTGGCGCCGAGGGCGCCGAAGAGGAAGCATCCCGCCAGGGAGTGCACCAGGTGGCGGGCGTCGAGGGTCTGGAACCCCAGCGCCCAGAGGCAGTGGTAGGCGACGGGCACCACGAGGACGAACGCGAGCGCCCCGCTGACGCGGTGGGCAGTGGGCAGCCAGGAGGGCATCGTCCGCGGCATCGAGAGCCGGCCGTACATCCGCAGCGCGGAGAGGAGCTGGAGGACGGCGAGGGCGGCCGCGAACGTGGCCAGCCACACCTTCATGGTGATGGTCCGGCTGAAGACGAGCGAGAAGATGCTCTGCCCGGTGGGGTCGTGCATCCGTCCGTAGACGCCCAGGCTCAGCGCGATCGCCGCTCCGAAGAGCAGGGGGACCAGCGCGCGCGCCGTCGCCCGCGGTTGCCTGGCCGCGTCGGTTGCAGCCATCCGTGTCTCCTTCGTGGCGGGGTCGGACGGGCCGTCAGCCGCCGGGCGTCGCGCCGACGGTGATCGTGCCCTGCATCCGGGGATGGAAGCGGCAGTAGAACGCCATCCCCGCCGACCCGGGAGCGGTGAAGGTCACGCTCCGGGACTGCCCGGCGGCGACGTCCACCGAGACCGAGGGGCTGTCGGAGGTGAAGGAGTGGGCGACGGCCCCCGTGTTCGTCACCGTCAGGGTGACGCCGGCGCCGGGCGCCACCCGGAGCGTGGTGGGAGCGAACTGGAAGTCCTGGGTGGCGACGTCGAGGCGGCTCGGGGCGGGACTGGCTGGAACTCCGGAGGCACCGCCGGTGCTGCCCACCCGTGCCGGCTCTGCGAATGCCGAGATCGCCAGCACGGCCAGGAATGCCCCCCCGATCGCGATCACCCCGTGGTGCACCACCGAGCCCCAGTCCGGCCGGCTCACGGCGCCACCGGGGTGACCTGCGGATGGAGCAGCGGAAGGGTGAACCGCGTGCGTGCCTCGCCGCTGTCGGCGATCTCGTTGCTCACCTGGGCGAAGCCGTCGGTGGGCAGACGGTCGACCCAGAACTGGAGGGCCTGGGGGGTCTCGGGGTCGCGCTGCAGATATCTCTGGTAGAGGGAGCGCACCAGGCTCTCGGGCGTCCCCGACCCCGCGGCCGGAGCCCCCACCGGACCCGCGTTCGTCCAGAAGGCGACCAGCCGTGCCTGCGCCTGTGGGTCGGTGACGCTGCCCACCGCCCGGGCCATGATGAGCTGACCCACGTTGGTCCACGCCAGCTTGGGGACACCGTTGATGAGGTAGCAGAAGAGGTGTCCGTGCGCCGTCGGCTCGGTCTGCGCCTGGCGGTCGGTGTTGTAGTTCGAGTACGCGTAGAAGGACGGGCCGCTGTCGGCGCAGAGGCCCTGCGGCGGCTGCTTGCCCTGGTAGGAGGCGGGGAGGAAGCGCTCCCGGTGGAAGAAGTCCTCGAGGTCGGCGTAGTTGGCGAACTGCTGATAGATGAGCGACGTGGCACCGGGAAAGTCGGAGGCGACCTGGCACTCGATCCCGGCCACGATCTTGGGGAAGGGGCTGTACCGATGGCACCCCAGGACGAAGTCGGGGAAACGGGCCTGGAGGGCACGCTCCTGCGCCGTCGGGAACGGTCCCTCGGTGGCGGCGGCCGTGGGCGCAGCCGTGGCCGCCGTGCTCGCGGGCACCACCTTCGTCGGCGCGCGGTGGGTCAGGAGTCCGACGAACGACAGGGCGATGAGGGCGGCGGCGCCTCCGATCACCAGGCGCTGCGACCGCCGCGGCGGCCCCGGTGGTTGCGCCGGCGGGTCGGCGGCGGAACCCTCCGCCCCGGAGGGCCCGGACGGCCCGGACGGCCCGGGCATCGACGGCTCGTGCGGCGGTGACGGCGGCGTCTCCGGTCCGGGTGTCAGCACCGCGGTGGTCTGTGCGGAGGCCTGCACCGCGGTCGGCTCGGGCGCCGCGACGGCCGCTGGCGGCGGGGCCGCTGCGGAGGCGCGGGGTGTCGACACCACCGTTGTCGACGGGCGCCGCCGGCTCCGGGTGCCCCGCAGCGCACGGCGCGCCGCCGTCGCCAGGTCGGCGCCGCTGGCGTGCCGTTCCTGGGGGTCCTTGGCCATGGCGGTGACGATGACCGCGTCCAGCGAGACCGGGAGGTCGCTGCGGCGAGCGCTGAGCAGCGGCGGATCCTCGGTCAGATGCGCGTAGATGCGGGCGGCGTCGTTGTCCTTCTGGAAGGGCGGCACTCCGGTGAGGCACTGGTACAGCACGCAGCCCAGCGCATAGATGTCGGTGCGGCCGTCGACGCCCTCGCCGCGGATCTGCTCCGGCGCAACATAGTCGAGCGTGCCCAGGTACTGCCCGGTCCTGGTGAGGGTCTCGGTGCCGCTGTCCTTGGTGATGCCGAAGTCGGCGATGTAGGCGTGGTCGGTGCTGCGCGGACCGGTGCGCGGGACGACGAGGATGTTCCCGGGCTTGACGTCGCGGTGGAACAGACCGCGTCCGTGGGCGGCGTCGAGGGCGCTGCCCACCTGGTCGATGATGGCGACGGCGCGCCCGGCGTCGAGCGGACCCTCGCGCTGCAGCAGGGCTCCGAGGTCGGAGCCCTCGACCCGGCGCATGGCGATGTAGAGGCTGCCGCCGGACTCGCCGGCCTCGTAGATGGGGATGATGTGAGGGTGGTCGATCGAGGCTGCGAGCCTGGGCTCGCGGGCGAAGCGCTCGCGCACCTGCTCGTCCTGGGAGACCGCCTCGGCGAGGATCTTCAGGGCCACGTGCCGCTGCAGCCGGAGGTCGAGGGCCAGGAACACAATGCCGCCGCCGCCCCGGCCGAGCAGTCCCTCGATCCGGTAGCCGGCGAACTCGTCCCCCACCTGCGGGATGCCGCCCATGACCCCCCCTCTCCTCAGCGCCGCCGGTGGCCGGCGGCGGTCCCTGAGTCGCGAGAAGGATAGCCCAGGCCCGTTCCGGTGTCCCGGCGAGATCTCGACCAGCCTCGGCTCAGCCGAACACGGTGCGGGGACGCTCCTGGAGCACACCGTCGACGTGGAGGTCGACCTTATCGTTGTAGAAGCAGGCCAGCCCGGCGATCTTCTGGCTCTCCGGCAGGGGCGTCCGGTAGATCCAGACGAGGTCGGGGTGCACCGCGTGCCCGGTGTCGAGCGACCAGTACCCGGCGGTTCCCTTGTAGGGGCAGTGCGACCGCGTGGCGGACGGGCGCAGCAGATCCATGCGGACGTCGGTCAGCGGCAGGTAGTAGCGCGGCGGGAGGCCGGTCTCGAAGAGGATCCGCGGCTGGTGGGACTCGGCCACGACGACGCCGTCGACCTCGACGCGGACGTGTCGCGAGCTGGCGAGGATGTCGACGCGGGTGTACGGGTCACGCGGGTGGGTGTAGACGGGCTCGTCCTCCTCGAACCATTCGTCCATCGCGTCCCACTCCAGGCGGACGGTGTCGCGCAGCGCCTCGAGTGGCGAGTCGGGGTACCGGCGCGCCGCCCCGGGAGCGGTCGCCGTCCCCACCCTGATGTCGAGGATCCGGGCGTCGCCGCGGCTGGGAGAGTGCTCGACCTGCCCGGTCGGGACCAGCTCGGCGCGGATGTCCTCCACCGGCAGGTAGTAGGTGGGGTAGTAGGGCTTCTCCCACACCAGGAGCGGCCGCGCCGAGTCGGCGACCAGCCCGCCCCCGAGGAAGGCACGCACCCGCTTGTGGCCCGGCTCCGTTCGCACCCGCCCGCGCGCGGCCGTCCCCGTCGTCGTCTGCGTCATGCTCATCTCCGATCCGGTTGCTGTGGTCGAGCGTAGCGCACCTGCTCTCGACGTCGATTCAGCTGTGGGAGGCGCGAGCATGGCCGGCGAGGAGACCGCGATCGACAGGGCACGGGTCAGGGAGGTGATCGGGAGGCTGATCGGCTACATGACCGGCGGGGCGATGTGCCTCGGCATCTGGCTGGGCGACGAGCTCGGGCTCTACCGGGTGATGGCCGGCGCCGGACCGATGAGCGCGGACACCGTGGCGGAGCGGGCCGGCTGCCACCCCCGGCTCGTCCGCGAGTGGCTCGACGGCCAGGTTGCGGGCGGGCTGCTCGACCACGACGCGGAGGCCGACACCTACGCCCTCGGCGCGGAGGCGGCGATGGCCCTTGCCGACGACACCACACCGATCTTCGTCGCCCGTGGCATGAACACCCTCGGGTCGATGTTCATCGACCTGGACAGGATCGCCGCCGCCTTCCGGGGTGACGGCGGGCTGAGCTGGGGCGAGCACCATCCCTGCCTCTTCAAGGGCACGGAGTGGTTCTTCCGCACCGGGTACCGGTCCCACCTGCCCGCGAGGTGGATCCCCGCGCTCGACGGCGTCGCGGAGAAGCTCGAGCGGGGCGCCAGGGTCGCGGACGTCGGCTGCGGCCATGGTGCGTCGGTGGTGGTCATGGCGGACGCCTACCCGAACTCGCGGATCTGGGGATTCGACTACCACGAGCCCTCGATCCTCATCGCTCGCGAGCGCGCCGTCGAGGCCGGGGTCGTGGAGCGAACCGTCTTCGAGATCGCCTCCGCCAAGGACTACGACGGCACCTTCGACCTCATCTGCTTCTTCGACTGCCTGCACGACATGGGGGACCCGGTGGGGGCGGCCCGCCATGCCCTCGAGCGCCTCGAGCCGGACGGCACCGTGCTGCTGGTCGAGCCCTTCGCCATCGACGGTCGCGCCGCCAACATCGCGGACAACCCGCTGGCGGCGCTGCTGTACACGTCGTCGGCGGTGGTCTGCACGCCCAACTCGCTCTCCCAGGAGGTCGGTCTCGGCCTCGGCGCCCAGGCCGGCGAGGCCCGACTCCGCGAGGTCTTCCGCGAGGCCGGGTTCACCCGTTTCCGCCGGGCGGCCCAGACCACGATGAACCTCGTCCTGGAGGCGCGCCCCTAGTCAGCCCCTCCTCCGCGCGATCCGCCATCGCCAGACGGCGAGGGCGACGGCGAGGAGGCCGGCGACCGCGAGTCCCGGGACCACCAGCCGTTCCCGGACGGCATCGCGCGAGCAGTCGCCGGACAGAGGGCGGAGCGTGACCACGCCCGGACACGGCGGGCGCACCCGGAGCAGGCCCCAGAGCCCCGCCTCCTGGTAGGGGCCGCGGTGATCGCCGTAGAGGTAGTCGCCGGGCAGCCGTTCGGGTCCGCCCGCGCCCCCGTCGAGGCGCAGGGTGAGGGCCTCGAGCCCGCCGAGCGCCACCGAGCCGGGCATCCTGGTGCCGGGACGGCCCGGCTCCACCGGCCATCGATGGCCCTCGACGCTGAACACCTGGGTCTGCTCGCTGGTGGCGCCGAGCACGTGGAGCCGCATCGGGTCGCCGGCGTACGCCTCGATGAGCGGGGTCGGTGGATCACCGTGGACGTCGCTGCGGTAGACCCGGGCGCTGTCGGGCACGCGGAGCAGACGGTCGGCGAGCGGGGCGGTCCGGTAGTTGATGCCGACAGTGCCGTCGACGTGCTCGGTGTAGGGCATGCGATGGGTGCCGATGCCCGCATCCTCGTCCTGGAGGAGCAGGGTGACGTCGCGGTAGGCGGCGCCGGACGCCGGGTGCACGTCGACCCTCCAGCCGGCGTGGCCGGAGGCGTCGGCGCCGGTCACCGGGTCGGTGTAGCGTGCCCCGCGGGGACCGACGACGATCGCCCCGAAGAGGCCGCGCTGGGGATTGCGCAGCACATCGCCCCAGTCGCGCACCAGCGCCGCCGTCTCCCCGATCTCCGGATGGGCGTAGAAGGTGTAGGTGCGGGACGCACCCGGGGCCACCGCCTGCGGCCCGTCGAGACCGGCGGCGACACCGCCCGAGACCCGCGGGTCGGCGGCGAGCATGTCGGCGTGGAACGACACCGCGCCGGCGCCGGTCGCGTTGCGCAGCGCCACCTCGATGCAGTCGCCGACGTCGACGTGGAGCACCAGCGGCTCGGCGGGCCGGCGCCCCGCGAGCACCGCCTGCCGGTCGGCCTCGAGCACGTAGAGGCGGCCCGTGCCGGTCTCCAGCATGGACAGCGGCGCCTCGATCGCGGCGACCGAGAACCGACGGTGCGCGGCCCCGGGCGGGCAGACGGCGGCGGCCGCGGCGGGAGGGCGCTCGTGACCCGGGAGCGGCTGGAGCCCGTGGCCGTCTCCGCCCTCGTGGACGCGCAGCAGCCCCCAGCTGCCCTCGCGGAGCTTGAACGACCTGCCGTTGTAGTAGAGGTAGTCGCCGGGCATGCCCTGGGCGCCGCCGGCGCGGGGCAGCACGAGGTCGTACCGCTCCGAGATGCCGACGTCCACGGTGTCCACCGGCGGTGAGCTGCCACTCTGAGACTCGATGCGGAACCAGTGCCCGTCGACGTGCAGGCTGTGGACGTCGTTGCTCGCGCCCACCAGGGTGCGCACGGCGACGGGATCTCCGAGGTAGGCATCGAGGACGGGCGTCTCCGGATCGCCGGCCCCGGCGCTGCTGAAGCGCAGCGCGGGATCGCGGGAGCGCTGCTCGACCGGCTCGACACGCAGGTTCATCGAGCTCCCGCTGGAGTGACCGAAGGCGGTGAGCGGGTTGTCGTCCTGGAGGAAGAGGACGAGCTCGCGGAAGCTTCCGGTCACGTCGACCGACAGGGGCGCGACCGAGCGGATGTCGGCGACGGGACCGCTCTGCAGCTCGGCCCCGGTGTGGGGGTCGTGATAGGTCGACCCCGGAGGCTCGGAGACGAGCGCCCCGGCGAGCCCGTGCTGGCCGGAGAAGATGACGTTGGTGTGGTCGTGGAAGAAGGCGGTGCCGAACTGCACGTCGGGATACCAGCGGTAGCGCACGAACTCGGTGCTCACCACCTCCCCCGCCGCGTGCGCGCTCTGCAGCGGCGCGTCGAGCGAGACCGTGTCGACGGCCACGGCCTCGACGGTGTGCGCCTCGAAGGACCGGCTCTGGTCCATCCCGACGCCGACGAGCTCACCCGGCCGGAAGCGGGCGGCGCCGCCGAGGCGGAGGCTGCGGTCGCCCGCGGCGGCGGCGGCGGTCAGGGTCTCGCCCTCGGCCCGGAACGGCCGGACCGTCTGCTCGTAGTTGAACCCGGTGTCCACCCCGTCGCTCGCCTGCACGTCGAACTGCATGAGGTGGATGTGGGCGCTCACCTTGCTGAGGGGCTGGCCCTGGACGTCCTCGAGCTCGCTGCGGAGGAGAACGTCGACACAGTCCTCGCCGGCGTTGGCGCGCAGCGCGAGGGGGACGCGGCGGCGGGGGTCGGCCCGCACCGCGTCCTCCTCCTCGCGGAGGACGTAGATCTCGCCGAACGGGTCGACGATGTTCAGGCGCCGGTTGAGGGGAACCGGCACGGTGATCGCGTTGATCGCCAGCGTCCGGAGACGCGCCCCGGCCGGACACAGGCTGCCCGGGCCGTCCGCCCCCGGCGCCGGGGGCCCCTCCCCCGCCGGCGTGGGGTCGAGGAACGGCGCCGGACCATGGTTCGGGGCGAAGGGCGGTCTCCGCCCCAGGTGGGGACGGAGGAGCGGATAGGCGAGCCGGCCCGTGGCCGGGTCGAAGAGCAGCGGCGGCCGCCGCCCCGGGCTGGGGGAGCGATATCCGGGCCAGGTCTGGTCGGTCTCGGCCTCGCCGAGATAGCGGTCGCCGCTGCGGCTCCAGTCGAGCAGCGCGGCGCCGTCGCCCCGCGGGGCCCCCGCGGGCGGGAGCTGCCGCTCGACCCAGGCCGCCAGCGCGGGCGGGTCGATGGTGGCGGTCCTGCCGTACGAGGACACGGTCCGGCCGGCGAGGGCGTCGGAGGTGACCGCGGCCTCGACCCGGCCGGCGCGGTCGGCCAGCTCGTGGAGCGGCGGCAGCGAGTCGGTGGACGACGCGCCGTCCTGGCGGGTGTTGTACACGCGCCAGATCCCCCACATCCCCGCGAAGTAGTGATGGGTGACGTGGCAGTGGAACATGAAGTCGCCCGCGCTCTGCTGGCAGCCGCCGCTGCCGCACTCGTCGGCGATGTCGAACGTCTCCGAGGGACCGAGCGACTGCGAGTCGGTGCGCTCGGAGGCCCGGGAGCGCAGTGGCGGATGCTTGTCGAGGCCGCTGTCGAAGGCGCCCGGCTCGGCACCCGGCTGGCGGCGCCAGCGGATGCCGCCGCCGTGGACGTGGTGGACGTGGAACACCTCCGAGCCGCCGTGCACGATGCGCTGCTTCACCGGATCGCCGAGGTAGCTGCGCATCACCGGCGTCGCCGGGTCACCGAAGGCGTAGGAGCTGTAGGCGAGGGAGTCGTCGATCCGACCGGTGAGGCGCTGCTGTCGCTGGAGCCGGTTCATGAACGGCTCGCTGCGGTAGTTGAGGGCGCGGCCGTCGGGCCGGTAGGCGTGGGTCGTCGGGTCGACCTGGGGGACGAGGCCGCCGGCCGCGTCGAGGGGCTGGTAGTTCTCGCTGCCGACCTCGTGGTAGTACAGCGCGAACTCGCGGAAGGCGGGACCTGAGGGGGGCCGCACCACCGCCGCCCATCCGGTCCGCAGCGAGGCCCCGGTCAGGGGGTCGGCCCAGGTCGCGCCGCGGGGCTCGACGACGACGGCGCCGAAGAGGCCGTGGTCCGCCTGGAGGCGATCGTTGCCGTGGCTGTGGAGGTAGTGGGTGCCCTCGGGCTCGTCGCCGCCGACCATCCACTCGTAGGTCGCCTGCCGCCCGGGGGCGACGGCCGCCCGGGGGTTGGTGGCGATCGCCGCGCCGCCGTCCCCGGCCACCCGCAGGCTCGCCCCGTGCAGGTGCACGCTGGCGGGCTCGCCCCCCGCGAGCGCGTTGCGCAGCCGGATGCGCAGGCACTCGCCCTGCCGGACCCGCAGGGTGAGCGGCTGGATGGCGTCACCCTGGAGCCCGGAGGACACCGCCGGCTCTCCCCCACCCGCCCGGGCGCGCGCGTTCTTCGCCTCCTCGGCGCGGACCCGGGCGAGGTCCTCCTCGAGCACGTACATCCGCCCGGCGGGGTCGTGGTCGAGGTACCGGTTGAGGGTGATGTCGACGTTGACGGCGACGACGTCGTAACCCCGCAGCGGTGCGGCCCCAGGGCATCCGCCCCCGACCCCGGCCGCTCCCGAGTCGCTCGCGGCGGTCAGCACGTACCCCTCGCCCGCCTGGTGGCCCCCGGGCTCGCTCCGCGGCTGCGGTACGGTCGCGGCCGCCGCCGCGGTCCCCGGGGGCGAGCCGTGCCCGCCCCCGGCCGCGGAGGCCCCGATCAGCGGGAGGAGGGCCAGCAGTGCCAGCCGTGCCCTCAGCCGGCGCAGCTCAGCCGACCTTCACGTCCCCCTTCATGTCGGGGTGGATCAGGCACCGGTACGAGAACGTCCCGGCCCGGCTGAAGGTCAGCTTCAGCGAGACGACGTTCTGGGGCGGCAGCGACTGGACGATGCCGGTGTTCTTGAAGCCGGTTCCGTCCCAGCTGCCGAGGTCGACGACGACCGGCGCGGTGTTGTCCGGCGGCGGGATGTTGATGCCGGCCTGCGGGGGGACGGTGAAGCCGGCCGGCGCTCCCGCCTTGGGGCTGAGGTGGATGCTGCCGTCCGCCGCCTTCATGAGCACGCCGACGTCGCTGTCGGCGGCGCCGAAGGCGATGTTGTGGAAGTAGAAGTTCTTCCAGGTGACGGTGCCGCCGACCGGGATGGAGATGGTCTTGGGCCCGAAGTCGACCACCACCGCGTTGACCGCGGAGGGATCGGCGATCACCGGATGGGTGATACTGGGGTCTCCCGCACCGGAGAGCGCGGTCTGGGCGGTGGCGTTCTGTGCCGCCGCCGCGATCGGGGTGAGCGCGTCGACGAGGCGCCTGAGCTGCTGCTGGCCCCTGGTGGTGAGGTCGGCCTGGCTCTGCACCGTCTGGCCGCTGTCGACCACCTGGATCTGGGAGGTCATCGCCGAGCGGTGGACCAGGCACATCGCGTTGTAGGTGCCGGGCTTGGTGCTCTTCGAGATCGGGAGGCTGTAGGACGCGCCGTCCTCCATCAGCACGCCGCTGCTGTGGAAGGCCTGGGTGCCGTCGAATTCCGGCTCGGCCCGCTTCGGGCACGCCGGAGCGCCGCCCTTCAGCGAGAGCGGGGGAACGCCGGTGTCGAGGTAGCACGCCTGAGCCGCCGACTGGTTCGCATCGGGCGGCCCCTGGATGCTGTGGGGGAAGACGTCCACCATGTTCAGCATCTCGGGCGAGTTCTCCTGGGCCGCGACCGAGGCCTGGGGGCCGAGGGCCTTCAGCTTCGCCGCCGCGGCGTCGACCAGCGTGCCCACCGTCACGGTGTGCGGCTCGCCGGAGAAGTGGGGCAGCCTGAAGGTCACCGTGTCGCCGGGGTGGACCGTCAGCGTGTTCGGGAAGTAGCCGGTGAAGGCGCCGTGGAAGGCGTCCGCCCGTCCGTCGAGCTGCACCGCGAGGGTCTGCGCCGACGCCGGCTGGGCGGTTGCCGATGCCTGCGGCGACGCCGTGTCACCTCCGCAGGCGGCGAGCGCGAGCCCGAGCGCAACCAGCGCGGTGACACGTCCGGGTCCCGCCATGTCCCACTCCCTCCACGCGATGCCGGATTCGCGGCAAGTTTGTCGCCTCCCACCGGGGCCGGTCAACGGCCGCGCGGGCCCCGTGGGCTCCCGACCGATCGCTCGTTCGGCCGTCGGAGGGGGAGCCGGGCGAGGTGCGCACCCTCACCTATGGCGCGCTTCGCGACCAGGTGGCACGCCGCGCTTGGTGCGGTGTACGCCGTCGACGCCCCCCGAAGACCCGCGCCGGCAAGATCATGCGCCGCCTGCTGCGCGAGGTCGCCGAGAGGGGGACGGTGACCGGCGACACCACCGGGCTCGAGGACGCCGAGTCGATCCACGAGGTGCTCAGGGGCGTGCGCGGGACAGGCTCTCCGAGGTAGTCCGCAGCGCGATGTCGAAGTCGACGGCGAACGCCCGCCGCGGCGCGACGATGCCGGGCAGCTCGGTGGGCCGGGGGGTGACGACCAGCTCAGGCTTCACGGCGCCGATGACGTCGTCCTCCAGCCAGGGGTCGCCGGCGATGAAGAGCGTGGTGGTGAGCGCCTCGTGGCCCCCGGCGGTCGCCTTCACGTGGACGTGCGCGGGGCGGTTGTCGTGCCGGCCCAGCAAGGTGAGGAGCGCGAGGACCGGGCCGGCGGTGGTCGCGATCCGGTACGGGCCGGGGACCACGGTGCGCAACTCGTACCGCCCCTGCGCGTCGCACCGCACCCGTCCGCGCAGGTTGTCATCGGGTTGCGCGGCATCCTGGTTCTCGTAGAGACCGTGCTGGTTGGTCTGCCAGATGTCGACGACGGCGCCCGCCAGGGGCGTGCCCGACGCCGCCTCGACGACGCGTCCGCGCAGCAGGAGCGCGTCGTCCCCCTGGTCGGCGCGGTCAAGCACCGCGGGGGTGTCGACGAGGGGGGCACCGGGCCGGTAGAGGGGACCCTCGACGTTGCTCGACGTCGCCCCACCGGCATCGGCCGGCTGGCCGAGCTCGTCAACCAGGATCGAGGTGTGGGTGACGTCGCTCAGCAGCATGAACTCGTCGGCTCTGCCCACCTCGCTGAGGAAGGCGACCAGGGCGTGGAGCTCGGGCTCGGTGAGCCCCAGCTCGCGGACCAGCTGGTGGGCGGCGGCGACGGCGCGGAGGACGCAGTGGCGCAGCCGCTCGGCCGTCTCGGGATCGGTGGTGAGCCGGGGAGGAGTGGTCGCAGCGGTCATCTCGTCGTCTCCTGGACGGGGGTCACCTCGGTCGGGCGGCGGGGCGCGTGGCCGGCCGGGTGCCGCGAAAGGCGTCGTCGAGCATCGCGCGGATCCCGCTCCGGCCGCCGGCGAGGGGATCGCCCTCGTTCGCCACGGCGATCCGGTCGGCGGCCTCGTCGAGAGCGTCCGCGGGCATGCCGATCGCGGCGAGCGCGGTGGGCAGGCCCATCGACGACGCCAGCTCGAAGAGCGCCCCGGCCGGCTCGCCGTCGAGCACGGAACCGAGCTGTGCGATCGCCCCGGGAGCGCGTGGCGACACCAGCGCGACCGCGTGGGGCAGCACGATGCCGTGGGTCTCGGCGTGGGGCAGGTTCCAGCCGCCGCCGAGGACGTGGCAGGTGCGGTGGTGGATGCCGCCGCCGACCTGGGCGAGCGCGGTGCCGGCCAGGCAGGCGCCGGTGAGGCACTCGGCGTGCCCGTCGACGTCCCCGGGGTCGGCCACCACCCGCCGCAGCCCGAGCAGCAGGCAACGCATCCCCTCGACCGCCAGGGCGGAGGTGATCGGGTTCGCGGTGGCCACCCAGAGCGCCTCGGCGCAGTGGGCGAGCGCGTTCATGCCCGACGCCGCCGCGAGCCGTGCTGGCATCCCGACACAGAGCTCGGGGTCGTACACCACGGCGCGAGGGAGCACCCGGAGGTCACGGCCGGTCTCCTTGCGGCCGTCACGGGTGCGCCCGTGGATCGGCGTCATCTCCGACCCCGAGTAGGTCGTCGGGACGGCGACGAGCGGCACGTCGAGGGCGAGGACGACGGCCTTGCCAAGGCCGGTGGCGGAGCCGCCGCCCACACTGACCACGGCGTCCACCGCCGCGGCGCGGCCGCGCTCGGTCGCCTTGCCGGCGACGAGGTCGGGCACGTGCTGCGCAGCCGTGGGGACGACGCCGGCGACCCGGTCGCCGAGCTGGGCGGCGATGCTCGCCAGCGGGGCCGCGGTGGACCGGCCGCCGCCGATGAGCAGGACCCGTCGCGCCCCCAGACGCTCGACCTCGGCGCCGACCCGGCCGAGGGCACCGCGACCCGAGACCACCCGCGCGGGCAGCGCCTCCCAGGTGAACCCCGCCATCACCATCCGAGCCTACCCGACCCGGTCCTGGGGGCGGTTCGCTACCGTAAACGGGGGATGGCCGTCCTCATCGGAACCTCGGGGCTGCAGTACGAGGACTGGCGCCACCGCTTCTACAGCGGGGTGCCGCAGCGGTACTGGTTCGAGCACACCATGACGTGGTTCCGGACGCTCGAGCTCAACGTGAGCTTCTACCGGCTGCCCCGGAGGGAGGTCTTCGCCGGGTGGCGACGGCGCAGCTCCGACGACGCGGTGATCGCGGTCAAGGCGAGCCGCTTCCTCACCCACGTCCGGCGGCTGCGCGACCCGGCGGAACCGGTGGCGCGGCTGATGTCGCGGGCGCAGGCGCTGGGCTCCAAGCTCGGCCCCGTCCTCATCCAGCTTCCCCCCGATCTGATCGCCGATCCGCCGGCCCTGGCGGCGACGATCGACTGCTTCCCTGCGGGAACCCGGGTGGCCTTCGAGCCGCGACACGAGTCGTGGTGGTCGCCCGAGGTGCGCGACCTCCTGGCCGACCGCGGTGCCGCGCTGGTCTGGGCCGACCGCGCCGGCACCCCGTATGGCCCGCTGTGGCGAACCGCGCCCTGGGGCTACGTGCGGATGCACCACGGCGACGCGCAGGTCCCGCCCAACTACCACCGCCGCACCCTCGGCAGCTGGGCGGGGCGGATCGCGGCCGCATACGGCGACCACGAGGACGTCTTCGTCTACTTCAACAACGACGGCCGGTGCGCCGCGGTGGACAACGCGGTGACGTTCGCCGAGGAGGTGCGCGGGATCGGCCGAACCGCGACCCGGACGCCCGGGATCAGGCCGGACAGCTGGTCGTGAGGGATCGGAGGCTCAGGAGAACCGGCGCGGCGCGAGCTGATCGGCCGCGATGATCCCGAGCCGGCCGGCCTGGTCATCCCGCCTTAGCAGGGACCGCGACGACAGCCGTCCCCGCACGTTCGCGACACGCATCGGACACCCCCTGGTGCAGGGCCGGCGCCTCACCCATCCGGCCACCCCCCGGCCTCGACGAGCGCGGCGAGGTTCGCGAGCGCCATTCGCGTGCCGGTCTGGTTGTCGTCGGGCGGGACACCGCGGGGGATCCCCCCGTGCACGATGAGGACGTCGGTGCCGCCGCCGTCGGCGTCGGCGAGCGTCGTGGTCATCGTCATCTCGCCGCGCAGATCGGGATCCGTGGTCTCGAATTCGAGCACCTCGACCACCTGCTCGTCCGGGACGAGCCTCACGAAGCGGCCGTGATAGGTGTCGGTCTGCGTGGTCGTCTTCCCGGTCCCGTTCTGCACGTCGTAGGTGAGCGAGACCCGGAACGAGCCACCCTCGCGGGCGTCGAACTCGTGCACCCGGCCGGTCATGCCGGTCGGCACCCTCCACCGCGCGACCGCGCGTGCGTCGAGAAGCGCGCGATACACCATCGCGCGGGCCGCCTCGACGTGACCGGTGGCACGGGTCGAGCTCACGCCCTCGATTCCATTCGCCGTCCCCAGCGCGCGGGCGTGGTGCGAACCGACATCACCATGCCCGAGCTGTTCGGGCTCGTCTCCGGCACCTGCATCGCCGCTGACCCGACCACAGCTCGCCGGTCTCAACCCGGGTAGTGGAACCGGGCACTCCGGCCCATGCCGGCGGCGATGTGCTCGGCGCGATGCGGGCGCCGGCGATGTTCCGCGCGAGCGGCCCGACCTGCAGTCCGGCGAGGCCGCCCATGACGTGGACCGCTATGCCCGGCGGCTGTTCGACTTCAACCGGGAGGTCGACTGCACCACCAGACCCCGGAGCATTCCTGGGTCTGCTGGTGCCGGTCGTGCACTGCTCGGCGATCAGCGACCTCGCCGCGATGCCGTCGCCCTCGCGGTGCGCCGCCTCACCGCCCCGCGGCTCCAGCGACGCAACGTATCCACACCGTGACGGTCAGGATTGGTGATACGGACGGTGGACCTGTACGCTGAGCCCAGTTCAGCTGCTTGAGCCGCCTCTGGACGAGCACCCCCACATGCTCCCGGAGAACGCACCCATGACCGCTGATGTCCGTCGCGCGCCGTACCTCTCCCAGGCTCGCAGGTGGCTGATGGTCGCGACCATCCCCATGGTCCTCGCCGCGGGTGCGCTGGCACCGTCCGCCATCGTCGTGAGCGCCGCGTCCGGAGTGGACCAGTGCAACGGCGCGGACGGCGCCGGCAGCGTCGTGAACTGTGATGTCACCATCGCCAACACGCTCGACGGCCCGGTGACCTCGTCCACCGTCACCGTGGCCAGGCGCTGCTCCGGCACCAACGTGAACTGCGTCGCCACGACCGGGACCACGACCCGGTCGTCGAGCCTCGTCACCGCCGTCCACCAGTGCAACGGCTCCGGCAACGGCGGCGGGAGCACGATGACCTGCCACGTCCGGATCGTCAACACCGTCATCGCCGGCTCGGCCGCCGGCCCCAGCCCTGCGACGGTGAACCAGTGCGTCGGATCGGGCACCGGCGGCGGCACCCAGCCGACGCTGAGCTGCTCGCCCTTTCCCGCGTCCACGTCGGGCGCCGCGGTGACGCAGTGCAACGGGTCCGCCAACGGAGGCGGAGCCCCCAGGCGGGTGCGCTGCTCGGTCGCGACGGGTTCGACGACCACGCCGGCGCTGCCGGTCACCGTCGACCAGTGCAACGGATCCGACAACGGTGGCGGCAGCCTGGTGACCTGTGACGTCGCCATCACCACCTACGTGCTCGCCTCGTCCCCCGCCGGTGGCGGCTCCGGCACCACCGTCGGGGCCACCAGCAACGGCGGCGCCACCATCATCRKGGGCACCCCCACCAACGGCGGCACCACCACCGGCGGCGACACCACCACCGCGGGATCGCAGCCCCCCGTCGGCGGACCTCCGCAGGCGGGCGGTGCTCCGGTCCAGGGACGGTAGCGGCGGCATGCCGGCCGCGTGGCCGCTGCGCGTCGTGCTCGTCGTCACCGCGGGGGTGGCCCTCGCGGGGTGCGGACGGACGCCCGCGTCGCCGGTCCACGGTCGAGCCCATGGCCCGGTCGCGACGGTGGCCGAGCCGCCCGGTCAGGGCGTGGTCCCGGCGCCGCTCACCGCCGCCGGCCTCGACCTCCGATCGGGTCCCGTGGACGTCCCCCTGCTGCTGCGGATTCCCTCACTTCAGCTCGGCGTCCCCGTGCTCGGGGTGGGGATCACGCCGCGGAACGTGATGGACGCGCCCGTCGGGCCGTCCGACGATCCGGTGTGGGGGAAGGCGTTCTGGTATCGCGGCGGGGCGATCCCAGGTGAGGTGGGGACGGCGACGGTGGCCGGGCACCTCGACGATCCGCTCGGACGGCCTGCGGCATTCGCCCACCTCGAGGATCTGCGAGCGGGAGCCGCGATCGTAGTGCACGACACCCGCAGCGGCCTCGACGTCGCATTCACGGTCACCGAGACCCAGACCTACTCCGACGCACAGACCTCTGACCCGGTGGTGCTCGCGCGCCTGTACGGCGCCGGCCCGGTCGCGGGAGCGGGCTCGCAACCCGCTCCCGACGGACTCTCCCACCTCGTCCTGATCACCTGTGCGGGGAACTACGTGCACGGCGCCTTCGACCACCATCTCGCCGTCTTCGCACAGCGGGTCGCCTAGGCGCCCCCTCTCCCGGCGTCGTGGTGGGCACGCCCCGGGTGTGGAACCGGGTTCACTACAGTTCCGGGGATGACAGAGCCCACCCTGGACCTGCGGCCCGAGTTCAGCAGCTACGTTCGCGCATCCTTCGCCCTCAACCTCGTGGTCGTCGCCCTCCTGGTCTTCGAGCTCTTCGGGCATGCGTTCACGCGGACCGCGAACCTGGTCATGTGGATCGCGATGGCGGTGGCGTGCGTCGGGCTCCCGCTCTCCGGCTACCTTCGCAGCCGGCTGTCGGTCGACGCCGAGCACCTGCGCACGTCGAACTGGCTCGGGATCCGGCGCGAGTACCCGAGACAGCAGATCCGCAGCATCGCCGTCGACCGGTCCGGCGTCGCCTTCCTCGGACGGGACGGCGACCCGGTGCTCAGGGTGTCGCGGGGAATGTGGCAGGACGAGCAGCTCGTCGAGCTGAGCCGCCATCTCGAGGTCCCGATCACGGGCAGGCGGCGCGACTCCAACTCCCCGCTCTCCTAGGCGGACGCCCGGGGCGACCGGCCCAGCCAGCCGGCCAGGCGGTCGTACGCCGGCGCGTCCTCGGGCACGGGCACCTCGGCGCCGAAGTGCTTGCCCTCGGCGACCGTTCCCCGGTACTCGGGGCGGAGCATCGCCCGGGAGGATGCCAGGGCCACCTCGGCCAGTGCGGGGTCGAGGTCGTCGGTGCGGCCCAGTGCGGCGGCCACGTCCCATCCGTGGATCACCACCTCGATGTGGTGCACCCCCAGCATGAAGGCCGCCGGCACCGGATGACCGCCGAAGTCGCGGGGGGTCTCCAGCGCCCCGGGCGCGGACCAGGCCGCGAGCAGACCGCCCGAGGCCTGGCGGTAGGCCTCGACCAGGTCGCCCTCCACGGGATCGGGCACCCCCCACTGCGGCGTGCCGCCCTCGGCGGACACGCGCATCATCCGCAGCGAGCCGACCAGGTGGCGCACCACCTGCGCGACGTCCCACTCCGCACAGGGCGTGGGCAGCGACCAGCCGTCGTCCGTCACCGACGCGACGGTCCGGTCGGTCTGTGCCAGGGCGAGCTCGAGCATCGCGACCGCGTCACCGTCCGTGGTCATACGCCTCTCCTCCTTCGTCGCCGCCGCGCCTGCTGATCCTCGACCCGTCCGAGGCGCCGGCCGTGCTCGTCATGCGCCACGTCCATGGGAATGCCTCCCGATCACGACGGTTCTCCGGAGCAAACACGCCGGTGCTAGCATCCCGACCCGCCGTGAGCATCGACCGCGCCAGGACCCTGCGTGACGAGCGCAATGCCGTCCTCGACCTCTGCAGGACGCTCACCGATGCCGAGTGGTCGTCGGCGAGCGACTGTGCAGGCTGGAGTGTGCAGGATGTCGTCGCCCACATGGGTGCGGCATTCCACGGCTGCTTCACCCCCTGGCTGCTCCGGGTGATGCGCACCAGCAGCGTGGAGCGGAGCAACGACGGCGACGTCGAGAGGCGCAGGGCCTGGGAGCCGGCCCGTGTGCTCCGGGAGTACGAGAGCTGGAGCGGTCGCTTCGTCGCCGTCGTCCCGGTCACCCAGCGGCCGCCGATTCGCGGGCTGCGCATCCCCCTCGGCGACATCGGCCGGTACCCGGTGGGCCTGCTCGCCAGCGCGTTCACCTTCGACCACCACGTCCACCTCCGCCACGACATCGCGGCGGCGGTCGGGCGGTCGGTGCCGCCGCCGGACGCCGACCACATGGCGGCGGTGGTGGAGTGGCTGCTCGCCGGGCTGCCGCAGATGTGCGGCCGCGCCCTGGCGTGGATGGACCGGCCGGTGGCCCTCGTCCTCACCGGCCCGGGCGGGGGCGCGTGGACCATCCGCCCCGGGGTGGGCGGGCTGCCGCGGGTCGAGCAGGGCAGGTCACCCGCGGCCGCGGCGACGATCACCGGGTCCGCCGTGGACCTCCCGATCTGGGGCACGACCCGGCGGCCGTGGCGGGGGTACGGCCTGGTGATCGAGGGCGACGGCGAGCTCGCCGCACGCTTCCTCGACGCCCTCAACCTGGTCTGACGCACGCTCGGGCTCCTGCCCCGGCCTTATTGCTGATAAAATGGATCATGTTTATCAACTATGTGCCGAGAGGGCCCATGTTCCGGTTCCCGAACCCCGTCGACGAGCACGCCGCCCGCGTCGTCGCCCTGGGCGTCGTGGCGCTCTCGGTGCTGATCCTCGCCACCGGCCGGCATTGGCTGCTGCTGCCCCTCGCCTACGGCTTCCTCGCCCGCGTCCTCACCGGACCGCGGCTCAGCCCCCTCGGCCTGTTCGCCACCCGCGTGGTCGCGCCGCGGCTGCCGATGGCGCCCCGGCTCGTCGCCGGACCGCCGAAGCGCTTCGCCCAGGGGATCGGCCTGGCCTTCAGCGCCACCGCGGCGGTGCTCGGCCTCGGCCTCCACCTCGCCCGTGCCGCGGACGTCGTCCTGCTCGGGCTGACCCTGGCGGCGAGCCTGGAGGCCTTCGCGGGGATCTGCCTCGGGTGCAGGATCTTCGGCCTGGCGATGCGCCTCGGGGTTATCCCCGGCGCGGTGTGCGAGGCGTGCAACGACCTCTCCGCCCGGCGGCTCCCACACGCGGCCGCCTAGCCCGATCCCCCACCCACGCGCAGCACCAGCTTGCCGCACACCGATCGCTCCAGGATGCGGCGGTGGGCCTCCGCACCCCTCTCGAGGGGGATGACCTCGTCGATCGGGACGTGCAGGCGGCCCTGCTCCAGCGCCTCGACGACCGCCTCGAGCGCGGCCCGCGCCTCCTCGTCGGGCTCGAGGAGCCCCGCGTAGGACAGGATCGACACGCCCTTGGAGTAGAGGGCGCGGACGTTGACGTCGCCGTGGTCGCCCGCCGAGGCGCCGAAGACGGCGACCCGGCCGTGGGGCGTCAGCGCCTCGACGGCGGCGCCGGTGAAGCCGTCGCCGAGCGGGTCGAACACGATCTGGGGGCGGCGGGAGCGGGCCACGCCGGCGAGCTCGTCGGGGCCGCAGACGAGCACGTCCTCGGCGCCCTGGTCGCGGATCCAGCCGGCCTTGGCCGGATTGCCGGTCTGCCCGTACGGGGTCGCGCCCGCCTGCCGGGCGAGCTGGAGGAGCAGGGAGCCGACGCCGCCGCTGGCGCCGAGAACCAGGACCGTCTCCCCCTCGCGGACCCGGGCGACGTCGTGCACGAGGCGCCAGGCGGTGCGGCCGGCGACCGGAGCCGCGGCCGCCTGCACGGGATCGACGCCCTCGGGGAGCGGCAGCAGCGCCTCCTCGGGGACGGCCGCCCGCTCCGCATACAGTCCCGGCCGGCGCACCCCCAGGCCGTGGCCCCAGACGAGGACGCGCCGGCCGTCGACACGACCGGTCGCCTCCGTCCCCGGGATCCACGGCAGGGGGAGATCGGTGCCCCGCTTCCCCGTCGCCACCCAGACGTCCAGCGGGTCGACGCCCGCGTACTCGATGTCGACGACGGTCTCGCCCGGACCCGGCCGGGGCTCGTCGACGTCGTCGAGCACGAGTGGCTCACTGAAGCTGTGGATGCGCAGCGCCCTCATGCCCGTCCTCCGCCCTGGTCGCCCGCTCCAGGGTGCACGCCGGGTACCCCCGGAGGCAAACCCGGGTCGGCACGGCGCTGATCGCGACCACGCCGTCACCCGTGCCATGCCAGGCGATTCCAGAATGGGCGCATGGCCATCCGGCACCTCGGCGTGGTGGGCAGGGCCGTCACCATGATCACGCGGCGCCGGCCGAGCGATCGCTCGACGGCCGCGCACCAGGCACCCCTGCTCACGACACCCGGGACGCTCGCCTGCTCGCAGGCCGGCTGCGCCGCGGTGACCGGGCTCGACTGCGCCTACGTCGACCGTCGCGGCCGCCGGTGTGACACCGCGTGGTGTCCCGAGCACCGCGCCGTCGCCGGCGGGGCGGTGTACTGCCGCCGGCATGCCGGCGTCGTCGCCGCAATCGAGACGGTGGACGAGTCCCTGGCGAGCGCACCCGACCTGGACAACCGGGCGGCGTCGCTGGTGTTGTGGGTCGGCCGCGACCTCGAGGACCGGGTGCGGATGCTGGTGGCGCCCCGTGCCCAGCAGATCGGGCTCGAGCTGGCCGACGATCCCATCCGCTTCGTGCACCGCGGACTCGGGCGCCCCCGCTCCTGGGTGCGCGGGGTGGAAGCTGATCGACCAGACCGGCGTGCGGTACATGATCGCGATCGCCGTCGAGGAGGACCGCCCCGACGAGGTCGTCGTCCGCTCCGGCGCCCGTGAGCTGGCCCGCGCGGTCCCGCCATGGATCAGCCGGAGGAGCCCGGCCGGTCCACCGTCGGCCGCCGACGATGCGCGCGACCGCGCCGCCTTCTACACGTGGCTCGTGCAGACCATCACGGCGGAGCTCGCCACCTGGGAGTGATCCGGGGTCGGCGGCGGCATGTTGACGCCGTCGGTTGACCGAAACTCGGTGACGGCTACAGCGGCCTGCCCAGCAACGCCACCACGTCGATGCCCGGGGACGATGCGCCGCCCGCCCTCACCTCGATGCGCGCGGGGCGCTCGGCGGCCAGCCGGGCCACCGCGGCCAGGGAGTCCTGCAGGTCGCGCTGCGACTCGGTGTAGGCGCCGTGGAGCGCACCCTGGCGGAGCAGGATGACGCCGGTCTCGGTGCCGCCGGCGACCAGCACCGAGCCGTCGACCTTCTGCTCGTGGAGGTACTCGAGGAGCTGCTCGAAGTTGATGAAGCGGCCGAGCAGACCGGTGAAGAGCGGGGCGGCGCTGAGCAGCTGGGCGAGCGCGACCACGGTCTCGCCGCTCAGCGCGATGACGTCGAGCAGCCCCTCGCCACGCTCGACTCGCCCGCGCACCTGCTGGAAGGCGCCGTCGCCCTGGAGCCGCGCGCCGTCGCTGAAGAGCGCCTCGAGGACGCGTCCCTCGTGGAGCAGGAGCACTCCGGCGAAGCCGGTGCCCTCGAGGCGGACGTACCCGGTGAGGGCATCGCCGTCGAGGGTCCGCAGCAGCTTGGGGAAGTCGATGAAGGCGCTCTTGAGGCCGGCATAGACCGGCCTGCCGGCGGGCAGCGGAGAGAGCCCGCCGAGCGGGGCGGCGTTGGGGTTGCCGAGGACGGCGGGCGCCCCGGGGGTGCCGGCCGGCCGGATGCCGACGGGCGGGGTCAGGATCACGGTCTCGGTCGCCATGGTGTCTCCCCTCGTGGTCGTCGCCGGCGCGCCCGAACCCCAGGGGGCGGCGCTCGAGGTCACCCGCACCTCCGGCTCGGCGACCGCGGTGGCCGACGCGGAACGGGCGGCTCTCACGCCGGCCTCCCGGGCCCGGACCGACGGCCGGCGCCGTTCCGCCTCGGCGAGCAGCGCCGAGACGGCCGCCCTCACCGTCTCCTCGGCGGGAAGCTGTGCGCGTGGCTCGAAACTGAACTGTCCGTGCGTCAATGTGAGCGCGGCGATCACCCCCGCCTCGCCCTCGCCGAGGTCACCGGCGGCATGGAAGAGATGGCCGAACAGGAAGTGGAGCGAGCACTGGGCGTCGCCGGACACCACCGAGAGCGTCCCGGTGGCACGCTCGGACTGCAGCGTCTCGAGCAACGAGCCGAGGCTGTGCTGTGCGAGCGAGCCCTGCGTCCACACCCGGGTATCCTCCTTCGAGCGAGTTGAGGGCAGTTCTCGCGCGACACGCGCGCTCCCACCGCACTCCTGCCCCGTGGTGAGTGAGCCGCCCCGATTGTGGCGGAGGCGCACCGCCTTGCCTAGCCTTGATTTTTCAGTGGCGGTGAGGTAATGGCGTTTCTGCGCTCACGACTCCACGTTGCTGCCAACTCGCGCATCCGCGGCGCAGTCGATGCAATTGACCTGACGGGGTCGCCCCGGGGGCAGGGCGGCAGCCGGCGCGTCACGGCTATCGTGGCCGCCACCGCCAAGGAGGCCACCCATGCGAGTCACCCGCGTCCGACCCGAGAGCCAGCTCGGTGATCCGGAGAGGTTCAACGGCACCGTCTGGATCGACCAGATCGCGGTGGCCACGACACCGTCACGGATCGTGTCCAACAGCGTCCACTTCACCCCGGGCGCGCGCACCGCCTGGCACACCCATCCCTTCGGCCAGGTGCTCCACGTCGTCGAGGGCGCCGGACGCGTCGGCGAGCGTGGCGGCCCGGTCCACGAGGTCCGCGCCGGCGACACCGTCATCACCGAGCCCGGCGAGTGCCACTGGCACGGCGCCACGCCGCGTCAGTTCATGACCCACATCGGCATCACCGAGCTCGACGACGCCGGGAGCACCGCCGACTGGGGAGCCCACGTGACCGACGCGGAGTACCTCGGCACCGCCGGGTAGGCAGCCGGGTAGGTGCCGGCCGGGCCCGGCGGCTGCCGTGGAAGCAGCGCGACGGGATACCCTCGACGGCTCGTGATCGAGCACCGCGGCGACGTCCTCTTCCTCCCGGCCGACCCTCCCCGCCTGGGTGCGTTCGCGCTGTGGCACCCGCCCCCGCAGGGCGTCGGCACCGCCTCGACGGTCGGGGTCGTCCACCCCGACGCCGGCCAGCTGCGGAGCCGGTCGGTGGCGGCGCGGCACGTGCCCGTCGCCGACGCCCTCCCCTGGCTCGCCGGTCTCGGCGAGGAGGAGGGCGTCGCCCCGAGCCAGCTCGCCTGGGCGGCCGCGGTCCAGGCGGCGGTGGCGCTGGTCGCCCAGGGACGTCTCCGGCCCGGGGTGACCCCCCGCGGCTTCGGAGCCTGGTTCGTCGGCCCGCTCGACTCCGCCGACGAGGCCTGGCTCGACCGGCTCGCCCGGGCCTTCCCCGCGCTCGCCCACGCCATCCCCCTGGCCACCGACGTCGCCCGCCTGCGCACCCCGCGCCACCTGATCACGGAGTGCTGGGACGCCGTCGCCGACGCCCTGGTGCGCACCGCCGGGGCCCTGCAGGTCTGCGCCGAGCCCTCGCTCGCGAGCCGGGCCCCGGTCGGCGCGGAGCATCTGCGGCCGTGGCTGGAGTCGGTGGCCCAGGTGCAGCCCCTGGCGGTCGCGCCGGGGCTCCGCGTGGTCCTCCCCGACGAGCCGGGCATCCCTGCCACCATCGTCCTCCAGCTGCGGCGCCGGGACGACCCGGCGGTCGTGATCGACGCGGCCAACCTCCGGACCGCGCCGCCCGCGCTCCGCCGGCGGCTGGCGGCCGCGGAGCTGGACATCGAGCTCGCGCTCCACCGGGGCGCTCGCCGCTGGCCCCCGCTGGCCCGCCTGGCCTGGCCCTCGGGCGACGGGCGGGCCGAGCTGTCCGAGGACGAGCTCGGCTCTCTGCTCGAGGCCGCGGACGCCCTCACCGGCCTCGGGGTCGAGGTGCAGTGGCCGGCCTCGCTGTCGGAGCGCACCCTGTCGCTGCGCGCGGTGGTGGGCCGTGGCGATCCCCTCGAGCTGCGCGGGCCGGAGGGTTTCAGCCTCGACGGCCTCCTCGACTTCCGGTGGGAGCTCACCCTGGGTGGCACCACCCTCAGCAGCGAGGAGATGGACGCCCTCGCCGAGGGACGGCGCGCCATCGTCCGCCTGCGCGACGGCTGGGCGGTCGCCGATCCGCACCTGGTCGACCGGCTGCGGCAGCGGCCCACCGAGGTCCTGCGTCCCGGCGACGCGCTCGCCGTCGCCCTCACCGGCACCCTGGAGGTCGGCGGCTCGATCGTCACCGCCCGGGCCGAGGGTGAGCTGGAGCGGCTCGGCCGGCGTCTCGCCGAGGTCGCCTCCCCGCAGGAGACGGTCGAGCCCGAGGGCCTCCACGCCACCCTGCGCGGCTACCAGCGCCGCGGGCTGGCCTGGCTGCTGGCGATGTGCGAGCTCGGGATGGGCGGATGCCTGGCCGACGACATGGGGCTGGGCAAGACCATCCAGGTGATCTCCCTCCACCTCGCCCGCGGTCGCGGCCCGATGCTGGTGGTCTGCCCGGCATCGCTCCTCGGCAACTGGGCCCGCGAGCTGAGCGCGTTCGCGCCCTCCGTCCCGGTGCGCCGCTACCACGGCGACGGACGCAACCTCGACGGGCTGGCGCCCACCGAGGTGGTCCTCGTCACCTATGGCGTGGCCCGCCGCGACCGGGCCACCCTGGCGACGGTCCGGTGGGACCTGGTGGTGGCCGACGAGGCCCAGCACATGAAGAACCCGCACTCCCGGACCGCCCGCGAGCTCCGCGGCATCCCCGCGCAGGCGCGGGTGGCGCTGACCGGGACCCCGGTCGAGAACCGCCTCCTCGACCTCTGGTCGATCCTCGACTGGACGACGCCGGGCCTGCTCGGGCCGCTCGAGACCTTCCGGCGGCGGATCGCCGCCCCGATCGAGCAGGAGGGCGACGCCGCCGCTGCCGAGCGCCTCGGCCGCATGGTCCGTCCCTTCCTCCTCCGCCGCACCAAGCGGGACCCGGACATCGCTCCCGAGCTGCCGCCGAAGACCGAGCTCGACGTCATCGTCCCCCTCACCCCCGAGCAGGCCAGCCTCTACGAGGCGGTGGTCCGCGAGGCCCTGGCACGGATCCAGAGCACCGCCGGGATCCAGCGGCGCGGACTCGTCCTCGAGCTCCTCACCGGCCTCAAGCAGATCTGCAACCACCCCGCGCAGTACCTGCGCGAGACCACCCCGCTGCGCGGACGATCGGGCAAGCTCGAGGCCCTGGACGAGCTCGTCGAGGTCATCGTCGCGGAGGGCGAGGCGGTGCTCGTGTTCACCCAGTACGTGACCATGGCCCGCCTCCTCGAGGCGCATCTCGCCGAGCAGGGCATCGGCACCCTCTTCCTCCACGGCGGGGTCGAGGCGCGGCGGCGCGACGCGCTGGTGCGGCGCTTCCAGGACGGGGAGGCGCCGGTCTTCCTCCTCTCGCTCCGCGCCGGCGGGGTGGGCCTCAACCTCACCCGTGCCACCCACGTGGTCCACTACGACCGCTGGTGGAACCCGGCGGTCGAGGACCAGGCGACCGACCGCGCCCACCGGATCGGCCAGGACCGGCCGGTCCAGGTGCACCGCCTGGTGGCCGAGGGAACCGTCGAGGACCGCATCGCCACCCTGCTCCAGTCGAAGCGCCAGCTCGCTGAGAGCGTCGTCGGCTCCGGCGAGGCCTGGCTCACCGAGCTCTCCACCGACGAGCTCGCCGACCTCGTCGCGCTGCAGCGGACGCCATGAGCCGGACTCGGGGGCTGCGAGCCCGTGCCGTGGTCGACCCGGGCACCGCGGTGGGCGTCTCGGTCCCGGGGGCGGCGTGGCTGGCGAGCCTGGAGAGCCCGCGGCATGGGGCGCGACCGGCCACCGGGGAGGGACGGCGGCTGGCCGAGAGCGGGGCGGTGGGCGTCCTCACCTGGGAGCCCGGCCGCGTGTCCGCCCGGGTCGAGGCCGAGGGGGGCGGGACCCACCCGGTGGCGATCCGGGTCGAGCGCCTCGGGCTGCCGGTCTGGCGGAGCCTGGTCGGGGCCATGGCCAGGGACCCGAGGCTGCTCGCCGCGGTGCTCGACGGCGAGCTGCCCGACGAGCTCGTCACCGCCGCGGGCGGCGTCGACGGGCTGGTGCCGTCGCCGACCGAGGTGCGGATCGCCTGCGACTGCTCCCCGGGACCCGGCCTGTGCGACCACGCCGCCGCGGTGTGGTATGTCGCCGCCCACGCGATCGACGTCCGGCCGGCTCAGCTGCTCGACCTCCGCGGCTTCGACAGCGACCTCACCGGCGCGGTGCACCGGCGAGTGCTGCGCAACCGGACCCGGGCGGCGCGCAGCGCCCACGACCCCGGCGTCGACCCTGTCGCCGCATTCGCACGGGAGCCCGACCCGCTGCCGCCACGGCTGGCGCTGCCGGTGCGGCCGGGGACGCCGGAGTCGCTGCCGGCGCGACCGCCGGCGGGGGTGAGGATCCGGCCCGAGGACGTCCAGGGGCTCGCCGCCGACGCGGCGCGCCGCGCCTGGGAGCTCGGGATGGGCACCGGCGACGGCGACCTCGGCCTCGACGCCGACACCGACCTGGCACGGCGCGTCGCCCCCCTGGTGGACGACCATCCCCGGCTGATCGCGCTGGCCGGCGCCACCGACCGCGACCCGTGGTCACTCGCGCGGCTGGGACTGGCCTGGCGAGCCGGGGGGGCGGCTGGGGTCGAGGTCCTCCTGCATCCCTGGTCGCCGCCCCAGGAGTGGCTGGCGCCGGCGGCGGCGGCCCTCGGCGGGCTGGGCCTGGTGCGCTGCCGGCACAACCGGGTCACCGCCGAGGCGAGCGGGGTGCAGCTGCGGCTCGGCCGCGACCGGCGCTGGTCGCTGCTCGAGCGCGAGGGCGACACCTGGGTGCTCCGCGAGCCGGCCCGGGCTGATCCCGTGGACGCACTGCGGGCCGCCCGGCTGGCGGTCCTGCCGGTCGCCGTGGTCGACCCGGCGCCGGCCGCCGCCGCAGAGGCGGGCGAGCCGGCACAGCTCAGGCTTCCGCTGTGACGCGGCGCCCGGCGGTCGCCTCAGAGGGCGGCGGGGCGATGCTCCTCGATGAGGGCGCGCGCCCGGCGCCGCAGCCGGTCGACGTCCTCGGCCGCGGTCGAGGCGAGGATGCTCTGGCTGGTCTGCCGCATCGGCGACGAGTGCAGGCGCTCGGCCTGGTCGAGGTCGACCGCGACGGTGGGCGCCACCCGGCGGAGTACGGTGCGCTCGCCGGTGGAGAGCGCGGAGATCGACAGTCGGGTGCGGGGGATCTCCGGTCGCTGGATGACCAGTGGCTGCCGGGGAGCCTGCGGGCGCTCCCACAGCGGGGTGCCCATCACCGGCACGGCGCCGGGCCGGCCGTAGCCGTTGATGACGTCCTGGATGAGGGGATACCGCTCGACTCGATTTGTCATCGTTCTCCTGTTCGGTGTGGTCTCAGTAGCATACCCTCCCCCGTGATACCGAACCCCGACGGCGCCGTGCGCCGGCGGTTCCAAAGGCTCCTCGTCGATCACCGTCCCCGGTGACGGGGCATCCCCGGGAGGTGACATCGTGGATTGGAGGCTCGAGAACATCGTGGTTCCCGTCTCGGACGTGGACCGCGCCAAGGCCTTCTACATCGACAGGGCCGGCTTCACCCTCGACGTCGATCACAGCGCCGGCGAGGACTTCCGCGTCGTCCAGCTGACCCCGCCGGGCTCGGCGTGCTCGATCACCCTGATGAGGAACACGGAGTCGCCGGGCTCGCTCCGGGGGCTGCACCTGGTGGTCGCCGACATCGACGCGGCCCGCGCCGAACTCGTCGAGCGCGGCACGGACGCCGGCGAGATCTACCACTTCGATGGCGGCGGTCAGATGCCGGGGCCCGATCCGCAGCGCAGCGACTACAACTCGTTCCTCTCCTTCAGCGACCCCGACGGCAACGGCTGGCTCGTCCAGGAGGTCAGGAGGTAGCGTAGGGACGTCGTGGGTGGGTCGGAGGTGCGCGGCATGTGGTCCATCGGTCAGCTGTGGCGCTATCCCACCAAGTCGATGCTCGGCGAGCAGGTCGACAGCGTCACCCTCGGCGAGAACGGGGTGGCCGGCGACCGGGCGTACGCGCTGCTCGACGTCGCCACCGGACGGATCGTCAGCGCCAAGCGGCCAGGGCACTTCGCGCGGCTCCTCGACTGCCGCGCGACCACGTCCGCCGGCGGCGGGCCGCTCGGGGCGATGGTCACCCTTCCCGACGGCTCGTGCCTGAGGATGGACGACCCCGAGACCGAGCGGCGGCTGACCGCGCTGCTGGGCAGGGAGGTGAGGGTGGTCACCACCGCGCCCGAGGGCTCGACCTACGAGATGATGTTCCCCGACGTGGAGGGAGCCGCGCCCGAGGAGTTCGCCGCGATGACCGGCATCGACGAGCGGGACGCGGACGGACCGGTCTCCGCGATCGCGGTGGGGCTGTTCGCGCCGGGAACGTTCCTCGACGTGAGCCCGCTGCACGTCGTCGCCGCCAGCACCCTGGAGCAGCTCGCCCGTCTCCAGCCGTCGACCCTCTGGGACGTGCGCCGCTTCCGTCCGAACATCGTGATCGACGGTGAGTCGGCGGACCCCTTCGTCGAGAACGGCTGGATGGGCTGCGAGATGGCGATCGGCGACGAGGTCGTCCTCCAGATGGGTCCGTCGACGCCGCGGTGCGTGATGACCACCCTCGCCCAGCCGGGGCTGGAGCGGGACCTCTCCGTGCTGCGGACACTCGCGCGCGAGAACCGTCAGGAGCTCCCCGAGTACGGTCAATGGGCGTGCCTGGGCACCTATGCGAGCGTCGAGCGCGGCGGCACCGTGCGCGTGGGGGATCGCGTCGAGGTCGGGGCGCCGGTGGGCTGACGGTGCCGGACGTGGTGGGTGGTCTCCTGGCGCTCGTCGGGGGTGGGGAGTTCATGCCGGGCAACGAGGAGTGCGACCGGACGCTGCTCGCCGCGGCGCCGCCGGGTCCGCGGTTCGTGATGCCGGCCGCGGCCGCCCGTCAGGGACCCGGGCGTGCGGTCGAGACCGCGCGCCGCTGGTTCCTGCGCCTGGGAGCGGAGGTCGAGGTGCTGCCGGTGCTGCGCCGTCGCGACGCCCAGGATCCGGAGCTGGCAGGGCGCGCCGCCGGGGCGGGCCTCGTGTACATCTGCGGCGGCGACCCGGGCCTGCTCCTCGACGTCCTCGAGGGATCGGCCGTCTGGAACGCGTTGCGGACCGCCTGGGAGGGCGGCGGCTCGCTGGCCGGCTCGTCGGCGGGGGCGATGGCGCTGGCCCGCTCCATGCTGGTCCGCGCCTCCTGGCCCGACCGGTCGCGCCGCCGGCCGCGGCCGGCCCTCGGCCTCGCCCCGGTCGACGCCGTGCTGCCGCACTTCGACGGCTTCGGGGTCACCTGGGTCGACTCGGCGCTCGAGGGGATGCCCGGAGATCCGCTGCTCCTCGGGGTCGACGAGCGCACCGCGGCGGTCTGGAACGGCCGGGGGTGGACGGTGTCGGGTCCCGGCAGGGTGACGGTGATCCGCCGCGCCGGGCGTCAGGCCTTCGGGCCCGGGGAGACGCTCCTGCTCGACGCGCCGTAGGCGGGGTGGGTGGTGACCGTGCCCAGCCCGCGGACCGCGAGGCTCGTCCCGTCGAACACGGCGGCGGTGTCCTCGTCGATGGCGAGGCCGAGCGGGCCGGCGCCGGCGGACGCCAGCGCCACCTCGAGGCGCGGGCGTGTCCCCCACTCCGCGGCATGGACGTCGACCGAATGCGCCACCAGCCCGAGCCCCGGCGCGACGGTGACCTCGTCGAGGTCCTCGCTCGCCTCCTGCGGGCAGACCGGGCGTCCGCGGTCGAGCCAGCCGCCCACCACCGCCCGCTCCGCGGCGATGCTGGCGCCGGCGGAGAACCCCGCGTACGGCGCGCCCGTGCCGCGCAGCCAGGCGTGGATCGCGTGCCGTGACGGGACCAGCGCCGCCGCATACGCCGCCGTCGGCCCGCCGCACACCAGCAGTCCGTGCACCGCGGCGAGCGCGGCGACGTCGAACCGCTCGCCGGGGCGCAGGAGGACCGGACCGGGGTGACAGTCACCGGCCGTGGTCAGTGCTCGTGCGAACCGCTCGAAGTACTCGGGCCCGTCGCCCTCGTCGACGATCACGCACGCGATCCGCGGCGGTGCTCCGTGTGACACCCGGGCGGCGGCGCCGAGAAAGGCGGCATAGACGGCGGGCGCCGCGGCCGCCGTCCAGCCGCCCCCGATGAGGGTCACGTGCACGCCTGCGACCACCGGACGCCGACGGGCGTCCGTGATCCCGCCTCGAGCTGACGGTCACAGCTGCGGATCGCCGCATCGCGGACGTGCCGGACCAGCGTCGCTGCGAACCCCTCGATCGCGATGGTCGGCATGCCTTCCTCCCCGGTCCGTCGCGGATCAGCTCCTCGAGGCGGACGTCAGCTCGTCGCCCCAGTATTCCTCGGCGCGGCGCCGGCGCACATCCCTGCTGATGCCCTCGCGGGCGCGCACGGCGAGAGGACGCCGGGGACACGTGGGCGAGCGGAGACGCGTACGGAGCCGCGCGTGGGCCGGTGGAGCCGCCTCGTGGCCCGGGAGTTCACTCGCCTGGCTCGCGGTCCCGACCGGGGGACGCTGGCTCGACGTGGGCTGCGGGACCGGGGCGCTGTCGTCGGTGGTGCTCGAGCTGGCTGAGCCGGCGGCGCTGCGCAGGATCGATCCGGCACCTCGGCCCCCCATGCTCGCGACTGTCAGACTTGCGGGTGGACGTCGTTGCCATGACCGAGGAGGGACGACCGTGCTACGTGCCCTGCTCCTCGCCCCGCCGGGGGCGGGCAAGGGGACACAGGGGGAACGGCTCGCGCAGGTGTACGGCGTGCCCCACCTGGCGACCGGTGACCTGCTGCGCCGGCACGTGGCCGAGGCCACACCGCTGGGATCGGAGGCCAAGGTGTTCATGGACCGGGGCGAGCTGGTCCCCGACCGCCTGGTGGTCGACGTCATCGTCGACCGCATCGCCGGTCCGAAGCCGCTGGCCGGGTTCGTCCTCGACGGGTTTCCCCGCACCCTGGCCCAGGCCCGGCAGTCCTACGACTGGGGACGGCTGAGGGGCCGGACGTTCCACGCGGTCATCTCGCTCCAGGTGCCCGAGGACGAGCTGGTCCGCCGGCTGCTGGAGCGGGGACGGAGGTCGGGCCGCACCGACGACACCGAGGACACCATCCGGCACCGCCTCGCCGTCTACGCGGAGCACACCGCGCCCCTCCTCGACTTCTACCGGGGGCGGGACATCCTCGTCGAGGTCGACGGCACCGGGCTGGTGCCCGAGGTCACCGCCCGTATCCGTGACGCCCTGAGCCCCCTGCAGCTCCCGGCGACCCGCACCGTCCACCATTTCACCCAGGCCAACCCCAGGGGCCCGTCCCAGCGCGACGTGCCCGCCCTCCTCCGGCGCATGGCGGACACGCTCGAGAAGCTCCGGCCGGCCAAGGTGCACGACGTCACCTTCGGGACCGAGATGACCGAGGACGGCCCCTGGCACCACCTCACCGTCTACTTCCATCCGAGCGAGCCGGACTGACGCCTGCAAAACAGGCGATTGCCGGTCGGCGGTCGTGGGACCGCGGGGTGATTGCAGTCACAGGCGACTCACATGGCGCATTCCGGCCGGATTCGGACATTCTCGTCGCGAATCGGTATACTCATCACAACAACCATCCTAACAAGCGTGCCAAACGGCGAAGCCGCGGCACGTCCTGGCAGTCGGCAATCAGCCGCCGCCGGCGCGGAGATGCGCCTCGACAGTCACACATGATCTGCGTGTGGTTCGAATCCAGCGCACTCACGGATGTTGGAGATCGCAGACGTCATGAGATACATGCTCGACGCGCGGCGGATCGGCGGCGTGCTCACGCTCGCCGTGGCCACTCTGCTCTGGACACCGCTCGCAGTGAGCGCCGCCACGGCGCCGGCGCTGGGCACGGACACGAGCTTCGCTGTCCTGGGCGGCAGCACGGTCACCAACACCGGTCCCACCGGCATCACCGGAGACCTCGGACTGTCGCCTGGCAGCGCGGTGACGGGCTTCCCGCCGGGGGCGTTGAACGGGGCGTCGCACATCGACGACGCCGTCAGCGTCCAGGCCAAATCGGACCTGACCACCGCCTACAACACCGCTGCGGGACAGCCCTGCACGGCGTCGTTGACCGGCGACCTCGGGGGCCGGACCCTCACCCCGGGGGTGTACTGCTATCCCTCGGCGGCGCAGCTGACCGGGACGCTCACGCTCGATGGAGGGGGCGATCCCAACGCGCTCTTCATCTTCAAGGTCGGGAGCACGCTCACCACCGCCTCCAGCTCGAGGGTCGCCCTCGTCAACGGGGGCCCGTGCGGCGTGTTCTGGCAGATCGGGAGCTCGGCGACCCTCGGGACCGACACCGTCTTCGTGGGGACGATGCTCGTCAACACCAGCATCACCCTCAACACCCGGGCGAACATCCTCCCCGGACGCGCCCTCACCCAGAGCGGGGCGGTGACCCTCGACAGCAACCGCATCACCCGGCCGCCCGACACCTGCACCACCCCCAGCACGTCGAGCACGACATCGCTCACGTCGAGGCCGAGCGCCTCCTCCACCGGCGAGCCGATCGTGCTCAGCACCACGGTGACGTCCGGCGGCGCCGGGACCCCGACCGGGACGGTCAGGTTCGAGGACGGCAGCACCCTCCTCGGCACCACCCCGCTCGACAGCGGCGGCCGGGCCACGCTGACCACGAAAGCCCTGACCGCCGGGCGGCACACGGTCACCGCGCTCTACTCGGGATCGACCAGCACCCTGTCCAGCGTCTCGTCACCGTTGGTCCAGACGGTGACGGGCTCGGGCTCGGCAACCGCGAACGCACTGCGAACCCCCCAGGTGGGCGCCGCGACTGACAGGTGGCGGTACGGAGCCGCGCTGCTGCTGGCCGGGCTGCTGGTCGTGCTGCTGTCCGCCGGCTCCCGCACGGCGTTGCGCGGCCGCCGGCGGCACGGCTGATCCCCGGGGGCGGAGCCGCGGTGGCTCCCCCCCCCGGGGCGGGATGATCGGACGGCTCAGGCGAGGACGTCTCGCCGCCGGAAGAGGACGGCCGCGACCACGCAGGCGGCGGCGGCGTAGACGCTGCCCATCGCCAGCGCATGGCCGGCACCCGAAGATGCCGTAGCCGAGCGCGGCGAGCACCAGGGTGCCGCCGGTCGAGAGCGTCTGCCCCAGCCCCGAGCCCAGCCAGGCCGAGGTGTGCCCTGCGAGGGCCGAGGATCAGGGCCGTCACCAGGGCGGCCACGAACGCGACGGCGACGCCGGCGGCGACGAAGACGAGGTTCGCCGCCAGCTTGCCGGCGAGCAGCTGGATGCGGCGCGGCTCGCGCACCAGCAGGCTGCGCAGGGTCCCGTGCGCGTACTCCTGGGCCACGGCGATCGCGACGGTGCCGAGCACAATCACGCCGAGCATCGAACCGGTGCGGGACATCAGGGTCGAGAAGCCGTCGGGCAGGGAGAGGCTGGCGACGCTGAGCTCGCGGTGTCCGCTCGTGGCGCGGAGGGTGACGAGCACGACCCCGAGGATGGAGAGCGCGGTCATCGCCCCGGCGCTGCCGAGGAGCATGCCGCGGCGGAGGATCTTCAGCCACTCGCTGCGAAAGGCGCGGACCATGTCAGTTGTCTCCCGTCAGGGCGAGGAAGCTGTCCTCGAGGGTGGAGCGCTCGACGCCGATCTCGGTGAGCGCGACGCCCGCGCCCATCGAGCCGCGGGTGAGGGCGGCCGCGGCCTCGGAGCCGGCGGTTCACGAACACGGTGGTGCCCCGCTCCCGGAGCGAGCGGAGCAGCGAGCGCATCTCGATGATGCCGGCCGGGTCGAGGCCGTTGCTCGGCTCGTCGAGCACGATCAGCTCTGGGTCGGGCAGCAGCGCGGCGTCGACACCGAGGCGCTGCTTCATGCCGAGCGAGTAGCGGCGGTACTGATCGCGCGCGCGGTCGGTGAGGCCGACGATCTCCAGCACCTCGTCGACGCGAGCTCGGGTGTACCCGCCCAGGCTGGCGAGCACCTCGAAGGTTGCGCCGCCCGCTGAGCGCCGGATGGAATGCCGGTCCCTCGATCAGCGAGCCCACCCGCGAGAGGTACGCAGCCGGGTTGCTGACATTCCCGCCCAGAACCTCGGCGCTACCGCCGCTGGGACCGATCAGGCCGAGGAGCGTGCGGATCGTGGTCGTCTTCCCGGCGCCGTTGGGCCCCACGATGCCGGTGATGGACCCCCTCGGCACGTCGAGGTCAAGCCCGTCGACGGCACGGACGGTGCCGTACATCTTGGTGAGCCCGGTGCTGCGGATCGCCCGGTCGCCGTCGTCGATGTCGGGATGGAGGAGCGGTGCGACGGATGCCATGCTCGGTGGGTCTCCTGAGCGGTGATCGGATCGCTCCCATCATCGGCAGCGCCGTCGCTCCCGTCGTCCATCTCCGAGACGATCCTGGTCATCCTCGAGGAGCTCGGCGAGCACGCCGGGGTCGGCCCGGCGGGGAGCGGGCAGGCCGACGAAGCGCTCGATGAGCCGCCGCGTCACCGCCGGCGCGAGCAGGGCGTCGCCCGCGGCGACGGTGCGGATGGCGGCGGCGAGCTCGGCGGGTGGGACGTCCTTGAGGAGGAAGCCGGCGGCCCCGGCGAGGAGAGCGTCGTACACGTACTGGTCCAGGTGAAGGTGGTGAGGATCAGGATGCGGGCCGGGGGGTCGCCATCGTCGAGACGCACCCGCACGTCGAGTCCGGCCGACCGGCTCTGGGCGGCGAGCTGGCCGAGCCCCGGCTGGGGCGCGAGGGTCACCCCGTCCCCCTCCTCGCGCAGCACCCCGACCACGGCGCGCATCTCCGCCAGCGCCTCGCGGCTGGTGGCCTGGATGGTCGCCAGCACGGCGCGGGCGCGCGAGGGGTCACGCTCGGCCAGCTCCTCGGCGGCGGCGGCCGGGACGGCGATGGCGCTGACGTGGTGGGCGACGACGTCGTGCAGCTCCCGCGCGATCCGCGCCCGCTCGGCAAGGGCGGCGCGCTGCGACACCACGGTCTGCTCGCGCTCGAGCCGCTCGGCGCGCTCCTCCAGGCCCGCGAGGTACGCACGGCGGGTGCCGATGTTGTCGCCGACGGCCCACGCCCCGGCGACGAGCATGGTGTCGGCCACGATGTCGTGGAGCGCACCGGAGTGGCCGAGGAGGGTCGCTCCGAGGGAGGACGGCGCTGTTCACCCCGGCGACGGCGAGCGCGGCCGCCCACGGCCCGGGTGCGGGGACAGCGCGAGGCCACGGTGAACATGGCGACGACCAGCCCCGGCCCGCCGACGCGCAGGTCGGGCATGGCCTGCACCAGGCCCACGATCACCGCGCTCTCGACGGCGGCGAGGACGGCGATCGGCCACCGCCGGCGCACCAGCAGCGGAAGGCTGGAGCAGAGCGCCAGGACCACACCGAGGGTGCCGGCGGCGGGAACTCCGTCGTGGGCCTCGCCGCCGCGACGAGCGCGGTGAGGCCCACGTCGACTACCCGCTCGCGGATCGATCCGGCGTCTGCGCGCTGCGCCGGCGCGGCCCTGCCCATACTCCCGGAACGGTACGTCAGGTTCGGGCGCGGGCGCATCGCTCCGCAGACGTCATCCTCGAGGATGACCTCAGCGCCGGCGCTGGGCCAGCCCGACCACCGCCACCGCCCCGGCGCCGGCGGCGAGGACCAGGAGGCCGGCGTCGAGAGCGACCGCCGCCGCGCTCCCCTGCACCGCCCGGGAGGCGGCGAGGCCGCCACCGAGCACGCACGTCACCACCACCGCGATGCACATCCGCAGCGTGGCCGGCGTCACCCACGTCCTGCTGAGCGACCCCGAGCTCGGCCGGGACACCATCGCCAGCATGAACAGGTCGGCCACCGCCAGGGCCGGACGGGCCCAGCGCGGCAGTGCGGGCACCGGCCGGTCGGGGACCCGGGTCAGGCGGTTGGCCATGCCGGGATGGTAGGTCCGCGGCGCGACGATCGCGTCGCGCGCCGCTCACGATGCGCGTGCACCAGGGTGGTGGCCGTTGGGGATCGCGATCTGGGCGGCGATGAGGCTGGCGAAGATCCGCATCACCTCGAGCCCCGGCTCCGCCAGGGGCAGGCGGCGTTCGCTGCTGCCACCGAGGGTGCCGAAGGTGGTCCCGTCAGCGAGGACGACCGGCACCCCGACGGACGTCCGCCGATCGTCCGCCGGCGCGAGGGTGCGGCGGTCGGGCCCGGTGATCGGCGAGGAGCCGCGGCTGAACAGGATCCGCCGGTCGCCCCACTCCCCCGGGTCGCGCGTGAGGTACACGGAGTCGAGACCGGTCAGCCGCTGCAGCTCGACGAGCAGCCCGCGCACCAGGTCGTCGACCGGCGGCTCGAACGCGACCACGCCCACGGCGCTCTCGAGAGCCGCCCAGCGCAGGTCCTCGATCGGTGGAAGCGGCGAGACCAGCAGCATCGGAGGGATCAGCTCCGGCTCGACCGGGCGGCTGATCAGGTATCCCTGCAGCTGGCCACAGCCCTGGCGCACCAGGTACATGCGCTGCTGCTCGGTCTCCACCCCCTCGGCGACGACCTCGAGCCCGAGCCCCAACCCCATGGCGACGGTGGCCGAGACGATCGGGCTCTCGGTGTCCATGCTGGTGATCCGGCCGATGAAGGAGCCGTCGATCTTCAGCGTGTCGACGGGAAAGTCCTGCAGGCGGCTGAGGATCGAGAAGCCGGTGCCGAAGTCGTCGATGGCGATGTGGACCCCGAGCGCCCGGATCTCCCGCAGCATCACCAGCGCCTCCCCCTCCTGCTGCACCACGGCGCTCTCGGTGAGCTCCAGCTCCAGCAGCCGGGGATCGAGCCCGGTCTCCTGCAGCAGCCGGCGCACCTGCCCGAGGAGGGCGTCGCCGCCGAGGTCGCGCCCCGAGACGTTGACGGCCACCGGCACCGTGCCGGTCGCGGATCGCGCCCAGGCGCTCGCCTGCCGGCAGGCGGTGTCGAGCACCCAGGCGTCGAGCTCCACGATCAGCCCGCTCTCCTCCGCCAGCGCGAGGAACGCGTCCGGGGTCAGCAGCCCCCGCAGCGGATGGTTCCAGCGGACCAGCGCCTCGACGCCGACCACCCGGCCGCTCCGGCTGTCGACCTTGGGCTGATACCGGAGGACGAACTCCTCCCGGGAGATCCCCTCGCGCAGCTCCTGCTCGAGGGTGATGCGTTCGAGCACGGCGGCGTGCATGTCCTCGGAGAACAGCAGGTGACGATCCTTGCCGGCGGCCTTGCCGGCGAAGAGGGCGACGTCGGCGTTGCGCACCACGTCGGTGGCCTTGGCGGTGGCCTCGCCGGAGAGGGCGATCCCGATGGTGGCGCCGAGGGTCACCGACCGCCCCGCGACCGCGAACGGCCGGCGCAGGGCGCGGACCAGGCGGTCGGCGACCTCGACCGCCTCGACCTCCCCCACCAGATCCTCGAGGAGGATGCCGAACTCGTCGCCGCCCAGCCGTGCGGCGGTGTCGGCCAGCCGCACCCCGCCGGCGAGCCGGCTCGACACCTCGAGGAGAAGCTCGTCGCCGGCGTCGTGGCCGAAGCCGTCGTTGACGCTCTTGAAGTCGTCGAGGTCGAGCATGAGCACGGCATACCGGCGCGGGCTTCGCCCCAGCCGCTGGTGCACGTGCTCGACGCGGTTGTGGAAGAGCGCGCGGTTGGGGAGGCCGGTCAGCGAGTCGTGGAACGCCTGATGCTCGAGCTCGCGGTGCAGCCTGATCCGCTCGGTGACGTCGTCGATGACCGTCAGCCACACGCGCAGCCCCTCGAAGTCGACCTCGCGGACCTGGATCTCGACGTCGAAGCCGCGCCCCCCCTTGGTGCGATGGCGGATCCCCTGGAACTCCCTCCTCCCGTCGACGGCGATGGCGTTGGCGATCTCCGTGAACTGCGCGTGCTCCGCCGGCCAGCGAAGGTCGGGGATGCCCATGCCGAGGAGCTCGTCCCGGGTGTAGCCGTACTGGACGACCGCGGCCTCGTTGGCCGCCAGGATGCGGAAGGTGCCCGCCTCCCACACGAACATCGGCTGCGGGTTGCCCTCGAAGAGGGCGCGGAAGCTCCGCGCCCTCTCGACCAGCTCCGCGTTCAGCCGGACCTGCTCGGTGACGTCGTCGATCACGGCCAGCCACGCCGACCGCCCCCGGAAGTCGACCTCGCGGAGATGGAGCTCGACGTCGACACAGCGCCCGTCCCTGGTCCGGCACCGAACCGCCGGGAAGTCCCTCCTCCCCTCGGCGACGGCGTCGGTGAGCGTCGCCGGCGGAGGGGAGTCCCCCGGCCAGCGAAGGTCCGCGATGGTCATGTCGAGGAGCTCCTCCGGGCTGAAGCCGTACTCCGCGACCGCCGCCCCGTTGGCCGCCTGGATGCCGAGCGTGTCCACCTCCACCACGAACATCGGCTGGGGGTTGTCGTCGAAGAGCTGGCGGAAGCTGCGCGCGCTCCCGCCGACCAGACGCTCCTCGGCGTGCCGCGTGGCCCGCGCCGTGTGCCGGCGTGCCAGCCGGCGCAGCCCCAGCGCACCCGCCGCGGCGACCGCGACCACGAGCGCGCTCGAGAGCCGCGTCGCCAGCTCGCCTGCCCTCGCACCACCGTCCGCCCCTTCGCGAGAGGTGGCCGCGAGCACCGAGCTCAGCGCCTCCCGCGCCGGGGCGACGAGCCTCTCGCCGTCGATCCTCACCTGCTCCGCCGGCTCGGTGAGGAAGAGAGCGTCCTCGGCGGCGCGCTGGGTCTGGTAGCGGCCGTACGCGGCCGTGATGCCCGCCACGTCCTCCGCGTCGACATGGCGAGACCCGAGCGCCGCCAGCGCGATCCGCACCCCGGTCGCGGTGAACGCCAGCTCGACTCGCTCCGGGAAGGTCGCAGCCGGGCCGTTGACCATGATCGCCAGGGCGTCCTCCCGGGCCACGGCCGCCTCCACCTCGACCAGCGCGAGCGCCGCATCCTGACGATCGTTCTCGTAGACGTGGATCTGGATCAGCGAGACGGCGACGGCGCCGGTCACGAGCAGGAAGGCGATGACTGGGAGCAGAAATCGCACCCGGGTCAGATTGGTGGTCACGCACCTCCGGGGGATTGCGACCCGGATGACTGCCGCCGGCTGCACGTCATCGTCGACAACGGTCAATCCGCGCGGCCTCGAGGGATGCTCTGCGGCCACTCTACTCCAATCGGCGACCCCCGTCACGAATTAACTCCGGAGTGGACGGACGCGACCTCGACCCGCGAGTGACCGGGGTGACCCGTCGCTTAACAATCGCCGCAGATGACTGCCGTCACTCGTGGCAGTGATCGCGGTCACCCGCGATCATTCCCAACGATTCAGCCGCCTGACAAGGGACCCGCTCCGGAGCACGAGTGCTGTCACAGAGCCGCTCTGGCCCATGTCCACGACAGTGGGGTGCCACCCTCACGATTGGCTCTCGAAAGGGCAAACCCGTCGCCAGGTGGCCAGGCAAGGCCACCGACCTCGCCGGCGCCGTAGACTTCGGTCCAGCCGTGACCGCAGACCGCCCGCCCGCCGCTCGTCTCCGGGCGGTGCGAGCGCTGGTGGCCGGCGAGCAGGGGCTCGCGGTGGTGACCACGGTGCGAGCCGGCGGCTCGATGCAGGTGTCGGTCGTGAACGCCGGAGTGGTCACGCACCCGCTCACCGGCGAGGAGGTGGTCGGCTACCTCGCCGTCGGAGGGACGGTCGAGCTTCGCCGCCTCCGCCGCCGTCCCCGGGCGACGGTCGTCCTCCGGGTGGGCGGGGCCTGGGCCGCGGTCGAGGGGCGGGTCACGCTCCTCGGTCCCGACGACACCGGCGGGCTCGACCCGGCGGCGCTCCCCGCCCTGCTGCGCGAGGTGTTCGTGTCCACGGGCGCGACCCATGACGACTGGCCCGCCCTCGACCGGACGATGGCGGAGGACCGGCGGTGCGCCGTGCTCGTCCACGCGGAGCGCGTGTACGGGTCCGGGGGCTCGGCGCCGATCGCATTCGTGACCCTGGACCGCGGTACGTCGGCACCGGCCGTGCCCGGCTCGTCGAGACGTTCCCCACAGCCGGCGGTGCGCACCGTCGCGGACACCCGCTGAGGCGGGATCGATCCGGGGCACCCTGCACAATGGCGAACCGCGTGCTGGACCGTACGCTCTGAACCATGGTGGCTGGTCGTGGGGGGAGGCGTGGTCTCACCCTCACAGGCGGGCGTGAGCGGGCGCGATGGGACGAGCCTCCCGCGCCGCGCCCGGCAGGCGTCGCACCCGCCCTTCTCCAGGTGCGCGACGTCAGCCTGGCCTTCGGCGGGGTGGTGGCCCTCGACCGGGTCAGCTTCGACGTGGCGCCGGGTGCGACCTGCGGGCTGATCGGGCCCAACGGCGCCGGGAAGACCTCGATGCTCAACTGCATCACCCGCGCCTACCGCCCGGACGCGGGCGACATCGTCCTCGACGGCGCCAGCCTGCTGCGCACCGGCGCCCACGACATGGTGCGGCGGGGCGTCGCCCGCACCTTTCAGAACCTCGAGCTCTTCGCCTCGATGTCGGTGCTCGAGAACGTCCTCGTCGGCGACCACGCCCGCATCGGCGGCGCGTTCCCCTCCGCCGGGGTTCGCGCTCCCCGGGTGCGGCGCAGCGAGGCGTCGGCCCGCGACCGCGCCCGGGAGGGCTGCGCACCGTCGGCATCGAGCGGTTCGCCGACCACCCGGTCGCCGCCGTCCCGCACTCGGCGCAGAAGCTCACCGAGATGGCGCGCGCGCTGGTGTCGCGACCCCGCCTGCTGCTCCTCGACGAGCCCGCCGGCGGGCTCAGCCGCGGGGAGGTCGACGGCCTCACCACGCTGATCCGGCGCGTTCGCGACCAGCTCGCCCTCACCGTCCTGCTCATCGAGCACCACATGAACCTGGTCATGTCGCTCTGCGACCAGATCGTCGTCCTGGACTTCGGGCGGGCGATCGCGACCGGGACGCCCGCGGAGATCCACGCCCATCCCGCGGTGATCGACGCCTACCTCGGCATCGACGAGGACGAGGAAGATGCTCGAGCTCACTGACGTGGTCGCGGGCTACGGCGGCAACACCGTGCTGCACGGAGTGTCGCTCACCGTCCCGGATCGGACCATCGTCTGCGTGCTCGGCGCCAACGGCGCGGGCAAGACCACCACCCTGCGGGCGATCTCCAGGGTGGTCCGGCGCTCCGGCGTGATCCGCCTCGACGGCCGTGCCATCGGGCAGGCCTCGGCCGAGCAGATCGCCCGCTGGGGGGTCGCCCACGTCCCCCAGGGGGGCAGCGTGTACCGGAGGCTCACCGTGGAGGAGAACCTGCGCATGGGCGCCCACCTCCGCCGCGACGGCGAGGTACGGGCCGACCGGCACCGGGTCGGCGACCACTTCCCGTGGCTGAGCCGGCGCTGCGACCAGCTCGCCGGCACGCTGAGCGGCGGCCAGCAGCGCATGCTCGCCATCGCCCGCGCGCTGATGATGCGCCCCCGCCTCCTGATGCTCGACGAGCCCTCGCTCGGGCTCGCTCCGCTGGTGGTGAAGGAGGTGTTCGAGGTGGTAGGTTCGGCAACGTTACCTGGCCCCACTTCGGGC
>JRHI01000400.1_pt1 | contig 47980 bp, 34 predicted proteins | sample 215371 | NCBI WGS metagenome assembly JRHI01 (sample SAMN02929681, study PRJNA255918) | sediment metagenome | biome: cave system; feature: Ice Cave; material: Sediment; isolation source: sediment from deep within a dark volcanic ice cave with no known source of... ... | reverse complement strand
CCGCCGCCGCAAAGCCGGCTGAAAAATCGCAAAGTTGTTCATGGCCTCGGTGCGCCGTCTGGCCGCGACGCGCAGCGACTCGCCTCGTCCGCGCTCCGCTGCGCGTCGCAACTAAACAGAGCGTTCAGCTCCGCTGCTCGACCAGGTTCGTCAGCCGGCCGATGCCTGTTACATCGATGCTGACGAGATCGCCGGGGGCCAGCGCGAAGTTGTCGGGCGGCACGATGCCGGTGCCGGTGAGCAAAACGACGCCGTTGGGGAAGCTGTTGTCGCGGCCAAGCCACTGCACGAGGTCGTCGAGGCCGCGGGCCATCTCGGTCAGCGAGGTCGTTCCGTCGAAGACCCGTTCGCCCCGACGTTCGATGGTCAGCCGGATGTGGACCCGATCCAGCGGCGGCATACCGTCGGTCAGGGTAATGACTGGACCGAGGGCGCAGCAATGATCGTAGACTTTTGCCTGCGGCAGATAGAGGGGGTTTTCACCCTCGATGTCGCGGGCGCTCATGTCGTTGCCGATGGTGTAGCCGACGATCTTCAAGTGCGGCGACAGGATAAGCCCCAATTCCGGCTCGGGCACGCTCCAACGGCTGTCCCGGCGGATGCGCACCCGCCCGCCAGGGCCGGTGACGCGACTCGCCGTGGCCTTGAAGAACAACTCGGGCCGGGCCGCGGTGTAGACCAGATCGTAGAAGCGCGCGGCACCGACCGATTCGCGTTCGCGGGCCTCCCGGCTGCGCTTGTAGGTGACGCCGGCGGCCCAGACCTCGTGGCGATCGATGGGCGCCAGCAGAGTCAGGTCCTTGACGGAGTGCGTACGGGCGTTCTCGTCGATCAGGTCGTGGGCGACGGCGCACGGGTTGTCCGAGTGCAGTACGTCGCTCAGCGAGCGCAGGCCGACGTAGTCCTCCAGGTCGAGAAAGCGCACCTGTCCATCGCTCACCACGCCGACGCGGATCTCTCCGGTCTCCCACTGGACTTTGCACAGCTGCATGGCCAATCCCTCCGAGAACGCTCCCCGCGACAGGACCCTTCCCGCGATCTTTTCGCATAGTGTAACCGTGCCGTTGGGATTTGTCGTGCAGAATCAGCTCGGCGCCGCGACTTTGGTACACTGAGAGACATGTCAGTCTCCTCACTGGACGCGGCCATCGTTTTCGCCGGCACCCTGCATCTGTACGTTGCCTTCGACTGGGGCGACGAGGTGGACCTGGACCGCGCCCGCTCGCTGGTACCGGCCGAACTGCACATGCTGCCCCGCCGTCGCCGAACGCCGCCATCGATTACCTACCGCCCGCCGCCGTTGCGTTTCCATCTCGAACCGGTAGCCCTCGATCTGCCCAGCATCGGCGCCGCTCCGGCGGCCACCGAAGCGACCGTGTTCGACTTCGCCGCGGTTAGCGTCGCCGTCCACGTGCCGTTCCGCCTGCCGCTGAAGCAACTGCTCCACCTCGCGGGCCACCTGGCGGAGCCCGCGGCGCTGGTCCAGGCTGCGCGCACCGCCCTCGCGCCCCTGCACCAGAAACTGCTCCCCGCCATCCACAAGCCCGCCTGGAGCGACGACCTCAGCGAGGAGTACATGGTCTTCCAGCTGTCGCCTGTCGCCTCACTGTCGCCGGAACTCCTCTTGAAAGAACACCCCGACCTGCTCGCCGATCTGGTACGCCTTGAGCCGGGCTCGCTTAGCCCGGAGGAGACCGCGGAAGCAGTGCGTCTCTACTTGACGTACAGCCCGGAGGATCTGTTCGTCCCCGATTGGGCCGCTGCCTTCCTCCTCGATCAGGATTGTGATGAGACGTTGCAAGCGATCGAGTTCGCCAACATGCAGCTGCTCGAGTATCGCCACATCGACAACCGCCTCGACGACAACCTCGCCTCCGCCTACCGCACCATCCACCAGGGTGAGCGTTCCTGGCGAACATTGTGGAGGGGACACGGCCGGCCGCTCCGGACACTCGGTGAGCTGAAGGTCGAGGCGGCCGGCCTCTTTGAGCGCACCGGCAATGCCCTGAAACTGGTCGGCGACCAGTACCTGGCGCGCGTCTACCGCCTGGTCGGCACCCGCTTCCACCTGCGCGAGTGGGAACGGAACATCCAGCGCAAACTGGAGACTGCGGAGGGTGTTTATCAGGTAGTGTCCGACCAGGCAGATACTTCACGGACTGAATTCCTGGAACTGGTCGTCATCTTCCTGATCGTGCTCGAACTGCTCCTGGCGCTGTTCCACCATTAAGAGGCACGTTGAGAATCACCTACCCGCCCGCAGCGCCACCGAGGGCAGGCGAGACCTTCACTGCCCCAGCGCAAGTGACGGCAAAAAGGAGTGTAATTGGAACAGACGGTCAGAGTGGAAACAGCGGTCGGCGAATGTGGCGATAGGCGAATCGGTGCGGGTTGACCGCGGTCAGGCCGGGCGTATCGACCTCGAGGATCGTCCCGGCGATCGGCGCATAAGCGGCCTTATAGGCGATCGCCGCCTTGACGACCAGCAAGCGTTGCCGCTGCGGCAGAATACCCAGGCAGGTGAGCTGTCCCAGGCTGAACGGCGGATGCCGCTGTGAATTCAGCACCAGCAGATTGCGTCCCTCAATCTCGACCAGCGCGGTCAATCCCATGTGATTGAATCGGCGGCCGCCGTGCCGTACGTCCGGTTCGATATAGGTGCCGTCGTGGAGGACACGCACCCGACCACTCACTGCCACCGGGTCGCCGTGCAGCCGATCGACTTTGCCGCCAACCGTCAAACGTATCCCATGACCGACGCCTGCCGCGGCGCACTGCTGAACCTCGTCCGGTGCGTACAAACAAACCACTCCGTCAGTCACGCCTCTGCGCAGCATCTCCGCGAGAAGGACGGTGCCGTCGCCAGCCGAGCCGCCGCCGACATTGTCGCCGGTGTCCACGAGGACCGCAGGCAGCCGCTCCGCCTGCAATGCAGCTGCCACGGCCGTCGCGGCATCGGGCAAGGTGGCCGCGAGCCGTTCGCGCGCCTCCCAGAAACGGTTTGCAAGCTGTTCGGCCTCGCGCTGGGCCACCTCAGGAGTGCCGTCGCCCACGACCAGGACGGACGGTCCCATCTGCGGCACGTCGGCATAGGCGTAGCCCGGCAGCAGGCTCGCCGCCAAAACGCCGGGCCGCTGTTCCAGGGTGCGGACTTCCTCCATGAAGGAGCGCAAGGGTTCTCGCGACGTGTCGTGCACCATGATGTTGACGATGAGTGGCGGCTTGGTTAGCGCCTGGCATGGCCGGACCTCGCCGCGCAGCGTCCGCATCAACAGCCGGGCCGCGCGCACGCCGCACTCGCGCTGATCGATGTGCGGGCAGGTGCGATACGCGACGGCAGCCGTGCAGTTCTCGATCTGCCGTGGCGAGAGGTTGCCGTGGAGGTCGAACGTGACGACGATCGGCAGCTCGGGTCCGATGCCGTGGCGCAGTCGGGCAAGGACCTCGCCATCGCCGTCGGGGTACGAATCCGCGACCATGGCGCCGTGCAGCGCCAGCAGCAAGCCATCCGGCCTGTGCAGGCGTACTTTTTCAATTAGGTAATCGGTCACCTCGTCCAGCACGGTGTCGGCCACCGGCCCCGACGGCGTGGCCCAGGCCATGGCAAGGGGCAGCGGCTCGAAGCCCTGGGCGCCGGCCGCCTCGATGAAGCCGCCGACCTCATGATGAGCGTCGCGCCATTCGTCGAGCCAGTCAGGGCCTAGATGCAAGCTCTGGGCGGCGAAGGCGGCGCGGTCGGTGCGCAGCGGGTTGAACGTGTTCGACTCGTGCATGAAGCCGGCCAGGGCGATACGATATGGTCGGCGGCTTTCGCGGTGTGGGGTCGGCATGAGGACCAGGTCTCCTCGCTGGGCAACAACGACAACAGCGTACCATGCTCCACGGTTATAACACCAATGGATTCGCGCATCATCGCCTGGAAGACGCTCTCGCCATCCTGGCGGCACTCGGCTATGAGAGCGTGGCCCTCACGCTCGATTACCACGCGCTCAACCCCTATGGAGACCAACTGCCCCAACAGCTGGCTGTGGTGCGCGGATTGCTCGAAAGGCACAACCTGCGTTGTGTCATCGAGACCGGCGCACGGTTCCTTCTCGATCCCTGGCAAAAGCATCAGCCGACGCTGCTGAGCGCGGACGCGCATCTGCGCGCGCAACGGCTCGACTTCCTGGGTCGGGCGGTGGAAATGGCGCGGGAACTCGGAGCGGACGCGGTCAGTTTCTGGTCAGGTGTACCGCGCGACGACGCCGGTCGCGAGGTCCACATGGCTCGCTTGATCGAGGAGTGCCGGCGTTTGTGCGATCTGGCGCAGCACCGGCAGGTGCGGCTGGCATTCGAGCCGGAACCGGGCATGTTTATCGACACGATGGCGCGTTTCGCGGAGCTGTGGGAGCGGGTGGCGCACCCGGCCTTCGGCCTTACCATCGACATTGGCCATCTACATTGTCACGGTGAAACGCCGATCGCCGATCACCTGTGGCGCTGGCGCGACCTGCTGTGGAATGTCCACATCGAGGACATGCGCCGCGGCGTCCACGAGCACTTGATGTTCGGCGAGGGCGAGATCGACTTCGCGCCGGTGCTGCGGGCGCTGGAGGAGATTGGCTATGCCGGCGGAGTCCACGTCGAACTCAGCCGGCATGGCCACGATGCGGTCGAGACGGCCCGGCGGGCACTGGTGTTCCTGCGCGCGCCGCAGTAGACGATCCAGCGCTCAGGGTTTGGCAATGGCGCCGGCTGACTCGTGCAAGAGATAAGGGTTGACGACGCCCAGGTACACCGTCCCAAGTCCGAGGGCGCCGACAAGGAGCACGATGAGGAGGATGAGCCTGCCACCCTTGCGGAACAGGTCGATAAGCGTTCCGAGCAGCTGCACGCCGAGACCGATCGCCAGCAGGCCGCCGGTGAGCATGATGCACTGGGCGAACAGGGGACCACTTCCTTCTAGCCTGCCGAGCCACCAACAACTTATGTCCGCGATTTGGGCAATAATGACCCAGGGGGAGAAGATCACACGGAGCCAAAGCGGATAGCTTGTAAAGGCGAACGCGAGGCCGGTCAGGCCCCAGAGCATGGAGAAGCCCAGCAGGTGGACGTGCGTGCTCTGTGCCAGCTTGGTGAGCGACATACCGCCGGTTTGCTGCTTCTTCGTGTAGACGACCACGTCGCCGTAACTCTTCAGCGGATAATTGCCCGGCGAGCCGTTGTAGTTCTCATTGTGGCATCGTGCGCAGCGCTGGTCGAGGATCGACTTGATCTTGGCAAAGCGTTTGTCACCGTCCTCGTCGACGTATTTCTGGGTGATCGGGTGCTTCTCCAGGTTTCCGACCAGCGGCAACTGATCCTGCTCGTACTGGTCCCGGTCCGCGCCGCCGCGGATCCAGGCAACAAGGGCGAGTCGCTCGCCGTCACGTTCCTCGCGGACCGAGGCCTCGGCCGCCGCTGGGTCCACTTTCTTCTTCTCGACGAGCCGGTTAACGGCCCCTTCGAGGCCTCCTTTGGTTGTGAAAGCCGACACCATGCTACCCGTGCCATTGAAGGGGCGGTTTTCTGCAGCAGTCAGCACGCTTTCGAGTTGGCTGATCGCGTCATGACCGTGGTAGGCCCCGATCACCTCCTCGGGACCGGGTAGCACCTGCCCGGCAGAGGCGTGCTGGAAATGCAATTGCACCAGAGCGGACAGGTAGCCGAGCCCGACGGCGATCAGGAACGCAGCGAGCACGAGCCGCACGGGCAGCGACAGTTGAGACACTTGTGGACCGAATGATTGCTCGTTCATGGTAGGGCCCTCGGGCAGCAAGGCGGAACAGGTAGGCAGAATCAATCACCGTTAGCCAGGGCGATGCGGACAGCGTCAAGAATGCGCGCGCGAGCTTCGACGAGCGTGCCAGTCACCGTCGCGCCGGCGGCGAGGCGATGGCCGCCGCCGCCAAAGTGCTCGGCAATGCGGGCCACGTCCACCCGGGCGCGCGAACGGAAGCTCACCTTGATGCCGCCGCGCGGCTGTTCCATGAAGAACAGGCCGACCTCGACGCCCGACAGGCTGCGCGTGAAATTGACCATGTCCTCGCTATCAGCCGGCAGGGAGCCGGTCGCCTCATAATCGGTGCGGAGGAGTTCCGTGTGCGCGACTTGCCCATCGCATGTCGTTTCCAGGCGGTCCAGCACCAGGCCCATCAGCTTAAGCCGGCCCAGCGTGTTCTGCTCGAACAGCTGTTCATACAGCGCGTCCGGCCTAGCGCCGGCCTCGACCAGCCGGCTGATGAGAGCGTAGGTCGCGGCGTTCGTGTTGCTGTGCCGGAACCATCCGGTATCCATGGCCAGGGCGACAAACAGGGCGCTCGCCATGCTCGCTGTCAGCGGCACCCCCAGGACGGCTATGGCATCGAAGACGAGCCGGCCGGTGGCTTCGACGGTCGCGTCCACGAAACGCACCGCCCCAAGGTCGTCCTGCGTCTGGTGGTGGTCGATGACCACTTTCGCCGCAAGCAGATCGCGGAAGAAAGGGGCAAAGTTGCCGAGCTGGCCCCAGGCGCTCGTATCGAGGACCATGGCCAGGTCAGTGCCGCGATACGCTTCGCCGGGAGGCTCGAAGAGTTCGACGCACCGCTCGGGGTCGAGGAAGTGGTAGCGCGAGGCCACATGGCTGGCGACAACCAGGCGCACGTCCTTGCCCAGACTGCGCAATGCCTCGGCCATGGCCAGGCTGGAGCCGAGCGCGTCGCCGTCGGGGCGAATGTGCGTCGTCAGCAGGAAACGCTGGTGGCCTTGCACCAGATCGACAAAGGGACGCCAGTCAAGCGGCATGGTCGGTCTTTCCTCAGCTTAACAGCTTCTTTGTGAACACGAATTATACTGGCCCGTCGCGCCAGCGGGTAGCGCGACCACGGGCACCCTGTCAGCGAGAGAGCTATTGGCCCCTTGCTTTCGCCGTGCGCGCCTCCATGATCTGTGCGGGGGGCGTCCGCATAAAAGGGTCGGCCAAAGGAAGCGAGATCCTCCGGGTAATGCGGCGGTCCGCGCTTCGCTCGACCCACCCCATGGGAACCGGCATCAGAGCCGCGCACTGCGCAGACGGAGCGCGTTTCCGACGACCGACAGCGAACTAAGGCTCATGGCGACACTTGCCAGCTCCGGACTGATGATGCCCGCGGCTGCCAGCGGAATGCTGAGGGTGTTGTAAAGAAATGCCAGAACCAAGTTTTGCCGGATGGAGCGCATGGTCGCGCGGCTGAGACGACGCGCCCGCGCGATGGCACGCAGGTCGCCGTGGACCAGCGTGACCCCCGCGCTTTCCATGGCCACATCGGTTCCGGTGCCCATCGCCAGGCCGACCTGCGCCTGGGCCAGCGCCGGCGCATCGTTGATGCCGTCGCCGGCCATGGCCACGATGCGACCTTCCTGCTGCAGACGCTTTACGACCGCGATCTTGTCCTGCGGCAACACCTCGGCGATGACCTCGTCGATGCCCAGCCGCCGCGCCACGGCCTCGGCAGTTGTGCGGCTATCGCCAGTGAGCATGATGACGCGCAGCCCATCCGCGTGTAACGTCTGGACTGCTTCCGTGGTCGAGGCGCGCAGCGGATCGGCGACGCTCACCAGTCCGGCCAGGCGGCCATCCACGCCGGCGAGCAACACCGTCTGCCCCCCTTGCCGCAGTGCTTCCAGCCGGGTCTCAACCTGCACCGTTTCGATGGCGTGCTCGGTCAACAGGGCGGTGTTGCCCAGGATGACGGCATGTCCCTCGACCGTACCGACCACGCCCTTGCCGGTGAGCGAGCGGAAATCGCTCACCGACGCCAGAGACACGCCGCGTTCCTCCGCCCCGCGGATGATCGCGGCGGCTAGAGGATGCTCGCTGGCCCGTTCAAGGCTCGCGGCCAGGCGCAGGACCTCGTCGCCGCTGAAGCCGGGTTCCGTCTCCACGGCCAACAACCGTGGCTTGCCCTCGGTAAGCGTGCCGGTCTTGTCCACGACCAGAGTGTCGGCCTTGTGCAGGACTTCAAGCGCCTCGGCGTTCTTGATGAGGACCCCGTTCTCCGCGCCGCGCCCGGTGCCCACCATGATCGCCATGGGCGTCGCCAAGCCCAGGGCGCAGGGGCAGGCGATGATCAGCACGGCCACCGCATTGACCAGGGCGTGGGCCAACCGATCCGCGCTGGAGTCGAGCGTCACCCAGAGGACGAACGTGAGCAGGCTCACGGCCAGCACCGCGGGAACGAAGTAACGGGACACCTGGTCGGCCAGGCGCTGGATGGGCGCACGGCTTCGCTGAGCCTCACCAACCATGCGGACAATCTGCGCCAGCAGCGTACCGGCGCCGACGCGCTCGGCCCGCATGAGCAGGCTGCCGGGGCCATTGACGGTGCCGGCAATAGCGCGGGTGCCGGGTTCCTTCTCCACCGGGATTGGCTCGCCGGAGATCATCGACTCGTCCAGGGCGCTGCGGCCATCGGTGATGACGCCGTCTACAGGCACTTTTTCGCCGGGGCGGACGCGCAGCATGTCGCCCGGCTGGATCAATTCGAGAGGCACGTCCTCTTCGCGGCCGTCGGCCCCGACGAGCCGCGCGGTGCGCGGCGTCAATCCGAGCAGCTGGCGGATCGCACCACTGGTTCGAGTGCGGGCGCGAATCTCCAATAGCTGACCGAGAAGCACGAGGACGGTGATCGTCGCCGCCGTCTCGAAATAGACCGGCACGACACCCATGCGTTGCATCTCGCTCGGAAATAGTCCAGGTGCCAGCGTGGCAACGATGCTGTAGAGGTAAGCGACACTGACACCCAGCGCGATCAGTGTGAACATGTTCGGGCTGCGCACCACCAGGGACGTCCAGGCCCGCTGAAAGAACGGCCAACCGCACCAGAAGACGACCGGGGTGGCGAAGAGGACCTGGAGCCACTGAATGGGGCGGGCCTGGGCCATGAGCAATGCAGGCAGGCCAGTCCATTCCGGCAGCGCCATGGGGGCCATGGCGACGACCAGAAGCGGCACCGTCAGGGCCAGGCCGATCCAAAAGCGCCGGCCCATGTCGTCCAGCTCGGGATTCGCGTCTTCGGTCGGGGTGAGGGTGCGCGGCTCCAGCGCCATGCCGCATTTCGGGCAACTGCCTGGATGATCGCTGACCACTTCTGGGTCCATCGGGCAGATGTATTCGACGGAACTGCGGGCAAGCGGGGCTGGCATGCGCTGCTCGGCGGGTTTGCCGCGCAGGTAGCTCTCGGGATCTTGCTGGAAGCGCTGCAGGCAGGAAGAGGCGCAGAAATAGTATGTCTGCCCCTTGTAAGCCCACGAACCCCGTGCCGCGGCCGGCTGGACGCTCATGCCACACACGGGGTCCGTGAAGGTTTCATTGCCTGAACTGACGAGTGAGAACAACTCCCGACCCTGCTCGGGCCGGCCAGGGTCATGGCTCATGTTGCGTTACCGTTCGCTGTGGCTATCGGACAATCCCAGTACCGCGCTGCCACAGCTATTGTACGGAGCAAGTCATTGGCAGTTACAGCCCTGCGTGCCGTAGGCGGAATAGCCAGCCGAGTATGGGAAGGGCGCCCACGCGCCGTAGGCGGAATAGTCGGTCGTGTAGGGGAAGGACGCCGGCCCCTTTGGACACACTTCGCCGTACCAGGCGCGACAGGAGCCGAACATGAACGTGCATTCCGCCTTCAGGTTGCCGCATCCCACGTGGTTATGATGCGACCAGCAGCAGGCGTTGAACTTGCGGAGGTAGTCGCGCACAGGCTGCCGGGGTTCCGCTCCCGGCGGAATCGGCTCCAGCGGTCCAGCCGTCTGGGGCGTGAGCACCGGCGGCGTATGGATCTTGGGTACGACCAGGGGACCCGGATCGTATTCCTGGGCGCTCAGCATCCCAACCCAGGCGACCAGGCACAACAATCCCAGCGGCACTAGCCGCGAACACCATTTCATGATTCGCCACCTCCCTGCGCGAGTCTTTGGGGTTTCTCCCTCCCTGGAGATTATCGGGCTTCGGCTCGGTACGGGATTGACCCTGCGGGCTGATGCAAGACTGATTCCCACGACGAAGAGATGGGTTGTGCGGGCTGCAACGACCGTCCGAAGCGGACGCGCGTGCGGGTCAGCGCTCGAATCGCTCACACGCAAGCGAGACCGCTTGTTTACGTGCGCGCCGGTGCGGCGATGACTTCCTGGAGGTGTTCCCTTGAGCGATCCGAAACCTCCTGATGCAACGACCGCCCATGGGCATCCATCGTTACCACCGCCGGGAAATGCTTGACGCGCATCTCCCAGACCGCCTCCGGGCTGCCAAACTGCTCGAGGTAGACGTTCTCCACGCTCTCGACGCACTGGGCGTAGATTTGCGCCGCGCCGCCGATGCCGTGCAGGTAAACGCAGCCGTAGTCCTGGCATGCCTTCAGCGTCTTCTGTCCCATGCCTCCCTTGCCGATCAGCGCCTTAATGCCGAAACGCTGGATCACGTCGGCCTGATACGGCTCCTCACGGATCGACGTCGTCGGTCCCGCGGCGGCGACCCGATACTTGCCATTCTCTTGCAGCACCACCGGGCCGCAGTGGTAGATAACGCCACCCTGAATGGCATCGAGAGTGCCACCCTTGTGGAGGTACTGGTGAACGGCATCGCGGCCGGTAAAGACGGTGCCGCTGAGCAACACAACGTCGCCGACCTTGAGGCGGCGCACGTCCTGCTCGGTCAACGGTGTCCGCAGTGCGATCGCGGACTTCGCTGCCGTGCCCAACTCGATGCCAGCTCCCTCCTCCTGGCTGTAATCGCGATCGAACTCGCCCGGAGTCTGGTACAGCCAATCGACGACCTCGCCGCTGGCCTCGAGCACTACCCCACGCCGGCGATACGCCCAGCACATGTACGCGACGCTAACGAAGTAGGAGGCCGGCAGCCGATTGCGCGCGCCGACTTTGCACGAGCCCACCGTCAGTTTGCCGCCGAAGCCCATGGGGCCGATGTCGAGCTGGTTCGCTTCCTGGAGGATCTCGTTCTCCAGCGCGGCCAGTTCCGGCGCGGCATTCGTGTCGTCGAGATCGCGGAGGAGTTGTTCCTTGGCAAACTCGTAGCCGGTGGCCCGATCGCCGCCGATGCAGACGCCGAGGAAGCCAGGACCGCAGCCCTTGCCCTGGGCCTGCCAGACGGCGTCGAGGATGCAGCCGCGTACGCCTTCCAGGTCGCGGTCGCAGCGCTTGCCGCCGAGCGTCGCCGGCAGCGAATACTGGGCGCTCATGTTCTCGCAGCCGCCGCCCTTGAGGATAAGGCGGATCTCCACAGTGTCCTTACGTTGCTGATGCCAGTGGAAGACGGGACTGCCGGCGCCGAGGTTGTTCCCCGTGTTCCGGCCGGTCATGCTGTCCACGGAATTCTGGCGGAGGTAACCCTTTGCCGTCGCTTCAACGACGGCGTCGCAACAGACGTCTTGCAGCTCGAGCTGATCGAAGCCGGGCGGCGTCTTGACGTAGAAAGTAATCGTGCCGGTATCCTGGCAGATGGGCGCGCTGAGTTTCTTCGCCAGGGCGATGTTCTGAGCAACCAGGCTAAGGGCGAGTTCGGCCTTGGAGCCGGCTTGCTCCAGGGCGCGGTGAACCTCGAGGACGCGGGTGACGTCCGGCGGCAAGTAGGCGGAAGTACGGCGGATCAGTTCCAGGACCTGAGCGTGGATTTTGCTGCGGTTCATGAAGACAGCCTCGTGGATGGACCGGGGGCGTATCCAGGGGTATCGTAGAGTCGGCTGCGGGCYGGGACCAGTGGTTGGTCCGGCGCAAACCGGGACCGGGTGGAAGTCGTCTCTTTTCGGGAGAGAAACGCCGGGCCGTATGCAGCCCGGATGCCGGCAAGGGGGAGCGCAATGAAACCTATCGCGAAGTTGATGCCGTGTCTGCTGTCCCTTTGTGTGCTGATGCCGGAGTCGGTGCCGGCCTCTGAACCGGAACCGGCAGCGCTGGCGCGCAAGGCCCGAGCCGTCCTCGAAGCGAACTGCCACCGCTGCCACGGCCGGGAAGGCGCCATCGAGGGCGGTATAAACTATATCCTCGACCTCGACAGGCTCGTCGCCCGCAAAAAGGTTCTGCCAGGCCATGCCGAGGCGTCCCCACTTCTACGCCGTATCGCCGCCGGCAAAATGCCACCCCCGGGCGAGAACCCGCGTCCCAGTGCTGCCGACGTGGACCTGGTCCGCCACTGGATTGACGCCGGAGCACCGCCGTTGACGGCGATCGGGGCTCGCAGGCCTTTCATCACCGAGGCAGAGGTCTTCGCCCGCATCCTTGCCGACCTCGACAGGTCTGAGAAACGCAGCCGGCGCTTCCAGCGCTACTTCACGCTCCACCATCTCGCCAACGTCGGCCTCGGCGACGACGAATTGCAGACGTACCGCAACGCGCTCACCAAGCTCCTCAACAGTCTCTCCTGGCATCCGAGCATCGCGGTGCCCCGGCCCATCGATGCCGAGCGCACCATCGTGCGGATCGACCTGCGTGACTTCGTCTGGGATGCGAACCTGTGGAACCGCATCCTGGCTGATTATCCCTATGGTGTTTTTGAGGACTCGGCCACGGCGCGGGCCTGTGCGGTCACCGCCGCCACACGCTTGCCGGTCGTCCGCGCCGACTGGTTTCTCGCCACGGCCTCGCGTCCGCCGCTCTACCAGGACCTGCTCCAGCTGCCGACCAGTTCGACCGAGCTCGAACGGCAGCTGCGCGTCGATCTGCTCGCCGACATCCAGCAGGAGCGCGTCGCCCGGATTGGTTTCAACGGGTCCGGCATCTCCCGAAACAATCGGCTCCTCGAACGCCATGACGCGGTTCATGGCGCCTACTGGCGCACCTACGATTTCGACGCGGTGCCGCAGAACCTCGTGGATCGTCCCAACCAGCTGCCCGACCGGCGTAACCTCTTTGCCTACCCGCTGGGCCCGGGCATTTCAGAAAACCTCTTTCAGCACGCCGGGGGCGAGATCATCTTCAACCTGCCCAACGGTCTGCAAGGATACATGCTCGTCAACGCGCAGAACCAGCGGATCGACAAGGGCCCCGTCGCCATCGTCAGCGATCCGAGGCGGCCCGACCGCGCCGTGGAGACCGGCATCTCGTGCATGGGCTGCCACTACCGCGGCATTGTACCGAAGGCCGACCAGATCCGCGCCTACGTCGAGAAGAACACGGGCGCGTTCTCCCGCAGCGACGCCGAAATCATTCGGGCGCTCTATGTTCCGGAAGCGCGCATGAAGGCGCTGATGGACGAGGACGGCGCGCGCTTTCGCAAGGCGCTGGAGAAGACTGGCAACATGGTATCGGCCGCCGAGCCGGTCTTGGCTTGCACGCTGCGGTACGAGAGCGATGTGGACCTGCCCACCGCCGCCGCGGAGGCGGGCCTGGCGGCGCCGGCATTCCTGGCGAAACTCGGACAGGCGGAACCGTTGGCCCGAAACCTGGGCGCGCTGCGCTCACCGGGCGGCACCGTGGCGCGGCAGGTCCTCATCCAGTCGTTTGCCGACGTCGTCAAGGAGTTACATCTCGGCACCCCATTCGACGCCACGCTGGCCGCGCAGACGTTGCCGGACAACACCGGCGACCTCGATCCGCTGGAGGCCCAATCGGGCCAGGCCAACAGCATGGCCTTCGCCGCCGATGGCAAACGAGCCTTGATTGCGGGCGCCGACAAAAGCGTACGCCTGTGGGACATGGAGGCCGATCGCGAGATTCGCCGCTTCGTTGGTCACACCTCTTCGGTCTGGAGTGTCGCCTTTTCGCCGGACGGCACGCGGGCGCTGTCGGGCGGCGCCGATACCACGGTGCGGCTGTGGGAAGCGGAGACCGGCCGCGAGTTGCGCCGCCTCGACGGACACAGTGGTGTCGTCACCTGCGTGGCCTTCGCGCCGGACGGCCGGCGGGCGCTCTCGGGCGGCTACGACCACGTCGTTCTCCTCTGGGACCTGGAAACGGGTAAGACCGTTCGCAGTTTTCCGGAGTTGGCGCGGTACCCCAACAGCGTAGTGTTTGCGCCAGACGGCCGGCACGCTGCCATCTGCGGCGAGAACATCATCCATCTGGTCGATCTGGAAACGGGCAAGGAGCTGCGTGTTCTGGAAGGGCACACCAACGCGGTGACGTGCGCGGGCATCGCAGCGGATGGGCACCGGCTGCTCTCGGCATCGGACGATGGCACGGTTCGGCTCTGGGATCTAGACTCCGGGCGGATCATGCGCAGTTTCCAGGGCCATGCCGGTCACGTCAAGAGTGTGGCCCTTGCAGCCGATGGTCGCCGGGCGCTCTCGGGAGGCAGCGATCGGACCGTGCTTCTGTGGGATGTGGAGAGCGGACGCGAACTGGGGCGCCTCACCCAGCATCTCGATAGCGTTCTCGCCGTGGCCTTTTCTCCCGATGGCCAGTACGGCCTGTCCGGCAGCCGCGAGGGCCGCGTGCGCCTCTGGCATCTCCCCGGAACCGCCTCCCCCGTGGAGCACAGCCTAGGCCCGCCGCGACAGGACGACACGCCGACCGCGCAGGTCGAACGGCTACGGCCGACCGCCGTAATTCCGGTCGGCGGGACCGTGGGCAACCTGCTTCTCTCTCCCGACAGCAAGACTCTCTATTACCTCAACCTGACCGCCAATACGCTCGGTTCGGTGGACCTGACAACGCGGCAACACGCCCACGAATTGCACCTTGCCGAGGGGACAGAAACCGTGTGCCTGACGCCGGACGGCAAGACGCTGTATGCACTCACCATGGCCACCGCGGGGCGCGGCGGCAAACTCGAAGTTATCGACCCGGCGAAGTTGCAGGTGCGCAAGACGTTGTCGGTTCCCGGGGTCCCTTACGACCTGGCGGCCACCGACGATGGACGGGTCTTCCTGAGCGGCGGTAGCGGTAAATGGACGGACATTACCGTGGTGGACGTGAACCGCGGCAAGGTGGCGGCCCGCTGGGGCGGCGTCTGGGTGCGTTCACTGCTCCAGGTGGGGCCGGACCAGAAGCATCTCTATGTTTCCAGCCAGGGCGTCACACCGGGCTACCTCGAGGTGCTGCCGCTGTCCCCGCTGCTCGACGCGAAGCCGCCGGCCTTGCGAGCGCCGGCGGCCGACAAGCATGCGCTGGGTGGGCCGTTTAGCGTTACGCCAGATGGTAAATATATTCTGTGCAAGACGGGCACGGGGCTGCACCTGACCGGAGATCCCGAGACGGACCTACGCTATGCCGCGACGCTAGAACCCTTCCTCGCCGTGGCAGTTGCCCCGGGCCGCGGCGTGGCATTCCTCATGACCGGCGACGGACGGTTGGGCCGGTATTCCTATCCCGACTTCAAGTTGCGGACGACTTCCCGACTGGACATCCTCGCGTATCAGGCGGTCTGGGATGAGACGCGACAACGGTTGTACGTGGCGGGAATTGATCCCGCGGGGCTCGGCAGCCGGCCGCCGGCGCGCGGTCTCGGCGACGTCTTCGTGTATGATCTTGGCAAGTGATGGCACGCTGAATCCCGGACGACCGCGCTAACTTCACAAACGAGAGGCGCCCCTTGGAGGAGAGGAGGAGAGATCGGCAAAAGCGCATAAAAAAGAGAAACCGCGAAGCCCCAAGCCGTCGCCCAATCAGCTTAGGTCCTCATCGGTTTCTCTAATTTATGCGGAGGCTTCCGCTAGTTCGCTATCCGTAAAACTACGGAATTCCTCAGCATAGTGTATGGCCAGTTCCCCACCCCCCATTTTCAGCGCCGCACGCGGAGTTCCACCTTTGCGCCGGCGGTGCGCCACGGTGATTGCATCCACCCTTCCGACGCCACGTCCACCTGAACATTGAGCAATCGCTTGCCGTCCTCTACTTCCACGGCCTGGCCAATCAGTCTACTTTTCAGTTCCTGTCCCTTCGCCACGACCTTCAGCACCTCGACCTGTCCCACGCGCTCCCAGCCCGACGGCAACTCGGCGACGATCAGCGCCCGATCGTTGAATGGCGCCTGGTTCTGCGCCAGGTCATTGTGGTACGTGTCGGTGTAACTGCTCCGCAGCGCTGCATTCGTCAACGTCGCCGTCACAAGGAGCGCGTCGCCGTCCTCGCGCAACATGACCGTGAAAGGCGGCTCGGTGAAGGCGTCCGTCTCGATCAGCGCCGGGTCGCCGAAAAGGACGCGCGCGGCGGTCCCTCTCAGCATCACGTCCGTCTCCTTCCGCATCCACTCCGGGCTGGGCATGCCGCGGTGCAGTGGTTCGAGCGCGGGCAAGCGACCGCCCGCGCCCAGGATGACGCCGTCATGGGTGTGTTTGATCGTGTCGCCGAGGGAGCAGCCCGTACATGCCAGGTACTCCATCTCCTGATAGACCGGCATGCCGTGGTCGGGATGTGGAGCGGCCAGGTAGGCGATGACCGGCGCGTTCAGGATGTTAAGGCAGAAGCTATCGTTCGCTGCAACCGTGCGCACCGCAATCTTGCCGTCCGGTGTCTGGCTGTCGTACCAACGGTTGGTAACGCCCGTGTAACAGGCACCATTGAAGAGGACACAGGGGGCCATTTGCAGACGGCAAACCTGGCCCGCGGTCAGGCCGTCGTCCACCCGGCCGGGCGAACCGTGGCCGCCAAGATGGATCATGCCGGCCCCGGCCAGGGAACCGAGACGCTCGTCGGTGAAACCTGCCGTCCCATGGGTGATCGTCGCCAAACCGAATCGCCGATCGAATACCGGTATGAACGAGTTGCCGGTGGTGCGGTAGAAGTCGCTCTTGCCGGCCACTGTGTTGGGGCCGAGATTGTCGATCGCCAGGCCCGGCAGTTGGCTCTCGCCGTGAACCGCCGCGGCGATCCGCTTGACGAAGGCCGCGGCCGCTTCCGGTGTGGCGCCCGTGATGAAGCCGGTGCGGACGTCCACGAGCGGATCGTCGTCCACCTGCGTCGTCAACGTCAGCCAGCGCCAGGCGAAGTTGACGTCGAACTCGTCGGGCACCAGGAACACGAGCGCATACCGCGGCCGATGCTGCCGAAGCGCGGCGCCGGCCGAGGCGAGATCGTCGGGGTCGAAAACGGCGTGCAGCGCGTCGGGATGCAGTGCCCGTGCGGCTTCGAGGGCGGGCGCGAAACCTGCCTCCGCCTTGCGACTGGCCAGGATCAGGTAAGGACCCCGCGGGTCGAGCCGCACCGCCAGCGGATCGCGCGGCGCCGCCTTGGCGCGGAAATAGAGGACCAAACCAGTCACCACGGCCACGTTGACGAGAACGATGGCGAGGGTGAGCAGCAGCACAACGATCAGCCAGCGGGACTTCGTTTGCATGGGAAACCTCCGCGCCGGTGCATTTGAGAAGATGCTACCATTTCATTCCCACAGGCGACAGGCTTTTCCATTCCCTGTGTCCGCTCGGCCCCTGTAGACTGATCTTCGCCCAGACCCTGCGGGGGACGACCGCTCATGATCACTCTGGCGCCGACACCACTCATCCGTCTTGCCAATCTTTTCCGGCAGCGCCAGGTCTACGCAAAGTGCGAGTGGCTGGCGCCGTCCGGCTGCTTCAAGATCCGTGGCGCCGTTCATCTCCTCGAGCACCTACTCCGCGCCGGTGGCCCGCGACAGTTGATCGTGCCGTCGATGGGCAACACGGCACTCGGCACCGCGGTCGCCGCCAAGGCCTACGGCTTCAGCATGACCGGTGTCGTGCCGCGGACGATCTCCCGCGCCAAGGACGAGAAGCTGAAGGCGCTTGGTGTTGAACTGGTGAAGCTGGAAGGTGGCGGCGGCAGCGACTTGCTGCACCGGGCCACCGAGATCGCCATCGAGCGCGGCGGCTACTTTGTCCATCCACACCTCGATCCGCACTGGACCGACGGCTACCAGGGTATCGCCGCGGAGGTCATTCACGCGCTGCCCGCTTGCCGTTCGCTGGTGCTGCCACTCGGCGGCGGCGGCCTCCTCATGGGCCTGGACGAATACGTGACCCATCACACCTCTCCGGTCCGGCTCTACGCGTGTGAACCGCACAGCTACCCCACCTATGCATCCTTCGACCACGCGCGTGGCGCGACGATCGCCGACGGCCTTCTGCTGGACGTACCGCACGCCCAGGTTAAAGAGCGTATCGAGAGTCGCAAGATCACCGTACCACTTGTACGGGAAGAGGCCATCCGCGCTGCGCTGGCCGGGCTGTACCGGCAGCACGGCCTCGTTGTGGAACCGTCGAGCGCCATCACGGTCGGCTTCGTGCAAGAGCACGTCGCCGAACTTGGGGAGCCAATCTGCGTAATCCTCACCGGCGCGAATATCACCTGGGAAGACTTTCACGGCCACATTGCCGCTTCGTGAACATCTCAGCAGTGGAGTAACCTCACCATGCCCGCGAAGATCACTCTCACGGTCGCCAAGGGCCAGCTCCAGGGTCAGGAGTTCGTCTTCGACGACCGCACCACCTGCATCATCGGCCGGGCCGATGACTGCCAGCCGCGCCTGCCCGACGACAAGGACCACAAGACCATCTCACGTCACCACTGCCTCCTGGACCTCAATCCCCCCGACGCCCGCATCCGCGACTTCGGCAGTCTCAACGGCACTTACGTCAATGGCGCCAAGATCGGCCAGCGCGGCAAGGGACAGACACCCGATGCCGTCGATCACACGAAGTTCCTCGAACACGACCTCAAGGAGGGCGACGAAATCCTGCTCGGCAGCACCGTCTTCCGCGTCGGCGTCTTCGTGCCAACACTCTGCGCGGGTTGCGGCTGCGAGATCGCCGAGGGGCAGAAAGGCGACGCCCACCGCAGTACCGGCATCTTTCAGTGCGAAAAGTGCCAGGTCAAGGCGGCCCAGGCCAAGCAGCCGGCGCCGCCGCGTAAGCAGGAGAAAGTTTGCGCTAAATGTAGCAAGGACGTCGCTCGGGAGATTGGCGAGCAACGCCAGGGCGACTACGTCTGCGCCGCCTGCAAGGCAGATCCGGTTGCCATCCTCAAGCAGCTGCTCGAGATGGCCAGGATCGGCGACAGGGACCTCCTCGCAATTCAGGGTTACGAGATCGTCCGCGAGCTGGGCAAGGGCGGCATGGGGGCTGTCTACCTGGCGCGGCACGAACTGACGCGCGAACAGGTGGCGCTGAAGGTGATGCTGCCGAAGATCGCCGCCGACGAACGGGCCAGGTCGATGTTCCTGCGCGAGGCGGACAATACCAAGGCGCTAAAGCACCCGCACGTTGTCGAGTTGAAGGACGCAGGCTGTTCGCAGGGCACGTTTTTCTTCACCCTGGCATTCTGTGATGGCGGCAGCGTCGATTGGCTGATGGACCAGCGCGGCGGTCCCTTACCCATTACCGAGGCGGCGCCGATCATCGTGGATACCTTGATGGGCCTGGAGTACGCGCATGCGGCGCCGATTCCCTGCGCGCGCCGGGCCGACGGCAGTTACACGACAGGCACCGGCCTCGTCCATCGCGATCTCAAGCCGCAGAACATTTTCCTGTCCGGCCATGGCCCTTCGCGGATCGCCAAAGTCGGCGATTTTGGCCTGGCCAAGGCGTTCGATATGGCCGGTCTCAGCGCCATGACGCGTACCGGCTCGGCGGCAGGGACGCCGGTGTTCATGCCGCGACAGCAGGTCGTCAATTTCAAGTACGCCAAGCCCGAGGTAGACGTCTGGGCGGCGGCCGCATCGCTGTACTTCATGCTGACCGCCCGGCCGCCGCGCGAGTTCCCGAAGGGACGGGATCCTTGGCAAATCGTGCTGCAAACCGATCCGGTGCCGATCCGCCAGCGCGATCAGAAGATTCCGGTCAGGCTGGCCGACGTACTCGACCAGGCTCTGCGCGACAAGCCGGCGATAATCTTCAAGACGGCGGCGGACTTCCGCCGGGCGCTGGAGCGTGTGCTGTGATCGAACGCGAACTCACAGGTCCGGCTGTACCAGGCGTTCTGTCTGCCCCCGCTGCCGCAATAACGCCTCCGCCGCGAGGTAGCCGCTACGGACAGCGCTCTCCATCGTGGCCGGCCAGCCGGTCGCCGTCCAATCCCCGGCCAGCAACAGATTGCCGAGCGGCGTTGCCTGCTCCGGTCGCCAGCGATCGATCCCCGGCACAGCGCTAAACGTCGCCGCGTGCTCCGTCACCACACGAGCGCGCACCACCGTTGCTGTCGCGGCCCCTAGAAAAACTTGGGCCAGTTCTGCCAGAACGCGACGCTGCACCTCTTCGTTGCCGAGGCCGCGGAATTGCCGTGCCGCACTCACCACCACCTGCAAATAATGCTCTCCCGCCGCCGTCGCGCCGCGGTTGAACACCCACTGACTGATGCTGTCGATCAGGACGACATGGGGTAGGTCCAGCACCGGCCGATCGTACCAAACATGGACACTCGTGATTGGTGACGTTTCCATCCGCCGGAGATTGCTGAAGCTGGCGTGCTGCTCGACGACCTCCGCCGGCAGCAGGTCAAGCAGCCGCTCGAAGGGCACCGCGCTGATGTACCAGTCAGCTTTCAAGACCACGCCGTCGCGAAGCTCCGCGCCATCGACCTGGCCATGGGTCACCTGCAATCTCCTGGCGCCACGATCGAGGAGCAGGTTCACGTTATGCTGCCGCAGCCACGATCGCAGCTCAGCGCCGTAGAGCCGGCCGAGCGGCACCGCCGGCACCTCGACCTCGAACCCGCGCGGATGGCCGAGGAAACCGTCCACGAACACCTTGCGGGCATAACGCAGGCCAATGCGTTCCGGCACCTCGTTCAGTGCGCTGACGAGGACGAGGCCCCAGAAACGATCGATCGTGCGCGGCGTCTGGCCGTGCTGCTCTAGCCAGTCCAGGAACGGTAGATCCTCGGTCGCGCTGGTCCGCCGCAGGCAGGCCAATCCCCAGGCTATGCGCAGCTTCTCGCTGAGGGAGAGATAATGGACGCCGAGAAAACTGCGGGCCAGGTGGAAGGGTGCCGGCAGGCGGTCGGCGCGGAAACGGCTTATGCGCCGGTCAGGTGTCATGAAATAGAGGCAGCGCTGTGTCTGGAGCAAGTGAGCAATGCCGAGAGTTTTGCAGAAGTGGGCGAGGTTTGTGCAGCAGCCCATGCTGACATGCTGGCAAGTATCGACCAGTTGGCCGGTGGTGGCGTCGGTGAAGGAACCAGCCCGGCCGCCGAGTCGCCCGCGGGACTCAAGCAGCGTGACACGGCAGCCGCGCGGCGCCAGCGCCGTCGCCGCCGCCAGGCCGGCCAGGCCACCACCAATGATGAGGACCGTATCATACATGCGCTAGTTTTTTGTGCAGTCGGTAAGCGCTTCGCGGTTACACGGACGTGGTCCACCCCCACCGCACCGGCAGTGCCTGCGCCGCTAGCCAGAGCTTGCGCCAGGTGCTTAGCCGCACCCGAGTGCTGAAAACGTCATAATCACGGCGAACGATGGCTTCCAGCAAACCGCGATATGTGCGGCTCATGACGAGGAACACCGCTCGCCCGGGCGGTTGCAAGAGGCCGGCCAGCGGTGCCGACGCTTCATAGTACTGCCGTGCGCGGTCCGCCTCGAAGCGCATTAGCGCCCGAAAGCCGTCATTGCGTTCACTGCGCCGCAGCGCCTCGTCGTCATAGCCGAAACGCCGCAGGTCCTCCATTGGGAGGTAGCGCCGGCCGCGGGCCGCGTCCTCGCCGAGGTCACGCAGGATGTTCGTCAACTGGAACGCGATGCCGGCCGCCTCGGCGTAATCCTTTGCCCTGGCGTCGCTGAAGCCCCAGATGTGGATGCAGGCCAGCCCCACGACCGACGCCACGCGATAACAGTAACGATAAAGCTCGTCAAAGGTCTCATAGCGCGTCGTATCAAGGTCCATGCCGACGCCGTCGAGCACTGCAAGTGGGTATTCGTGGGGAATGCGATGGATTGCCACGGTGTGGTGAAAGGCGGGATGCAGTTCGTGGCTGTACTTGCCGGCCATTGCCTCATGAAACTGCTGCCGCCAGGTTTCGAGTGGGGCCCGCTTGGCCGCCGCATCGCCGGGACCGTCGGTCACGTCGTCGGTGACGCGCATGAAAGCATACAGGGCACACATCGAACGGCGTTGGGCGTGATGCAGGAGGCGAAAGGCGTGGTAGAAATTGCCGGCCTCACGCCGGGCCAGGCGTTCGCAATAGCCGTACGAATGGGTCAGCAGGGCGGAATCGGCTGGCACGATGGGCAGCGAGGAGCGAACGATCTCAGGCATGCGAGTCTCTCCCGGCACATCGTCTCACGCCAGCGCGGTTCGGAGCCTTGGCCACAGCGCACCGCCAAGCAGGGCCAATTTGCGCCACTTGCTCACGACCGGCCGCCGCGCCCAGACATTGTAGCCGACGTCTTCGATCTTCCCGAGGATGGCCAGACCGCCGCGGATGAACAGTTCGATGTCCGGCCGCACGTCTGCCGGCATCCGCTCCAGCAAGGGAAAGCCGCGATAGAGCAGGTCGCGCGCTCGATCCACCTCGAAACGCAGCAGTTCGATAAAGGCCGGCGTACAGCGCCGCGCTGCCAGGTCGGCGACGCTGTAACCGAAGCGACGGCGATCCTCTTCCGGCAGGTAGACTCGGCCGACGTCAAAGTCGCGGGCTACATCCTGCCAGAAATTCGCCAGCTGCAGCGCCGTGCAGATGTGGTCGGACAGAACGGCACTGTCGGCGTCATACGCAGAGCACAGGTAGAGGACAAGATGGCCGACCGGGTTGGCGGAGTAACGGCAATAGTCGAGGAGCTTTTCGTAGGTCGGGTAGCACTTGACGAGCTGGTCCTGCTCGAAGGCGAAGAGCAGCTCGAGGAATGGCTGGGCGGGAATGTCGAACCGGTGAATCGTCGGCTGCAGGGCGAGCATCACGGGATGAGTCGGCGTGCCATCGTAGCAGCGCAGGAGTTCCCGGCGCCACCAGCGCAGGAGGTCGAGGGCATGTTGGCCGCCGCCAGCCTCATCGGCAAGGTCGTCTGCCCAGCGGCAGTAGGCGTAGACAGCGTGGAAGTGGGGTCGCAGGCGGCGGGGCAAGAGCAGCGTGGCAACGGCGAAGTTCTCGTAATGGCTGCGGGTCAGACGGCTGCAATACGCTTGCGCCCGGGGCAGAGAGAGCGACGGTGCCTGCCCGTTGGGGCCGAAACGTTCGAGTTCCTTGACGAAGCCATGGCGCATGCGCGGATTATAGGGGAGTCAAGCGTCGAATGGCCACGGTACGCCTCAGACTGTCTCAAATTTCATCCAGCGCGCGCAACAGCTCGTCGATCTCCTCGACCGAGTTGTAGTGCACCATGCCGAGCCGCAGCAGCCCGCCGTTGCTTTCCAGTCCCAGCCGCTCCGTCAACTCGAGGGCGTACATATTCCCGTTCCAGGCATAAATCTGCCGTCGCCCGAGATGCTCGGCCATTTCCGCGGGCGATCGGTCTGTGCAAGTGATCGACACAGTCGGCACCCGCGCCGCCAGTCGCCCGAGATCGGTAATGCCCCATACCCGGAAACGCGGCCTCTCGGCCAACCCCGCTAGCAACTTTTCTGCCAGGTGTGTCTCGTGGCGGCGGATGGCTGCCATGCCCGCGCGCAGTTGCCGCCGCCGCTCGCCGAGGCTGGCATCTCCCTCCAGGATCGCCGGATGGCGCGCGCCGATCTCGGCGAGATAGTCCACCGCGGCGGCAGCGCCGGCCAGTCCCTCGTGGTTTTGCGTCCCGGTCATCCAGCGATCAGGCAGCGTGTCGGCCGCCGGCCGCACCTTGTACACCGGCAGCGCCTCCAGCAATTCGCGCCGGCCCCAGAGAATCCCAACGTGCGGCCCGAAAAACTTGTACGCCGAACACGCCAGAAAATCACAGCCCCACTCCTGAACGTCGATCGGCCCGTGCGGCGCGTAATGGACCGCGTCGAGAAATACCCACGCCCCAACTTGGTGCGCCCAGCGGCTGATGAGCCGCACAGGATTGATCGTCCCGACTGCGTTGGACGCACAGCCGACTGCCAGGAGCCGGGTGCGCGGTCCTAGCTGCCGGTGCAGGTCGTCGAGGTCGAGCGTACAGTCATCGGCATGGACGTCCACCATCCGAACCACGGCTCCCGCATCGCGAGCGGCCCCTACCCAGGGCGACACGTTGGCATCGTGATCGAGGCGGGTTACGATCACCTCGTCTCGCGGGCGCAGCGCCCGGCCAATGGCCCGGCTCAGGTGCATCGTCAGCGTGGTCATGTTCGGACCGAAGACGATTTCATCAGGCGACGAAGCATTGATCAGGTCCGCCAGCGCCTCGTGAGCGCGGTGGAGGATCTGGTCCGATTCGCGGCTCGTGGCGAAGAGGCCGCCATGGTTGGCGTTGCAGGTGGTCAGGTAATGGACCATGGCATCGATCACCCGTTGCGGCACTTGTGTACCGCCGGGACCGTCGAGGAAGATCGGCGTCCGGCCGTCACGGCACTGCCGCAGGGCCGGGAACTGTTGGCGAAACGAGGACACATCGAACATCCGCAAACTCCCGGTAGACATCCAGGGCGACTCGATCCCGCGGACGGCCGCTGCACCAGGATACTGCCCTCTGTTCGGCAGTGCTACCGCGACGTAGATTGCCAACATGGCAGCGCTACCGCTCATTCCCGCGACAGTCATCGGCAGCTGGGCATTTCCCGGTTGGTATGCCCGGTTCTGCGACGAGGTGGCCCGTCAGCCGGAATTGTTCGGTAGCCACGACCGCCAGGAAGCTGTGGTAGACGCCGTGCGCCTGGCTGTGGAGGACCAGCTCCGCGCGGGCGCCGACCTTATCACCGACGGCGAGATGCAGCGGGTCGATTTCAATCTCGGCTTCTACGACCGGCTCACCGGTCTCGAACCCTTGCCGCAGGTACGCCGCTGGGGAGCACCAGCCCACGATCAACGCAGCCGCTATCGCTGTCTCGATGTCGTAGCGGCCCCGGACGGGTTGGGCATCGTCGAGGAGTACCAGCGACTGCGCATCCTCACCGACGCGCCGGTCAAGGTGCCTGTGCCCGGTCCGTATACGCTCGCCGGCTGCCTCGACGGAGGCGGCGTCTACAGCGACCGGCGAGCGATTGCCGAGGCGCTGCTGCCGCTCGTCAACCGCGAAATGAGGGAATTGGCCCGGCAAGGCGTGACTTTCTTGCAGCTTGACGAACCCAGCTTCGCCTGTCATCCGAAGCAGCCGGAAGCGTTTCTTGACCTTCTGGCCCGTACCGTTGTCGGCGTGGATGCGAAGGTCAGCTTGCACATGTGCTTCGGCAACTACCGCGGCCGAGCGGTGGGACATCGAAGTTACCGGCCATTGTTCCCGCACCTGGCGCGCGCGCCGGTGCGGCAACTGGCCCTGGAATTCGCCAGCCGGGAGATGGTCGAGATCGAACTGGCGTGCGAAATCGAGCCGCCCATGGAACTGGCTGTCGGCCTGGTTGATGTCAAGAATACCTGGATCGAGCCGCCCGAATTGGTGGCGGAGCGGCTGCGGCTCGTGCTGCGGCACATCGAACCGGAGCGAGTTCACGTGACGCCGGACTGCGGCTTCTCGCAGACGGCTCGATTCATCGCTTGTAGTAAACTAGCGAACATGGTCGAGGGTGTGCGCCGGGTGCGCCGCGAACTAAAAGGATGAGGCCATGGCCGAGGAGTATATCGCGATTCGTGTCGTCATGATGCCGCGCGATACGAACCCGCACGGCACCATTTTCGGCGGCATCCTGCTCAGTTACATCGACCAGGCGGGCGCGCTGGGCGCCCGTCATGAAGTGGTGCGCGGAGGAGGGCCACCGCCGATGCTGGTGACGGTCGCCTTGAACCGCGTCGAGTTCCGCCAGCCGGTGCTGGTCGGCGACGTCGTCACGCTTCGGACGAGTCTGGTGCGCATCGGCCGAACGTCGATCACCGTCCACATCAGCGTTCAGGCCGAACGGAATGGGCAGCTCCTGCAGGTCACCGAGGCAGAGGCGGTCTATGTCGGGGTCGATCCTCACGACTCCGATCGGAGGCCAATACCACTCCTGCCCGAACGGATTGTTTGAGGGAGCGAATCCCTTGAAGTTTCCCCACCCGATTGAGTAGACTTCCGCGATGGAGCAGCCGCAAGAGCGGTTCGAGGAAAATGGGCATGTCCTTCACGCCACAACACCTGTACCTGGATGACGTCGAGGTCGGCCAGCAGTGGGAGTCCCTGGGTCGCACCGTGACGGAAACCGATATCGTGAATTTCGCCGGCCTGAGCGGCGACTTCAACCCCATCCACATCGACCACGAGTTCGCGCGGACGACGCCGTTTCGCCGGCCCATCGCGCATGGTTTGCTCGTGCTGTCGCTTGGCAGCGGTCTGGGCGTTCATTACCCGGCCATGCGTACCCTGGCTTTTCTGGCGTTGCGCGAATGGCAGCTCCGSGAGCCGGTCTACATCGGCGATACTATTCGCCTGCGCAGCAAGGTGGTGGCGAAGGAGGTCCGGGGACGTGGCCGGCGCGGCATCATCACCTGGCGGCGGCAAATTGTGAACCAGGACGGCAAGATCGTGCAGGAAGGCATCACGATGACGATGGTCGAAGGGCGCGGGCCGAAACGCAAGAGCAATTCCGAGCCGGCGGAACCGACCGAAGCACCCGGGTTGAGCAGTTGAGCCGCCTCACTACAATGCCAGCGTCGTGCTAACGCCCTGAGCCTGATTCCTTGCGCTACCCGAAGGCGCTGAGCCAGAACATGCCACCTGCACCCGCCACGTCGATCTCACCAACGGAAGGTGTCGAACAATTCCGAACGCGCTTCGCCCCAAGCCCGACGGGTTACCTCCACATCGGAGGCGTGCGCACGGCTTTGTTCAACTGGTTGCTGACCCGACGGCACGGCGGCAGGTTCATCTTGCGCATTGACGATACGGACGCTGAGCGCAATCGGCCCGAGGCGCTGCAACCCATTCTCGACGGCTTCCGCTGGCTCGGCATCAACTGGGACGAGGGCCCCGAAGTCGGGGGGCCTTGCGGGCCTTACTTTCAATCGCAACGGAACCAACTCTATGTCGAGGCCGCCCACCGTCTATTGGAAGCAGGCCATGCCTACCCCGATTACTTGACAAAGGAGCAGCTGGACGCGGAACGGAAAGAGGCCGAGGCGGCGAAGAAGCCGTACGTCCACCGTGGTCCCCACCGGCAGACGCCAGCCGCGGAGTGCATGCGACTGTGGGCGGAGAAGCCGACAACGCTGCGATTCAAGGTGCCGCTGGGCAGGAGTGCAGTGGTCGAAGACCTCATCTGCGGCCGGTGCGTGCAACAGACCGATTTGATGGGCGATCCGGTGATTCTCCGCGCCGATGGCCGAGCACTATATAACTTTGCCACCGTCGTCGATGATGCGGGCATGAACATCACCCACGTCATTCGCGCGCGGGAGCATCTGTCGAACACCTATTCACAGGTGCTCTTCTACGAAGCGCTCGGTGTGCGGGTGCCAAAGTTCGCCCATGTTCCCGTGGTTAACGAACCAAAGTCGAAGAAGAAGCTCAGCAAGCGGGACATGAAGAAATTCGTCACGGCCGAAGTGCGGACCAAGCTGCACGCCATTGGCTGGACCGATGCTGAGATCGACAGCCGCGACGACCTCAATCCGGCGACGGTGGCGTTCTACCGCGAAATGGGTTATCTCCCGGCGGCCCTCGTTAACTATCTCGGCCGCCTGGGTTGGTCGCTGGATGACACGAGCGAGATCATCCCATTGACACAGATGACCGCAAACTTCGGTCTCGAGCGCGTCAACGATTCGCCCGCCAGCTTTGACCCCGACAAACTCTACTGGCTCGCCGGCGAGTACATGCGAATGCTGCCGGTAGCGGAGCGTGCCGCCGGTGTCGTGCCGTTTCTGCAGCGAGCCGGCCTGATCGGCGCCACGGTCGACGAGGCAACGCGGAAGAAGATCGTTCGTGTCGTAGAAGCGTGCGGGGATCGGCTCAAGTTATTCTCCGATATCCTCCTTTACGGTGCGCCGTTCTTCCGCGCCGAGCCGGACTATGATCCCAGGGCGTTGCAGAAGCGCCTCGCCAAGCCGGGAATACCGGAATTGCTGCTTGATTTCCGTGGCACCCTGGAGACCGTCGAGCCGTTCGATCCCGCAACCATCGAGGGACAGCTGCGTCGCTTCGGTGAGGTGCGCGGCATCAATCCGGCGCTGGTGATCCACGCCCTGCGCGTCAGCACCACGGGCATCGAGGTCGGTCCCGGAGTCTTCGATTGCCTCGACATTCTTGGCCGGGCCGAAACGCTGCGGCGAATCGACCTGGCGCTGGCGCGTATGGCACCCTAGAATTCCCCACGGCCTTGCGGGCCATCCTTTATCCAAGGAGAAGTGCGTGTCCTTGCTGGTCGTTGGTTCCGTTGCCTTTGACTCGATCGAGACTCCCGGCGGTTCCGTGGATGACATCCTGGGTGGCTCGGCGTCTCACTCCTCAATCGCTGCCAGTTTCTTCACGGCGCCACACCTGGTCGGCATCGTGGGCGAAGATTTTCCCGAGGAGAATCGTCGCCTGTTCGCCGACCATCGGATCGACCTCACCGGCCTGCAAACGCAGCGCGGCGGCCAAACCTTCCGCTGGAAGGGCCGTTACCACCAGGATATGAACACCCGCGACACGCTCGAGGTTCACTTGAATGTTCTGGGCGATTTTGACCCGGTGCTTCCCGAGCCATACCGCGCCTGCACTCACATTTTCCTGGCCAACAGCGGGCCGGTGACGCAGACTCGCGTCCTCGATCAGGTACGCCAGCCAAAGTTGGTGCTCGCCGACACGATGGACCTGTGGATCGAAACGCAGCGCAAGGAACTCCTCGCCCTGTTGCCACGGATCGACGGGTTGCTCCTCAACGATAGCGAGGCCCGCCAACTCACCGGCGAGGACAATCTGATCCGCGCCGGCCGGGCCGTGCGCCGCCTGGGACCGAAGTTCGTCATCCTCAAGAAAGGCGAACACGGCGCCATGCTCCTGAGCGAGGACGGCGTCTTCGTCGTTCCCGCCTACCCCACCGAGCACGTCGTCGATCCGACCGGCGCAGGTGACGCCTTCGCGGGAGGCATCCTGGGCTACCTCGATGCCGATGATACGCCGCCGCCCGGCCGACTGCGCCGCGCGATGGCCTACGGCACGGTTGTCGCCAGCCTCATTGTCGAGGACTTCGGCTCGCGCCGTCTGGTGCGCAGCGACCGCGGCGAGATCGACCGGCGTCTGGAAGAGTACCGCGCAATGATGACGTTCTGAGTAGCGGTGCGACTGCGATTTCCTGCGAACGGTAGCGCGCACCTGCTAACGTGGCAGCGGGCGCCGCAACAACCCCGTTACCACGTCGGTCGTGCGCGCGATCGCCGCATTCAGGAACGCTCGCCCCTTCTCAGCTGTCGCCAACTCGGGGAAACCGACAGCCCCGTGATCGGTCTTCTGGTACATGTCGTCTGCCAGGAACAGCCCACGCAGCGCCACATCGTCCTGAGGCGGATCGTTGCGGACCCGCTCGCTCCGCACGAGTTCCGGCCGCAGTGCCAGTACCATTGACGTCTCGTACTCGCACGCGTGGCCCATCGACTTCCGTGGTCCCTCCGCCAGCCCCGCCAGCTCCTTTGCAGCCAGGTCCCAGTAGGACGCCGCCGACAGGATGTGTTCGCGGTATCGCGGCTGCAAGCGCCGCAGCGCCACGTGCATGGTGTCTATGTTGCCGCCATGGCCATTGAGCACCAGTAGCCGCTGGTAGCCATCCTCAAGCAGCGGCGTCACTAGGTCGCACAGAAGGTCGATGTGCTTGTCCACCGTGGCCGATAGGGTACCGCCATAACGCAGGTGATGATGACTGGCACCCAGCCAGAGCGTCGGCAGCAGCAGCACCTGCTCGGGCAGCCGCTGCTCTACCCCCTCTGCGACACCGGTCACGAGGATGGTGTCGGTGAACGTCGGCAGATGGTCGCTGTGCTGCTCGCAGGCCGCGATCGGTGCGACGACCACGGTGGCGTCGCGCGGCACTTGGCGCAGTTCGGGTGCCGTCATCTCGTGGAACTTCACGTTGTTCATCTCCCGTCCGGGTCCGCGCAGCGGCGCGGAGTTGCCCTTGATGGATCGTTGCCGGAACGGCATACTCCGCCGCCGCGCGAGGCAAGTCAATGAAAAAGTCTTGCTCGAGCACGAAGGGTAATCATGGAGTGCGGGGACAGCGCAAGACGGGCAGGAAAGGAAGAGAAGCATGGGCACCGCACACGCACGCTGGCTTCTCTGTGGGTTGCTCGTCCTTTTGACAGGCTGCGGTCAAAAGGACGCCGACCGGCTGGCGCGCGTGACGCGCCTCGCCGCTGCCAAGGTCCAGGGACTCACCGGAGCGGCCCCCCAGAAACTTTCCAGCAGCCTCCAGGCCGTACGAGCCAGCATAGATGAACTCTCACTCGATGCCCGCGTCGCCATGCGCCTCCGTTGGGACAAGGCCCTGGCGGAGACTCACATCGAGGTACATGCCAGCGGCAACATCATTGAACTGCACGGGACCGTCACCGACGCCAATCAGCGCGGCCGAGCGATCGATCTGGCCCAGGCAACGCTCGGTGTCGAGCGCGTCGAGGACCAACTCGTCCTGTCGGGGCCGGAACCCTGACAACGAAAGACCCGCAGCGCCGAAACGCCGCGGGTCTTGATGGAATACTCAGGCGCTACCGGGTGATTAATACATGTCCTCGTTGTCGCCGCCGCCGCCCCCAGCGCTCTTCTTGTCTTCCTTGGGCATCTCGGCCACCAGAGCGTCGCTCGTCAGCAGCAGCGTTGCCACGCTCGCGGCGTTCTGCAGCGCCGAGCGCACGACCTTGGTCGGGTCAATGATGCCTTCCTTGACCATGTCACAATACTTGTCGTTGCGCGCGTCGTAGCCGAAGTTCTGGTCGCTGTTCTCCAGCACCTTGCTCGCCACGACCGCGCCGTCTTCACCGGCGTTCTCCGAGATCTGCATGAGCGGCGACTTGCAGGACCGGACGACGATGTTGTAGCCGACTTCCTCGTCCTGGGTCAGCCCCTTCGGTTTCAGACCCTGCGAGGACCGCAGCAGCGCGACACCACCCCCCGGCAGGATACCTTCCTGGTTGGCTGCCCGAGTCGCGTGCATGGCGTCCTCGACGCGGGCCTTCTTCTCCTTCATCTCGCTCTCGGTCGCGGCGCCGACGTTGATCTTGGCCACGCCACCCGACAGCTTGGCGATCCGCTCGCTCAACTTTTCCTTGTCGTAGTCGCTCGTCGACTTCTCCAACTCGCGTTGGATCGAGGCGATGCGGGCCTGAATCCCCGCCTTCTTGCCTGCCCCTTCGATGATGGTCGTGTTGTCCTTGTCGATCTTGACCTTCTTGGCCCGACCCAGCTGGTTCAGCGCAACGCTCTCCAGGGTGATGCCGAGGTCCTCGAAGATGGCCTGGCCGCCGGTCAGGACGGCGATGTCTTCGAGCATGGCCTTGCGGCGATCACCGTAACCGGGAGCCTTGACGGCGGCGCACTTGATCGTGCCGCGCAGGTTGTTGATGACCAGGGTGGCCAGCGCCTCACCCTCGATGTCCTCGGAGAGGATGAGCACCGGCTTGCCGGCGCCGACGACCTTCTCCAGCACGGGCACGAGGTCCTTGTTGCTGGTGATCTTCTTCTCGTGGATGAGGATGTAGGGGTCTTCGAGTTCGACCTCCATCTTCTGGCGGTCGGTGACGAAGTAAGGCGACAGGTAGCCGCGATCGAACTGCATGCCCTCGACGAACTCATGGCCGGTCTCGAGCGCCTTGCCCTCCTCGACGGTGATGACGCCGTCCTTGCCGACCTTCTCCATGGCCTCGGCGATGATCTTGCCGATCTCTCGATCGTTGTTCGAGGCAACGCTGGCGACGTTTTCGAGGTCCTTCCGCGACTTGACGGGAATGCTCATTTCCTTGACGCGCGCGATAATGTCCTCGACGGCTTGCTCCATGCCGCGCTTCATCAGCATGGGGTTGGTGCCGGAGACAACGGCGCGCAGGCCCTCGTTGTAGATGGCCTCGGCCAGCACGGTAGCCGTCGTGGTGCCGTCGCCGGCAACATCGCTGGTTTTCGACGCCACCTCACGCACCATACGGGCGCCCATGTTCTCGTACTTATCTTCCAGCTCGATTTCCTTGGCCACGGTCACGCCGTCCTTGGTGACGGTGGGCGAGCCAAAGCTCTTCTGCAGGATGACGTTGCGGCCCTTGGGGCCGAGCGTTACCTTGACGGCCCGGGCCAGCTTGGCGATGCCCCGCCGCATTGCTTCCCGTGCTTCCTGGTCAAACGCAATCTGCTTCGCTGCCATTCTGCCTCCAGTGAATAGAACTTTGTGGTTTCGCTTGGTGTCCGATTCGCTAAGCCGCCTACGGCTCAGTCATTGACGATGGCCAGGACGTCGTCCTCGCGCATGAGGAGGACATCCTTGGTGCTGCCGCGATCCTTGTACTCGTCGCCGGCCCAGGCAGTGAAGAGGACAGTATCCCCGACCTTCACCTCCAGGGGGGCCAGGCTGCCGTCCTTCTTCTGGCGGCCGCCGCCGACGGCCAGGACCTTGCCGCGCTGAGGCTTGTTGCGGGCCGAGTCCGGAAGGAGGATTCCGCCCGCCGTCTTTTCCTGGGCGTCCGAACGCTGGACGACGATGCGATCTCCCAGTGGTCTCAGTTTCATCTCGAACTCCGGGGTGGATTCGTCTTCAACCATCGCGTGCGCTCTGCAAACAGTTTCTCCACCCACCCGCATTGCAAGTGGCGTGCCCAGACGATTGCACGTCGCAACAGTAATTAGATTAACGACTTGCAGAGATTGTTCATTTCTGGGCCCGGTATAGCTCTGCCAAGTTTGCGCCAGCTGGCCCCGGTCGGCCTGTCGGAATGGCAGGCGGACAACTGATCGCTGACACCATCAACCTTGGATAGTGATCGACTACCTTGGATGGTGATCGACTACGGATTGTGCGAGAGAGAAGACCCTTGGAAGTGCCAAGGCTCCGCAAGATTACACTTGTCGGTGAGGGCAAGGGGCAGTACAATCGGACTGACTGGTCAGTCCAGTCTAATCGAGTGAATGTCGGCCGTCAAATCCCTTTCCTGGAGCTTATCGGTGCCAGCGCGCCTTCCTGATGCGGTTGACAAGATCCTTGACGCTGCGGCTCGACTCTTCGGTGTCCGGCGCTTCCATGAGGTTCGCATGGAAGACATTGCTACCGAGGCTGTGGTGGGCAAGGGCACATTGTATCGCTACTTCCGCGACAAGGATGAGCTTTATGTGGCCCTGCTGGAGCGCTCGGCCCGGCAAATTACTGCTCGCTTGCAGGAGTCGGTCCTACTCGTTTCCGGCGGCCGGGCTCGATTACAAATGGTGGTGGCGGACATTATTGGCTTCTTCGACGAACAGCCCCAGCTGCTCGACCTGATCCAGCGTGCCGAGGTGATGCGAGGGCCAAATGGTCCCTGGCAGCAAACTCGCGACGAGGTCATGAAATTGACGCTGCACGTATTTGCAGAGGCCCGGGAGCAGGGCGAGTTCGACATCGCCGACGAAGAACTGGCCGCCCTTATGCTGTTGGGCGGGTTGCGCAGCGTGCTTCGCTTCGGTGAGCGTCCCCGCCCAGGTGACCAGGCCGAGCGAATCGTCGATCACTTCTTGAACGGCCACAATCGGCTGGTGCCGGAGCGCCTGAACGGCCTGACCTGACGGCGCTGTGTATCGCACTGTTTCTTCGAGTATCTCCTCACTGCTGTACCGCTTCAAGGCTGTTTGCCGAATCTGCTCAACGCCGCGCTTGCCGCGCGGGTTAGTTCGGCCTCCGGCGCACCGCCTGCCAACCGTCGCAACAGTAAACGCGCTTCATCACTGCCGATCTCTTCCAGAACCTCCACTGAGCGCAGCGCCTGCAGGCGCTCGCCGGACGGGGCCATTTCCTCCAACTGCTGCAAGGCCCGTTCGAGACGCCGCCGCGCTTCCGCCGAGGGCCGGCCCGCCAGTGCCTTGCGCAGCGCAGGCTCCACCAAGCGGCCCAGACGCTCCAGTTCGCACGAAGCCTGCTCGCGCACGACGAAGTCGTTTGCATCCAGGTCTGTCAGCAGCTGCGTCAGACGCCCCGCGGCCAGCGGCCGAACATGCTCCGCGAAGAAGGGGACGCTCTCCCGCCCCCCGGCCACCAGTGGACGCATCGCCTCATAGGCACGATCTTCATCCAGGCTCGCCAACTCATGCCAAAACGTTTCCAGTTCCTGCCCAGTCAGACGGATCGGGCGCGGACGAGCCGCCAGCAGCAGGGCCGGAACATTCCAGGTCAGCAGCGTCGTGTCACCGCCAGCCGTGACAACGCTCGTCCCATCGGCGGAAAAAGACAGCCCGCGCACCCCGCCCAGGTGAGCCAGCATCCGGCCCAATTCCTTACCCGTTCGAGGGTCCCAAACGATAAGCCTGCCGTCCGCGCCGCCGGACATCAGCAGACGCCCATCCGGTGAGAAGCCCAACGCCTGGACCCAACCTGCATGGCCACGCAGCACACGTACCTCTCGACTGCCGGCCATCTCCCAGAGACGCACCCGACGATCTTTGCCGCCGGAGGCAAGCACCACGCCATTGCTCGCATAGGCCAGCGCCGTCAGCCCACCAGGATGCGGACCCAGTTGTATTTGTTCTCGCCGGCCTATTGGACTGGCTAGCGGCGCCGCGTCAAGGTTCCACACACGGAGCGTATTGTCCGCGCTGGCGCACGCCAGGGTAGTCCCATCGCCGCTCAAGGCCACGGTCACCACACCGCCGGGCAACACCGCCACGGTATCGACTTGCTGCCCAGTCGCGGTGTCCCACTGTCGAACGGTCCTGTCCTGGCTGCCGGAGACCAGCGTCTTGCCGTCGGCGGAGAATGCCACTGAGTTGATGGCATTTCGGTGACCGGCCAGCAGACCCAACGAACGGCCAGTACTCGCTTCCCAGAGCCGGATGTTGTCGTCCTCGCCGCCCGAGGCGATCGTCTTGCCATCCACCGCGAACGCCACAGTCAGGACCGGTCCCCGATGGTCCGATAGCCTGCGCGCCTCCTTGCCCGTCCTAGCATCCCACAGGCGCACGGTGCCATCGCTGGAGCCCGACACAAGCGATTTGCCGTCGGGGGCAAGGGCGGCGCTACAAACGGCGCCCTCATGTCCCACTGACGGGAAGCGTGGCCGGCCTGCGGCGTCCCAGAGGCGAATCGTGCGATCGGCACCACCGCCTGCCAGCGTCTTGCCATCCGGAGCAAATGCCACTGCCATGACACTGTTTCGCTGATTCGCCAACACCAGTCGCTGCTTTCCGCTGGCCGGGTCCCACAGGCGGACCGTGCCATCGGACCCGGCCGAGACCAATGTCTTACCATCTGGCGAATAGGCGATGCTCTGAACGCCATGGTTGTGCTCGCCGGGGAAGGAAGTGCTATCGCGGTGTCCGATACACTGCTGGATTTCACGGCCGGTGGCCGGGTCCCAGAGCCGCACGACGCTGCCGTAGTCGCCGGACGCCAGCACCCGGCGATCGGGGGCGAAGGCCAGGCACGAGATCCAGACACCCTCGCGCTGGTGCGTCTGCCGGCCGGTGGCCAGGTCCCAGAGCAACAGGTGGCCGGAGCCGCCGGCGGCCAGAAGTTTGCCGTCCGCCGAAACCGTGAGAGCGTTGACGGCGCCAGCAGGCGAGTCAAGTCGGCGCCGTTCCTGACCGTCGGCCACGTTCCAGAAGCGCACCGTGGCATCGTCGCCTGCCGAGAGAAGCGACCGGCCATCGGGCGTGAACAGCACGGTCCGCACCCGCTGCTCGTGGCCACGGCATTGGCGCAGTTCCTGACCGCCGGCCACGTCCCAGAGATGTACCACGCGATCGGCCCCGCCTGATGCGAGGAGCTTGCCGTCTGGCGAAAAACAGAGAGACCGCACCTCGCCGCCATGACCGGCGAAGCGGCGCACTTCACTAGCGGTGCTCGGCTCCCACAGACGTACCGTGCCATCGCCGCTGCACGATGCGAGGAGTTTGCCATCGGGTGAGAAGGCGACTGCATGGACCGTACCGCCGTGCCGCAGCCGGATCGTGCCCAACCGCGTAACAACTCCGTCCGGCAGCGGATCGCCAAAAAGGTCCACCTTGGTTGGCGGCTCGGCGCTCCAGGCAAGGGCCGTGGCCAGAAGCACGGACACAGGGGCCAACATGAGATGGCGCGGCGCGGTCATGGACCAATCCCTCCAAGGCGAACTGAGCTGAGTGTGCGTCTTCTCGACGACAGTCCCGGTGAGTTCCTAACACTTCTTAGAAGGGGGCGACGGGCGCGCCGAACATTTGGCGGTGCAGCCACCGCGCCAGGTTGGTGAGATGATGGTAGGTCACCGGCAGCACGAGCAGGTTCAGCGCGGTCGAGGTAACCAGGCCGCCGAGAATGACGCGGGCCATCGGTCCCTCGATTTCCCGCCCGGATTCGCCGCTCCCCACTGCGATCGGTAGCAGACCCAGCGCTGTCACAAGGGCGGTCATCAGTACCGGGGCCAAGCGCTCCCTGGCGCCGCGGAAAACGAGGTCCGCGCTCCACGGCATGCTCTCGACCTCGCGCAGGTGCTGCCAGTGTGAAACCATCATGATGCCATTGCGCATCGTGATGCCGAACAGGGTTACAAAGCCGACCAGCGAGCCGACGTCGAGCAAGCCGCCACCCAGGTACACCGCCGCCACACCGCCGACCAGTGCGAAGGGCAGGTTCACCAGAACGAGGAGTAGCCGGCCCAGCGATCGAAAAACCAGCCACAAAAGCAAGACGATCCCGCTTCCCGCAACCAGCGAAAGCAGCAGTAGTTCGCGCCGGGCCGTTCGCTGGGCCTCGTATTCGCCGGTGAAGACGCAGTACACTCCCTCAGGCAAGTGCAATTGACCAACTCGGCGTTCGGCGTCGGCCACGAACGATGCCACGTCGCCGCCCTGGACCCCGCACACGACTTGCTGCCGCCGCAGTCCGCCTTCATGGGCAATGAGAAACCGGCCCTCGGACAGGAAAACGTCTGCCACCTGTTTGAGCTGCACTCGCCCCGGCTCGCTAGAGGACGCCGCACGAGATGGTCGCGGCACAGTGCTGTCACTCTCCGATGCACTGCGCTCGACACTCCGCCCACCCGCGCCGGCGTCGGTCGTGCTCAGCCACAGGTCGCCGACCGCACCCGGAGCTTGGCGAAAGCGCGCATCAAGCAGGACGACCAGGTCGATGACGCGGTTGCGATCGTATACCTGACCGACTTCCGCTCCCTGAAAGGCAGCATGGACGCCATCAAGGACTTGCGCGGTGCGCATGCCGAAACGGGCGGCATCGGCCGGACGGACGCGAACGACCACTTCGGGACTGCCCATTTGTGCTTCGGGACGGACATTGTCCGCCCCAGGAACCTGAGCCAGTGTGCGGGCCACGTCCCGGGCGGCCTGGTCGAGCGCTTCCAGCCGGTCGCCATAGATCTTGACGACCACGGGTGCCGACGCTCCGCTCAGTGTCTCCTCGATGCGCTCGGTCAGGAAGGGCAGGACGTCGAAAGAGAAACCGGCCACGTCACGCAAGTTGCGCTTTAGGCGGCGCTCCGCCTGCTCGGCGTCCTCGCCGGCAAGCGGGCGAAGATCGACCTCGAATTCGCTGTACTCCACACCCGCGGTGTCCTCGCCCAACTCGGCTCGGCCCACCTGCTGGGCGATGCTGCGCACTTCATCGCTCCGCAAGGCCGCACTCACCAGCCGGCCCGCCGCCAGAGACTGCTCCAACGAAGTTCCGGGCAAGCCGCGCATGTGAACGACGAAGTGATTCTCGCGCAGCTCCGGCAGGAAGGCCCCCCCACACTGCCGCAAGGCGATTCCAGCGGCTAGCACAAGGAGCAGGGTCAGCGCAACGATCAGAGTGAAATCACGGTCGAGCCGCCGCAGCAGCCAGTCATAACCGATTTGCAGCCAGCGCAGCAGGAAGGGTTCACCGGCCTGGCCCGAGCCCAGGCCCCACGTGAGGAGCAGCATCGCGAGCGCCGGCGTCACAGTCAGGGCCGTGGCCAGCGAGGCCAGAACGGCCAGGACGTAGGCATAGCCCAAAGGGGCGAACAGCCGGCCCTGCAAGCCCGACAGGAAGAAGACGGGAAGGAATACCAGCGCGACGATGAACGTCGCATAGACAACGGCGCTGCGCACCTCCAGCGAGGCCGACAGCACCACGGCCCCCGCCGACCGCGGAAAGCCAAGGCGGGCGTTTTCACGCAGCCGGCGGTGGATGTTCTCGACGTCGATGACCGCGTCATCGACCACCTCGCCAACGGCAATGGCCAGTCCGCCAAGAGTCAGCGTGTTCAGACTGAGGCCCAGTAGCCAGAGTACGATCACGGCACCCAGCAAGGACAGCGGAATGGCTGTCAGCGAGATGATCGCCGTGCGCAGGTTGAAGAGGAACAGGGAGAGCACGACACTGACCAGGAGCGCGCCAAGGACGAGCGACCAGGCGACATTGCCGAGGGCCTGCTCGATCGTGTTGGCCTGGCGGAAAAGGCGCGGATGATAGTGAATGTCCTGGGCCAGGAGAACGGGCCGAAGCTTCTCCAGTTCGGCCTCAAGGCGGTGCGTGACCGCGACGGTATCCTGACCAAGCTGCTTGTAGGCGACGAGGACAATGCCCGGCTCGTTCTCCAGCGCCGGCTCGCCTGTCCGCTGATCCGCGTTAACGGTAAGGGCGGCGTCGCCGAAGCGCGGTTCCGGTCCCTCGATAACTCGTGCCACGTCGCGCAAGCGAACGGGCGTCCCTTCCGCGGCCGCGATGACCGCCTCCCCCAATTCCGTGGCAGAACGGACCTGCCCCTCGACGCGCAACGTAAGGCGCTGGCGGTTGTTCTCCAGAAAGCCGGCGCCGCGGATACCGCTGGCCTGGCGGGTGGCCTCGATCGCGTCGGTGAGCGTCAGCCGGCGGGCGGTCAGTTGTTCGGGATCGACCTGGACCTGGAACTGGCGAATGTCGCCGCCGTACAGGGTGACCTGAGCTACGCCAGGCACGGCCACCAGATGTGGCCGGATGTGCCACTGCACGAGGTCCCGCAGTTGCAAGCGCGAGGCGGAAGGGGACGTGAATCCGACTGTGAGGAGTCGGCCGGTGGACGAGGTCAGCGGGGCAAGGCGCGGGACCTTGACGCCGGCTGGAAGTTGGCCGGCCAACTCGGCGAGGCGTTCGCCGACCTCCTGCCGCGCTCGGTAGATGTCGGCACCGTCCTCGAAGATGAGAGTGATAACCGATAGTCCCTGGATGGATTGCGACCGGAGCGCGTCCAGACGAGGCAGGCCGTTGACTGCGGATTCGATGGGCGCGGTGACCAGTTGCTCCACCTCGGCTGGGGCCAGGCCGGGAGCCTCGGTTTGCACGACGACCTGTGGCGGCGCAAATTCGGGAAAAACGTCGAGTTTGCCGTGGCCGCCGGCGTAGCAACCCAACGCCAGCAGCAGCAGCGCCAGAGCGCAGGTGACGCCGCGGTTGTGGATCGACCAGTTAAGAAGAGCTTGGAGCATGCTGGCGTTAATCGTTATCCATTTCGCTGCGGAACTCCTCCGAGAGGAGCATTTGCGCGTTACGGAATACCACGGCCTCACCGGCAGCGACGCCGCTCGGGGCCAGGCCCTGCCGTGCCGCCACCACCCAGCGCTCGCCGTCCCGCCCCAGCACCTCCACCTCGCGGCGGGCATACTTCCCCGGCTCGACGCGCACGTAGACGAGGGCCCGACCCTGGTGATAAAGCAGTGCTGTGCCCGGCACCGAGACGGCTTCTCGTGCACCAGCCCGCGGCACCTTCACGAAGGCATGGACAAACAGCCCCGGCCGCCAGGCCAATCCAGGGGTAACGCCGCTTTGGACCGCGTACCACGCGCTTGCCAGTTGGGTCGTCGCATCCACTTGCGGTGTACGCCCCAGCAAGGCGGCGCGGAGCGGCGGCTCGACGTTGGAACCTTGTGGCCGTTCGCCCGCGCCAGGCAGTGCCGGAGACGCAACCGCCACCGCATACAACTCCACCTCGCGGGGCGGTCCGCTCGCGACTACGTCGCGCGGCAGGTCAAGACGCACCAGCGGCCGCCGAAAATCGACGACCTGGAGCACCAGCCCACTTGCCTCAACGGACTGGCCCGGCTGCCCCAGGAGTTCGGCCACCTCCCCGTCGGCCGGCGCAGTCAGCGGCCGGCTCCAGAGGCCATCTCCCGATTGCCGGTCACTCTCGTCGAGCGCCCGCTGCCACAGGTCGGCTGCCTTCCGCGCTGCGGTCGCCTGGGCCCGCGCTTCGGCCAGCTGCACCCTAGTCTCATCGAGTTCGCGCTGTGCCACGACCTCCTGGCCAGTCAGTTTCGCCAGCCGTTCAGCGCGCTGCTGGTGAATCTTGACGATCTGTTCGGCTCCTTCCAATTTGGCGCTGGCCTCGGTGAGTTTTGCCTGAAAATCGAGCCGATCCTGTGGCCCGACGCGGACCTCCAGCCGGCCCAGCACCTGCCCCGCCCGCACACTTTGCCCGGGCGCCGGCCAGGGGAATTCCGGCACGGCGCGAAGTGTCCCGGCGAATGGTGTGCGCACCTCGAAAGTCGCCTGCGGGTTCGGCACCACCCGCCCCTGCACAGTCGTCAGCTCCTCCCACATCACCGCTGCGGCTGGCTCATCCTCCAACCCGTGCGCCCTGGCCAGAGACGGTCCCAGTTTGATCAGGCGATTCTCCAATCGGCGCGGAGCCTGGACTGTGTCGCCATTTGCGCGAGCCATTTCCTGGCGCACAGCGGCATGGATGACATACCCCACCACCAGTAGGCCCGCCAGCGCGGTCAGGGCGATGAGCCATTTAAGCACGGTCCAGGCGGACATGGTTTGAATCCTTGGGCGGGTCGGACGAGTCAGGGCATCGGACCTGAGACTTTCCACTTGCCGCCCTCGCGCACAAAGCGGAGCTGTTTCTTGTCGCCGTCGTCCTCAGTGTAGAATGCCGTTGCCTTGTCGCCCTCGACGGCGACCCTGTTCAGTTTGCTCTCCGCGATTTCGTTGTAGGGATCCTGGTAAAAAGAATCGCTTTTGAGGAAATCCATGCCACTCAACTTGATGACCTTGCCAGCGCGTTCGGCGGCGACTTGGCTTTCGACGTCGAATAATTCCCACAGCTTGTCGGCGTCGCGTTTCTTCAGGGCGCCCTGGAAGGCGGCGAACGTCTCGGTAATCTCCTTCTCGTCCTGGCCGCCGACCGACTGTGGAGGCGCGCAGCCGAGGGCCAGAATCAGCAGACAGACGACTCCACGCTGCGTTACATGCCAGCGCTGCATCAGCAGGTCCTTCGGGACGGAGAAACGTTCGGGGAATTGCGACAACGTCATCATGATACTTTCGCAGACGCTGATCCATCTGGCAAGCTGCTGTCGCCCGGGCGCGTGCCTTTTCTGGCTTTGGATGATGGACATGGCCGGATTCGGTGGTATCCTGTGCGGCAAGGGTTAAGCCCGGGTCCTACCATCACAAGGAGAACCGCACATGCTGAATCCGACCCGCCGACAAGTCTTGCAGACGTTCGGCGCCGGCGCCGCCGCGCTGGCACTGTCCCCGTGGAAACTGCTGGCCGCCGATGAGAAAAAAAAAGGTTTCGAGGTGCCGAAGTTGCCGTATGCTTACGACGCCTTGGAGCCCCACATCGACGCCAGGACGATGGAAATCCACCACGACCGCCATCACAAGGCTTACGTGGACGGTCTCAACAAGGCCCTCGCCGATCACTCCGATCTGCTCGAGAAGCCGATCGATGCCATCCTGAGCGACATCAAGAGTGTGCCGCCGGGCCTGCGCCAGGCCGTCATCAACAGCGGCGGTGGCCACTCCAATCACACGATGTTCTGGGAGATCATGAAGAAAGATGGAGGCGGTAAACCGAGCGGCGACCTGGCGAAGGCGATCGACGAGGCCTTCGGCACCTTTGACAAGATGCAGACTCAACTGAGTGAAGCCGCCGTCAAACAGTTCGGCAGCGGCTGGGGCTGGCTGGTGTTGGACAAGGGCAAGCTGCGCGTGCTGGCGACGGGGAACCAGAATAGTCCACTGCTGGTCAGCGCGGCGCCGCTGATGGGCATCGATGTCTGGGAGCACGCCTATTATCTGAAGTACCAGAACAAGCGCGCCGACTACGTCAAGGCATGGTGGAACGTAGTCAACTGGGACGCCGTCAACGAGCGCTACAAGAGGGCAGGAAAATAAGAGTGCATTCCGAAACCCCCTCGCCAATGACTGGAGGGGCGAGGAGAACTCGCGCAACAGGTTCTGAGCACATCGTGTAGCCGCGAGGCGAAACGCGTAGTCCGCGCTCCGCTTCGCGGCACACAGATTGCATCGAAATCAGTCCGTCACCTCGCGGAAGATGTTCTCGAAGTGGCCAGCGCACCTCTCGAAAATCACCAGCAGTGCCGGATCGAAGTGTCCCGGCGACCCTTCCAGGATCATCTGCACTGCGGAGGCGTGCGATAGAGCCGGCTTGTATGAACGGCGCGAACGCAGCGCGTCGTACACGTCCCCGAGCGCTACGAGTCGCGCGGTGAGCGGGATCGCGCTGCCTGCCAAACGATCGGGATAGCCCGTGCCATCGTAACGTTCGTGATGGTGGCGCGTGATGTCGACGGCCATCTGCAGGAAGCCGATGGCAAAGCGATACTGCTGGGCCACCCCCTGTAAAGTCTCAGCGCCAATCGCGGTGTGCGCTTGCATCATGATCCGCTCGTCGGCTGTGAGTTTGCCCGGCTTCATCAGGATGTGATCCGGCAGGCCGACCTTGCCAATGTCGTGCAGCGGCGCACAGCATTCGAGCATCTCGATGAAGTTTTGGTCGATCTGACCGGCAAATGAGGGCGAACAGGCCGCCTCCTCAGCGAGACACCGACAATAGCGCTGGAGACGCTGCAAATGTCCGCCGGTTTCCGTGTCGCGGTTGGCCACCAGTTTCGCCAGCGCCAGGACCAGGGCATTCCGCGCGTGGACCAGATCGCAATCGCGCACGTTCAGGTTTTGTTCCAGCTGGGCGTTGGCCGCCAGCAAGTGACGGTTCAGCAGTTCCGACCGATCCTGGGCATCCTTGAGGCGGAGCACGGATTTGATCCGCGCCTGCAACTGCACCATGCTGAAGGGCTTGGTCAGGTAATCGTCTGCCCCAGCCGCGAGGACTTGCGCCATCTCGTCGGATGAGAAGCGCCCGGAGATCATGATCGCCTTTTGATGCGGTGCGGTCGGGGTCTCGCGCAGCTGACGCAGCACGTCGATGCCCGTCATGTCGGGCATGTTAATGTCGAGCAAGACCAGGTCATACGCCTTCTGGTTGACCGCTTCCAGCGCCTCGATTCCGCTGGCTGACTCATCGCATAGCATCCCATCCGCCTGAAGGACGATTCGGCACAGGTTGCGGATTCCGGGTTCGTCGTCCACGATCAACACCTGGTAGATCCGTGCCTTCGCCTGGCCTGCTCCGAAGTGGGCGAGACGCGGCTCTCCCTCCCCTGCACCCGTCTGCAGGATGAGATGATCGCGCGCTTCCTGCCGCAGAAATGGCAGCAAGGCGCGCATGAGCACTTGCGGCGTCGGATAGCGTTCCTCCGGCTTCAGGGCCATCATGCGGGCGAGAACGGCGTCGAGTTCGGGGCTGACCCGGGAGCAAACGGCCCGAGCCGACGGCGGCGGCTGCGTCAAGCGCCGTACGAGGTCCTTCGTCAGATGGCCCTCCGAGGGGAACGGCACCTCGCCGGTCAGGCACCAGAACAGCGTGGCACCCAGGCCGTAAATGTCGGCCCGCCCATCGACGGAACTGGCGTCATGGGCCTGTTCGGGGGCCATGAAATCGAGCGTGCCAAGAACCGTTCCCGGTTCGGTCAACCGCTGGCCGAACTGGTGGGTCAGGCCGAAGTCCAGCAACTTCGCCTGGTGCTCCGGCGTCACCAGGATATTCGATGGCTTGATGTCGCGGTGGACCAGATCGAACTTATGCGACTCAGCAAGGGCGCTGGCGACCTGATGCATCAGATCGCACACGCGCGCCGGATCGAGCGGGCCATTGCTGCAGACGAACTCCTCCAGGTCCTGGCCCGCGACGTATTCCATCACAAAATAGCGGAGCACCGGCGCGTCGGGGTCATTGTCCTGGACCTTCCCTGTATCGATGGCGGCGACGATGTTGGGATGGTGCAGGCGGGCGACGGCACGAATCTCGGTGAGGAAGCGCTGCAGCATGCGCGGATCCTGCCCCGGCGAAACGGCCAGCACCTTGATAGCCACCAGGCGACGCATCTCGACGTGCTCGGCCTTGAAGACGACGCCCATGCCGCCGGCGCCGATACGCTCGAGAACGCGATAATTCCCGAGAATGAGGCCGAACGTCGTGCCGGCTTCAATGCGAGCCGCCTGATATTCGGTGAGCAAGCCATGTTCGACCAGCTGCGGCAGCAGCCGGCCACCGTCGCAACAGTTCGTGAGGTCGCCCCGGACATCGCTCGTCAGGCGTTCCCAGTCCTCAATCAGGACGAGCGAGGTGTCGAGGAGGTCCCGCATGAACCCGTCCACTGGCAGGCTGAGGGCTTGGCGGGGCAACAGCTGGTTTGGGTGAGTCAGCAGCTGGCGGCAGTAACTTGTCGTCATCGAGACTCCCTGGCACGGCACGCAGAGGAAGTTGCCGACCCCTGCACAGCGCAGCGCTTCATTGTCGGTGTTCCCGGGGCGGTTCGTTGGCGCAAGCCTAGCACCCTCCGCGTCGCGCCGTGTGGCAGGCTGGCGGAATCCACGGATCATGTGGACAAAAAAGCAGTCAGACCCTTCGCGGAGGTCGCATCGCATTCGCTTCGGCGGAGGATTTGCAGCTGCGGGGTTCAGCTTGCAAGCAGAGAGGCACCTACTGTACCAGTGACACGCGAGCCCGCGATGCGTCACAGCCCGACGAAGGGCACCGGCAGCAGGAACGCGTGCTGCTCGTACAGGCTCCAGATGCCGTGCCACGAAGTGTACTGCGTGACGAAGACGAAGAGGACGTAAAAGGCCACGGTCGCCAGCATCGGCACGATACCGGTGCCGATGAAAAACCAGTGGCGTGGCCGATCGCGGCGGACTGCATGTGCATAGGCCCAGCCGGTCAGCAGCCGGGCGGGCAAAATGAACGCCACGAACACCAGTTCCGGCAGGTGTGCAAGCAAGGTCTGCTCCAGCAGCAGCAGACGTGCCGGATACGTGAACACGCCGGTGGTTTCGCGGGGCAGGACTTCGATCTTTAGCAGGTACAGCGGCAGGGCGAACAGCAGGGTCAGGACGAAGGCGAAGCCATAGGCCCACGGCGCCCGACAGTAGTCCCGGAGCACGGCGTCCCACTCAAACAATGCGCTGATGCGCTTCTCGGCGGCAAAGCGCAGCTGCAGGAGGGGCAGCTGCAGGATCACGAACATGAGCTGCAGCGCGCCGGCGAAACCGACGAGGAAGCCAATTCCGCCAGCGGCGTCCGTTCCCTGCTGACCGATCAGCCGGCCCAGAGCGATGAACGAGATGGGCAAGAACAGCCAGGCCAGGCTGCCGACGAAGCCAAAGAAGCCCAGCCACAAATAATACAGTGGCCGAAGCGAGACAAAGAAGTTCCAGACGCTGTCGCGAGCCTCGGCGTAGTAACCGCCGCGCAGGAGGCGCTGCACAAGCCAGACAGGGCTGGGAATCGGGATCGGCAGATGCTGCAGCCGGCTACCCGTGGTGTCCACGGGGAGGAGGGCGATCGGGAAGAGGAAGTGCCTCAACTTGCCACCACGCATCAGGGCAATGGCGAGATGGGCGGCCACCGCGACGGTAAGCATGGTCAAGCCAAGTCGCCACCGCTGGGCGACGGCCCCTGCCGGGTCTATGATCTCCGCGGACAGAGTGAGCGCGGCAACTGCACGCAGGGGCAGCAGGGTCAGCCAGACGCCCAGGACCATGCCGCCGATGCGAGCGGCTTCACGAACGCCGATCAGGCAGGTGAACAACCCCCGGATGGGCCGCCAGATGATGAGGTACACGCGAACGAGCAGGCCGAGCCAGCCCGGCTGGCGCAGTGTGGCTCCGTGGCGCCGACGTGAGGTGCGGCCTAATCGGCCTCCAACCTCGAGTAAGTAACCCAGGCTGAGTAATTGCAAGAGCGGCAACGAGGCCAGGATTGCCAATCCCACGATCAGGCAGGCGACGCCGAACACCCACTCGCAGGGCGTTGCCACCACGCACCAGGCCACCTTGATGGCTGCCCACGGACCCCTACCGGAGGAGTGCCAGAGCTCGGCGAGAGGACGCAGATAGGCCTGGAAATCCTCGGAGAATTCGTCGTCATCGTTGGCGGCGCGGACGGCGGGCTGCTCGGGAGCGGGCGCTACCTCTACCAGCGGCTCCGCGGGGTCGACAATTAGGACGGCCTCCCAGGGGGCATCGGCATGCAGGAGTGGATCGAGGGCAGGCTCCTTCATGGTAGTCTGTACTCTGCTGGCAGGCCCCAGTTTCAGAATTCGCCCCACGGTAACTGCTCCTCGGAGCGCATTTTTGAAACGTAGCCCACTCAGGAAGGTAGACTCAAGGTACGCCTGTTTCGGAGACAAATGCCATGTGGGCACGCAATCTACTGTTCCTCGGTCTGGTCGCTTCGGGCATCGCCGCCCTGGGTTTCGTGCTCTACCCGCCAGCCCGACCGCCGCGTGCCCGTCACTTTGACCCAGGCGTCTTCCATCAAGCCAGCTTCAGTTCCGTCGTCGAGAACGTCAATGGCGCCATCCGTCAGGGTTGCTCCGAGCAGCAGCTCGAAATCGCACCGCCCGCCTCGGAGTTGGCCGTCATCCGCCGCCTGGCGCTGGCGTTGACTGGCACGATTCCCTCTCTTCAGGAAATTCGCCAGCTCGAGGCACAGCCGGCCGACGAGCGCTTGCAGTGGTGGTTGACCGGCACCTTCCAGGATCGCCGTTACGGCGACTACTTCGCCGAGCGCCTTGCCCGCACCTACGTCGGCACCGAGAATGGCCCGTTCATCGTCTTCCGCCGCCGCCGGTTCGTGACCTGGCTCAGCGATGAAGTGATGCAGAATCGGCCCTACGATCGACTCGTGCGCCAGCTCATTGCCTCGGACGGCGTCTGGACCGACAAGCCCGCCGTCAATTTCATCACGGTTACCAAGGAAGAGAACAAGGATCCCAATCGGGAGCGTCTTGCGGGCCGAGTAACTCGGGCGTTCCTGGGAATCCGTCTCGATTGCGCCCAGTGCCACAATCATCCGTTCCAGCGCTGGAAACAGCACGATTTCCAAGGACTGGCCGCGTTCTTCGGACAGACGCACGCGGGGACAATCGGCATTTACGACGGCAAGGGCGATTACACCGTCGAAAACCGCAAAACGGGTGTCCAGGAGACGATTGAGCCCGACGTACCCTTCCTCCAGGAATTGCTCCCCGCCGAAGGCACTCGGCGCGACCGGTTGGCCCGCTGGCTGACCGATCCGCGGAATCCTTATTTCGCCCGGGCCATCGTCAACCGTATCTGGGCGCTGATGTTCGGCCGGCCGATGGTGGACCCGGTTGACGACCTCGGCTCGGTGGAGGAAGTGCCACCGGCCTTGCAAATGATCGCAGACGATTTTGTGTCTCACGGCTACGATTTGCAGCGGCTGATCCGTGTCATGGCTGCCACCGAAGCGTTCCAGCGCGACAGCGCCGCTGACTTTGAGATTACCGAGGCCCATGAGAGAGCCTGGGCCGCTTTCCCGCTGACGCGCCTGCGGCCGGACCAGGTGGCGGACAGCGTGATCCAGGCCGCTGTGCTTCCAACGGTCAACGCCGGTTCGCACTTCTTCGCGAAGGTAGGCCAGTTCTTCAGCGAGAACGATTTCATCAAGCGTTACGGCGACACAGGCGAGGACGAGTTCGACGGTCACGGCGGCACCATTCCCCAGCGATTATTGATGATGAACGGTCAACTGGTCAGCGCCCGGACCAAGGAGGATGGCCTCGCCCTCATGAATGCGCCGAGCCAGATCAGTCTCCTCG
>JRHI01000399.1_pt1 | contig 48018 bp, 49 predicted proteins | sample 215371 | NCBI WGS metagenome assembly JRHI01 (sample SAMN02929681, study PRJNA255918) | sediment metagenome | biome: cave system; feature: Ice Cave; material: Sediment; isolation source: sediment from deep within a dark volcanic ice cave with no known source of... ... | reverse complement strand
CCATCGGAGGACGTGGTCGACGTGACATCAATGTGCGTGATCGTGCTTAGGCGATGCCCGAGTTCTGCCAGGCGCTCGCGCATTGCGGCCTCGGTCAGGAACTGCGGCACCATGATTGCTATCGCATAAGGCTCATCGGGCGTCGGGTCGCGATGCTCCATCATCAGCGACTCTTGATAGCTTCCGTCATCCCGATAGACGCGCTGAGGTGGATACGGCCCGCCTGCAGCGACGACGCGATCCACGATACCCAAGTCTTCGAACACCTCCTGACTGCGCGGCTGAATTGCCTTGCCGCGCGCGCCCAGGAAAGGTGCATCGATCTTGTCGATCAAACGGAAGGCGACGCCACGGCGGGCGAGATCTATCGCGAGCGTTAGGCCGGCGGCGCCGGCGCCGCAGATCAGAACGTCGGTCGAAAATGTATGGCTCATCGCCGACTCCAAATCCGCTCAGCATAAGTGCGCCCATCGGCTCCATCATGGACGCCCTATGCGAGCGCGTCGAGGCGGGGCTCATGGTCGATGTTGACGGGGGCCGGCCGTGGCGCGCTACTTGTGTCTGCCGGTACCCCGGGGACCTGTCTGGTTCAATTTGCGCGGTATTGTTGCGCGCCACACCTCGGACGTTGTTGTACCCCGGATAGCTGTCGAAGCTGTTGCGCAGCTGAGACTTTCTGCCCTGTGCCATGACATCGATCGGTTGAGGGCGGTCGCCCGACGGAATTGCAGACAATAAGCGTATCCCGATCGCCAGGCCAAAAGGCCTAGGTTTGTGCAAGCACCAGAGACGTGCTTCGTTCGCCCCAAGAGATCAAGGAGAGACACTATGCGCGTGGTCGCGTTGGAAGAGCACTACACCGTTCCTGGAATCGTCAGCCGCATCGACCCCGCCGCCATCCGCCGCCGCGGCTTTCCTGGGCCCGATGTCGTCTGGGGACAGGTCATCAAGCGGAACAAGCTGGCTCACCTCGGTGACGCGCGCCTGGCGGACATGGATGCGAGCGGGATCACTGTACAGTTGCTCTCGGTCGCCGGACCAGGGGCCGACGTCGTGCCGGGTGCCGAGGGCATCACGCTGGCACGGGACTATAACAACGCCCTGGCCGAAGCCACCTCCCGTCATCCGGGCCGATTCCGCGGTTTCGCGCATTTGCCGATGCATTCGCCCGACGCGGCGGCGGATGAACTGGAACGGACGATCAAGGATCTCGGCTTCCACGGGCTCCTGGTAAATGGTCCGACGGACGGTCGCTTCCTCGATGATCCCAGATTCGAACCGATCCTGGCGCGAGCCGAGGCTCTGGGTGTGCCGATCTATATCCATCCGGGCATTCCGCCGGACAAAGTCCGGGAGGCGTATTACGACGGGCTACCCGGCAATTTCAGCTTCACGCTGGCCTTATCGGCCTGGGGCTGGCACATGGAGACCGCGATCCACGTGCTTCGGCTGGTTCTGAGTGGGGCCCTCGACCGCCATCCGCGTCTTCAGATCGTCATAGGCCATATGGGTGAGGCGATCCCGTTTATGCTGGACCGGATCGACGAAACCACCGCCACCGAGGCCAAATCGCTGCTCCGGCGTTCGGTGCGGCAAACCATCCTCGATCACGTCTGGATCACGACCAGCGGGTTCTTCACGATGGCGCCGTTCATGGCCGCGCTCATGACGTTCGGGGCGGATCGCATCATGTTCTCGGTCGACTATCCGTTCACGTCCAATGCGCGGGCGCGGGCGTTTCTGGATGCGCTACCTGTGTCGCCGGCCGACCGAGCGAAAATCGCGCACGGGAACGCGGACCAGCTGATGCGGCTGCCGACCTGAGCGGGAGCTGGCGAAGGGAGTGTTCAATGTCCAAGACTGACCTCTTGTTGCGCCCCTCGCGAGAGCTGAGCGTAAAGGCAATGTGTCGTCGCCGGCGAGCACGGTGGGTCTCCTAGCTATGATGCCTTGAAGATGCACGAGTGCGCGCGAGGCGATAGACTGCCGTGCTTCGCACTGGTTTGACGCGTGGTGGCGAGCGATGGGTCAGAGACAATCGGCAATGGCAATGGCACACAAAGCGCCTTTCGGATCCGGCAAAGCCGGGCGGCCGAACGAAGTAGCCAAACCAAACGGGAGAGGCCCCGATGAATCTCGAAGATAAGGCCGGCATCGTCACGGGAGCCGGTCGCGGCATCGGTCGCGGCATAGCACTGCTGATGGCCAGGGAAGGCGCCAGCGTCATCGTCAACGACCCCGGCGCCGGCCGCAACGGCGAGGTCACGACCGAGCGCCCGGCCGACGAGGTGGTGGCGGAAATAGCCAAGGCCGGCGGCAAGGCGCTTGCCAATTACGACTCGGTCGCCAACTACCTCAGCGCTGGCCGCATGGTGCGCCAGTGCGCGGACACGTTCGGCAAAATCGATTTCGTCGTCAACGCGGCCGGCATGCTGCGCGAACGCATGATCTGGAACATGACCGAGGACGACTTCGACGCCGTCATTTCCGTGCACCTCAAGGGCACGTGGAACATGTCCCACCACGCCATCAAGTTGATGCGTGGCGAGCGCTTCGGCCGGATCGTCAACTTCTCCTCGGACGCCTTCAAGGGCTCGGTTGGCCAGTGCAACTATGCGGCGGCGAAGGCTGGCGTGATCGGTCTGACGCGCACGATCGCACGCGAGTGCGGCCGCTACGGCATCACGGCCAACGCCATGTGCCCGTTCGCCGCCACCCGCATGACGGTCAACGATGCCGTCATCGCCAACTGGAAGCGGCGCGTCGAGTCCGGGTTACTGACCCAGGCGGAGTTCGAGGCGCGCATGGCGATGCCTGGTCCCGAGTTCGTGGCGCCGATGGTCGCATACCTCTGCACGGCCGCGGCGAAGGACGTGAACGGCCAGATCTTCCACGCCGAGAAATCGCACTATCATACCTACTACTATGGCGACGTCGCGCGCTCGATCTACAAGTACGAGAACAACGGCGAGTTCACGGTCGACGAGTTGATCAAGCTCATTCCAGCTTCTCTGATGGCCGGAATCCCGAACGTCGCTCCAGCGGAGGAGACTTGAGGTTACTGAGGGCGCGACCGCGGCGACACCATCAGACCAAGCGATTGTGCACCCAGCGCGCATGTCCAAAGCCGATCGGTGTCAGGACACGTCCCTCATTTGGCGGTGCAATCGCGTTTCGGCTTCCCGCGTTTACTGCTAACCTAGCCGTCGGGCCGAGAAGCCGTTCATATTCGGCGGTCGTACGCGAGCGCGTCTCGATGCTGCGGAGGTACTCGTTGACGGCGCCCGCGAGTGTCACGGATGCTCGGGCACGGCCGGAGCGGTTATGAATTTCCGGGCAAGATCGCGCGCGTCGGCCAGCTTCATGTCGGGGTAGCGGCCTAAGGTTTCCCGCTTGCGAGCCTGGCCATGCATCACTATGAAGGTCTTGCTTCGAGAGCCCACCCGCACTCCGAAAGCCGGGAGCAAGGCGTCCCAAAAGGTCCTGAGGGTGCTGGTACTTGAAGTTCTGGATGGTGGGGTCGGTAAGCTTCACATGCATGCGCTAGGCCCTTTTCTAGGCTCTCTAGGCTCCGAAATTGAATGGTTCGCATGGAGCGGTATGAGAGAGCGGAGACGAAAAGTTCGCTAGCAAATGCAAGAACTTACGGCTCAGATGTCCAGACCGGAGACGTGGCCGAGTGGCTGAAGGCGGCGGTTTGCTAAACCGTTATACGCTTGTAAAGGCGTATCGAGGGTTCGAATCCCTCCGTCTCCGCCAATCCAGATTTTTCTTTTAGKCTCAATTGCTTACGCAATTTCAGGCCAGCTGGACGTCTGCTTGGGGCCCAGAAGCTGCCGTTAGTGGTCAACCGACAGCGGCATCGAGACCGTGAACATGCCCGCGTTGCCTTCGACGCGGTTCTCAACGTCGAACTCGTGGAAGAACTTGAGCTCGGTGCTGATGGGGATCTTTCCGCACACGAGCGTATAGCTGACGTCGGGACCAAGCCCGGTTACGCGGCCCTCGAAGCCGCCGAGCGCGTCGCCGGCTCCGCTGTCGCCCGTCACCTGCTGATAGTGATAGCCGACGAGCCCGGCTGCGAACTGCTTTGAGAAGTGCTGCATGAGCGCGAACTCGACGTGGAACTCGGTTCCCGTCTTGTAGTTGCTGTCCGGGTTTTCCCAATTGTAGGTGAAGCCCGCCGCCGCGGAGATTTCGGCGCCGCTCTTGGCGTCGAACCAGGTGACGGCCGGCGTGATGTCGAGGGCCCAGCGATTGAATCCGAGGTTGGAGATGCTGGTGCGTTCCCACTCGCCGATGGGCACGTTGACAAGCGCCTGGATGTTCCAGTTCCAGTTGCCGTTGTGCCATCCAAGCAGTGCCGTCGGCAGCGGATCGCCGAAGGCCAACGTGTCCTCCTCGAAGTCGAAATGACGTCCCTTCGTCAGCGTTATGTTGAGTGGCGGCGGCAGCGTCAGCGTTGCGAGCGCGTCCAGGTTGACGTCAACCTTCTTCCAGCCCACGGGAATGATGGCGCCGAGACCAAGATTGCCGCCGAGCACCTTCTGCGGCGCGACCCAGATGAAGGTCGGCGCTTCCAGGGCGACCGTGCCCTCGACTTTGATGTTGGTCTGCAGGTTGAGGTTGCCAGTTCTCCTCAGCGTGACGCCGAGAGCGGCTTGGCCAGTCGCATCGCCGGAATAGAAGTAGCTGTAGTCGGTGAAGTAGGTGCCCGGAGGCGGGACATAACCCGCCATGGAGCCTTTCGCGCCCAAGAGGTAGATGCCGGCAGCGCTTTCCGCCGCGCGCGCTTTCTCCCCGCCTGGACAAACGATGCCGAGCGCCAGCAATCCGATCAGTAGGGTTGCTCTGCGCATAATGAATCCCGCGCAATTCGAGTTGAATCAAACCGTAACAGGCTGACTCTTGGTTTACGTGTCGGCTGCAACACACGCCGAATTGAACCGATGATGCGATTGATGATTGTAAGTGGGCTGTGTTTTATGTGTTCTAATGGCCGCAACCAATAGCTGGTGCAAAAACCCCTAGTGGGGGCCGCGGGGTGCAGCTGGCGCGCGGGAGACCGACGCAATGTCGCGCCTTCTGGAACACGCGCAAAAAGAAATGATCTGGATCCCGGGCGGCACTTTCGCCATGGGCTCAGATCGACACTATCCCGAGGAGGCCCCCGTCCACCGTGTGACGGTCGATGGCTTCTCATTGATCCGACACCCGTCACCAACCGGCAGTTCCGCGAGTTCGTCGAGGCGACGGGCTACGTCACGTTCGCCGAGATTGCCCCTAAGGCGGAAGATTACCCCGGCGCGCTGCCGCACATGCTGAAAGCGGGCTCGCTTGTCTTCCGCCCACCCGCAGGGCCCGTGAACCTGCGCGACTGGAGCCAGTGGTGGGAGTTCCGCTTCGGCGCCAATTGGCGGCATCCATACGGACGCGGGACCTGGATCAAAGGGCTCGATGAGCATCCCGTCGTGCACGTCGCCTATCGCGATGCTGAAGCCTACGCGAAATGGGCGGGCAAGGAGCTGCCGACGGAAGCGGAGTGGGAGTTTGCCGCCCGCGGCGGGCTCGAGGGAGCCGAGTTCGCCTGGGGCGACGAGTTCACGCCGGGCGACCGGCAGATGGCCAACACCTGGCAAGGCAATTTCCCGCACGAGAACTTGTTGCTTGATGGCTGGGAGCGCACCTCACCCGTCACGGCCTTCCCGACGAACGGCTACGGCCTCCACGACATGATCGGCAACGTCTGGGAGTGGACGACCGACTGGTACGTGCCCAAGCACCCGGCCGACGCGCCGAAGGCCTGCTGCATTCCGGAAAACCCACGTGGCCCGCGCGAGGATCAGAGTTACGATCCGTGCCAGCCGCGCGTACGCATTCCACGCAAAGTCCTGAAAGGAGGATCGCACCTATGCGCGCCGAACTATTGCCGGCGCTATCGACCGGCGGCTCGCCATCCTGAGCCGATCGACACGTCGACGAGCCACGTAGGATTCCGCTGCATCACACGGGAAAATCAAAGAGCCGACTTGGGGGGAAACGACAACAAATGACCCAAGAAGGAACACAAAATGCCAGAGGAAACGAAAGAGGCAACATCCCGACCGCATTCCGATTTTGATGCCAATCGCCGCAACGTCCTTTTGAGCGGCGCTTCAATGCTCGCGCTCTCCGCCGTAGGCACGACGCTCGCACAGGCGCAGCCGGGGCCGGCAGCGGCAACGGCGCCCCCTCGCAGCGGCAGCACGCCGAATATCGTCGTCATCATGGGCGATGATATCGGCATCTGGAACATCGGCGCCTACCACCGGGGCATGATGTCCGGACGCACCCCGAATCTCGACAAGCTCGCCGCCGAAGGAATGCTCTTCACCGACTACTACGCCGAGGCGAGCTGCACGGCCGGCCGCGCCAACTTCATCACCGGCGAGCTTCCGATTCGCACCGGAATGACCACGGTGGGTCAGGCCGGTTCACCGATTGGGATCCCTGCGCAGGCGGTGACCATTGCCACGGCGCTCAAGTCCATGGGTTATGCCACCGGCCAGTTCGGCAAGAACCACCTCGGCGACCTCAATGAGTTCCTGCCGACCGTGCACGGCTTCGACGAGTTCTTCGGCTACCTCTATCACCTCGACGCGATGGAAGACCCCGCGCATCCCGGCTACCCGCAGGAGCTGCTGGACCGAGTCGGCCCACGCAACATGGTTCATTCCTGGGCGACGGATACGGACGACCCGACCGTGATGCCGCGCTGGGGCAAGGTCGGCAAACAGAAGATCGAGGACGCCGGCACGCTCTATCCCAAGCGGATGGAGACTGTGGACGATGAGATCCGCGACCTCTCCTTCAAGTTCATCGACAAGGCCAAGGCCGACGGCAAGCCGTTCTTCCTATGGCTCAATCCGACGCGCATGCACATCGTCACTCACCTATCACCGAAGTATGAGGCCCTGCGCAACTCGACGAATGGTTGGACCATTCACGAAGCCGGCATGGCCCAGCTTGACGATATCGTCGGCGCCACAATGCAGAAGCTCAAGGACATGGGCGTGGACGACAACACCATCGTCGTGTTCACCACCGACAACGGCACCGAGGTCTTCACCTGGCCCGATGGCGGACAGACTCCGTTCGCGCAAAGCAAAGGGACCGTGATGGAGGGCGGCTTCCGTGTGCCCTGCATCCTCCGCTGGCCGGGCAAGGTTCCCGCCGGCAAGGTGGAGAACGGCCTCATGTCCGGTTTGGATTGGTTCCCCACCTTCCTCGCCGCCGCCGGCAATCCCAACATTGCCGAAGAACTGAAGGCTGGAAAACAGCTCGGAGATACGACCTACAAGGTCCATCTCGACGGCTACGACCAGACGGCCATGATCAGCGGCAAAGGCCCCTCGGCCCGCCACGAGATCTTCTATTTCGGAGAAAGCACGCTCGGTGCGGTGCGCATCGACGACTTCAAGTATCGTTTCATCGACCAGCCCGGCGGCTGGCTGGGTGAGAAGACCCACCCTGACACGCCTTACCTGACCAACCTTCGTCTTGATCCCTTTGAGCGCACGGGCTGGCCGGATAGTGGGACGAAAGAGGGGGCGCAGGAATTCTTCAGCTGGTTCCAGTATGAGTTCTGGCGCTTCGTGTTTGTCCAGCAGGAGGTGGCAAAGCTGGCCAGCACGGCCATCGAATTCCCGCCGATGCAGAAGGGGGCGAGCTTCAATCTCGATGCCGTGAAAGCGCAGATCGATGAAGCCATGAGACAACACCAACAGTAGTCAAAGTGTGAAACTGCCGGGCGGCTCGCAAGGGCCGCCCGTCTTTCCATCCGGGGCCCGGCGGGTTCCGGTAAGTCGTTCGAGATCGGGGAATGTGAAGAGGGACCGCAACAGGAGCTCTCAACCATGACAGCCGAAGCAAAATCAATCACCGCCGTAATCATCGCCGTCATCATCGGCACGACGTGCGCAATTCCGCAAGCAGACGCCCGCAGAGGAGGAGTGCGAGCGAGACCGCACGTCGCGCATAGTGTGCGCGTCACTCATCCCCGTGCTCGGGTCGCCGCTCGAAATGTTCGCCACGCCGGCCGCTGGGTGAACGGGGTCTGGATCGTGAATGGCGTTGCTGCAAGCGTCGCCGTGGGGACTGCCAGCAACTGCAGCTATTACTATCGAGAGTGGAAGGCCACCGGGAGTTCGTACTGGCGCGACCGCTATCACGAAAATTGCGGCTGACGTTCAAAAAGAAAAGCGAAAGACATCGTGAGCGAACCGAGGCGGAAAGAAAATGTGACATGCAAAGGATAATCCGTATGAGCGCGCGGACATTGCGCCTGGCGGAGGTGATCCTCGACGATGTGGTAAACTTTTTCGAGCGCGATAGCACGGTTGGGCCGGACGCAGCGCTCAAGGACATCTCGGTGCAAACCGAGGCGAACTTGAGAACTGCTAAGAGGCTGCTCGAAAAGCTGCAGGTGAACCGCGCGGCGATGCGCGAAAATCTCGACAAGACCAAAGGTCTCATCATGGCGCAGAGGGTGGCGTTCGCGTTGGCGCCGAAGATCGGCAAGGACGAGGCGGACGAGCGTCTGCACGAGATCATTCGCCACGCCCAGGAAGAGAAGTTGGATTTCCGCACGGCCCTACTACAGGATCCGACGGTATCGGGTCTCCTGTCCGCGAAGGACCTTGACGTGCTGCTCGACCCCGAAGGCTACATCGGCCTGTCGCGCGAGGAGGTGGGCGCGGTCACCTCTTACGTCGAAGGGTTGAGACAGAGCGACCCAACGGCGAGTTCGCATCGCACGCAGGCGAGCGAAAATCGGCCCTGAGCCTGCTGCTTAACGAGGGCGGCGCGCCGTAGGGGTTTCCACAATTGCTCTGGCCGATCATGTGATTTAGATCGGAGCTGTCTTGGGGGGATCCATGCAACTCGCGGGCATTGACGGGGCGGCACGCAAACCATTCTACAAGCTGCTGTACGTGCAGGTGCTGATCGCCATTGTGCTCGGCTTCCTGGTTGGCTGGATGGCGCCGGACATCGCCGAGAGCCCGTGGATGAAGGCGCTGGGCGACGGCTTCATCAAGCTGATCAAGATGGCCATCGCGCCGATCATCTTCTGCACGGTCGTGTCCGGCATCTCGCACATTCAGGATGCGCGCAAGGTCGGCCGCGTCGGCGTCAAGGCGCTCGTCTATTTCGAGATCGTCTCGACCTTTGCGCTGGCCATCGGCCTCTTGGTCGGCAACTTCGTGCGCCCCGGCGACGGCTTCAGTGGCACGGGCGATGCGGCCGCGGTCGCCGATTACGCTGCGCGCGCCTCGCACCAGTCGACGGTCGAGTTCATCCTCCATATCATCCCCAACACTATGGTCGGCGCCTTCGCCGAGGGCGATATCCTGCAGGTGCTGCTCATCGCCATCCTGTTCGGGTTCGCGCTGATGGTGCTGGGCGAGCGCGGGCGTGCGGTGCGCACGCTCATCGACGATCTCGGCCGCGCCTTCTTCGGCGTCATTGCCGTCATCATGAAGGCGGCGCCCATAGGCGCGTTCGGCGCCATGGCCTACACCATCGGTAAATACGGGCCGGGGGCACTGGGCAATCTCGGCGGTCTCATTGCCACCTTCTACGGCACCTCGGCGCTGTTCATCGTGCTGGTGCTGGGCACCGTCGCTCGGATGGCCGGCTTCTCCATCTTCCGCTTCCTCGCCTACATCAAAGACGAGTTGCTGCTGGTGCTCGGCACCTCCTCGTCGGAGAGCGCGCTGCCGCAGCTGATGGAGAAGCTGGAGCGCCTCGGCTGCTCGAAGCCGGTGGTCGGCCTTGTGGTGCCGACCGGATATTCCTTCAACCTCGACGGCACCAACATTTACTTGACCCTCGCGACGCTGTTCATCGCTCAGGCGCTGGGGGTAGAGCTGACGCTGCACGATCAGCTGGTTATCCTCGGCGTCGCCATGCTGACGTCGAAGGGCGCGAGCGGCGTCACCGGGGCGGGCTTCGTCACCCTGGCGGCGACATTGGCCGTGGTTAGTCCGGCGCTAGTGCCCGGCATGGCCATTGTGCTCGGCATAGACAAGTTCATGAGCGAGTGCCGTGCCGTGACCAACTTCATCGGCAACGGCGTCGCCACCATCATCGTCTCGGCCTGGGAGGGCGAACTCGACCGCGAAGCGCTCGCTCGAGGATTGAGTCGGCGCGTCGATCCCTCCGACGTGGAGGCTGCCGTGACGACCGGGTGATGCGGCGACCCTAAGCGGTCATCCGGTAGGCCGACAGGCCTAATCCGCTCGTATAGTCCGTTAAGCGAATACTCAAATGGCGTGAATTCGATTTGGGACCTGTCAGCGTTGTTTGCGACTCCTCGTTGAAAAAAAAGTTCGCCGGCTGACTGTTGGGGCGCGCATCGGCGCCAGGCGAGCTGCAACGAGGGGTTGGAAGTCCAAAATGAGGTGGCAGGATCGAGGCCCCGAACGCGGGGCTGCGGCGTTGGCCGGACCGATGACGATCGGAGACATTGAGTCAGGCGCACAGTTGTCGACAAAGGAGTGTCCCTCCGAGTTGGCTTCCCCGAAACGGAGCGGCCCAAACCAGACTGGCCGCTATGCGCTGTTCGCGGCGATCTTCCTTGCCGCCTTGGCACTCGGCACCTACGCGGGTCTGCACGTTTCAATGGCGCGCATGGATCCGCCCTCTGCGGAGACAGCCGCGCTGCTAGCGGCAGTGACCAAGCCAATCGACGCGCAGGGCGCCGCGGTCGCGGGGCAGCCGGCATCCGTGCCCGTGACGCCCGAGGACGTCGACCCACGCTACCTCACCATGCTGCTCGCGTTCGAGGACCGTCGGTTCTACTCGCACTTCGGCGTCGATCCCTACGCCTTGACCCGCGCCGGTTTCGAATTCGTCTGGCACGGCCGGATCATTTCAGGCGGATCGACCTTGACCATGCAGGTCGCGCGCATTCTCGACAACAAGTACAAGCGCTCGACCTCTGTGAAGGTTCACCAGATCATTCGCGCCATCGCGCTCGAGTCACGCTTCACCAAGCGAGAGATCCTCACGCTCTATCTCAATCTCGCGCCCTTCGGAGGCAAGATCAAAGGCGTCCGAGCGGCGGCGCTTACGTATTTCGGAAAGACGCCGGAGCAGCTTTCGGTGGGTGAGGCGGCTTTGCTCGTCGCCTTGCCGCAGGCTCCGGAGGCCCGCCGCCTCGACCGCCACCTCAATGCCGCCCGCCGCTCGCGTGATTTCGTGCTGAAAACGGTCGTGGCTGCGGGCGTTCTCTCGCCCGCCGAGGCGGAGGAAGGGAAGCGCGAGGTCCTCACCGTCGGCGGCAAGACGCAACACGTTTCGCAAGACATCCCGCACAACCTCCTCACGCTTGGGAAGTAAACCAGCATGCATCTCTTCGTGATCCTCGCCCTCGGTGCGATCATGCCCGAAGCTCCGGTCGAGGCTGCGGCAGCGCCGATCGATCCGCCGAGCATCACCCGCCATTGGACGGCGGACGAGCGCATCCTCTTTGCAATGCGCCGGATGCTCCTGTCTCCGACGCTCAAAGACGTTGCCCCCGAGGATCGCGATGGCCTGTGGACGTTCTATGCCGGCCGCGCGACGGCCCGCTCTGGGTGACGAGTGCGGGTTGGTCGCCAAAGGCGTTGGCGGTGATCAAGGAGATCGGGCAGGCCGGCGACTGGGGCCTAGACCCGGCGGCGTTCAAAATCCCAAAACTCACCTTGAGCGCGGCGGACGCCTCGCATGTCACCGCGAAGGATATGGCGGTTGCCGAAATGGGCCTGTCGCTTGCCGTTCTGAAATACGCCCGCTATGCGCGTGGCGGCCGGATACCCGATCCCGCGGCACAGCTCAGCTCCTATCTGGACCGCAAGCCTCCGGTACGCCTTCCTTGGCGCGTAATGGCGGAGATCGCCAAGTCGGATACGCCAGAAGCGTACCTGCGGGGGCTCAATCCCGAGCACGAACAGTTCGAGCTGTTGCGTCAAGAGTATCTCACCCGTCGCGGCGCAGGCTCTCGCGCAATCGAGATCCCCGTATCCGGCGCAAACATCCTTCCCGGCAAGATCCACGAGGACATCGCGCTGATCCGCGAGCGGTTGCGGGTGCCGGCGCCGGCGGGTCAAGAGGCGCTCTACGATCCCGCGCTCGCCGAGGCGGTGAAGGCGTTCCAGAAGAGGAAGGACATCTCGCCGGCGAACGGCACCATCGACCGGCAGACGCGGCGCGCTCTCAACAAGCGTCAAGACGTGCCGCTGAAGACCATCCTCGCCAATATGGAAGAGTGGCGCTGGATGCCGGAGGACCTCGGCGTAACGTACGTCTGGGTGAACGTGCCGGAGTTCAAGCTGCGCGTCGTCCGGAATGGACAGGTCGTCTATACCGACCGTGTCGTCACCGGCCAGGAGGACAAGCAGACCCCGGTCTTCTCGGAAGACCTGAAGACGATCTTCTTCAATCCGCGCTGGTACATTCCCGAGAGCATCAAGATGAAGGAGATCAAGCCCAACCTCTCGGGCGGCGGCTACTTCGCGCGCCACGGATATCGCGTCGTTCGCAACGGGCATGCCGTCGATCCAGCGACCGTGAACTGGTCGAAGGCCGACATCCGCGAGTACGACATCTACCAGCCGCCGGGCGACGGCAACGCGCTCGGCGTTTTGAAGTTCACGTTCCCCAACAAGCACGCCGTCTACATGCACGACACGCCCAGTAAGGGTCTATTCGATGCCGCACAGCGTACGTTCAGCCACGGCTGCGTGCGGCTCCAGCATCCTGTTCAGCTCGCCCAATTGCTCCTGTCCTTCGACAAGGGCTGGGCCGCGACGCAGGTGACGGACATGATCAAGGAGGATCCGAAAGACAACGAGAACGGCGTTGCCATCTACGGGCGCTTACCCGTTCACATCACGTACTTCACCGCCGTGGCCGAACCCGACGGAGAGATCGTGACGGCAGCAGACGTCTATGGACACGAGAAGCGGATCTCGCTCGCGCTCGATGGAAAGTGGGACCAGATCGACAGGACGCTCGAGCGCGTCGCGGAGCTCGAGCCCGACGACCGGCCGGCGCAGCGATCGAGCGGGCGCCGCTACGAATCCGGGGCGAGCACTGACAGCCGCGGTGGCGGTTGGTCGGCGCCGACCGTGAGCCGCGGAACCTCCGCCAATGATATTTTCAGGCAGAACTTCGGATATTAGGGCCATCAATGTGCTCGCATATTAGTTCGAGTTTTTAAATCCAAGCGTCCCGTCTTTGTGACGGATATTTGGCAGATATATCGAATAGATTTGTTTGCGAATGCTGCGCCGCAGTAGCGAGCCGCCAAGTAAATCGTCGCACAAAATGAGCCGGCTTATTTGGTTTGCATAAACCGTTGGCGCCGGATTTGATTGAGGATGGCAATTGATCGGTGCTCAATCGCGAGAGTCAACCATACGAGGACAAGGTCATGCGCCAAAATCACTTGCTGGCCGGTACGGCACTGCTGACGGCCTTGGCTTTCGCACAGCCCGCCTCTGCTCTGACGATGAAAGAGTGCAGCGTGAAGTACAAAGCTGAGCAGGAAGCCGGAACCTTGGTGGCCAAAAGCTGGAACGACTTCCGCAAGGCCGAGTGCGGCCCGGGCGCGACGCTCGAAGCCAAGACGCCCGGCAAAACGGCCAAGGAAACGGCGAAGGACACTGCCAAGGAAGCCAAGGATGCGAAAGCTGCCGGCCTCAAGGCGGTGAAGTCGTCGGAGTTCAAGCCGACCGCGGCCAAGGACGCGGAGCCTGAAGCGGCGAAGCCGGAGACCCACGCTCTGACGCAAAAGGAATGCAGTGAGAAGTATCAGGCTGCGAAGGCGAAGGGGACCTTGGGCGGCGCGACATGGAATGTGTTCCGCAAGGCGGAATGCGGCGCGGATGCTGCTGCTCTTTCAACCACCAAATCAGGAATGGTCTTTCCAAAAGCCATCTCGAAGAAATACGCCGGCGAATCTGCGGGCAAAGCGCGCAGGCTCACCTGCCTCGACCAATACAGAGCCAACAAGGCCGCTGGCAAGAACGGCGACCTCAGGTGGATCGAGAAGGGCGGCGGATACTACAGCGAATGCAATAGGATTCTGAGCCAGAAAGTCGGCAACGCCCAATAGCGGGCCTGCCTAGCATGGGAGCAACGTCCATGGGAATTCTCGACGATATCTTTGCGCAGGTCGGACAGAGCCGCGGCGCCCCCCAACCCGGGCAGGGCGGCGGCGGTCAAAATGCTATCGTGGTTGCGCTTCAGGAGCTTCTGAAGAACAGCTGTGGCGACGCGAGCGCGGCTCCGGACAATCCCGGTCAAAGCATGACGCGCAATGTCGCGCCGCCTCCGACCTCGGCGAGCGGTCCTGCCGCGCAGGAGACGGACCTCATCAACGGTCTCAACGGTATGCTGCAGAAGCTTCAAAATTCGGGATTGGATGACGTCATCAAGTCGTGGCTCGGTACGGGCCAGAACGCACCGGTGGCGCCAAAAGATCTCGGAGCCGCCCTGGGTCGCGAAAATGTCCGCCAGGCAGCGGATCAGGCCGGCATCCCACCGGATGACCTCCTGACGCAGCTTTCCAAGGCGCTCCCCGGCCTCATTGACCGGCTTTCGCCCAATGGACGGCTCCCCAATACGCAGGAGATTTCCGACATGTTGCGGAAGCGCTAGCGCTGGCTGGACTTAGACCCCGGTATCCTCCTTGGAACGGAGCGATGCCGGGTTCGCCTTGGCGAGATGATCGATCGCGACGCGCAGCCGGCCGCCCACGCGCTCCAGTACCGCCTCGGCGTCGCGCAGGTCACATCCCTGCAGCAGCAACAGCGCAAGCTTCACGCTTCCCTTCGACCGCCGAAGTGCGTCGCGCACTTGCTTGCCGTTCTGCCCAGTGAGATGCGCCAGAATCTTCTCTCGGCGCTTGGCGAGCTTCGCGTTGGAAGCCTGAACCTCGATCATCATGCCGCGGTAGATGCGGCCGAGACGGATCATCACGAGTGTGGAAAGGAGATTGAGCGTGATGCGCTGCGCCGTGCCCGCATTCATGCGCGTCGAGCCGGCGATCGGCTCGGGCCCGGTTGCGAGCAGGATCGGCTGGTCGGCCTCGGCAAGCAGCGGCGTATCGGGATTGTTGGCGATGCCGACGGTCAAAGCGCCGCGGCGCCGCGCCTCGCGCAAGCATGTTAGCGTGAACGGCGTGGTTCCGCTCGCGGCCACGGCGATCAACACGTCGGCAGCGCCGATGTCGTGTTGTCCGATGAGCTCGGCCGCGCGACCGATATCGTCCTCGGCACCTTCTACGGCCTGCGTCATGGCCTCGTCGCCGCCCGCCAGCAGGAGCAACAGGCGCTCACGCGGCCAACTGAAAGTCGGCATGAGCTCGGCACCGTCCTGAACGGCGAGTCGACCGGACGTACCCGCTCCGACATAAATCAGGCGCCCGGTCTCCTTGAGGCGGGTCTCCATGGCGAGCGCCGCTTGCTCGATCGCCGGCCTCGCCGCCCGCACCGCGGCGACGGACGCCAATTGCCCCTCGATCATCGCGTCGAGGATGTCGACGGGGTCCCAGAGGTCTATGTCGACGTAGCGGGGGCTTAACCGTTCCGTATTCATGGAAGGCAGCCTTGGCTCAAAGTGATTGCCGTCAAGTTATGATACCACAACAAATAACGAGGTTTATGGACGTGCGAGCAATGGCCAGGAAGGTGCTTCTTCTCGGGGTCGATGGGGGTGCAACCGGTTGCCGCGCCCGGCTCACGGATATCAAGGGCCAGATCTGGGGCGAGGGTTCCTCCGGCCCCGCCAACATTCGCTTCGGGCTTGAGGAGAGCTTCGCGGCGGTGCTGCGGGCGACCGATGAGAGCCTCTCCCAGGCCGGCCTATCGCTCGGGGAAGCCGACATCGTGGCGTGCCTGGCCTTGGCCGGAGCCAGCGAGCCCACGCACCTAGCCGCGGCGCGCGCCCACAAGCATCCGTTCGCGCGGGTCATCTTCACAACCGACGCTCACGCCGCGTGCGTGGGGGCCCATGGCGGCAGGGACGGAGGGATCATCATTGTCGGGACGGGCAGTGTCGGTTGGGCGGTCGTCGGCGGACGCGAGCATCGCGTCGGCGGCTGGGGCTTTCCCGTCTCTGACGAAGGCAGCGGTGCGTGGCTCGGCTGCGAAGCGGCACGTCGCGTGCTGTGGGCGTGCGATGGCCGTGCTGCATGGACCGGCCTGCTGAAAAAACTGTACGAGCGCTTCAATAGCGATCCTCATGCGATCGTGCGCTGGATGGGCGGGGCGCGGCCGCGCGACTTCGCCGCGCTGGCGCCGCTCGTCCTGGACTATGCTGCGCACGATGATGCCACTGCCTGCGAACTGCTGCGGTTGGCAGCGGGCTACATTGACGCCAAAGCCAACCGGCTCGCTGAGCTCGGCGTATCGCGGTTGGCGTTGGCGGGCGGTATTGCGCCAAGCATCGAGCCCTGGCTCGCGCCTGCAACCAAAAAACTCTTGGTGCCACCTGAGGGCGATGCGCTAAGCGGTGCCCTGCAGCTTGCGCGCCTCGAAGCGATGGCCATGACGTTGATGCCACAAGCAATCGAGCGCGGATGAGATCGGCCGGAGCATGAGCAACGCCAAAGCACAGATGGCCCGGGAAATCCGCGAGGCGCCGCACGCGGTCCTGCGCCAGGAGCAGAGCTTAGCGCAGCCGTTGGCAGAGCTCGTCGCGCGGCTGAAGGCGCGTCCGCCGCAGGTCGTCGTCACCTGCGCACGCGGCAGCTCCGCCCACGCCGCGGCGTTTGCCAAGCATCTCATCGAGCGCTACGTCGGAGTTCCGGTTGCTCCCGCCGCGCCCAGTATCGTGAGCATCTATGGCCGGTCTCTGCATCTGAAGGATCAGTTGTTTCTTGCGATCTCCCAATCCGGGAGAAGCGAGGACCTCATCGCCATGACGACAAGCGCGAGGAGCTCCGGTGCGCTTACCATCGCCGTCACCAATGCCCCAGATTCGCCGCTCGCCGAAGCCTGCGACATCGTGCTGCCGATCTGCGCCGGGCCGGAGATCAGCGTGGCGGCAACGAAAACGTTCGTCGCTACCGCCGCGGCGCTCGCCCGGCTCACGGCGCTGTGGGCCGAGGACGACGCACTCGCAGCCGCGGTCGGCCGCTTGCCTCAGCGTCTGGCGGCAGCCGCCGAGTTGGACTGGAGCGCAGCCGTGCCGGCGCTGGCCGCCGCAGCGAGCCTCGTTACCATCGGCCGCGGCTCGACGCTCGCCATCGCCCGGGAAGCCGCCCTCAAGCTTACGGAGACATGCAACCGGCACACCGAGGCCTTCAGCGGGGCCGAATTCCTGCACGGGCCCGTGGCGCTCGCTTCGTCGCGCTGTCCCATACTCATGTTCATGCCGACGGACGCTGCGGCGCCCGGCATGCGGCAACTCGCGAGCAACCTTCGGCACATGGGCACCGCGCTGTTCGTCGCAAAGCCCGGCGACGCGACGGCCACGCGGCTGCCGACGCTCGCAGCCGACCAGCCCGAAGCTGACGCCGTTTGCATGATTCAAAGCTTCTACGGCATGGCCGTGCAATTGGCGCAGCACCTGGAGATCGACATCGACCGGCCTCCGCATCTCAGGAAAGTCACCAGCACCACATGAGCGGATCGCGCTACCACGCCGTGGCCGCGGACAGTATCTTCGACGGCGACATCATTCTGCGCGACAGCGCCGTCATCGTCGATGGTGCGCAGGTGACTGCGGTCACGCCCCGCCGCGAGCTTCCGGCATCGATGCCGGTGCATTCGCTGCCGCCAAATGCATGGCTGGCCCCGGGTTTCATCGACGTTCAGGTGAACGGCGGCGGGGACGTTCTATTCAACGATGTGCCGACACCTGAGGGCATCAGCGCCATCGCCGCGGCCCATCGCCGGTTTGGGACCACGGGGCTCATGCCAACGCTGATCAGCGATACGCCCGACAAGATGCGCGCCGCGCTGGCTGCCGCGCAAAGTGCTGCCGCCGACAACCCCAGCGTTCTCGGCATACATTTCGAAGGGCCGTTTCTGTCGCCGGAGAAGCCCGGCGTGCACGATCCGTCGATGTTCAAACAGCCCGATGCGCGCGACGTCGATTTGCTCACGTCATGGCCCGCCGGCGCCGTGCTGGTTACGCTGGCCCCCGAGTGCGTTCCGGTGGGCTTCATCGCCGCCCTTGCGCGGTCGGGCGTCCGCGTATCGCTTGGCCACTCCTTGGCCACCTATGCGCAGACGAAGGCGGCGATTGCCGAAGGTCTCACCGGCGTCACGCATATCTTCAACGCGATGCGCCCGCTTTCGAGCCGCGAGCCTGGGCCTATTGCCGCCGCCCTCGAGACGTCGGGCGTGTGGTTTGGAATGATCGTCGATGGCGAGCATGTCGCAGCGCCGATGCTGCGGCTGGCGCTGCGCGGTGCGGCGCATCCCATGCTTGTCACCGACGCCATGCCCTCGGTCGGCGGCCGCAAGTCGACCTTCACGCTTCAGGGCCAGGAGATCACGGTTCACGATGGCCGCTGCACGCGAGGAGACGGGACGCTTGCCGGCGCCGTGCTCGACATGGCGAGCGCGGTACGCAATTCCGTCCGACTTCTGGATGTGCCGCTGACCACCGCTTTGCGCTTTGCGTCCACCGCGCCGGCGGAGTTTTTGGGTCTCGGACACAGATTGGGTCGTATCGCCCCCGGTTTCCGGGCGGACATGGTCGCCTTTGAACCCGCTCACATCCAGGTGTTGGAGACTTGGGTGGGCGGCAAGGCTCGCGAACAGGTCAACGCTTAGGACTGTTGCGCCCGACCGTCTACGTCGCCACGCGTTCACGAGCGGGATTTGGGGTTGCGGGACGCTCGTGGGGCCAGGTCCGTATACACCGCGTGTGTTGGCAGTTGTGCCTCGAGCCGCTTCTCCGCGTCCGCGATCTCGACCAGCAGCTTGAGCATCGGCGCCGGCAGTTGCTGCCATGTGGCGTCCGATAGCGGGCCGCGCTTGAGACCGAGTGCCTTCGCTTGCGTCGACCTCGCCATCTTACTCTCGCCGATGCCCTACCAAGGGCCCTCGATTCAGAGCGAAATTTTACTCGCTTGCGTCTCAATAATCGGTAGCGAGACCACCCATAGTCGCCTTCTCGACCTTTACTCGGACGAAACCAATCGGCCTCGGCTAAAGCAGAAAGGCGTGCATTTGGGCAGTCGGCACCATTCCAGTAAGGGTCTTTTTCAGCGTATTCTGAGACCCTAGATTGCAGAAGGGAACGTTTGACCGTTAGCGCAAGTTCCCGATGGCTTGCTGGCTCGTTGCCGGTGATCTGCGATGGAAAAGCTGCTGGTCGCGGTATTTTCGCGATGCGTTGCGCGCGGTGCTCTGACCGTCGAGACGGCGCGCGGCAAGAAGCTCATGTTCGGAGACGGCGCCGGCGAGGAGGTGCGGATCCGCTTCACGGACGCCGCTGCCGAGCGGGCGCTTGCACTCAATGCCGAGCTGTACGCTGGCGAGCTTTTCATGGACGGCCGGTTGGTCGTCGATCAGGGCACGATCTTTGATTTCCTCGCACTTGTGCTGCGCGATCCTGCGCCGCTCTCGCTCCCCATGCGCCTGTTCAAGAACGTGCGCATGCTGAAGCGCCGCTTCATGAGCCGGAACAATCCCTGGCGCGCGCGCCGCAACGTGGCGCACCACTACGATCTCGATCGCCGCCTCTACAGCCTCTTCCTCGACAAGGATTTGCAATACAGCTGCGCCTACTTCGAGCGGCCCGACGCGACGCTGGAGGAGGCCCAGCTCGCCAAGAAGCGGCTTGTCACGGCGAAGCTCGTGCTCGAGCCCGACAGCCGCGTCCTCGACATCGGCTCCGGCTGGGGCGGGCTCGGGCTCTACATCAAGGAGATCGGCGGCGCCGCGGATGTGCAAGGCATCACCTTGTCGACTGAGCAACTCGGCGTCGCCTCCGAGCGCGCGCGCGAGCGCGGGCTTCAAGACGCGGTGCGCTTCGCGCTGCAGGATTACCGCGACGTGAAAGGCACCTTCGACCGCATCGTCTCGGTCGGCATGTTCGAGCACGTGGGCACGCGCTTCTACGGCACCTACTTTGGCAAGTGCCGCGAGCTGCTGAAGCCGGACGGCGTCATGCTCATGCACACCATCGGCCTGATGGACGGACCCTGGTATCCCAACCCCTGGCTCGAGAAGTACATCTTCCCCGGCGGGCAGCTCCCCGCGCTTTCCGAGATCATACCGGCGATCGAGCGCTCGGGTCTCATCGTCACCGACGTCGAATGTCTGCGCTTGCACTATGCCGAGACGCTCGCGGAATGGCGCCGGCGGTTCATGGCGCGGCGTGCCGAGGCAGCCGCCCTCTACGACGAGCGCTTCTGCCGGATGTGGGAGTTCTATCTCTCCGCCTGCGAAGCTGCGTTCCGCTTCCAGGACGTGGCGGTCTTCCAGGTCCAGTGCGCGCGCCGCCAGGAAGCGGTGCCGCTGACCCGCGACTACATCGCCGAGCGCGTGCACGACTTGCGCATTCGCGAAGTCGAAAGCGAGGCCGGGAGTGGCGCGGGAACGGTCGAGACACTGCCGCGGCGTGCGCAGCGCAATTGAGGGGCGCCCCCGGGTCTTGGTGCTCACGCCCCCCCGTGCGCCCGTGCGGTTATGCCCGCGCCGAGGGCGTCCGAGCGACCGCCAGGCCCCGTGTGTGGGCGTTGTGGGTGGGCGTATTGCCGCAATATGACGGCGGTCAGTCCGACCCCCGCGCGCCCCTCGCGGCTATCTGATAAAATTGGCAATTGACGCGGGCGCGTGGGGGCCATTGGTTAGGGCGGGGAACGCCTCCGCGACGCATGCCGGGGGAATTGGGGGAAGGGCAGCCGGGCCACAAGGCGCCCCCTCCGCAGAGGCAAGGGAGCAGGCTATGGACGCTATCGTCGCCAACATCGGGCTTTATGCGCTCGCCGCTTTCGGCGCGGGCTTCGTACTTTCGTGGATCGCGTGCGCACGTCCAAACGGCTGAACGCCGGACAAAATGAAAAAACATAGTAGCTCGGAGAGTTGTTGGGGGAGTTGACGTATGTCGGAGGTTTTTTGGGAGGCCCTGCTGTCGCTGGCCGCGGCGTTCTTTTTCGGCGCCGTGCTCGGTTGTGGCTTGAAACGGCGCTTCTGGTACGGTCGCAAGTCGGTCCTGAGCCCTGCCGCGGTTGCGCCCGCTGCCGCGGCTCGCCCCGATGCCTCCCAGCCCAAGGTCGAGGTGGCCGCACGTCCCGCTCAGGTGGGCGACCGTTTCGAGCGCTCGCTCAGCGTCACCCCGCGCGAAGCCGCGGCTGCCATACCCGTCGCGCGGCCGCCGCAAACGACCGCCGCGCCTCTGAAGGTCGAGGAGGGGGGTGCGGGCCCGAGCGATGATCTGACGCGCATCCGCGGCATCGATCCCATTCTGCAGCGCCGGTTGAAGGACCTCGGCATCCGCCGCTTCCAGGACCTGGTGCGCCTGACGCCGGCCGACATCAAGGGCCTCAACGAGACGCTCGATCTCAAGGGCCGTATCGACGAGGAGAACTGGAAGGGGCAGGCGCAGATCCTGGCGACCGGCGGCGAGACCTACTATTCGCGCCGCCGCGACCGCGGCGTTCCCATGCCCGATGCGGCGTCGCCCGCCGCGCCGGTTCCTGCAGCGGAAGCCGCGAAGCCGGCGCAAGCTGCACCGGCGCCCGCCAAGGCTCAAGCCGTTCCGCCGGCGCCTGCCCCGGCTCCCCGCCCTGTGGCTCCCGCTCCTGCGGCACCCCTGGTGGCCGCTGCGGCTCCGGCACCATCACCGGCCGCCTCCGTGGCCTCGAGTTCCCCCGTCAGCGACTTCTCCCACTTGCGGTCCGTGCGCTCGGAGGCGCTCGTCGACAGCACACGCGGAGGCGCCCGCAACGCCGGCGACATCGACGATCTGAAGCGCATTCGCGGCATCGGCGTGCTGATCGAGAAGAAGCTCAACTCGCTCGGCATCACGCAATACGAGCAGGTTGCCAACTGGACCGGCGCCGACATCGAGCGCATCAGCCGCATCCTCGACTTCAAGGGACGCATAGAGCGCGAGCATTGGATCGAACAGGCGCGCATCCTCGCGACCGGCGGACAGACCGAATTCTCGCGCCGCTAAGGCGCGCTTCCGCCGGCGACTTCGTGCGGCGTTTCGCTCAGAACGCGTTCGTCCCGGAGCTCGCGAGGTTCCGGCGCTTGCGAGCGTAGTGCTTGTGATAGCGCTTCGTCGGCTGTGTGGCCTTCTCACCCGTATCCGGTACCGGCGTGCTCGCGGTCGCGGGCGTGCCGCCCGCGTGTGTGCGCTCGCGCGCGCTGGGAGCGAGCTCGGTGACGGCGGGTGTGCTGACGGTGTCGAGCGTCGTCAGCTGCACCGCTTCGTAGAACGGCACCAGCGTCTTCTTCGGCGGCTCTTTCTCCGCGACCTTGGCGCGTTTCGCCTCCAGCTCGGCGGTGAGCGCCGGCAGCGGCGTGAACGTGGTCTTGGGCCGCATCAGGACGACCTTATAGCCGCGCTTCTTCAGCTCGCCGAGGATCGTCGGCAGCGCTCTGGCGGTCGACGCTTTGATGTCGTGGAACAGGATGATGCCGCCGTTCTGGTGCTCGACCTGGGCCAGCGTGCGCGTGATGAGGCTCTGCGGGCTGCCGATGTAGCTGTCGTTCGACACGACGTCGACGGTGAAGGCGGCGATGCCGCGCTCCTGCAGGTAGGCGAGCAGTTGGGGCGAGTCGCTCAAGCCCGGGAAGCGGAAGAACGGCGCGATCGGCTTGTCGCCGGCAGCCAACGCGACGGCGGCGAAACCGCGTTCGATCTGGTCCTTCGCCTTCTCGAGGCCGAGCCCGGGCAGGTACATCGGATGCGACCAGGTGTGCGTGCCGACGGTGTGGCCGCGCGCAATGACCTCCTTCACCATGTCGGGATAGGCCATCGCCATCTCGCCGACGTTGAAGAAGGTCGCCTTGGTGCAATACTCGTCGAGCGCATCGAGGATCGGCTTTGTGAATTTCGGCAGCGGGCCGTCGTCGAATGTGAGCACGACCTCCTTCGGGCCCAAGAAGCGCGGCTCCTTCTCGTACTTGGTGTACTCGCCGAACAGCGCCCCCGTCTTGGTGTCGATCTCCACGATGCGCGACACGCCGAGCGCGTTCTCGGGCTTCTTGCAGGCCGCTTCCTCGGCGGCAGCGGGAGCGAATGCCGCTGCGGCGAACAGGAGCGCGAACGGGAAGGACTGGCGGATCACGTCATCACCTCAAATTGCTGGCGTCGCGAACATAGGCTGCGTCGGGCTGCTACTCGGTTTATGGTTGCACCCATTTTTCGAACTTCGGCATTTCCGCCTCGGCGGCGGCGGCATTGGTCTTCTTGGCGGCGGGCGCCGGCGTCGGCTTGGCGGCGTCGGTTTGCGGCCACACGAGCGAACGTGGCGCGAGGGGCTGCTTTGCCACGGCGAGCTTACGGTGCGCGATCTCGCGGTCGGCCTGCGTGTCGTATTCGGCGAGGGTGGCAGCCGGCGCCTTCGGCACCATGTGCACGACCTTGAAGCCGCCGGCCTTCAGCGCGTCGAGGATGTCCTTGATGCCGTGCGCGGTCGACGGCTGGATGTCGTGGAAAAGGAGGATGCCCCTCCCGCGCTTCTCGAGCTGCGCCATCACCGTCGCCTTGACCTTTTCGCCGTCCTTGGTCTCGAAGTCGCGCGAGTCTACGTCGATGGCGAAGCTGCCGATGTTGCGCGATTTGAGGTAATCGACCGAGGCGTTGCTGGGGCGCAGATAGGGGAAGCGGAAGAACGGCGCGATGGGGGCCTGCAGCGCGCGCGACACCCCGCTCAAGCCCTGCTCGATCTCGTCCTTGGCCTTGTCGGCCTCGAGCACCTGCAACTTGGCGTGCGACCATGTATGCGAGCCGATGGTGTGGCCGTGCTTGGCCACCTCGCGCACTATGGCGGGGTCGGCAGCCGCCATGCGCCCGACCATGAAGAAGGTCGCCTTGGTGCAGTGCTCGTCGAGCGCCTTGAGGACGGCGGAGGTGTAGGGGCGCAACGGTCCGTCGTCGAAGGTGAGCACGACCTCATGGTCGCGCAGAAAATCGAACTCGCCGGCGCGCGTATGGCCGAAGTGCGGGCCACCCGTGGTGTCCACCTCGACGATGCGCGACAGCCCGAGAACGTCGCTGTGCGTGGCGCAGGCATCGACTGCCGGAGCATTGCCGGCTCCCGCCGTCGGCCCGCCGAGCAGCAGGCACGCCACCGCTACAACCAACGCCTGACAACGTCGCATCAAGCCGCCCCAGACGCCCAAAGACCTTCCCGACGCAGTGGCATCCTACGGCCGCGCGTCGAGCCCCAGTTAGAACTTAATCAACTAACATTTCCTGTAGGCGCCCGTTTATGCCAACGTTTCTTCGGACCGAGTTCAAAGTGCCGTGTTGCATTCGCGCATCAAACTGCGCCGTCAGCCGTGCTAAGCGCAAAGTCCATCACCACGGCGTTCTCGCGTTCATGACAGTCCGGGCGTTGCTCGGCCGGGCCCTCCAGAGGCGTGCGTTTCGATGACCGACGCTCCGCAGGAAACCGCAGCGAACGAGGGCGGCAGCGCGCCGACCTCCGAGCTCTTGCACGCGGTCTCGGAAGCGCTTGATACCCACGACAAGGGTAAAGTCCGCAACCTTCTGTCGGACGTGCAAGGGCCCGATCTTGCCGATCTGATCGAGCTTTTGGGCCCGGAAGAGCGCGTTGCCCTCATCCAGGCGCTGGGGGCGGACTTCGACTTCGAGGTGCTGACCGAGGTCGACGAAAAGGTGCGCGACCAGATCTCGGAAGCGCTGCCCAACGACGTTCTCGCCAGGGCCGTCACCGAGCTCGACAGCGACGACGCGGCCTACCTCATCGGCGGCCTCGAGGCGGACGACCAGAAGGAGATCCTCGACCAGGTTTCGCAGGGCGACCGTGCTGCAGTGCAGCGCAACCTGCACTATCCGGAGGAGACCGCCGGCCGCCTGATGCAGGCCGACTTCGTGGCCGTGCCGCCGTTCTGGACCGTCGGGCAGGTCATCGACTTCGCGCGCGATGCCGCGGACCTGCCCGAGACGTTCTCGGAGATTTTCGTCGTCGATCCGGGATTTCACTTGCTGGGCAGCGTCGACATCAGCCGCCTGCTGAGGTCGAAGCGCGACATCAAAATCGATAAGATCATGGACGCAGACCGCCATCAGGTGCTGGCGACCGCGGACCAGGAAGTGGTCGCGCGCCAGTTCGAGCGCTATGGCCTCATGTCGGCGCCCGTCGTCGACAAGAACGAGCGCCTCGTCGGCGTCGTGACCGTCGATGACGTCGTGGAGGTCATCGAGCAGGAGGCGGACGAGGACGCCAAGCTGCTCGCAGGCGTCGGCGACGAGCGCTTGAGCGATAGCGTGCGCCAGATCACGCCGCCGCGCTTCTCCTGGTTGCTGGTGAACCTGGCGACCGCGATCCTCGCATCCGCCGTCATCAGCCTGTTCGACACGACTATTCAGAGCATGGTCGCGCTCGCGGTGCTGATGCCGATCGTCGCCTCCATGGGCGGCAACGCCGGCACGCAGACCATGACGGTCGCGGTGCGCGCGCTGGCAACGAAGGAGCTGACGCCGACGAACGTCGTGCGTGTCGTCATCCGCGAGACCGCGGTGGGGCTGATCAACGGGTTCGCCTTCGCGCTGATCATCGCGGTGATCGCCATTGCCTGGTTCGGCACCGATCGCCTCGGGCTCGTCATCGGCACGGCGATGGTTGTCAATCTGCTCGCCGCGGCGCTTGCCGGCATCTTCATCCCGCTCGGGCTCAACCGCATGGGTTTCGATCCCGCGGTCGCCTCGACCGTGTTCGTGACCACGGTCACCGACGTCGTGGGCTTCTTCTCGTTCCTGGGGCTCGCGAGCCTCTGGCTGGTGAAGTGAGCGGAGATGAGCGTGTCATCCGTCCGCTCGAAGACGCCGACCACGAGGCATGGGAGAGGCTTGTTTGGCGCCTACATTCGCTTCTATGAGGCGCAAGTCCCGCGCGAGGTCATCGCACTCGCCTGGCAGCGCCTCCGCACGCGGTGTGGGCCTGTGCTCGCCCGCAATGGGCCCGAAAAGGACATCCCTCCCGGTAGCCCTCAGGGCGTCACACTCTGGATGACATAGCCCCCCGACTTCTCATCCAGCTCGAGCTTAAGGTAGCCGCGCGTCTGCGCTTCCTCGAGCAGCTCATTAAATGAGGGGAACCCGTAAAATGACTCATTAAACCCAGGGTGGCGGCGCTTTAGTGTCTGCTTGATCATCGATCCCCAAAGCTTGGCCGTGTCCCCCCGCTCCGAGGCCAGCGCCGTCGTCGTCTCCAAGACCAGATCAATCGCTTCCTGCTTCCGGTCTTTCGGATTCAGCGCCTTGGCGGCGGGCACGCGACGCACCGGCTTGTTGTCTTTGCGTGAGGCTGGGCCGTCCCGTGCCAAGTCGTCATAGTAGATGAACTCGTCGCAATTGCTGATCAGCAGGTCAGATGTCGAGTTTTTGACGCCGACCCCGATCACGGTTTTCGCATTCTCGCGAAGTTTGCTGACCAACGGTGAAAAGTCGGAATCACCGGAGATGATGACGAACGTGTCGATGTGCTCTTTGGTGTAGCAGAGGTCGAGCGCATCAACGACCATGCGTATGTCTGCCGAGTTCTTACCCGATTGCCGGACATGCGGTATTTCGATGAGCTCGAACGCCGCCTCGTGCATGGCTTTCTTGTAGCCCTTGTACCGCTCCCAATCGCAATACGCTTTCTTCACGACGATGCTGCCCTTTACCAGCAGCTTCTGGACGACAAGCCGCATGTCAAAATCCGCATACTTGCTGTCACGCACGCCCAGGGCAATGTTCTCGAAATCGCAGAACAATGCCAGATTGCGGTCACCGTTCACGGCCGCTAGTTCTTGTGGTGTGGACATACTTCTATCCCCTTTGTTAGGGCTTCAATCCTCAGCGACTATTTGCGTTTGACCAGCTCGGGCTCACACTATCCAGCTTTGGGTCAACAACCACCCGGCGACATGCGCACGCGAGGGCTCAGCACGTGATAGCTGACTTCAGGGTCCGCTTCACGGGCAAAGCTTCAGGCCAGCGCAAGGCGCAAGCTCGATTGTCTTTTGGCAGGTCGGCAGCGGTCGCCGCGGGACGGCGCTCAAATCAGCTCGAGGGCGCGTCGAGGCGGCGCGTCAGGTTCTCGAACTCCTGGCGCAGCTCCTCGTTCTTGAAGATCTGGTCGAAGGTGGGCGCCTCCAGCTTCTGGATCGCCTCGAAGGAGGCCGCACTGTCGTGCATCAGGTTCTTCAACTGGAAGCTCGCCTCTACCGTCTCGTAGGTGTTGTCGGCGATGCGCAGATCGTGTGTCGCCCGCGTGCGCGCTTTGGCGATCTGTTCGCGCTGCTGCTGCAGGTAGCGGCGGTATCCCTTCGCTGCGTCCTCGGCAACCTTCTGCGCGTCGCGGTTGGCTTCGAGCGCGCGCTTCTGGTCGGGACGGTTCTCGGCCTGCAGGAGCTTCTGCGTCTTCGCCTGCGCCGCGTCGATGTCCTTCAGGATGGCATCGAGCTTCGGCATGTAGTTGGTGTCGATCTTCTCGATGGTCGAATCCTGCGCGTGCACCAGCATGGCAAACAGCGCCGCGTGCATGGCGAAATACTTGCGCGAGGTGTTCATATTGTCGCCGGCCGCGGTCAGGAGCTTGCCGAGCTGGCTGTCGATAATCTTGGCCGCGTTGAACACGGCGACGAGCCGCACGAGGTCGCCCGAGAGCACGCTGTCGAGCAGGAGATCGACCTGCTCAGGCGCCATCTCGACGCCGGCCTTCGCCAGCGCCGCCACGATCTCCGTCTTGGTCTTGGCGATCTCGTCCTGGTTCTGCGTGATGCGCTTCTGAGCGTCCGCGATGTTGCCGTTGAGGCTGTCGACGGTGTCGGTGAGCACGCCCGGCAGCATGCCGTCCTTCGGCGCCGTGATCTGCTTCTCTTTCAGCGACGCGATCTGGCCCTCGATGTCGCGGATGTTGCGGCGCAGGCCCTCGACCTTCTTCTGCATGTCGACGATGGGCACGTCCGTCACGATGCCGAGCGCTGAATCGAGCAGATTGCGGATGCGCTTCTCGCGATCCTCGCGCGTCTCCGTCCATAGGGGCGTCAGGATAAACTCGTCGCGGCCGGGAAGTTTCTGGGCTTCTGCGCGCTGCTGCGCGGTGTCCTGCAGCACGGCGTCGATCGCGAGCATGAGCTGGCGCGCCTGCTCGTAGGCCTGCTCGCCTTCGCGCGGGTCCTTCGGCGCGGGTGCCGGCGGTCCCATCTGCGGGGCCGGAGTGCCGGGAGCAGGTGCCGCTCCGGGCGCTGCCGGCTGGCCGGCAGGGGCGGTCTCAGCAACCTTGGTCGCCGGCGCCTTCGCGATCAGCTCGGCGATGCCGTCGCGCTGAGCCGTCTGCGCGGCCAGCGGCGACGCAAACGCAATTGCGGCAGCGAGAACGAGGATCGGCCTACGAGCACCGGCAGCCATTTGAGACCTCCACTTTCGCGCGAACGGAGCCCCAGGATTCCGGCTATTCGATGATGTGCCGTCAGCCGTTGACGATGACGGCGGCGCGCGCGATGAGGTCCAGCAAACGCCGGTCGATCTGGCGCGCGTCCGTCAGCACAACCATGTGGGAAAGCGCCTCATCCTTGCCAAGGCCGCCGCCGGGGGCGCCTTTTTTCACCGCTTCGTCAGCCGGATGGCCGCTGCCGAGCGCCAGGTGGAGGCGCAGCCCCTTGGCGCCGATGCCGAGCCGCGCGAACTCGTTGGGGTCGGCAATGGCAATGAAGGTCGCGCGCGGCAGCAGGCTCGCGGCGGGGCGCACCGACTTGATCTGGGCGATAAGATACTGGGCAAGCGGCCGGTAGGCCTTGGCCTTGGCGAGGAGCTCATCCAGTCCGGCTGCAACGGGCGAGGGCGGCGGCGGCTCGGCTGGAGGTGCCGCGGTCGATGGGCTAACCGGCGCTGGGCGCTTCTCGCGCCGCCGCACGCTGGCGCGCGGATTGATCTTGCCGGCATCCGCGTAGATCGGCCGCCCGCCGTTGTGGTGGATGCGCTCCAGCCACGAGGCCTTCGAGAACATGAAGCCCTGCCGGCGCAGCCAGTCGATGATGTCGTTGCGGTGGCGAAGGCGCTCAGCCGCGATCGCGGCCATCCATGCGTCGAGATCGCGGCCCGTGTTCTCCGCGAGGCCGTCGATGAACACGCGCTCCTTCTCGCCGTAGTCGATGGCCATGCGCTCTCTCTAGATCCAGCGGCGCGACGTCGCTTTGTAGTCGAGATAGGCGCGGCCGAAGCGCCGTTCCAGGTAAGCTTCCTCCGGCAGGATCGCGAGCCAGGTGACGAGAAGGCCGAAGACGACGGCAACAATCGCGAACCAGACGTTCTTGGTCAGCTCCGCAATTCCGAACAGGATGAGGCAGTCAGAGAGATAGAGGGGGTTGCGGAAACGCCGGTAGGGGCCGGTCGTCACCAGCGCCGTCGAGCCGGCGTCCGGCCGCACCGTCGTCCCCGCCATGCGCAGCGTCACTATCGCGGCGATGAGCAGCACGACGCCGAGAGCGCCGAGGCCCAGACCGATATAGTGCGCAGCCGAATCGTCGAGCCCGGGCCATTGCAGCGGCGCGACGCGGCCGAGGACGACTGCCCCCACGATGACCAGCACCAGCAGGATCGGCGGCCAGGGAAGATTGCTCGGGCGATCGGATGTGTCGGGTCGAGTTTGCGGCATCGGCTTGCCCCCAGTGCAACGGCGCCTGACCATTACACCAGAATGCCGCCGCGCCCATACTACGCGAGACTACTGCTTCGTTTTGGTGGGGATCGGTTGCGGCGTGCCGTCGGTTTTGCCGAGCTCGGCATCGATGTCGAACGTCTTGCACTTCTTGTTGGCGAGCTCGCGATTGAAGGCTTCGAGCATCGCGCGGTCCTTGCGGTACTGGCCGTCCGGGTCGAGGCCCTCTTTGGTGCCACCGAAGATGGGGGTCGTCACCGCCTGAGCGGTGCGCGCGAGGCTGCTCGCCTTCGCGTGGGTGTCGTAGCCGCGCATCTGCAGGATGCGCACCTGCATTTTGCCGGTGAGCTTCTTGCAGTCGTATTTCTTCTCCTCGTCGGTGAGCTGGTAGCCCGACAACGCGGCCGTGTCGTTGGCGAGCGGCGGAGGATCGTTCACGAGCAACGGCGGCGACTCGGCAGGCGCGCCCGCGCACCCGCACGCGAGTGCGGCCGTTGACAGCAAAAATGCGAACGCGCCGATCCGGAGCATGTTTTCCACTCACCCGCAGATGGCTAACGAGCCCCCAATCGGGGCTAATTGAAGGCATTTTGCGACGCTTGACCGCGGTCAGCGGGGCTTGCCGCGCGGTTGCGCCCCGGGCGCTGCCAAGGTTCAATGACCTTAGGCGGGGTAGCCGAGACGAGGGGAAGATAATGCAGATTGCACCGGCGCGCGGATTGGCGTGCCTGCTGGCGGCGACGGCGTGCTTTGGGTCGGCACGCGCCGATGACGAGCCCAAGCATTTCGTCTGCTCCTTTTCGACCGGCAACTCCTGGAGCTACGACAACGGAAGCTTCAAGACCGAGGCGCCCGCACCGCTCACGTTCGAGATCACCGACATCGACCTCGACGGGCAGTCGGCGCACCTCATCACCGACGGTCGCGACAAGCCCGGCCCGCTGAAGATCGTGCGCGCGATCAACGCCAATCATTTCCTCGAGGTCATGAACGAGGGCTTCCTCAACCTCACGACCGTCTACGACAAGGACGCCGCGACCGGCACCTATCCGGCCGTTCACTCGCGCCATTTCGGGCTGATGGGCCAGCCGGTGTTTGCACAGTACGCCGGCACGTGCAAGGCGGAGTGACGGCCCGAGTTCGCTGTGGATGCAATCGCGATTGCACTCGCGCTGCCGCGGCCCGATCGCCGATGCTAGAACATCGTGCTGAAGGAGAGAGGCGATGACGCTTCATCTGATCAAGCTGTGCGTCGGCGCCGCCTCGATCGAGGATCTCGCGGCGTGGCAGCGCGGCCGGCTCGCCGAGCTGAAGAAGTCTGGCAAGAAATCGCAGCTGTTCCACACGACGTTCCAGACGCCGAAGCGGCAGGCCGAGGTTCTCGACGGCGGCTCGCTTTATTGGGTCATCAAGGGCGTGATCCAGGTGCGCCAATGCATCGTCGGCTTTGGCGAAGGGCATAAGAAGGATGGCTCGCCCTGCTGCCTGATCCTGCTCGATGCGGCGCTCGTCCCCGTGCGTCCCCTGTCGCGCCGCGCCTTCCAGGGCTGGCGCTATTTCGATGCCGCTGACGCGCCGGCCGATCTCAAGCGCGGCGAGAAGAAGCTCGCCGACCTGCCGCCGAAGATGCGGCGCGATCTCGCCGACCTCGGTTTGATCTAGGCAGCAGGGTCCTCGAAACTCAGCGCCCAGCCGTCTCCCTTGCACCAGCACGTCGCATCGTCGGTAGTCTTATTCCAGACGAGACTTTTAATCTTGTCCCAGTCGCCCCTTTCAAGGCTGGTCTGCAAGCGATCCTCCTCGCCGCCAAACGGCGTGCCGCTTTCTCCATCGGCGAAGACGAATGACACCGGACCCAGCCCCGTCGCAGCATAGCCCTCGTCGAGCCGCTTCACGATCACGGCGAGTGCATTCAAACCACCCCTGCCGCCGCCGCGCGGGCCCTCGCGCGGCACGCCAAGGGGAAAGATAAGCCGGCCGCCCACTGTCAAATTGTGGATCCACGCGTCCGCCGGCCGCGGCGTTGCAAAGTTAACGTACACGACATCGGTAGGATCTTCCGGCCAGTCACGGCCATCGGCCTGCACGACATCGACGTTGCGGCGGTCCTTGATGTTTGTCCCGGCGCTCGCCGCGCGCCCCGCGTGGTACTCGACAGCCGTTACGTGGCCTTCCTCCCCGACCAACTCCGCGAGGATCGCGGTGTAGTAGCCGGTGCCCGCGCCGACGTGCGCTACCTTTTCTCCCCGACGCGGGGAGACGAGGTGCATCCACCGGGCATGCAAAGACGGGCTGCCGTTGTTGACGCCGCGCTCCTCGTCGAGCGCCACGACGACGTCCTGATAGATCAGCACGGGGTCGCGCTCGGGGACGAATGTATAGGGTGACCAGGGCGCGAGGATGCGCCACCTTCCCTCGCCAAGGAAATTCTCGCGAGGCACGGCCGCAAACGCGTCTTCCAGACGCGTGTCCGCAGAGGCATTTGCTAAGGCGAGGATCTGCCTGGCGTACACGCGCCGCAACTCTGCAAGATTCAATTGTGCACTCCTCGTTGCAGCGCCTGTTGACGTGACGCGTCCCACAGTGTCAGAGCCTTAGCGCCAAACCCGTCCGCCGAACACCGCCGAAACACCGCCGATGCCGCGCCCGCGCCTCAACCCGCTCGTCGAACATTTGCCCGCATTCGTGCCGTTCGTCGGGCCCGAGGCGCAGGAGCGCGCGCGCGGACGGCCCTTCGCCGCGCGCCTTGGGGCGAACGAGAGCGTGTTCGGCCCATCCCCCAAGGCGGTCGAGGCCATGCAAGCGGCGGTCGCCGGCAACTGGATGTACGCCGACCCCGAAAGCTACGAGCTGCGTGCCGCCATCGCGCGCTTCCACGGCGTCGGCATCGACAACGTCGTGATCGGAGAGGGGATCGACGGGCTCCTGGGGCTGATGGTGAAGATCGCGGCGGAGCCGGGCTCGGCCGTCGTCACCTCCGACGGCACCTACCCCACCTTCAACTTCCACGTCGCGGGTGGCGGCGGACGCCTCGTGCGCGTGCCCTACGGCGACGACCGCCAGGACCTCGATGCGCTGCTTGCCGCCGCGGTGCGCGAGGATGCGCACATCCTCTACGTCGCCACGCCCGACAACCCAATGGGCTCGGTGCCACCGGCTGCCGATCTGAGGAGTCTTATCGCGCGGCTCCCCGACGGGCTGCTGTTGTGCCTCGACGAGGCTTATTGCGATACGGCTCCGCCCGAGGACGTGCTCGCGATCGACGTCGCAAACCCGCAGGTCCTGCGCATGCGCACCTTCTCCAAGGCGTATGGGCTCGCGGGCGCGCGCATCGGATATGCCATTGGCGAGGTGGCGCTGATCCGCCAGTTCGAGAAAATCCGCAACCACTACGGCATCAACCGCGTGGGCCAGATCGGAGCGCTCGCCGCACTCGAGGATCAGGCCTATCTCGCCGACGTCGTCGGCAGGATTGCGCGTGCGCGCGAGCGGATAGGTAAAATCGCTGCCGACAACGGTCTGATCCCGCTGCCGTCGGGCGCCAACTTCGTGACCATCGACTGCGGCGGCGATGGCGCCTTTGCCAAGCGCGTGCTCTACGGCCTTCTCGCGCGCGATGTGTTCGTACGCATGCCGAGCGTCGCGCCGCTCAACCGCTGCATCCGGGTGAGCTGTGGGCGCGACGAGGACCTGGCCGTATTTGCCGCGGCGCTGCCGGCGACGCTCGCCGAGGCGCGCGGCTAGCGAATTCTCCCGCCGATCGATCGAACGTCAGCGCGCGAATTTTCCTCTCCTTAAGGCTCCGCCGCCAAGATCGGCCTCCGCCGCAACGCGAGCCCACACCCATGTCCAATGCCCTTCTCGATTATTCGTCCTGGTCGTTCCAGGTGATCTTCCTCCTGATCGTGCTCTACCTGGTCGTCGGGCTAGTGAAGCCCGCGTGGGTCGGCGCCGGCTCACGCCGGACCATCGCCATTGTGTCGGTTCTCGGTATCCTGCTTGCCTCGACTGCCTTCTACGTCGCCGTGCGCCCGCTCGACGGGGCGCCGGACGGCTCGAGCAAGCCAAACCCTGGCGGCCAATCCACAACCGAGCAGCACTGACGGGCGATCCTCTTGGCGGGGCTTGACGGCCCTCAGCGTGCATGGTGAAGGGGAGCAAAGCAGCGCTCCGCCTGCCGGCACGCGCACGCAAGAACGAGAACAGGAGCGGTGCAAGCGTCCGCTCGGGGGAAACGCATTTGGCCGACAGGCTCATCGAGGGGGCAGAAGTCGCCGTCGCCGTCGCCTTTGCGCTGGCGTTCCTCTACCTCGTCGTCGGCCTGATCCGCCCCTCCTGGGCCTGGGCGACAAAGCGCCGCTCGGTCGTGCTGCGCACATTTGGGCTAATCGTTCTGGCGGGAGTGGGTTTCGCGGGCGTGATCGGCTATACCTTGACGCTGCCGGACAGCCCGCACGCGTTCGACAGGTATATGAAGGACTTCGATTGGGACGAGCTACGCAAGCAAGACGCGGCACCGGCACAGGGGCAATAGCGGCACTTAGGACCGCTGCGGACAATCATCGGGACGGGATCGGGAGACAACAATGCGCGGAACGTTCGGCATACTGATCGGGGTCATCATCATCGCGGTGGGTCTTGCAGGCCTCGGCGAGGCACTGATGCAGATGATGACGCACGCGGACCCCAATTCCAGCATGAAGGCCGCGGCCGGCCTTGGCACGTTCGTGCTGGCGGCTGCCGTCATGATGTTCCTCACGTCGCGCGCCTGAACGCTGCCGCTGCCGCTGTCGCGGCCGTCACGGCCAGCGGTGCAGCGCGCCGGTAGCAAACGTCCATTCGGGCGTGACGAGGTCGCCGGAGATGGCGGCCGGGTACCACGGCGAGCCGTCGGGCGCCGCGGGGTTCTTCAGGACGTGCATTTCCTGCGCGGGCATATAGCTTTGGATCAGCAGGAAACGCTTCTCTCCCGTCTGCGCATTCTCCACCATGTCGGCGACGAGCACGGCATGACCCGGGAAGCCGCCCTTTACGAACACGTCGCCGATCTGGATGTCGGCGAGCGGCGCCAGCTTCAGCTCGTGCTCCAGCGAGTACGTGCCGGCGTAGGCAAACACGAGGTCCATGTATTTGCGGAAGGCCGCGTGATCCGACCTATCGCCCGCGGAGAATGTGCGGCGCTTGCCGTCGGTATCGTTGAAGGCGACCGGGCGGCCGGCTGAGAACAACCACTCGCCGCGAAGGCGCATGATGGCGTCCGCGCACTGCTGCAAATCTCGCGAGCCGACGTCGATGTCGATGACGGCGACGTGCACGTCCTGGCGCCACTTGGGCACGCCAGTGTAGGTGAGGACGGGCGAACCGGCGGGCTTCAACGGCAGACCGCGCAGCCAGGTGGCCCAGCTCTCGGGCGTCGCGGCGACGCGTGTGAAGCCGGGCGGCGGCGGGATACGCTGTTCGAGCGTTCCGGATGCGGCGGCGTCCTGCGGGGACCGCCAAGCGTAGGCAGGTGCCGCAGCCGCCGCCGAGGTTCCACCGCCGCACAGCAACGCGAGCGGTACAGCGAGAATGAGCGTCGTGCGCATGCGTCGGAGATTGCGCACGGCGTTGTGTCACGCCGATGGCGATGTGCTTTGCGCGAGGCTGCGCTCAGGCGTCGGCCCTACTGGAACGAGAACGCCTTGGTCTGCCAGGGCGTCTCGAACATCTTCGCGGCCCAGCCGGGAACTTGCGCGTACTTGTTTGGCGAGTAGAGCCTGGGTGCCGATGGGGCGGCGTTGCGCGATCCCTTCGCGCGGGGCTTGGCGTCGCGCGCCTTGATCGGAATGTGCTTGCGCGGCGCCTGCACGCGCGGCGCCGGCTCCTCTGGATCGACGGCAACGTCCTTGAGCGGAAGCGTAGTCGAGCCCACGGGCGGAAGTGGCGGCTCGGGTTGGCTCTCGACGGTCGCTGCCGCGATCTCGGTTTGCGGCGGGCCCTGGTCGGAAAGCTGCTCGATCTTTTCCGGCAGCTTCGCGGCTCGCGGCGCCGGCTCGGTGGCAGTCTCGGACGCCGGCTCATTCGCCGTCGCAGGCGCGGTGTCGGGGACACGCTCTGGCGCCGGGTCGATCGCAGCGGTCGAGATCGGTGCGTTCGATGACGCGGTGTCCTGGGGCGCGGCCAGCGCAAGCTCGGAAAGCGCTGGGGGCGTTCCGCGTTCGGCGACCGCTGGCACGTCGGGCCGATCGAGCGGGGGCGCCTCGCGCGCGGCGAGCTCGACGGCTTCGTCGGGCGTGTAAAAGAGCCGCGATAGGATGCGCTTGACGTCGAGCTGGACGTCCGCATGCCCGGGGTCGCAGGTCGGGCAGGTTGCTGGGCCGGCGAGGACGGCGAGGCCGAGCCCGCCGGCGAACAGCGCGGTGAGGAAACCGCGCATGCGCATCGGTTTCCCGGTCAAGGGGGCGAGCGCGGCAGCCCGCGAGGGGCGCGGTCGGTCGCGCCGGACGTCGAGCACGCGAGAGCCGCCCGCTGCAATCGGGGGCAGGGATCTTGGGCCGCGCAGGCCCGCAATGTCGTCCATGATCTTCAACAGGCCGGCGGTGGACTCGCCCGTTGCGGCCTTCGATGCGACCTCGCGCATGGCGCGGCTCCCGGATCACGTCCTCCCGCGCTGCGGGAGGGCTGGAGCGGATTTGCGCATTGTGCTCGAGACCCTACGCGCCAACACCTACGGGTCACTCTGAAGCGGCAAGCGCACTAGCTTGAAAGAAGGGGAAATTCCCCGTCCATTTGGAGACGGTGCCACGCTCATGGTGAATTTTCTATCAATTCCCGCACTTACGGCCGCGTTGCAGGAAAGTTGTGACCTCGAAACGCGTTAAGGCCCGGAGCGGCGTCTGCCGTCCGGGCCCATTTTGCTTGGCTTTCGCTGAAAGCCTGCCCGTGTTCGGGCCATTTCAATGTCACCGCGGCCCTTCGGCCCGCAGCGACTGTAAAGGTTCGAACTTTTCGGTCTCGCCGCAGCCCGGCGCACCCCCGTCGGGGGTGAGTTAGCGCGGCCTGATCTGGCCCGGAGGCGACATTTTCTTAGACCTCCTTCGTATGCGTTCATACAACCCTGCGCCCGACCGGTGCCTTGTGTCAAGCAATGCCGCGGGCACGCCCGATTGCACGAGCCGCATGGCCATTTGGACGCCTCCTGCATGGTTAACGGATTGTTGAAAGGCGGGAGCTACGTTCGGGCCAACGTGACCAATCCAAGGTGCGGCAGATGCGGGCTGTGTTCGGCTTCTTCTCGATGCTGGCGCTCGGACTGATGCTTGCCGCCGTGATCGTTGTCGCAGCGTCGGACGCAACCAACGGGCCCATCCGGCTGCCGATCTCGGGCCTCTATCTCGACTATGCGTCGGTGGTGATCGGCCTCGCCCTGGGCGTCGTGATCGTGGTGCTCGGCCAGATCCGCTGGTCGGAGCTCCCGGGCCGCGCCGCGCAGTGGGTCGCCGCGCACTGGCGCAAGCTGCGGCTCTTCGCGTGGGCCGCGCTCTTCGTCGCGGTGCTCGTCTATTTCTAATCGACCTCTGAAAAAACTTGCGGCCCGGGATAGATCCCGGGCCGCGAACGTCTCGAACTCGATGCGATCCGCTTAGACCGAGTAGTACATGTCGTACTCGATCGGATGCGGCGTCATCTCATAGCGCTGGTTCTCGGCCGAGCGCAGCTCGATGTAGGCGTCGATCATGTCGTCGGTCATCACGCCGCCCATCTTGAGGAAGGCGCGATCCTTGTCGAGGCTATCGAGCGCCTCGCGCAGGGAGCCGCACACGGTTGGGATCTTCTCGAGCTCTGCCGGCGGCAGGTCATAGAGGTTCTTGTCGATAGCGTTGCCCGGGTTGAGCTTGTTGGTGACGCCGTCGAGACCCGCCATCAGCATCGCGGTGAAGCCCAGATACGGATTCGCTGCCGGATCGGGGAACCGTACCTCGACGCGCTTAGCCTTCGGGTTGGTCGCGTGCGGGATGCGGCAGGACGCCGACCGGTTGCGCGCCGAGTAGGCGAGCAACACGGGCGCCTCGTAGCCGGGGACCAGCCGCTTGTAGGAGTTGGTGGTCGGATTGGTGAAGGCGTTGATCGCCTTGGCGTGCTTCAGGATGCCGGCGATGTAGCTGAGGCAGGTGTCGGAGAGGTCGGCGTACTTGTTGCCGGCAAACACCGGCGTCGAGCCGTTCCAGATCGACTGGTGCACGTGCATGCCCGAGCCGTTGTCACCGTAGATGGGCTTCGGCATGAAGCAGGCGGTCTTGCCGTAGGCCTGCGAGACCATGTGCACGACGTACTTGTAGATCTGCATGTGGTCCGCGATCGTCACCATGGGCGCGAACTTGATGCCGAGCTCGTGCTGGGCGGACGCGACCTCGTGGTGGTGCTTCTCGACCTCGACGCCCATCTCGGTCATGACCGACAGCATCTCGGATCGGATGTCCTGGCAGCTATCGACGGGCGGCACGGGGAAGTAGCCGCCCTTGGTGCGTGGACGGTGGCCGAGGTTGCCCACCTCGTAGTCGGTTCCGCTGTTGGTGGGGAACTCGGCCGAGTCGATCTTGAAGCCAGTGTTGGTGGGATCGACGTTGAAGCGCACGTCGTCGAATATGAAGAATTCCGCTTCCGGACCGAAGAAGACCTTATCGCCGACGCCCGTCGACTTCATGTAGGCTTCGGCCTTCTTGGCGATGCCGCGCGGGTCGCGCTCGTAGTATTGGCCGGTGGTCGGCTCGCGCACGTCGCAGAAGATGGCGACGGTGGACTGCGCGAAGAATGGGTCGAGGTGGGCGGAGGCCGGATCCGGCATCAGCAGCATGTCGGAAGATTCAATCCCCTTCCAACCTGCGATGGAGGAACCGTCGAAGGCGTAACCGTCTGCGAAAACTCCCTCGTCGACCGTGCTCTGCTGCGCCGTGACGTGCTGCATCTTCCCCTTGGTGTCCGTGAACCTGAAGTCCACGAACTTGACGTCCTTGTCCTTGATCATTTTTAGGACATCGCTTGCGTTCTTCATGAGACTCCCCTTTTACCGAATGCGCATCGGGCTGCCTGCTCACCGCGGCATGCCTCTATCCCGGAAAACGGTTGAAAGCTAGATGGCGCCGTTAGATGGCGCTCGCGCCCGTTTCGCCTGTGCGAATGCGAATTGCGTTATCAATGCCGGAAATGAATATCTTGCCGTCGCCGATACGGCCGGTCTTGGCGGCCTTCTGGATGGCTTCGACGGCCTTGTCCAGCATCTCATCCGCGAGCACGACCTCGATCTTTACCTTAGGCAGGAAGTCGACGACGTACTCGGCGCCGCGATAAAGCTCGGTGTGGCCCTTCTGACGGCCAAAGCCCTTCGCCTCGAGGACGGTGATGCCTTGCAAGCCGATCTCCTGCAGGGCTTCCTTCACCTCGTCGAGCTTGAATGGCTTAATGATGGCCTCGATCTTCTTCATGACCCCTTGGTCCCTCTCCGAGTTTCTGTCGTTTTGCAAGGGCGGATTGTCCGAACGGGCAATGGGTTAGCATGGCCTATGCCAACTGCCGGTGCGAAATAATCAATCGAGAATCCAAGCTCTTGCCTCGAGCCTCACCGTCCGCCGCCGCCCTAACGCGTCTGCAACTGCTTAAGTTTCACGCATATTGCACAGAATCCAGGCGCATGGAATGCGCCGCTGCCCAATTCGCAGCCGGTGCTTAAGATTGGGGGATCGGATGACCGGGCTCGAGCTCTTGACCAACGCGGAGATGTCGCGCGCCGACCGCCTGGCGGTGGCGGCCGGCGTCCCCAGCCTGACCCTCATGGAGAACGCAGGGCGCGCGGTGGCCGATGAGGCGACGCTGATGGCGCCGGCGGGTGCCCGTGTCGCCGTCCTCTGCGGACCCGGCAACAACGGCGGCGACGGCTTTGTCGCCGCCCGCCACCTGCGCGACCGGGGTTACGAGGTCCGCCTTTCCCTGCTCGGCGACCGCGACGGCTTGAAGGGCGATGCAGCCACCATGGCGCAGCGCTACGCAGGTGCGGTCACGTCCGTCTCAGGCTCGGAACTGGAGGGGGCGCAGCTCATCGTGGATGCCCTGTTTGGCGCCGGTCTGACGCGTCCGCTCGAAGGCGCCGCCGCTGCCGCCGTCGAGGCGATGAACGCTTCGGGCTGTCCCATCCTCGCCGTTGACGTGCCGAGCGGGCTCGATGGCACGACGGGCGCCGCAACGGGGCCGGTCGTGCAGGCGCTCCGAACCGTCACCTTTTTCCGTCGCAAGCCAGGGCAACTGCTGCTGCCCGGACGCACGTACTGCGGTCCCGTGAGCGCCGCCGACATCGGCATCCCGGCCGCGGTGCTGGGAGAGATCGAGCCACGCACCTGGGCCGACGCTCCGCGGCTGTGGCTCTCTGTGTTTCCGCATCCGAAGATGGCCGGCCACAAGTACGACCGCGGCCACGTGCTCGTCGTTTCCGGTCCGCTCGCACATACGGGTGCCGCGCGCATGGGTGCCCGCGGCGCGCTGCGCATCGGTGCCGGCCTCGTCACCGTGGCGAGCCCACCGGACGCGCTCGCCGTCAACGCGGCGCACCTGACCGCGATCATGCTTCTGCCGTTCGAGGGCGGCCACGGCCTCACACAGATCCTTTCCGATAGACGCAAGAACGCTGTGCTGCTCGGCCCTGCGCTGGGGGTCGGTGCGGCGACGCGCGAACTCGTGGCCTCGGCGCTCAGCTCGGGCGCCGCGACGGTCCTCGACGCGGACGCACTCACGTCCTTCGCCGGCGAGGCGGCGGGGCTCGGCCGCGCCATTGCCGCCATCCCCTCCCGACCCGTGGTGCTTACTCCACACGAGGGCGAGTTCCACCGGCTATTCCCCGCGAACACCTCGGGCAGCAAGCTCGACCGCGCACGCGCCGCGGCACGCGAGATTGGCGCCGTCGTGGTGCTGAAAGGCGCCGATACGGTCATCGCGGCACCCGACGGCCGCGCCGCCATCAACGACAACTCGCCGCCCTGGCTCGCTACCGCTGGCGCTGGCGACGTGCTCGGCGGCTTCGTCGCCGGGCTGCTCGCGCAGGGGATGCCGCCGTTCGAGGCCGCGTGCGCCGCGGTCTGGCTGCACGGAGCGGCTGCAGCCGATTTCGGCCCTGGCCTCATCGCCGAGGACCTGCCCGAGCGCGTCCCGGCGGAGCTGGCAAAACTTCAGTTCGGGCGCGTGGGGAATGCGTAGAACGGGCTTCCGACCGGGATCGATTGGGCGCCACAATCGGCGCTTAATGCCCTATGCTGGATTCGGGGACGAACGAGGGGCTTGCGGTGCTTCGGCGTGACGCGGGAGAGAGGATGATGCTGCGACGGCTTACCCTTGCCGCGCTGCTGCTTGCTGCCGGCGCCGGTGGCGCTCCGGCAGCCGAAGAGGACCTGTCGCCCAAGGCCCAGGACGCAGCCGCAGCCCTCGTGCGCGGCGACACCGGCCAAGCCGTCGCCGACTACACCGAAGCCCTGAAAGACACCACGCTCGCCAACGACCGGCGCGCGACCATCCTCAACGACCGCGCCGTCGCCTACGCGCGCCTGGGGCAGCCCAAGCTCGCCATCGACGACTTCAATCGCGCCGCACAGCTCTTTCCCGAGTATGCGGCGATCTACAACAACCGCGGCAGCCTGCTGTTGGCGTTGGGCTATCCCGACGAGGCCATCAAGGATTTCAACCGCGCGATCCTCCTTGCGCCGGGGTATGCCGCCGCGCTCGGCAACCGGGCCGGCGCCTATTCGCAGGTCGGTCATCCCGACCAAGCGATCGGCGATTACACTCGCGCGATTAAGCTGATGCCGCAGTCGGCCGCCCCGCTCGCCGGGCGCGGGCGCGTCTATCTCGTCGTCGGCCGGCCGCATGCCGCCATCCGCGACTTCACGCGCGCGGTGACCGCCGACCCACGCTTCGCAGCCGGCTACCGCTCCAGGGCGGAAGCCAAGCTCGACATCGGCCGCAGCCAGGATGCGATCGAGGATCTGTCGCGCGCCATCGCCTTCGACGTCAGCAACGCCGAGCTCTACCTCCTGCGGGGGCAGGCCTATCTCGCGAGCGCCAACATCGAGGCCGCGCTCAAGGACTTCTCCCACGTCATCGAGCTCGATCCGAAGTCGGCCCGCGGATACGCTGCGCGCGGGCTCGCCTACGGCATGTCGCAAGCCTACGAGCCGGCCTTCGCCGACTTGAACCGCGCGATCGAGCTCGACCCGCGCTCGGCGCTGGCGTTCGCCTACCGTGCCGTCGTCTACAAGCAGAGCGGGCAGCCCGATATCGGCCTCAAGGATGCGGAGACCGCCTTGAAGCTCGAGCCGGACGGCGCCGAGGCGCTGTGGGCGAACGGCGAGCTGGAGGAGGCGCAGAGCCACAGCGACCGTGCCGTTGCCGACTACAAACGCGCTCTCGCGGTGAAGCCTGGTCTCAAGCAGGCATCAGCCGGTCTGCAACGCCTCGGCGCTGACCTCGGCGACGAGGAGGACCGCGAGGTGCCCGGCCTCGGCATCGACAAATGGAAGGTCGTGCAGCAAGGGTCGCAGTTCTTCGCGGTGAGCGACCTGTACAAGAAGCTGCGCATCCCGCTGGAGATGGCGGGCGAAGGCAAGCCGCAGTTGCTCGAATGGGAGATCAAGCCGGCGCCTCTCCTCGGCATCGCGACGTTGCGCTTCAAGGGCGGCGTGACGCCCGGCCCGCAGGGACCCGAGGAGGTCGAGCAGGTGGCAATCCTCGACCTCGACGCCAACAGCGTGATTGCGATCGAGCCCCATCGGGAGGGCACGAAGGTCGCCAACTGGACCTGGCAGGACGACCGCGTCGTGGTGGCGAGCGTCGACGGTGCGACGGACGAGTTCATCCTGCGCGCGGCGCGGCCCGTCGCCGCAAACAACCAGCGCTACGCCCCGACCGACGGCGCCTGGTCGCCGTTCGGCCAGCTCGATTCATCGCAATACGATCGCGGCGAGCACCGGCGCCGGCCGCGCACGATCTTCCAATTGCTGTTCGGCAACTGAGCTTCTCCTTCGCTGACGGGATTGCGAGTTGCGGCTGCCGCCTGCGCGTGGGAAGCTGCGCGGGCGCGGATTTCGTTGAAATGGTCCCGCGCCATTAAGCTTTCGGCATGCGCCGGACGATAAGCTTGCTCAAGCAGACAGCGTGCACGGGGAGTGAATTTCATGCGTTGGGTCGGTGGTGTCGCCGCTGCGATCTGCGCCACCCTTTTCGTCTCCGCGGCCTCGGCTGAGCAGCCGGTCATGGTCGCCGCGGCAGAGCCGAGCAGCATAGCGGTCGAGCCGCAGCCGCAAGCTACCGCAAACCAGGCTTCCGACAAGGCGCTTCCCCCAGCTGCAGTCGTCGCCGCAGTGACGCCCGCGGAAGCAGCGAGCGCCCCGCCGCTCGATCCGCCCAAGCCGACGTTGTTCGCCGACATCGATCTTGCTACCCAGACCATGACCGTCTCCGACCAATCGGGCGTTCGTTATCGCTGGCCGATCTCGTCGGCGCGCGCGGGCTACGAGACGCCCGTCGGCAAGTTCGCGGTGAGCTGGACCTCGCGCATGCACTATTCGCGGCAGTACGACTGGGCACCCATGCCGTACGCCGTGTTCTTCAAGGAGGGCGTCGCCGTGCACGCGACTAACGCCGTTGGCAATCTCGGGCGCCCCGCCTCGCACGGCTGTGTGCGGCTCGCGCTCAACAACGCGCGCACCTTCTACGACCTCGTCGGCAAGCACGGCATGGCGCTGACGCAGATCACCGTGCACGGCAAGCCGCCGTATTCGCCCATGGTGGCGCAGCGGCGCTATCGGGAGCAGACGGTCGGGCCGTTCGGCGGGTTCTTTGCCTATCAGCAGCCGGCCTACCAGCCGCGTGCGCGCCCGCGCGGGCGCCAGATCTACGGCGGCAACTGGTAGGGCTCGGGCTAGAACGGGTTCCAGGTCGGGCGCGGCGTGAAGCGGATGTAGCCGAGGTTTGCGCCGATGCGGAAGCCGAGCCCGGAGCGGATGGGCGCCATGAGGACTGGGCCGCCCTTCAGGAAGGTGATGCCGACGCCGCCGACGAAATAAGCCGAGCCATCGATGCCGGTGAACTCCCGGATCAAGTCGTTCGGGTCGCGCAGATTGTAGATCAGGAACATTGTGCGCGAGCCCGACGCGCCGAAGTCGGTGCCGATCGACGGCCCGTGCCAATAGACCTTCGCGGTTCCGCCCGAGCGCAGATAGAGCGTGCCGCTGCCGTAACGCACGCCGGCGAGGAAGGCTCCGCCGCCCTCGGTGCCGAGCACGTAGCCGTCCGGGCGCCCCGACTTGTGGAACGCATACTCGATGACGCTGCCGAGGCTCGTCGAAATGGTGCCGAAGAAGCCTTGCGTGACCTCGTGAATCTCGTCGATCGTGTAGCCCTGCTCGGCCGTCTCCGGTGGTAGCGGCGGCGGGGAGTAGGTGGGCTCAGGCGGCGGCGGAGGCACCGGGAGCGCCGCCATCGGCGTCTCGGGCTGCGGCTTGGTTTTGGTGTCCCACTTGCCCGGCTTCGAGCTGGGCGTCGGCGCGTGACCCGGTGGAAGATTGGCGACCTGCTGCTCGGGGCTCTTCGGCGCGGGGGCCTTTGCCGGCGCAGCTTCCTTGGCGGCTTGAGCGGGAGCGGGCGGCTCGTCACCGATCTCGGTGTCGATCTTGGAGATCATGTAGGCGGATTTCGCCTGCATCAGCGCGAGCAGCTGCAGCCCCGCCGCCTGAAGCTCGGCGAGCTTGGCGCAGTCGGGTTGCTTATCGGTCGGCGGCCGGCCGAGCATGTCGATCTTGGTGATCAGCTCCTCGGCGTCGGAGTCGAACTTCTCCGCGCGCGCATCGCGTACGGTGTCGAGGCCCTTCTCCTCGTAGTCGTCGCCCCAGCCCTTGGCGTTCTTGAGCTCCTTCAGCTTGTCGCGCAGCTTGGGCAGCGCTTCGCCGTTGAAGGTGCGCAGCTGCGCCCCCGATTTGTCGACGGCGGCAGCAAAGTCGTCGGCCGTGCAGGTAGCGGCTGCAGCAGGAACCGGCCTGCCGCCCGCGAGCAAAAGCGCGAGCAGAATGCCCGGAAGGCTTTGCAGGGAAGATCGACGCATAGAAGCGGCCTTTGCAACTCGTGCGAACCGGGAGCGCGTTATGACAAGCTCGCGAACCCGGTTAAAAGGCCGTCCGCCGTCACTGCCCCGAGATCGTCTTGATCACACTGGTTATCGGGCGATCCGACAAGGCCGTCGGCAAGCCCTTCATGTCAGACTCGATCTTGGCATCGTACTCGGGCAGCGTCTGCACCGGCGCCTTCGCCGTGAGCTGCACGATCTTGTAACCCTTCGCCTTCAGCTCCTTCAGCAGGTCGGGCATCGCCGCTGCCGTGTGCGGCTGGATGTCGTGCATCAGGATGATGCCCTTGCCCCGCTTCTCGAGCAGCGCCATCACGTGCTTCACCAGCGCAGGCGCCGCGGGACCCTTGAAATCGAAGCTGTCGATGTCGGTTGAGAATACGGCAATGTTGCGGTCGGCGAGATACTTCAGGGTCTCTGGTGAATCGCGCAGGAAGGGGAAGCGGAAGAAGGGCGCCGTCGGACCGCCGACCGCGCGGTGAATGATGCTGAAGGAGCGCTCGATCTCGTCCTTGGCCTCGTCGAACTTCATCTTTGACAGATCTTTGTGGTTGACGGTGTGCCCCCCGATGGTGTGGCCGGCCTTGGCGACGTCGCGCAGGATTTCGGGGTAGCCGCCGGCGACTTTGCCGACGGAGAAGAAGGTGGCCTTCGTGCATTGCGCCTCGAGCGCCGCGAGGATCGCAGTGGTGCGGTTCGGCAGCGGGCCGTCGTCGAACGTCAGCACCACTTCCTTGGGCTGCAGGAAGTCGTAATTCTTGTAGTGCTGGAAGCCGAATCCGGGGCCGCCAGTGGTGTCGATCTCGACGACGCGCGACACGCCGAGCGGATCGGGATTGCCGGGGCACTCCTTGGCTTTGGCGGCGGGCGCTGCGGGGCCCATTGCTTGGGGAGCCTGCGGCGCTTGGGCTTGCGGCGCTTGGGCTTGCGGTGCCTGGGCTTGTGGTGCCTGCGGCGGCTGGGCCTGTGCCTGCACCTGCGGCGGGGGTTGCGGCTTAGCTGCATCGGCGGCAAGCGCCGCGTTGAAAGCGAGCGCGCTGCAGATGAGCGTCGCGGTCGTCAGAAGCGTTGCTTTACTGGCGCGCATGGTGGACCTCCCGGAGGCTGCCGAGGCGAGCTTATTGCTTGATTCTTCGACATTGTGCCGAGATTTGCGCCCATCGCGCAACAACAATTGCCTCTTTGCGGCGCAACTTTCGCGGCGGGTGTGGCACGCGTGGGTTCGCCTTAATTGACCGGCGTTTGCTTTGTGCGGACCTTGGCGCGGAACCGCTCGCTATCGACGATGACGCGCGTGTGACGCCCCTTGCCGACCACGCCGGCATCGTCGCGCGCCTCGAGCCGAAATGCGAGCGTGCGCCCGCTGACCTCGGTCAGCTCGGCGGTCGCCGTCACCGTCATGCCGACGGGCGTCGGCGCCGAGTGCTCGACCTCGATGCGCACGCCCAGGCTCTCGTGCCCGGCCGGCAGCGCACTCTCGACGCAGTCGACGGCCGCCGCCTCCATTAGCGCGAGCATGATCGGTGTCGCCAGCACGGGCGCGCGACCGCTACCGACGTGAGCCGCAATGTGCTCCGAGCCGACCACGAGGGTCGCGCTGCCGGTTCTGCCCGGCTGCAATTGCGAAAGGTCGAGCTCGGGGCCGGCAGGCATTGTCACGCGCTTGGGTTCGGGAGATTGCGCAGCAAGACGCGATGGCTTGCCGCAACGCCTTGTGACGGAATTGAGAAATAAAGCGATCGGGCCGTCAGACCGGTCTGTCGGCGATCTTCTCCAGCGCGTCAAGATCCTTGAGGCGCAGGCCCTTCTCGCATGGCTCGATCAGTCCGCGGGCGTCCATATCGGCGAGCTGCGCTGCGAGCTGATCGACGCTCATGTTCAGGTAGCCGGCGACGACGCCGCACTTCAGCGAGTCGGTGATCAGCGTCGGCTCGCGACCTTCATACTCGTTGTAGTGCGAGAGGGTGACGAACAGGGCGGCCACGCGCTCGAGCGCGCTTGGTCCGCTGCGCTGGAGCGACTCTTTGAGGAACATGACCTCGCGCTCGATGGCGGCGGTGAGGCGGGCGCGCGAGCGGGCGTTGCGCTCAGCCGAAGGATCGAGCGACGTGCGCGACAGGCAGATGAGCAAGGTTTCCATGGCGGCCTGCGCTCCCGACACATGGCTATCGAGATAGCCGAGGCCGACGAGGTCGCCGGGGAAGGCGAACTCGAAGATGTCCTGGGTGCCGTCGGGGCGGCTCTTGAAAAGACAGAGCGCGCCACTCTCGACCCGATAGATGTGGCTGCGGGCGTCACCCTCGCGGAACAGCGTTTCGCCGGCGCGCAGCGTGCGCACGTCGCAATCCACAACGGTGGCGGAGGACTCTTCGGTCCGCCCGGAAATGGCGCTTTTGGGCTCGACGAGTGTAAGCACTGGTGCACCGGGGGGTACGCGAACGCTGTACGCTGACAATATGTGGCTACATTACAACGATCAAGAGGTTTTTGTAGGCAAATGAAATTCGGCCTCGACAAACGTAATGTCGCCGTCTTTGCGCTAGGGCGCGTATCGTGCGGCCGAACGCAGATACGGCAGGTGCCCCAATGGCGCCCCAATGGCGCGCCGCCGACCCCTAACCCGGAAACCGAATCCCAAAATCGCGCAGAGCGCCGTTCAGTGCGGCAGCTTGCAGCCATAGGACGTCGCCGCGCACTCCGTGCCGAACGTGCCGGCGGCCGTGCAGGAGACCAACTTGGCCTCGCCCTGCACCGTGTAACCGCGGTTCTCCGCGAGATTGATGGCGCCCTGTGTGGCCATCAGCGTCGCGAGGCTGGTGGTAATTCCGCTTCCGACGGCTCTGAAGTGGCGGCAGTCCTTTGCGTCGGCGGCAAAGGAAGCCGACGGCACCAGCGCGGCGAGGCCAACGGCGATTGCCAGCACGCGGGATTTCAACGAAATCGACATCGCATCCTCCTGGAGGGCAGTCTTTATAAGGAGCGCCCAAGCTGCCTCCGGCGCCGGGGTAGTGTCCGGGCACGTGGTGTAATTTCATCGGCGCTGCCGGTG
>JRHI01000398.1_pt1 | contig 48034 bp, 44 predicted proteins | sample 215371 | NCBI WGS metagenome assembly JRHI01 (sample SAMN02929681, study PRJNA255918) | sediment metagenome | biome: cave system; feature: Ice Cave; material: Sediment; isolation source: sediment from deep within a dark volcanic ice cave with no known source of... ... | reverse complement strand
TGATCACGTGGGCCACCTCCGGCGCCTTGAGCCGGTAGTTGAGCGGCACCAGCACCGCCTCCAGCTTGCGCACCGCGGCGTAGATCTCGGCCAGTTCGATCCCGTTGTAGGACATCACCGCGATCCGGTCCCCCGGGCCGGCGCCGAGCGCGGCCAGGGCGGAGCGTACCTGGTTGGCGCGCAGGTTCCATTGCGCGAAGGTCAGGGAACGGTCGCCACAGATCAGGGCGGGGCGTTCCCCGGTCCGGGCGGCGTGCTCACTCAGCAGGTCGGGCATTGACCTGAGGTTACCGTCCCCTGATCGCATCCGGCAGAATCCGCCTATGCGCGTCGCTCCCTACGGCAGCTGGAGTTCCACCTTCACCGCCGCGCTCGCGGCGTCGGAGTCGACCCGGATCGAGCAGCCCTGGGTCGACGGGCATGATCTCTACTGGATCGAGCGCCGGCCGCGGGAAGGCGGCCGCAATGCGATCGTCAGGCTCGACCGCACCGGCGCCGTCTCCGACGCCATCCCTTCCGGCTGGAGCGCCCAGAACTGGACCATGGATTATGGTGGCGCCGATTACACGGTCTCCAACGGGATCATCTTCTTCAGCGCCGGGCAGGATCAGCGGATCCATCGCTGCCGGGCCGGCCAGGCGCCGGTGCCGGTCACGCCACCGGGCGGCTACCGGTATGCCGACCTGCAGGTCGACCCTCGCCGTGGCAACCTGGTCTGCGTCAGGGAGAACCACGAAGTGGCCGGTGAACCCCAGACCGAACTGGTGATAATCGACCGGCGGGGTGACACGGTCACGCTGCACCGGGGCCACGACTTCTATGCCGCTCCGCGCCTGCATCCCTCGGGCGACCGCCTGGCTTTCATGACCTGGGACCATCCGGACATGCCCTGGGATTCGGCCGAGATCTGGGTGGCGGAACTCGACCGGCGCGGCTTGATCACCGCCACCCGGCGGGTGGCGGGCGGCGGCGGCCAGGCCGCCTGCCATCCGGCGTGGTCGCCCGAGGGTGAACTGCACTTCGTCAACGACCCGGATGGGTGGTGGAACCTCTATCGGTGGCATCCCGATTCCGGGCGGGCCACCAACCTACTACCCGCCCAGGTCGAATTCGGCCTGCCCCTCTGGCGCTTCGGCTACCAGCCCTATGCCTTCCTGCCCGGCGGCCGGATCGCCTGTGGTGTCACCGAGAACGGCATCATGCGCCTGATCCTGCTGGAGGGAGGTCGGGGCCGGCGCATCAACTTGCCCTACGCCGATCTCGGGCGGTCCTTCGCGGTCCGCCACGGCCGCCTGGTGGCCGCCTGCTCCTGGCCCTTCGAGCCCACCTCGCTGGTCGAGTTCGATCTGGACTCCGGTGCTCGCACTCTCCTGCGCCAGAGTTCGCCGATGCCGGTCGACGAACGTTATCTCGCCTTTCCGGTCCAGATCGAATTCACCTCCGGGGCGGGTCGGACGGCGTTCGCGCACCACTACCGGCCGAAGAACCCGGCCTTCCAGGCTCCGGCCGGGGAAAAGCCCCCGCTCGTGATCTCGGTCCACGGTGGCCCGGTGGCCTGGGCCGGGATCGACTTCGCGCCCGAGCTGCAGTTCTTCGTCAACCACGGCTTCGCGGTGGTCGACGTCGATTACGGGGGGTCGACCGGCTACGGCCGTGAATACCGGCAGCGCTTGTACGGAGCCTGGGGGCAGGTGGACGTCGAGGATTGCCTCAACGCCGCCCGGCATCTGGTGGCCCGGGGTGAGGCGGATCCGGAGCGGATCGTCATCCGAGGTGGGAGCGCGGGTGGCTATACCACCTTGTCCGCGCTCTGCGGCGGGGATCCGGACGGCCTGCTCCGGGCCGGCGCCAGCTACTACGGGATCTGCGACCTGCTCCTCCTCGACCAAACCTCGACCAAGTTCGAGAGCCGCTCCACCGCCCGCCTGATCGGCCTCGATCCGGATCTGGCCGGTCAGGACCATCCCCGGTACCGCGAGCGCTCGCCGATCCACCACCTCGACCAGTTGCGGGTACCGCTGCTGGTGCTCCAGGGAAGCCAGGACGAGGTAGTCCCACCCAGCCAGGCGGAACTGCTGGTCGGGTCGCTGCGGGCCCGGGGCGTCGATACCGAGTACCTGCTGTTCGAAGGCGAGGGCCACGGCTTCCGGGCCGCCGCCAGTATCCGCCGCGCGCTGGAGGCGGAACTCGCCTTCTACCGTCGGGTGCTGGGAATTTCAGACCCGCCGTGAGCGGCGGGATCGAGCAGGCGGCGCGGCTGATCGGCAGGGCCACCCGCGGCCTGGTCTTGACCGGGGCGGGCGTCTCCCAGGAGAGCGGCATCCGGACCTTCCGGGGCGAGGACGGCCTCTGGAAGGAGTACGACCCGGTCAAGGTCTCTTCGATCGAGTACTTCCTGCGGGACCCGGCCGCCTACTGGACGGTGTCCCGCGATCGCGGCCGCACCGCGCTGGCGGCCCGCCCCAACCCCGGCCATCTGGCCCTGGCCGAGCTGGAGCGCATGGGCCATGTCAGGGCGGTGGTCACCCAGAACACCGATGGCCTCCATCTCGACGCCGGTAGCCAGAAAGTGATCGAGCTCCACGGCAGCGGCCGGCGGGTGCGCTGTCTGGACTGTGGCCAGGAGGAGACCCGGGCATCCGTTCAGCAGCGTCTCCACACCGAGCTGCCGCCCCGCTGCCAGGCCTGCGGTGGAGGTCTGCTCAAGCCCACGGTGGTGCTGTTCGGCGAACCCTTGCCCGCCGCCGCCATCGCCGAGGCGAACCGGCTGGCTCGCGACTGCGACCTGATCCTGGTCGTCGGCTCCTCTCTCCAGGTCTGGCCGGCCGCCCAGCTGCCGGTGCTCGCGGTCACCCACGGCGCGCCCTTGGTGATCGTCAACGCCGAGCCGACCGAGTTCGACGCCGACGCCGATGTGGTCGTCCACGGGCGCTCCGGCGAGGTTCTGCCGGAAGTGGTGTCACTGATCCAGCGAGCGAAGCATGACGATTTCGCCAACTGAATAGGCGACCCCGCCGATCACGATTGCGCCGTCGTCGGTGATGGCTTCGGCGACGCCTTCCACCGACTCTCCGGGGATCACCAGTCGAACCCGCCGGCCGAGGGTGTCGGAAAGCTGCCGCCAGCGTTCGATCACCTGCGCCGGGGAGGCCTCGATCAACTCCATGAGCCCGGCCTCGATCTCTTCCAGCAGCCGGTCACGAAGCGCGCGAACGGTTTCCGGAGGGGGCTCGCCGGGGAGCAGCCGGGCGGCCCCGGGCGGCGCCGCCGACAGGTTGACGCCGATCCCCACGGTGCAGACCCGGTCGCTCACTTCGACCAGGATCCCGCCCAATTTGGCGCCGCCGAGGATCAGGTCATTGGGCCACTTGAGGCGAACCGGAGGGCCGATGGCGGCGGCCGCCGCCACCCCCGCCGCCAGGCTGGCCACCGGATGCCAGGGCACCACGTAGGAGACCATCAGGGCGGTGCCCGGCGGCGCCTGCCAGCTCCGGCCCAGGCGGCCCCGGCCCGATTCCTGGTAGTCGGCTGAGACCCGGGACCCGACCGGCAGCCCCCGGGCGGCGTCCTGGGTCGAGGTCACGGTGGGGAGATGGAGCTTGAGCGGGGAGGCGCCGGACACGTGAAACTAAGCTAATGCCTGTGGAACCGGAGTCGCAGTCACCTTTGGGCGGGCCAACCCGGGCCGACCCGCCGCGCCGGCGGCATCGCGCGGTGGTGCTGGTGGCGATGATGGTATTGAGCCTGCTCGCGCTCGCCTTCGCCATCGGGGCGGGGCTGACCGGGGCCAGCGGCGGTCAGAACGGAATCGCGCTGCTGGTCGTGCTGGTTGTTTCTGCGATCGCCGGCGCGGCCTTCAGCTGGAGGCGATACTTTCCGGGCCGGGCGCGGCCGCGCCCTCGTCCATAGGAGGTCGACAGACATGAGCAGGTTGACCCTGGGGTACAAGGCGTCGGCGGAGCAGTTCGGCCCCCGCACCCTGCTCGACTTCTCGATCGAAGCCGAGCGTCAGGGCTTCGACAGCGTCTTTATCAGCGACCATCTGCAACCGTGGCGCCACACCGATGGGCACTCGCCGTTTTCCTTCGCCTGGCTGGCCGCCCTGGGCGAGCGTACCGAACGCATCAAGATGGGCACCAGCGTCGCCACTCCCACCTTCCGCTATCACCCGGGCGTGGTCGCCCATGCCTTCGGCACGCTGGGCTGCTTGCAGCCGGGACGTTACATCCTCGGGGTGGGCACCGGCGAGCACCTCAACGAAGGCGCGCTGGGTTACGAGTGGCCGGAGATGAAGGAGCGCTTCGCCCGTCTGCGGGAGGCCGTGCGCCTGATCCGGCTGCTCTGGACCGATGAGATCGTCACCTTCGAGGGCGAGTACTACCGGACCCGCAACGCCACCATCTACGATCGTCCGGAGCAGCCGGTGCCGATCTACATCAGCGCCTCCGGCCCCCAGGTCGCCAAGTACGCGGGGCGGGCCGGCGACGGGTTCATCTGTACCTCGGGCAAGGGTGAAGAACTGTACCGTGACGTGCTGCTTCCCAACGTGGCCGAAGGCGAGAAGGCGGCCGGCCGTGCCCCCGGATCGGTGGAGAGGATGATCGAGGTCAAGGTCTCCTACGACCTCGACCGCCAGCGGGCGCTGGAGGACACCAAGATCTGGGCCGCGCTGGCGCTGCCGGCCGCCGACAAGGCGGGCATCGACGATCCCCGGGAGATGGAGCGGCGAGCCCGCGAGGTGGAGAACATCGCCCACCGCCGCTGGCTCGTCTCCAGCGACCCCGATGAGCACGTCGAGCAGATCCGGCGGTACGTCGACATGGGCTTCACCCATCTGGTGTTCCACGCTCCGGGCAACGACCAGATGCGCTTCCTGAAGCTGTACGGCGAACAGATCCTGCCCAGGCTCCGGAGCCTTTGACGGAGGTCGCTAACACCCCCGGCGAGGTCTGGGTGGTGGTCCTGGTCAAGGACTTCGATTCCGCCAAGTCGCGGCTGGCGGCCGTCCTCGACCCCGCCGCCCGCCAGGCCCTGGCCCGCGAGAACGCGGTGCGGGCGATCCGCGCGGCTTCCGCCGGCGACCGGGCGCTGGTGGTGGCGGGTGGTGAGCGGCCGGCGGATCTGGCCCGGGAACTCCAGGTCGAGGTGCTGGTGGAGGCCAGACCGGCCGGCCAGAACCCTGCTGCCAGGGCCGGCATCCAGCACGCGATGAGCCGCGGCGCCGGTGCTGTGCTGCTCTTGTCGAGCGACATTCCCGGGCTCTCCCGGCGGGTGGTCGGGGGGCTTCTGCGCCGGGCTCGAGAGTTGCCCGAGCGGGCCGTCCTGGCCGCGCCAGCGGTCGGCCGGGGCGGTACCAACGCGCTCTATCTCCGACCTCCGGACGTGATCGGTCTCCACTTTGGCGATCGCTCGCTGCCCCGTTTCCAGGAGGATGCGAGGGCGCGCGGAGTGCACTTCGAGTTGTACCGCTCGCGGGCCCTGGCCCTGGATCTCGACGAGCCGTCCGATCTCGCCCGGCTGGCCCGGCGGCAACCGTGAGCGAACTCAGCATCTTCGGGGTAGGCGGCCTGCCCGAGGTCAGGCCCGGCGACGATCTGGCCGGCCTGATGGTAGCCGGGCTGGAGGCGGGCGGCCGCCAGCTGCGGGATGGCGACATCGTGGTGGTCGCCCAGAAGGTGGTGTCCAAGGCGGAGGGCAAGCTGCGACGACTGGGGGAGGTGGTGGTCTCCGAGAGCGCCCGCCGCTATGCGGAGATTCTCGACGCCGAGCCCGAGATGGTCCAGGTGGTGCTGGACGAGTCGGTCCGGGTGGTCCGCGCGGAGCGGGTGCTGATCGTGGAGACCCGTCACGGGTTCATTTGCGCCAACGCCGGAGTCGACCACTCGAACATCGAGGGCGGTGACGTGGTCACCTTGTTGCCCGACGACTGCGATGCCAGCGCCGCCGGGCTCCGCGCGCGGCTTCACCGTCTGACCGGGGTGGACACCCCGGTCATCGTCGCCGACACCTTCGGCCGGCCCTGGCGGACCGGGATCGTCAACGTGGCCCTGGGAGTGGCCGGCTTGCCGGCCCTGATCGACTATCGTGGCCGGAAAGACGACTTCGGCCGCGAACTCCGGGCGACCGTGGTGGCGATCGCCGACGAGCTGGCGGCGGCCGCCGAACTGGTGATGGGTAAGCTCGAGCGAACCCCGGCGGCGGTGATCCGCGGCTACCGGTGGGAGGGGGAGCCCGGCACCGGCCGGGATCTGCTGCGACCGGCCGCGGAGGACCTCTTCCGGTGAGCTCCGAAGCGGCTTCCGCCCGGCGCCGAGCCGGCCACCCGCCCGACCCGACAGCGTCCGCCAGGGTGGTCCTGTTGGCGGGAGGAACGGGAGGGGCCAAGCTGGCCGCGGGGATGCAGGCGGTGCTCGGCCCCGGTCGGCTGACCGTGATCGCCAACACCGCTGACGACGACACCTTCTGGGGGCTGCATGTCAGCCCCGACCTCGACTCGGTAGTGTTCCGGCTGGCCGGCATCTTCAACCAGGAGGCTGGCTTCGGAGTCGCCGGCGAGACCTTCAACCTGCTGGCCATGATGCGCCGGCTGGGCGAGATCGACTGGTTCTGGCTGGGCGATCGCGACCTGGCCTTCCACCTGCTGCGAACCCGGCTGCTGGCCGAGGGCCTGCGCCTGAGCGAGGTCAGCCTCGAGATCTGCCGCCGCCTCGGCCTCGGCGCCGTGGTCCTGCCGATGACCGATCAGCCGGTGCGCACGCGCTTCGACACGTCCGCGGGCCGCCTCAGCTTCCAGGAATATTTCGTCCGCGAAAAGCTCGCTCCCGAGTTGCGCGGGATCGATTTCGAGGGGCTGGCCGCCGCCCGCCCCTCCCCGGAGGCGGTGGCCGCGGTCCGGGCGGCCAGCCTGGTGGTGATCGGTCCCTCCAACCCGGTGATCTCGATCGGCCCGATCCTGCGGCTGCTGGCCCCCCACCTGCGCCGCGAGTCGACGGTCGCGATCACCCCGATCGTCGGCGGCTCCGCGCTCAAGGGACCTACGGTCGAGATGATGCGGAGCACCGGTCGGGAGCCGACCCCGGTCGGGGTGGCGCGGGAGTATGCGGACGTGGCCGGCGTGTTTGTGATAGACCAGAAGGACTCGGAGGATCGCCGAGCGGTGGCCGCCATCGAAGCCATGAGGCTTCGAGTGGTCGCGATGAACACGCTGATGACCGGTCCAGAACGGGAGCGGGAACTGGCTTCGGCGGTGGTCGGTCTAATCCATCCCGGCGCGGGGAGCTGAAGCGAACAGGTCGGGAGTTCGTTTCGAGAGGTACCCGTATGTCCAGCTCCGATCCGATCAGGCTCGCCCGCACCCGCGACCCCGAGGCCCTGGCCTTCCTGCTCTCCGCGGAACAGGACCTGACCACGCTTCTCCAGGCCGCCGACCGGGTTCGGCGGGAGGCTTTCGGCGAACGCGTCACCTACTCGCCCAAGGTGTTCCTCCCCCTCACCCAGCTTTGCCGCGACAACTGCGGCTACTGCACTTTCGCCAAGCCGCCCCGGCCCGGGGCCCGCGCTTACATGAGCGAGGCCGAGATCCTGGCCATGGCCCGCACCGCCGCCGCGGCCGGGGTCCAGGAGGCGCTGTTCACACTGGGCGACAAGCCCGAGAAGCGGTACCGGGTGGCCCGCGCGGAACTGGCGGAACTCGGGTTCCCGTCCACCGTTGAATACCTGGCGCACGTCGCTGGCGTGGTGATGCGCGAGACCGGGCTGCTCCCGCACCTGAATCCCGGCGTCCTCAGCCGCGACGAGCTAGGCCGTTTGCGCGCCGTCAGTGCCAGCCAGGGGTTGATGCTGGAGCAGACCTCCGAGCGCCTGCTCGGGCGCGGGCTGGCTCACTGGGCGAGCCCGGACAAGCGTCCGGCCGAGCGCATCCGGACCATCCGCGAAGCCGGGGAGCTCGACATCCCGTACACCTCGGGCCTGCTGATCGGGATCGGGGAAACGCTCCAGGAGCGGGCACAGACGATCGCCGAGCTCGCCCGGCTGAGCGACCTCCCCCACCTCCAGGAGCTGATCGTTCAGAACTTCAGGGCCAAGGTCGGCACCAGGATGGCGGGGGCCCCCGAGCCGGACACCGAGGCGCTGCTGAGGGCGATCGCGGTGACCCGGCTGGCGGCCCGGCCCACGGTCAGCATCCAGGCACCCCCCAATCTCGCTCCGGACGACTATGCCACCTTGCTTTCGGCCGGCATCAACGATTGGGGCGGCGTTTCGCCGGTGACCATGGACTACGTCAACCCGGAGGCGCCCTGGCCGCAGCTCCGCTTCCTGGAATCGGTGACCCGCGCCGCCGGGGCTCAGTTGGTAGCCCGGCTCTGCGTCTACCCCGAATACATCCGGGAGTTCGACCGCGCGCTCCGGTGGCTGCATCCGGAGGTGATGCGGTATGTGCTGGCCGCCGCTGACGGCGAAGGGCTGGCCCGCGGCGACCAGTGGTGGCCGGCCGATCAGCGCCCGCTCCCTACCAGCTTCGGCATCGCCCCGATCCGGCCCTCGGTGCGGGCGATTCTGGCCAGAGTCGAGCGGGGGGAGACGATGGAGGCGGAGGAGGCCGAACTGCTCTTCACCGGCCGGGGCGAGGAGGTCGCCGCCACCGCCCGGCTGGCCGACGAGGTTCGCCGCCACGATGTCGGGGATGTGGTCACCTTCGTGATCAACCGCAACATCAACTACACCAACATCTGCTACTTCAAGTGCCAGTTCTGCGCCTTCAGCAAGGGCAAGATGTCGGAGAATCTGCGCGGCAAACCCGAGCTGCTCTCGATCCGGGAGGTGGTCGACCGCTGCCACGAGGCGGTCGCCCGGGGCGCCACCGAGGTGTGCATGCAGGGCGGGATCCATCCGAGCTTCACCGGTGATTTCTACATCGAGCTGCTGCGGGCGATCCGGGCCGAGCTACCCGACCTGCACGTCCATGCCTACTCGCCTCTGGAGGTCTACCAGGGGGCGCAGACCGCCGGTCGCTCGGTAGCCGAGCAGCTGCGTCGGCTGCGGGAGGCCGGGTTGGGCACCTTGCCCGGGACCGCGGCCGAGATCCTCGACGACCGGGTGCGCAGGCACCTGTGCCCGGACAAGATCAACAGTGAGCAGTGGCTGGCGGTGGTGGAGGAGGCGCATCGCCAGGGAATCCGGACCACCGCCACCATCATGTTCGGCAGCCTGGAAGGACCGGAGAACTGGGCGCTCCATCTCCACCGGATTCGTGAACTCCAGGTCCGGACCGGCGGCTTCACCGAGTTCGTGCCCCTGCCCTTCGTGCACATGGAGGCGCCGATGTTCCGCAAGGGCAGGGCGCGTCGGGGCCCGACCTGGGAGGAGGTGGTCAAGATGCACGCGGTGGCCCGGCTCTTCTTCCGGGGTCGGATCGACAACATCCAGGTGTCGTGGGTCAAGTGCGGGCTGGAAGGATGCCTGCGCATGCTTCAGATGGGCGCCAACGACCTCGGTGGGGTGCTGATGAACGAGAGCATTTCCCGGGCGGCCGGGGCCAGTCACGGCCAGGAGATATCGGCCACCGAGATGATCGAGGCGATCATGTCGATCGACCGGGTGCCGGCCCAGAGGACCACGCTCTACCACATCCTGGAACGCTACGACCGGGTGGCCTGACCTCGAGCCAGGCCCTTCCCCGCCCTTCGTAGTCCCCTCAGGGGTATATGCCGCGAACCAGGTTGGCGTTGGCCACCCGCTGCACGGCCAGCGCCATGGCCGCCGTTCGGATGTCGATCCGCCGGTTGACGCTGGTGTGCAGGGCATCGTAAAAGGCCCGGGTCATGATGTGGTGGAGCCGGGTGTTGATCTCTTCCTCCTCCCAGAAGAAGGCCTGGAGGTCCTGCACCCACTCGAAGTACGAGACCACCACCCCCCCGCTGTTGGCGAGGATGTCGGGCACCACGAATACACCCTTGTCCTCCAGGATCCGGTCCGCCTCCGGGGTCAGCGCGGCGTTGGCCGCCTCGGTGATCAGGCGGGCCCGCACGCGGTCGGCGTTGGCCGAGGTGATCTGGCCCTCCACCGCGGCCGGCAGCAGGATCGATACCGGCAACTCGAGCAACTCCTGGTTGGTGATGTCCTCGGCCTTCTTGAAGCCGGACACGCAGCCACGCACCATCCGGTGCTCGGCCAGCGCGTTGAGATCGAGCCCCTTGGCGTTGTAAACGCCGCCCCGGCTGTCGGAGATCGCGACCACCCTCAGGCCGGCCTCGCTGAGGAAGCGGGCGCAGGAACGTCCGACCGAGCCATAGCCCTGGATGGCGACGGTGGGGATGTCCTCCTTCAGTTGCAGGTATTTGATGGCCTCCAGGGTGAGATAGGTGGCGCCACGACCCGGCGCCTCCGGCCTGCCTGCCGACCCACCCACCTCGATCGGCTTGCCGGTCACGGCGGCCGGCACCGAGTGGCCGATGTGCATGGAGTAGGTGTCCATCATCCAGGCCATCACCTGGGCGTTGGTACCCAGGTCAGGCGCGGGAATGTCGCGCTCGGCTCCCACCAACAGGGCGATCTCGGTAGCGAAGCGTCGGGTGAGCCGTTCCAGCTCCAACTGGGAGAGCGCCTTGGGGTCGACGTCCACCCCGCCCTTGGCGCCGCTGAAGGGCAGGCCCATGACCGCGCACTTCCAGCTCATCAGCATCGCCAGCGCCTTGACCGTGTCCAGGGTCAGGCCGGCCTGGTAGCGGATGCCGCCCTTGGCCGGGCCCCGGCCGATGTTGTGGTGGACCCGATAACCAGTGAGCACGCGCACCGATCCGTCCTCGAATCGGACCGGGAAGTGCACGGTGAACTCTCGCTTCACCTCTCGCAGCAGCTCTCGCATGTCGGGGCCCAGCCCGACCACGTCGGCGGCCCGGTCGAAGTGCAGTTGAGCCGTCTCGAAGGCCGACGGATGGGGCCGTCGCTGATCCAGTTCCAGTTCGGTACTCACGTCTTTGTGATCCTCATCCGTCCTTCTTGGCTGACGGTCGCGGGCCGACCGGCGGCGGCGCCTCGAGGGGGACGCCGGCTGGCCGGCGCCCTGAGCCCGGGGTTCTGGTGGCCGCGCGCGGCACGGTCCGGTGGCAAATCCTGGCAGATACTACACCCCGCACAGCGAACCCGCGCGCATGGGCCCGAGGCCGCGTCAGCACCTAAGCTTGGACCCATGGACACCCCCCGTCCGACCCCTCCGCTCCCGGCCGGCCCGGGGGCTCCGGCGTCTGGCGCCGGCCGGACCCGGCTGCTTCGGGCCAGCGCTCTGGTGGGCCTGCTCTCGCTGGTCTTCGGCTTTCTGATCGCCTACCAGATCCGCGCGGAGGTGATCCCTCCGCGCAACCAGGTGGCCCGGAACGAGGCGCTGCGGGCGACCGTGATCGCGCTGGAAACCACCAACCAGACCGAACGCGCCCGGGTCGAGATGCTGCGGGCCGAGGTCGACCGGCTGGAGGCGGAACAGGCCCGCAAGTCGGATTCTTTGCGGCTCGCCCAGGCCGAATTGCAGCGCCTCAAAGTTCAGGGAGCGCTCACCAGCATTCATGGTCCAGGAGTCACGGTGGTGCTCGACGACGGGCGGCCGGATCCCTCCGGCAAGCTGGCCAACCTGGTCACCTACCAGGATGTCCAGGATGTGGTCAACACCCTCTTCCAGGCGGGCGCGGACGGCGTGGCCGTCAACGGCCACCGACTCTCTCCGATCTCGGCCCTGAGCGGCAGCCGGGACACTCTGATCGTCGACCAGAGCGAGCCCATGATGCCTCCCTTCCGGGTGACGGCGGTGGGCAACCGCAACCTGATGGAGCAGACCCTGGCCGATGGTTCGGTGCTGGCCGACCTCCGCCGCCGGCAGCGGCTCTTCCAGCTCGGGTTCGGCTGGCAGGGTGTCCCCGACCTGATCCTTCCCGCTTATGACGCCAGCCTGGCGCTGAAGTATGCCCGGCCGGCCTAGTCGGTCCCGGATCGTCATGGTGGGAGCGCTCAGCATGCTGATCGCCGCCCTGGCCGTGATCCAGATCCGCAGCCAGCAGGAGGTGGAGCGCCGTCTGGCCGGTCAGGACAACACCACCCTGGCCTTTTTGATCGACGATTTGCACCGTGGCAATGACGCGCTGGCCTCCGAAGAGGCGGCGCTTCAGGCTCAACGCGATCTGCTCCGCTCGGGCGGCCCCAACGAGGTGACCGGAGCCCTCGACAGCGAACAGCGGCGGCTGCGGGCGGCGATCGGACAGGGCCCGGTGGCCGGCCCCGGGGTGGTGCTCAGCATCGACGCACCGTTACAGGCCACCGATGTCCAGGATGTCGTCAACAACCTCCGCCAGGGCGGCGCCGAGGCGATCGAGGTCAACGGTCGCCGCATCATCACCGGCACCGTGATCCGGCAGGTCTCGGGCGGGGTGACGATCGAGTCCGGATCGGTGGCGGCCCCCTACGTGTTCACCGCGATCGGAGATCCGGTGCGGCTACAGAGCATAGGAGCCCTGATGGTGAAGTCGCTGCGCGCCGATCCGCGGGTTCGGCAGGCCTCGATCCGGAGCGACCCCAACCTGACCATCAATTCCACCGTGAGTCCGCGGCCTTTCCTGTACGCGTCCTGACCCGATCCCGGAATCCACGGCGGCCTGCCGAAAAGTGCGGCAGGCCGGCCTGAGAGCGGTCAGGCCGGCCTGCCAGGACGGACAGAGCAACCTCTGGCGAATTGCCCGGCCTACGCGAACCGGCCGGGATGCGGATCAGTCCTCGAGGATGTACGTGGGCTGGACCCCGCTGCCGGTCGTCGCGAAGACGCTCAGCTGAGTCGTCAGGCCGGCAACCGCGAGAACGGCGAGGAGCAGGGCGATACGCACCGCGAACGGCGTCTTGAGCTTTGTCATCAGGGATCTCCACTTGGCGGGCAGTCGGCGGGACTGAAGGCCGTGGCTGGTATCCAGCCGGTGTCTTGTTGACTGAGTAGCGGCCGCTACCGGACGTCTTAGAAAGTAATCAGTAAATATCAGGAAGATCTCAACCGGTTGTAATTACATTCATAATTTCGCTACCCCAATCCCTGCGACTATGTAGTTACCCGTGTCTAGCTAAAATACCCGATTAATAGGCGGTCTGAATGCTGGTGATCGAGCCCGGCTCGGGATCCAGGAGCGCTCCCGGATTCAGGATCCCGGCGGGATCCAGCCTCCGCTTGGCCGCCCGCAGTGCTTCCGCGAAAAGGTCGGGGCGCTCCTGGTCGTACCAGCGACGGTGGTAACGCCCGACCGCATGATGGTGGGTTATGGTGCCGCCAAGACGGATCAGCGTCTCCGATGCCGCCGCCTTGATCGCGGCCCACTGCTCGACCAGACGGTCGGGTCGTCCCTGGGCATGCACCGTGTAGTAGGGAGCGGGACCATCCGGATAGACGTACGCGAACCGGCAGGTGACGAAGGCCGGGCCGCACACCTCCTCGGCCGCCCGCCGGGTGGCCGACATCACTGACTCGTGGAACTCGGGGAAGCGATCCCAGGTGCAGGCGGTCTCGAACGTCTCCTGGACCACCCCGAGGCGCACCATCGCGTCGTGCACGTGGCCACCGCGGAGGAAGGCGTCACGCCAGGCGCCGGCCGCTCCGATCCGGTTGGCGGCTTCCGCCGCGGTGTCCTCGGGGACGCGCCCGGCGTATCCCCGACAGATTTCGACCGCCCGCCGCAACCACGGTTCAAGGGGATGGTCGCCGGACTCGAAGGTGAGGATCAGGATCGCCGAGCGACCGTCGCCGGCGCCGCTGACCAGCGCTTCGCCGGAGTCCAGCAGGCGGCAGTTGGCGGGCCACAGGCCCGACTGCGCGACCGCTCTGGCGGCTCTCCAGGCGTTCTCGAACTGGTCGAAGGCGACGGCGGCGGAAGCCCGGAACCGAGGCCGGTCCTGCAGCCGCATCCAGGCCTGGGTGATCACTCCGAGCACCCCCTCCGAGCCCAGCAGCAGGCGGTCGGGGGCGGGCCCGGCCCCCGACCCGGGCAGCCGCCGGGTCTCCAGTTCACCGGCCGGAGTGAGCATCCGGATGCTCTCGACGAACTCGTCGATGTGAGTGAAGAGGGTGGCGTAGTGACCGCCTCCCCGGGTGGCCAGCCAGCCGCCGAGGCTGGACATCTCGAATGACTGAGGGTAATGGCGCAGCGTCAGTCCTGAAGGTTTCAGGGCGGCTTCCAGAGCCGGACCCAGGATCCCGGCCTGGATCAGCGCCGCCCGAGATTCCATATCCACCGCCAGGACCCGGTCGAAGTGCCTGAGGTCGATGCTGATCGCCCCGGCATAGGTGTCGGGCACGTCCGGCTCGATCCCGCCAGCGACGCTGGAACCGCCACCATAGGGAATCGCCGCCACTTTGGATCCGGCGCACCAGTCGAGCAGGTACGCGATCTCCTCCTCGCGGCGGGGGAAGGCGACCAGATCCGGCGGGTGTGGCCATTCGCCACGCAGGCCGCGGGCGAGGTCGTGGAACGACTTGCCCAGGGTGTGCTCGGCCCGGTCCCAGGGGTCGGTGCTGACCACCCCCGTCAGCCGGTCGGGTGCCTTCACCCGCGAGGGCCGCAGGCCGAGGCTCTGAATCGTCGGCGCTGGCGCCGGGCCGTGCGGAATGATTCCAAAGTTTTCCTGGAGGCGCCGCCCGAGCCCGATCACCTCCGGGTCGGTCAGGCCCTCGCCTTCCCAGCCCCAGCCCCAGAACTTGCGGCGGCTCAAGCCGGGATGGTCATTCTTCGCTGGCCGCGGCGATTTCCCGGCTGCCGACGAACAGCTTGCCCGCCGCCACCAGGATCGGCCGCCGGATCAACCGAGGTTCCGAGGCCATCAGCTCGATCAGCTCCTGCTCCGGCACCGAATCCGGCGGTCGCCCGACCGCCCTGAAGCTGGGGGAATTGAAAGAGAAGATCCTCCGCGCCCCGCCGGCTCCGGCCGCCAGTTCGGCGATCTGGGCGGTGGTCAGGGGGCGGTCGAAGAAATCCCACTCGTCGAAGTTCCGCCGGCGGGTCTTGAGGTCGTCACGAACCTTGCGGCACGTGCTGCACCGATGCCAGTGGTAGAGGGTGGCCATCGCAGCGCAGGTTATCACGGGTCGTGGCGGTGGTCCGGTCGCCAGGTGGACGAAATCTCCTGAGCCCGCCCGCCCGCGCCCGACGGGCGGCTCCGGTCGGGCGCGAGAGCTACCCAGGGAGCGGCGCCGAAAGCCGGGCCGGCCGGGCCCGTTTCGCTAAGATTCCTGGGTGGCTCGAGGGGCTGGCTCCGCTTTGCCGGAAGGCGCCGGTGCGGGCCGAGCGGATCGGCCGGAAACCTCCCCGACCTCGCGGCTGGGGGCGCTCGAAGTGGGAAGGAAGCCGGCTGGGCCCAGTTTGCCGCGGGGGGCGCGGACTCGGGCCAGGAAGGCCGTCGAACGGCTGGCCGCGGTCTACGAAGCGCGCTGCGAACTCGTTCACCGCAATGCTTTCGAGCTGGCGGTGGCGACCATCCTTTCGGCCCAGAGCACGGACCGCACCGTCAACTCGGTGACTCCGGCCCTGTTCGCCCGCTTCCCGGACGCGGCCGCGCTGGCCCGGGCCGACCCCGCCGAGGTCGAGGAGCTGATCCGTCCGACCGGCTTCTTCCGGGCCAAGACGCAGTCGATCATCGGCTTCGCCACCGAACTGGTGGAGCGCTTCGGCGGCGAGGTGCCGCCACGCATGAGCGATCTGGTCACCCTGCCCGGGATCGGCCGCAAGACCGCGAACGTGATCCTGGGGGTGGCCTTCGGGATCCCGGGCTTCGCCGTCGACACCCATGTGACGCGGCTTTCCCGCCGGCTCCAGCTCACTTACAACACCGATCCGGTGAAGATCGAACTCGACGTCTGCTCACTGATCCCCAAGCGCGAGTGGACGGACTTTTCCCTCCGCCTCATCCTCCATGGCCGGCGGGTCTGCCTGGCCCAGCGTCCGCGTTGCGAGCAGTGCGTCCTCAACGACTTCTGTCCGAGCAGCTCGGTACGGCCGGCGCGGATCGCCCGGCCGGTCCCGGCCGGCGGTCAACCGGAGACCGCCCGGTAGCCGGTAGCATGGGTTCGTGCGTTCGCCAATCGATGTCGTGCTCGGCCGGGTCAACGGGATGAAGATCACCGAGATCGCGCGGCGCACCGTGCCCTGCTACAAGTACGTCCTGGAGCCGGATGGTGAGCGGCTGGCGCTCTGCCTGCTGGTGGATTCCCGCCGGCTGTACCGGTATCCCTATGAGGACGCCGACCTGAACGAGAGCGTCCGTGGCACCCGCGGGATGCTGATCAAGTCGCGCTACCTGAAAGGAGAGATGGAACGATTCCGGCTGCGTGAGTTCCAACCCGGCTACTGCCGGTACGTGAATTCGCTGCCCGCCTGAGCCGCGGATCGAGGAGGGCGCGGAGGCGCGCCCCCCTCTCTACTCGRTCCGCTTCGGGAGCCGGTCYGGTCAGCGGATGGCGTTGGCCAGCTGCTCGGCGTAGGGGCGGACCACGCCGCCCACCAGGGGCAGGTCGAAGCGCTCACCGTTGCTCCCCACCGCCCGGACCATGATCACGATCCACATGATGAACCCGAAGAGGTTGATCAGGGTGTTGATGAAACCGAGGAAGTAGATGTGGCCGACCGCGGCCAGGAAGATCGAGGCGATCGAGACGATGATCTCGATCGCAACCAGGCCGCCGAAGAAGACAATCGACTGGGCGGCGTGGAAGCGGACGTCGGGATCGTTCTTGCCTACGAAGAGCATCACCAACCCGGTCACCCAGCCGAGCACGTAGGCGATGATCGTTCCGGTCTTGCGGTCGATGCCGGCCGAGCTGGGGGCCGCCTGGTAGCCGCCCGGAGCTGAGCCGTAGGCGGGCGGGGCGTAGCCGGGCGGCGGCGGCGGTGGCATCGAGGCCTCGGGTCCGGGAGGCGGCCCATAGGAGGGGGGTGGGGTCTCGCCGGGAGGCGGACCGGGAGGYGGGCCCGGGGGCGGGCCGGAAGGCGGGCCCGGGGGCGGCGTGTAGCTGGGTGGCTGGGACATACTGCCTCCTTACTTCCTTATCACTTGAACTGCCCGCGCTTCACTTCGTTCGCTTCCCGCGATTTCGCTTCCCGTGATTGCGCTTCCAGCGGGCTGGCTGCCCTCTGGCGAAGTATGAATCGGGAACCATAAACAGTAAAGCGCGGCTTGCAAGTTTGTCCAGACCCTGGCTCAAACCGCGGCGGTGTCGTTCTTGCGCCTGAACTCGCCAAGCAGGTGATCGATGAAGCCGCCCAGAAAGGGCTCGGCCCACCAGAGCAGCCGGTAGGGCACCACCACCACGTCGCGGCGGGGCCAGCGCGCCGCCCAGACGATGCTCCGGGCGACCCAGGCGGGTGGGTAAACCATCGCCCCCATCCGGCCGCCCGAGCGGTCGAAGAACTCGGTCCGGGTGGTGGCCGGGTAGACGGTCGCCACCTTCACCCCGGTGCCGCTGAGCTCGCCGCGAAGCGCATGCGAGAGCCCGACCAGTCCGTGCTTGCTGGCCGAGTACACCGCTGAGTAGGGCATTGCGCGAAAACCGACCACCGAAGCGACGTTGACGATGACGCCCTGCCGGGCCGAGATCATGGCGGGGAGCGCCGCCTGGCTGGTCCAGACCGCGCCGAGCAGATTGGTGTCGATCACCTGGCGGATCTCCGCCTCATCCTGCGCGATCAGGTTCCCGGAGAGACCGGCGCCAGCGTTGTTGACCAGCACGTCGATCCGCTCGAAGTGACCGAGCGCGGCCGACACGAAAGCTCGGGCATCCACGCGCTGGGCGACGTCGACCCGTCGAATGAAGACCTCTTCCGCTCCCAGCCGGCGGCAGTGTTCGGCCACCGCCTGGAGGCGGTCGACCCGGCGGGCTCCGAGCACCAGCCGGGCCTTCTCGCGAGCGAAGGCTTCGGCGGTGGCCGCGCCGATGCCGGAGGATGCCCCGGTGATCACCACCACTGCGCGCCGGATCCTCACCGGCTTATTCTGCGGCAGCACCGTCGCCGGCCGGACCTCGCCTTTGCCGGGCCGGCCTGGTGGGCAAGATCAGCGAAGCGTTCTGGCGGGTGGGATCAAAGGGGAATATTGCCGTGCTTGCGCGGAGTCCTGGTCTCGCGCTTGCGGAGGCAGAGCTCGAGGCCGCGAACCAGGGTGCGGCGGGTGTGCTGGGGCTCGATCACGTCATCGACGTATCCGCGTTCGGCGGCGACGTAGGGATTGGCGAACCGGCGCACGTAGTCTTCGACCAGTTGCCGCCGCTTCACCTCGGGCTGGGGGTCGGCCGCGATCTCCCGCTTGTAGATGATGTTCACCGCCGCTTCCGGGCCCATCACGGCGATCTCCGCCGAAGGCCAGGCGTAGTTGAGGTCGGCGCCCAGCTGCTTGGAAGCCATGACGCAATAGGCTCCGCCGTAGTCCTTTCGGGTGATCAGGGTCAGCTTGGGAACCGTGGCCTCCGCGTACGCGTAGAGCAGCTTGGCTCCGTGCCTGATGATGCCGCCGTGCTCCTGCGAGGTGCCGGGCAGGTAGCCGGGCACGTCTACGAAAGAGATCACCGGGATGCCGAAGGCATCGCAGAAACGAATGAACCTGGCCGCCTTGGTCGAGGCGCCGATGTCGATGGCGCCGGCCAGCACCTTGGGTTGGTTGGCCACGATCCCCACCACATGGCCGTTGAGCCGGCCGAGGCCGACCACCATGTTGGCCGCGAACAGCGGCTGGACCTCGAGGAACGACTCCGGGTCGAGCACCCGGGTGATCGCCTCGCGCATGTCGTAGGGCAGGTTCGGGCTGTCGGGCACGAGATCCTGGAGCTCGGGGATGACCCGGTCGGGGTCGTCGGCCGGCGGCCGGTAAGGCGGTTGCTCATCCGCCGAGGAGGGCAGGTACGAGAGCAGGCGGCGGATCTGCAGGGCGCAGTCCTCGTCGTTCTGGGTCAGGAAATGGGCGACTCCGGAGGTGGTGCTGTGGACCAGCCCGCCGCCCAGTTCCTCGAAGGTGGTGTTCTCGCCGGTGGTGACCCGGATCACCTCGGGGCCGGTGATGAACATGTAGCCCTGGTTGGCGACCATGAAGATGAAGTCGGTGATCGCGGGTGAGTACACGGCGCCGCCGGTGCAGGGACCGGCGATCGACGTGATCTGGGGGATCACACCGCTGGCCTCGACGTTGCGCCGGAAGATGCCCGCGTACCCGGCCAGGGCGACCACGCCCTCCTGGATCCGGGCTCCTCCGGAGTCGTTGATACCAACGATCGGCACCCGGTCTCGCAGGGCCAGATCCTGGAGCTTCATGATCTTCTCCGCGGTCACCTCGCCCAGGGAGCCGCCGAAGACGGTGGCGTCGTAGGCGTAGACGGCGAGCGGACGCCCGTCGACGGTGCCGAAGCCGGTGACTACCCCATCTCCGGCGAACCGGCGCTCCTGCATGCCGAAGCCGGTCGCCCGGTGGCGGGCGAAGAGGTCGATCTCCTGGAAGCTGCCGGAGTCGACCAGGAGCTCGATCCGCTCCCGGGCCGACAGCTTGCCCTCTTGCTTGCGCTTGACAGCGACCGGATTGGCCGGGTGCAGGGCCTCGTAGCGCCGTTTGCGGTACTGGTTGATCCGCTGCTCCGTCGGCGTGCCCCGGCTGAGATCGATCGCATCGGGCGCGCCCACCTCGGGTACGGTGCGCCGGACCGGGCTGAAGCCGGAGCCCTTCGGAACCGCCATGCAGGCATATTAGCCGGAGGCTGGCCGGTTCCCCCCCGAGCCCGGCCTGATCGGAGTTCCGGGTTGGTCACTCGCCCGGGGCTTCCAGCCACTAAGCTCAGCCCATGATCAACCGGTACTCGGCATGGGACGGCACCCAGACCTTCGAAGACGTCACCGCCGAGGACGTGCTCGACACGATCGCCGACGATTTGCTCGCCGAGGGCGATGTCAACGCCGCGCTGCAGCGCCTGCACCGTTGGGGCATGCAGGGGATTCCCGGCCTGGACGACCTGCGCCGGCGCCTCCGGGAGCTTCGCCAGCACCAGTTGTCGCGGTACAACCTCGACTCCACCGTCGACTCGCTCAAGCAAGAGCTGGACCAGATCGTGGGCCAGGAGCGGGAGGGTATCCAGCGGCGCCTCGACCAGAGCCCGCCCGACGCCCGGCGGGTGATGGAGCGAATGGCCCGCCAGCGGCAGGAGCGGCTCGACCGGCTGCCCGAGGACCTCGGTGGTCGGGTCAGGGGCCTGAGCGACTACGAGTTCATGGATGATGGCGCGCGGGAGCGGTTCCAGGAGTTCATGTCGAAGCTCCAGCAGCAGATGGTGGACCGGATGTTCCAGGGCATGAAGCAGTCACTGGAACGGATGACCGCCCAGGACCTCGACCGGGTTCGGGAGATGGTCAAAGATCTCAACCAGATGCTGAGCGACCGGGCCCAGGGCCGCGAGCCCGATTTCGCCGCCTTCAAGCGCAACCACGGCGACCTGTTCCCGCCCGAGATCAACTCGCTGGAGCAGCTGATGGAGCACCTCCAGCGGCAGATGGCACAGATGCGATCGCTGCTCCGCAGCATGTCGCCCCAGGCCCGGGCCGAGCTCCAGCAGCTGGCCGCGCAGCTGCTCCAGGACGACGGGTTGCGGGCCGAGATGGCGCGGCTCAATCAGCTCATGGACGCCCTGATGCCGCCCTCCGAGATCACCGAACGCTACCCGTTCTTCGGTGAGGAATCGTTGGCCATGGACCAGGCCATGAACCTGATGGAAAGCCTTCAGGAGATGGACCGGCTGGAGTCGCAGCTCGAGCGCGGCGTCTACCGGCCGGGCGATGTGGACCAGCAGCTCGCCCAGAGATACCTGGGCCCGGACGCCCGCAAGCTGCTCGAGCAGCACCAGGCGATCCGAGCTTCGCTGGAGGAGGCGGGGCTGATCGAGCGCCGCGACCGGCGCGTGAAACTCACCCCGAGGGCGATGCGGATGATCGGGCAGAAGGCATTGCGCGAGGTCTTCAGCCAGCTCGGCCGGACCCGGTTCGGACAGCACCAGCTGCGCCGGTCGGGATTCGGCAACGAGGCGATGGAGGAACTCAAGGAGTACGAGTTCGGGGACCCGTTCATGCTCGACCTGCGGGAGACCCTGTCCAGTGCGGTCCAGCGCCAGGGTCCCGGGCTCCCGGTGCGCCTGGCCCCCGGCGACTTCATGATCCGGCGCACCGAGATGACCGCCCAGGCCTCGACCGTGCTGATGATCGACATGAGCCGCTCGATGTTCCTGCGCGGCTGCTTCTTGGCCGCCAAGAAGGTGACCATCGCGCTCGAGGCTCTGATCCGCTCCCAGTTCCCCCGCGACAGTCTTTACGTGGTGGGGTTCTCCAATCTGGCGGTGGAGTTGAAGGCCCAGTCGCTGCCCGAGATCACGCTGAGCGACTACGTCTACGGCACCAATATGCACCATGGCTTCCAGCTCGCCCGCCAGTTGCTGGGAAGGCATCGTGGTAACCGCCAGATCGTGATGATCACCGACGGCGAACCTACCGCCCACCTGGAGGGCGGCCGCCCGTTCTTCGCCTATCCGCCCACCCCGAGGACGATCGAGTTGACGATGCAGGAGGTGCGCGCCTGCACCCTGGAGCGGATCACCATCAACACCTTCATGCTGGATCGCAGCCCGTACCTGATCGAGTTCATCAACCATCTGACCAGGGTCAACCACGGTCGCGCCTTCATGGTCGATCCCGACCGGCTCGGCGAGTACGTGCTCTACGAGTACCTGTCGGGGCGCCGGCGCCACAGCGCGGCGTGACGCACCGTGCCCGACCGGCGATCGCGCTCCCGGGGCGGCAAGTTATAGGCACTGCCTATGAATGCATCGCAAGTGCGGCAGGGCCGGGTAGCGGGCCGAAAGTAGACTAGGTCTGATGCAACTCGCCGAACGCAACCTGCTTGGCCATGTGGGCTCGGAACGAACTCTACGGGCCTGGCACAACCTGTCCCCCGCCGAGCTCTATGAGCACGCGATCACCAGGCGGGAAGCCAACATCGTGAGCACCGGTCCCCTCTGTGCCGAGACCGGTCAGCACACCGGGCGCTCACCCAGGGACAAGTACATCGTCAAGGAGCCCGGCTCCGCCGCCGACATCTGGTGGGAGGGCAACCAGCCGATTTCCGAGGCGGTTTTCGAGCGGATGCTGGCCAAGGTTCTCCGCTATTGCGAGAACCACGAGATCTACGTCCAGGACCTGTTCGCCTGCGCCGATCCGAATCACCGGCTGCGGGTCCGGGTGGTGACCGAGTTGGCCTGGCACTCGCTGTTCGCACGCAACCTCTTCATCGTCCCCGAGCCGGGAGATCTGGAGCGCTTCCATCCCGACTTCACCGTGATCTCGCTGCCAGCCTTGAAGGCCGATCCGGCGCAGGACGGCTGCCGCAGCGAGACGTTCATCTTCCTCGACTTCGCCCGCCGTCTGGTGCTGATCGGCGGCACCGCCTATGCCGGCGAGATCAAGAAGTCGGTATTCACCGCGCTCAACTACCTGCTCCCCAAGCGGGGGGTGTTGAGCATGCACTGCTCCGCCAACGTCGGTCCGCAAGGCGACGTGGCCCTCTTCTTCGGCCTCTCGGGCACCGGCAAGACCACCCTTTCCTCCGATCCGACCCGGCGCCTGATCGGCGACGACGAGCATGGATGGAGCGACACCGGGGTGTTCAACTTCGAAGGCGGCTGCTACGCGAAGACGATCCGTATCCGTGAGTCGGCGGAGCCCGAGATCTACGCCGCCACCAACCGGTTCGGCACCGTGCTCGAGAACGTGGTCTTCGACCCCGACACCAGGGTTCCCGATTTCGACAGTGACCTTCGTACCGAGAACACCCGGAGCGCGTACGATCTCTCGGCGATACCGAACATCATGCCTGGCAGCCGGGCCGGGCATCCCCGCAACGTTCTCTTCCTCTCCGCCGACGCCTTCGGGGTGCTGCCGCCGGTGGCCCGGCTCGATCCTGATCAGATTCGGTACTTCTTCCTGTCCGGCTACACCGCCAAGGTGGCCGGCACCGAGCGTGGGGTCAGCGAACCCGAGCCGACCTTCAGCACCTGCTTCGCCGCTCCCTTCCTCCCGCTCCGGCCTGACCGCTACGCCGAGATGCTGATCGACCGGATCCGGCGCCATGGCGCCCACGCCTGGATGATCAACACCGGCTGGGTGGGCGGACCTTACGGAGTCGGCGGCCGGATCTCGATCGCCCACACCCGAGCGATCGTGAGCGCGGTGGTCGAAGGCAGGCTGGGCGACGTCGACACCTTCACCGAGCCGTTCTTCGGGCTGAGGGTGCCGACTGAGGTGCCGGGGGTGCCCTCTCAGATCCTCGATCCGCGCGGCGCCTGGACGGATCCTTCGGCGTACGACGTCCAGGCCCGCCGGTTGCGCGGGATGTTCGACGCCAACATCCAGAAGAGCGGCGGCTCGGCCGCCGGCTGAGCCGCCGGGTGACGCTTGGGCACCCTTACCGGCCCCGGGTAATCTGGATCTAATGCGGATCGGGATCGTCGGCAGCCGGCATTTCACCGAACTGGAAAGGGTCGAGGCCTACGTGGTCGGCCTCTCCGCGCCGGCCTCTCTGGTCACCGGCAGCGCCAGCGGGGTGGACGCGCTGGTGGCCAGGATCGGCCGTGAGCGCGGCCTGCCGGTGCGGGTGGTGGCGGCTGGCTTCGAGGACGTCGGAGACGAGCGGCTGGCGGCCGAGCGCAACCAGCGCCTGATCGACGCCTGTGATCTGCTGGTGGCCTTCTGGGACGGTTCCTCGAAGGGAACCCGAATGACCATCGATCGAGCTCTCGACATGGGTCGAGAGGTGCACGTGTTCGTGCCCGCTCGGGAGGCCGCCGCCCGGTGAGGATCCAGGCTCTGCTGTTTGCGCGACTGCGGGAACAGCTCGGCGCCGGCCGGATGACGCTGGAGGTGCCGGATGGCGCCACCTGCGCCGACCTGTTCCGTCTCCTGGAAGCGCGCGCCGGCACCTCCATCTCGCGAGAGGGGGTGCGGCCGGCCCGCAACCAGAACTTCTGCGACTGGGATGAATCGCTGGCGGAGGGCGACGAGCTCGCCTTCATTCCCCCGGTCAGCGGCGGTGCGCCGGAGCCGGCGGCGGCGCATCTCGAGATCGTCGAGGCGCCGCTCGACGCCGGCCGGCTGGCGGCCCTGGTGGCCCGCCCCGAAGCGGGCGCGATCTGCTCGTTCACCGGGGTTGTCCGTAACCATGCCCGGGGCCGCCAGACCGTCCACCTGGAGTACGAGGCCTACCACGACATGGCGCTGCGCCAGATGCGGAAGGTGGCCGAGGAGATCGCCGAGCGCTGGCCCCAGGCTCGGGTGGCGATGGCCCATCGAGTCGGCCGGCTGGAGATCGGGGAGGCCTCGGTGGTGGTCGTGGTGTCGGCGCCGCATCGAGCCGAAGCCTTCGATGCGTGCCGTTGGGGAATCGACCGGCTCAAGGAGATCGTGCCGATCTGGAAGAAGGAGCACACTCCGGACGGGAGCAGTTGGGTGGAGGAGACCGGCACCCTGCCGACCGGGTAGCCGCGCTGTTCCCCCTCTCGAGTACGACCGGACAGCCGGCCGCGCTCGCGAGGTGGGCGCATACTTGATCTCGAGATGATGACGGCGTCCCTGCGGAGGGCGGGATGAGCCTGCCTCCTGGGCTCCAGGCGGTGGTCGACGAATTCAGCGGTCTCGACCGCAGCGAACTGCTGGAAACTCTCCTCGAGTATTCCGGGCAGGTGCCGCCGCTGCCTCCGGAGCTGGCCGCCAACCCCGCCGCCCTGGAGCGGGTACACGAATGCCAGACTCCCTTTTTCGTCGCCACCGAGGTCGACCTGGACCGCCGGGTCCGGATCCACTTCGACGCCCCGCCGGAGGCCCCGACCACGCGCGGCTTCGCCGGGATCCTGCACGCCGGCCTGGACGGCGCCAGGGTCGAGGAGGTGCTCTCCGTGCCCGACGACTTCTATACGGCCCTGGGCCTCGACACCGTCGTATCGCCGCTGCGCATGCGGGGCATGGGGGCGATCCTGGGGCGGATCAAGCGGCAGCTCCGGGAGCGGACCACCCCCACCGCCTGAGGATCGGCGGCCGGGAGCCGCCCAGGCAGCTCCCGCCCGCACTCTATCCTGAGCTCGATGACCTATCAGCTCGACTCCCTCGACCTGGCCCGGCTGAGCACGCGGAAGACCGCCAAATGGCAGAATCACCCGGCCGAGGTGCTGCCGGCTTTCGTGGCGGAGATGGACTTCCCGCTCGCCGACCCGATCCGGCGCGTGCTCCACGAGGCGATCGATGAAGGCGCCCTGGGCTATCCGCCGCCGCCGGCGGCGATCGGCCTGCGCGAGGCTTGGCGCGACTTCCTCGGTGAGCGATTCGGATGGAGACCCGATCCCGAGTTGATGATCGAGCTTCCGGACGTGGTCAAGGGCATCGACTTCGGCATTTGCGCCTTCACCCGGCCGGGAGAGCCGGTGGTGGTGACCACCCCCGTCTACCACCCGTTCCTGTTCACGGTCGAGGGCGCCGGTCGGGTGCTCGCCGACTGTCCTATGGTCGAGTCGGCCGCCGGCTACGACTTCGACTTCGATGCTATCGACCGGGCGCTGGCGGCCGGGGCTCGCACCATCCTGCTGTGTCATCCACACAATCCGATCGGCAAGGTGCTGTCGCGGCCGGAGCTGGAGCAGATCGCCGAACTCGCCCTCCGGCACGGCGCCCGGATCATATCCGACGAGATCCACGCGCCCATGACCTATCCGGGCTTCGGGCACATCCCGATCGCCTCGCTCGGGCCCGAGGTGGCAGCGATCACCCTGACCCTGACCTCCGCCTCCAAAACCTTCAACATGCCCGGGCTCAAGGCGGCGGCGGCGATCGCCGGCTCCCGGGAGATGGCCGATCGCCTCAATGCCATGCCTTATCGCAGCCGTTCAGGGACCGGGACCCTGGGGATGGTGGCGACCGTGGCCGCGCTTCGAGAGGGCGGCCCCTGGCTGGACGAGGTGATGGACTACCTGGACGGCAACCGCGCCCATCTGGCCTCCGAGTTGCGGCGGCGCATCCCGGAGATTTGCTATCGGCCGCCCGACGCGACCTACCTGGGCTGGCTCGACTGCCGGGCTCTCCAGTTGGCGCCAAGCCCCCAGCGGTGGTTCCTGGAGAACGCCCGCGTCGCCTTCAACGCCGGGGAGATGTTCGGCCCCGGCGGCCAGGGGTTCGTGAGGTTCAACTTCGGCACCTCCCGGGAGGTCATCACCCAGATCGTCGAACGGATGGCCGGGGCCCTTCAGGCCCGCCGGTGAGGGAGTCCGGCCCCGGGGTCAGCCTTCGAGCAGGTGCTCCAGGATCCTGGTCGCCACCGGGTGGGTTTGCCAGTCGGCTTCGCCCAGGTAGTGGTGATGGATGCCCGGGGAGGGGTTGACCTCGATCAGGCCCCCGCCCACCTCGGCCAGCGGCCGCCCCGGATCTCGGGTGATCAGGTCGATCCCGGCGATCCTGGCGCCCAGTTCGGCGACCATCGCCGAGCCGGCCGCCACCGTCGCCGGGTGAAGCCGGCTGGTGATCTCCTCGTCGTAGGTGGTGCGCAGTTCCCGGCGGCGGCTCTCCCCGGGGGGGAGGGATCGGACCAGAATCTCCTCGCCCGCCGCCGGCACCGAATCCCAGGCCAGGCTCTGGGCCGCCAGCGCCAGCTCGACGCCGGGGTCGGGCGACCGCAGTCCGGCGTCGGCGGCCAGGGCCGCCACCGGCCGCATCCCGTCGCCGGTGACCCGCAGGCCCCGCCGGCGGACCGCGTGGAGCAGAGTCCGCCCCAGGTAGAGCAGGCGGCACGATTCGCCCGCCACCATCCGCTCGACCAGCACCTCCTCCCCGAACAGCGAGGCCAGCACCGCCGCCCGTGAAGCCTGGGCCGGGGTGCGGACGTGAGTCGTCACCCCCACCCCGGAGCTGGTGTCGCGGGGCGGCTTGACCACATGGTCGCCGGGACGGCCGGCCACGTACCGGCGGATCGAGCCGAGATCGCGGGCGGGGAAGGCGGCATGCTCGGGGACCGGGATCCCGAGCTTCCCGGCGATCCGGTGGGTGTGCAACTTGTCGGCACACAAAGCGGTCACCACCGGATCGTTGAACTGCAGCATCCAGAGATGGATCAGGGTGGAGGCCCGTCCCCGGCGGACCCGCCAGAAGCCAGGAGCCACATCTTCCAGGCTGGCGCCGATCAAGGTGGCGGCGCCGTTCCAGATGGCTCGGTACTCGTCGCCCCTCTGATGGGCGTAGACTGTGCGGTCGAAGCCGAGCCGCCGGCGGCCAGTTCGTAATCCCAGGGCGACCGCCTGCCGCCCGTAGAACCAGAGGTCGTCCGGTCGCGGCATTCAGGTCGAATCCCTTCAGGTAGGTGACGGTGAATCCGGCCGCCGGTCTGGAATCGGCGGCCGGCTCGGCCCGGGTCGCCGGGCGCAAGACGTAACAATTATCACTTCCGGTATCGGTCGAGGCGCAGAGGCCTGAGAATACGCGGTGAAGGGGTGGGTTTGGCGTGGCAGATCGGAATGGGGATGAGAACTTGACCGGATCGCTGACGGCGGGAGCGCCTGGCCGGTGGTGAGCAGTTCCCTGGGCTATGCGGGCGCGGTCGCCTGGCGCCGCTACTGGTACATCTACGAATTGGCCCGGAGCCGGGCCTTCGGACCCCGGGTGGGATACGAACGCCGCTCGCGCCTGGAGGCGACGATGGCGGAGCCGGTGCAGCTCCGGGTTCCGCGGCCGCGGTCGCCGGTCACCGACCAGGTGGCGGTGGTGACGGCCACCGGCCAGGCCACGCTCTCGGTGTGGGCCGCGCGGTTCTTCGGCCTGGACCCGATCATCGGGCGCCCGGGCGAGGCCACCGCGCTGATCGAAGGTGCCACCGATAAGGCTTGGCCGGCGCTGGTGCTGGCCGGCTCGGCGCTGGACGAACCGGCCAGCCTCGCCCTGTCCGGCTATCTTGCCRGCGGCGGCCATGCTCTGGTCACCGGGCTCGGCGAATCGCCGACGGCGATTGACCGCCTGGCCGCGGTCACCGGGACCAGGCTGCCGCGGGTCGTGCCCAAAGAACTGGACGGCCGGCTCAGGTTCTCGTCCCGGGTCGGGGAGCTGAACCGGGAGCTGGCCGGTGCCGTCATCCACCGCTGCTGGGCGGACGCCGCCCTGGAACTGGCTGAGGCGGGGCGCTGGGTGGCGGCGATCGAAACCCCCGGGGGTCTGGAGCCGATCGCCTGCCTGCTCGAGATCGGTTCCGGACAGCTGCTGCTCAGCACCGTCAGCGACCCGCCAGCGGTCAGTCTGACCTGGGGATTGGAGGCCGGCCGGCCGGCGGAGGTTCTGCTCCCGCTGATGCTGCTCCGTCTGGCCGCTGGCGACACCGCGTATCAGCCCCCCGCCCGCCTGGCCAACCTGACCGTCGATGACCCGGTTTTGGCGGGGGGGCCGATCGGCCTCCCGTACCGGCGGTTGGTCCGGCAGGCGGAACAGGACCGGTTCCACCTCACGGTGGCCACGATTCCGCGCGAGCTGCCGGTCGCCGACCCGGCGGTGGTCGGGCTGCTGGAGCATCGCCCACGGTTGCTCACCGCGTGCTATCACGGCAGCGACCACGACGGCTACGAGTTCTACCTCACTGACGCCCACGGTCACCGCCACCGCGGGCGCCGGCTGGAAGTGCAGCTTTCGCATCTGGGCTCGGCGGCCAGGCGGGGCAAAGAGTTCTACGAACGCACCGGCCTGGCCCTCGACCGGATCATGGTCTTCCCCCACGGGCTGGGCCCGGCGGCGCTGCTCCCGGCCCTGGAGGAACTGGGTTTTCTGGCCACTTCCAACATGGCCGACCGCTGGCCGCTGGAGGCGAGCGTGCCCGACGACCCTTTCCTGACCCTGCGACCGGCGGATGTGGCCTGGGGTGGCGCGCCGGTGATGTGGCGTCAGGGGACGCTGCAACCGGGCTATCCGCTGGACCTCTTCCTGGGTCGGCCGGCGGTGATCCTCTGCCACAAGAAGACCATGGACGGGGCCCTGGCGAGGGCCGCCGAGATCAACCGCACCAACACTCCCGACCTGGCCTGGGCCGGACTCGAGGAGATCGCGCTGCATGCCTACGTGAGCCGGCGCGATCCCGGGCGAGGCTGGCACACTCTGGCCTTCACCGACGAGATCTGTCTCCACAACCCGGCCTCGGAGCCCAGGCAACATCTGGTGAGCTGGGTGCGGCCCCGGGCCAACGGCGCGATTGCGGAGCAGGTGGTGGAGGTGCCGCCCACGTCCGAGCTGACCCTCCAACGAGGCGGCGGCCACTCCGGCATCCTGCCCAGGCGGGCCCGGCCTGGATGTCTGCTCGGGACCGGGTGACCGGCGGCGGCTGGCGGCCATGACCGGAGCTGGGTGATGCGATGGGTGATCGGCCTGCTGCAGCGCGGTTTCTCGCTGGCGCTGAGGCCGCTGCCCCGGCGCGCCCGGCTGTGGCTGCTGATCCGGGTCAACCGGCTACCCGGGCTGCCCCCTTCCCGGAAGCAGGCGATCACCATGGCCGCCCTGGAGGACGTGGCCGAGGCGGATCGGGAGCGGTTCCACCACCTGCTGTGGAGCCACCACCTCGCCTATGCCAACTGGTACGAGACCTCGGCCCGGTACGCGGCCGGGGTCGAGGAGTCGCGCCGGATCTTTTTCGCCGACCTCGCCGCCGAGTTGAGAGCTCTCGGCGTCCGGCCCGAGACCGGAGTCGCTTCGGTGCTGGAAGCCGGCTGCTCGATCGGAGTCAATCTCCGCTTCCTGGAGCAAAACCTGTTCCCGAACGCCACCCTGGAGGGGATCGACATCGACGAGAAGGCGGTGACCGAAGGCCGCCGCCACCTGGCCACGATCGGGTCGCGGGCGGTGCTCCATTTCGGTGACCTGTTCCAGCTCGAGGCGGCGCTCGACCATCCCGCCTATGACGTGGTGTTCGCCTGCGGGGTGCTGCTGTACTTCGAACCGGAGACCGCGACCAGGATCATCGGCGAACTGCTCGACCGCACCCGCCTGGTCGCCGGCTTCGCGGAGGCCTGGTTCCCGGCCGCCGGCCCGATCCGGGCCGACCAGGCCCGCTATCACGATGTCGCCAGGTTGGTGGAGGCCGCTGGCGGCGAGGTGCTGGGCGTGCACGTTCACGAGGCCGTGTACGACGGCAAGCCGATGCACTTCGTGTTCGTGCGGGGTCGAGCGGCCGGCGGGCAGCGGCCGGAGCCGGTGCCGCCGGCGCCTCCGCAGGGCCTCCAGCCCTAGGCTGTCCGGCCTTCAAGTACCGTGAACAGGTGACGGCACGCGCAGGGGCCGGCCTTGGCTCCGGAAATAGAAGTGGTGCATTCTCCGAGGTGAATATCACCTCGCCTCAGGAGGAATGCACCATGACCAATCTTGCCATGCTCGGCAGCCTTCGGCTGCGCGTGATTCTGCGCGCGCAGGAGCTCGGCAACGTGAGCCGTGCCTGCCGGGAAGCCGGCGTCAGCCGGACCACCTACTACAAGTGGCTGGAGCGCTGGCTCCAGTACGGACCGAGTGGCCTCGAGCCCCACGCCAAGCGGCGACCGCAGATGCCCAACCAGGTCTCGCCGGTGCTTGAGCAGGCGATTCTCGACTACATCAGCGTCTGGCCCACCCATGGCCCACGGCGCATCGCCCAGGAACTGGCCCAGCCGCAATGGGGCGGGCAGCTGATCTCGCATTGGGGCGTCTACAAGACCCTGCGCCGGCGCAGTCTGCACAAGCGGGGGGCGCGGCTGCGGCGCTTCGAACTGCTCCAGGCTCGCGCTACCGGCATCCTCACCGAGTACACGCGCAGCCTGGTCGAGGCACGGCCGGCGAGGGTGCAGGTCGAGGCCCAGCTGCCGGGCGAGCTGGTCGGCATCGACACTTTCTACGTCGGACGCCTCAAGGGCGTGGGCAAAGTCTGGCAGTACACCGCCACCGATGTGGCCAGCTCCTACACCTTCTGCTGGCTCAGCGATGGCAACGATAGCGAACGCGCTGCCGACTTCGTGGACCTGCTCGCGGTCCACTACCGCGACCTCGGCGTCAGCCTTAAGCGCGCGCTTACCGACAACGGCCCCGAGTATGTGGGACGGCCCTTCCGCGACCGCCTCGCCAGCCTCGGCATCGAGCACACCCGCATCAAGCCTGGGCGCCCGGCCACCAACGGTCACGTCGAGCGCTTCCACGGCACCGTGCTCCACGAGTTTTACCGGCTCGCCTTCCGGCGCCGCTACTACCGCAGCCTGGCCGAGCTGCAGGCCGACCTGGCCGGCTTCCTTGGCTGGTACAACCACCGCCGCACTCACTCCGGCGCCCGGCTCCGGGGTCGCACTCCGGCGGCCGTCTTTAGCAACGCTGCCAATCGGGGGAAGTCAGCATGACGAAGAGCTCGGAGGTGCACCAAGTGTCAACACCTCTCGAAGGCTTGACACCCTAGGCGACTCTCACCGAGCCGCTTTCGCCGGCCGGCTCGGCGGAGGCGGGTGCGCCGCGCCCGGCGGTGCGCTTCCTGAGCGTGCCCACCGCCAGTTGGAGCCCGGCTACCAGGAACGGCAACGGATCGCGCCAGCTCATCAGAGCCCCTTCGTCGACGCCTCGCAGCGAGCTCAGCCAGCCGGCGAGCGTGAGCTCTCCCAAGCGCCGGTACCGCAGCATCGCGATCAGGTCAGAGTATTCACTGATCCAGCGCCGGCCCTCGGCCGGTCCCCCTACCGAGACCGGTTCGCCGATCAGGTCGAGATAGGCGATCTGGACCACGTCCCGCCCCGCGGTGTCCAGGTACTGGCGGTAGTTGCCGGCCACCCGCGGGTTGACGTCGAAGATTTTGTAGGTGCCGTCGCGGGCATCGAAGCGGAAGCCGGCGTCAACGATCCCGCGATACCCGACCGACTCCATGAACCCGACCATCAGGTCGCGCACTACCTGGTTCTGCTTCATGACGCCCAGGGTGGCGTTGCCCATGTGAACCGGCAGCTGCCGAAGCTTCTGGGCGGTGAACGCGAACCGGCACCTCCCCTCGCCGTCGAAGTAGCCGTTGAACATCCACACGTCGGTATCCCGGCCCGGAATGTGTTCTTGCATCAACACGTTGCTGCCGTCCTGCTCGGCGACCCGGTCATAGGCCGCTGTCAGCTCCTCAGGGCTGTTCGCCACCGCCTTGTTGACCAGGTGGGGGCGACTCTCGACCGGTTTGAGCATCACCGGATAGCCGATCTCGGCGGCGGCGGCCAGCGCCTCGGAGCGCCCGGCGGGTACCGCCACCCGGGGGCTCCTCAGCCCGTGCTCAGCCGCCAGCCGGGCCAGGCCCTGCTTGGAGGTCAGCTCCTTCATGAGCCGGGGATCGGGCCTGGGGAACCGATACCAGGCGGCCAGTTCAGCGGCGTGCTCGGCTACGAACGCGGCCCACTCGTCGGTGCCGGGCATGAGCACCGTGCCCTCGCCCAGCGTGCGGGCGGCCTCCACCAGTTGCTCGACAATCAGCGCCGGTGAGCCCAGCGGCCGGCCGTTGACGCCAGCCCGGACCTGGCCGGCGCAGCGCCGCGAGGCGGTGGTCGGGGAAAGCTGGTCATGCTTCAGCGCGTACACCCTGACCCCGAGCCGGGCCATCGTGCGCATGACGCCGAGCGCCGTGGTCCAGGTCGGGGGGCTGAGGAATAGGATCGGCGGGCGCTGGTTCACAGCGCGACCAGCGCCAATCCCGTTGAACAGAACTTCACGTCCGGCACCCTCCCTTGGCCAACATTGTGAGCCATGAGGCGCCGGTTGGAAAGCGGAGAAGCAGTAATGACGAGCCCGGTCGGGCGCCGGCCAGGTGGCCCTCGGCCCCCTCTACGATGGAGCGATGACCGGGTCACCCGGCCCTCGGCCCTGGAAAGGCATCTTCCCGTACCTGGTCTCGCCTATCGACCGGAGCACCGGTCGGGTGATGCAGCCGGAACTCGAGCGGCTGGTCGAGCACCTGCTGGCCCAGGGGGTGCACGGTCTCAGCCCGCTCGGGAGTACCGGAGAGTTCGCCGCCCTGACCCCGGCTCAGCGGCTGGGCATCGTCAAGGCGGTGGTGAGGAGCGCCGCCGGACGGGTGCCGGTGGTGCCGGGGGTGGCGGCGGCGGGAACCGCCGACGCCATCGAGCAGGGGCTGGCCTACCTGGAAGCCGGCGCCGATGGCGTGGTCCTGGTGCTCCACCCGTACTTCGCGCTGGATTCCGACGAGGTGCTCTCCTTCTACGCGGAGGTGGCGGACGCGCTCGGCTGCCCGATCGTGATCTACCTGAACCCTCCGCTGCTCGGGTTCGACCTCAGCGTCGAGACGCTGGATCGGGTCAGTCACATTCCCAACATCCGCTATTTGAAGGACGCCTCCGCCAACACCGGCCGGCTGCTTTCGCTGATGAACCGGGTAGAGGGCCGGCTGGAGGTCTTCAGCGCCTCGGCCCATGTGCCGCTGCTGGTCTTCTTGATGGGCGGCGCCGGCTGGATGGCGGGACCCGCCTGCGCCGCCCCCGCCGAATGCGTCGAGCTCTGGCGGCGATTCCAGGTCGGTGACCTGGATGGAGCCTGGGCCCTCCAGCGCCGCCTCTGGCCCTTGAACGAACTCTTCCAGCGCTATTCGATGGCCGCCTGCATCAAAGCCGCGCTCCGGCTGCGCGGCTTCGAAGCAGGCGATCCGATTCCGCCTCAGGCTCCACTTGGTTCGCCGCAGGTGGCCGAGCTCTCCCGGGTCCTGGCCGGCCTCGACCCGGGGCCGGCTTGAGCGGCGGTTTCCGGGGGTCGGGGCCGGCGACATTTACAGTTCCTTTGCCAATCTGAACCGGGCGCGGCATACGCTTACTGCGTTTCCTTAATCGCCGTCCACATGGCCAACTCCTGGCCGTGGGAGGCATGGGAAGCGGGGCAGGAATCATAGACATGAACTCGACCTCGCCGCCCAGGCGAGAGGTCGGCCCGGCCGCAGGCGGCCAGCATCCCCTCGCCGGGTACGCCCGCGACCTCCATGATCATTTGGGCCGGCTGCTTTGGGACCCGACCGCCGCCGCGGAGATCACCCAGGCAACCCTGGAACACCTGGCCGGCTGCGTCGATGTCGGCGATCACCGTCACCTCCGGCGGCTGCTGTTCGCGACCGCCCACCGCCTGATCACGTCCCGCCAGTGGGAGCGGGTCGGGCTGGCTCCGCTCGAGGACGAGTTGGTCGCCACCGGCTCGGAGGTCGATCGGGCGACCGGCGCGATCGCGGCGGCGGAGATCGTCTGGCAGGCCGCGCGGGGCCTGCGGCCGGCCTGGTACGCGGCGCTCGACCTGGGGGTTCGGCGAGGCTTCGAGCCGGCCGAGATCGCCCAGGTGATGGGTATCAGCCGGCTGCGCACCGAGCTCCTTCTGCGGCTGGCGCGCCGAGCCCTGCTCCAGGGGGTGATCGAGCAGGCCGCGGCTCGCGGCCGGCACCGCTGTGACACGCTCCAGGAACTCCTGCCTGAGGAGGACCTGCCCCTGGGCCGGGGTGGCCGGGCGGAGGCGCTGAGCCACATGCCCGGTTGCGACCGCTGCCGGCGGTTGAGTTTCCTCTTCAACCAGCCAGAAACGTACTTCGCCGCCCTTCCCCGGCTGGAACTGCCTCCTCGGCTGGCGGCTGAGGCCGGCAGCGAGGGAGTTGGGCCGGTGGGTGCCTCCAGCCCGATCCCTGACCTGCCCGGGAGGTCGGGCGGAGGCTGGGGATCCGGTCCGCCGTCCCTTGCCCGCAGCCCCAAGCAGTTCGCGGTAGGGGCCGTGGTCGGGGCCTGCGTGGCTCTGGCCGTGGTGTCCTCGCTGGCCCTCGACGGATATGTGCTGCGCAGTCAGCGGGGAATCGGGTCCTCACCTCTGGTAGGTACGCCCGATGGCAGCGGCCTGGCGGTGGCCGGGGAGCCCACCCCCACTCCGGCCGCCGGTGAAGGGGTGGTGAACCCGCCCGCCACGCCTCGCCCGGATCGATCCCCAACCAGCAGCCCCGGCCCGTCCAGTCCGCCTGGCCAGGGCGGTGGCCCCGGTCAGCCGGCACCGGCGGCGACCGCGGGGGCCGGGGCCGGGGGCGCCGGCTCAGGTGCCGTGGTTTCGCCCCAGCCGACCGCCTCGGGGCCACCTACCACCGCCGGAGCCCCTTCCCCCAGCCCCACTGGCATGCCCAGTTCGGCGGCCTTCCGCTGGTACCAGGTGGGATCCACCGGGGGCGGCGGCCCCACCATGATCGCATTCCGGCCGAATCGGATCTGGTTCGTGGATCCGGCCGGCGGCAGGATCGGCCATCTGAGCCTGGCCGATTCCAGGGTGACGACCGTGTACACGCCGAAGTCGGCGGTGCAGATCGCTGGCATGGCGGGCGCCGGTGATGCCAGCGGCGGGGTTTGGATCACCGACGCCGCCGCCGGGCAGCTGGTCAGGATCACCGCCGCCGGGGTGGTGACCACGATCCCGGTCCCCGGCGGGGCGGCGGCCGGACTCGGCGCCATCGATACCGGCCCGAACGACAGCGTCTGGCTGGTGGAGACCGCCGCCGGTCGGGTGGGCTTGCTGGCCAAGGGTGCCACCGCCGTGGTCGAACTGCCGCTGCCGGCCGGGGCCCATCCGGTAGGCATCGTCGCCTCTGGCGACGGCAACGCCTGGGTGACGGACGGCCTGCTACCGGTGCTCTACCATGTCACCGCCAAGGGCGTGGTCACCACTTTGAAGACGGGTGCGCCCGGTGGCGAGATCCAGGCCGGAAGCGATGGCAGCCTGTGGTGGTTGGAGGCGGGTGGTACCCGGATCGCTCACGCCAGCCCCACCGGAACCCTTAGAGAATGGACACTGGAAGCCGGTCAGGTCGCCCAGAGCCTGACCCCGGGGCCGGTGGGCGGCGCCTGGTTCCTGCTCCCGGGCGGGCTGGGCTCGATCACGCCCTCCGGGGTGGTGTCGGTTCTGGTGGTGCAGGGCGGCAACTTCACSGGGGGCCGCCTGGTGATCGGGCCGGCGGGCTCGGTGTGGGCGTCGCAGCCGTCCACCGGACGCCTGGTYGGCTTCACGGTGCCCTAGGGTCGAGCAGGCGGGCGACTGGCAACCGTCCAGCCCGCCGGGTCCGGCCGGCGGCTGGTAACCTTGCCGCCATGGGCAGCACCGGCCGCCGGGTCGGGTCCGGCAGGGCTCGGCGGTGATCAACGAGGCAGCCGACCCGCGGCCGGCTGCGGTCGAGGCGGCGGCGGCTCACATCCGGTCCAGAATCTCGCTCCGACCCGAGATCGGGATCGTTCTCGGCTCCGGCCTGAGTGGGGTGGTCGAGGCGGCCGAAGGGGTGAGCATCCCTTATTCGGAGATTCCGGAGTTCGGTCTGCCCACCGCTCCCGGCCATCGCGGGGAGCTGGTGGTGGGCCGGCTGAGGGGGCGGCCGGTGGCGATCATGCGGGGTCGCTTCCATCTCTACGAGGGTCACCCGGTCGACCGCGTCGTGCTCCCGGTACGGGTGCTGCGCCAGCTCGGAGTCGAGCATTTGGTAGTCACCAACGCCGCCGGCGGCTGCGATCCGTCCTGGCCGCCGGGCACCCTGATGCTGATCTCGGACCACATCAATCACACCGGCCACAACCCGCTGGTCGGACCCAACCTGCCAGCCTGGGGGCCGCGCTTCCCCGACCTCTCCCGCGCCTATGATCCGGAGTTGAGGCGGCTGGCCCGGCGGGTGGCCGAGGCGCAGGGCGTGACCCTCACCGAAGGCGTCTACATGGGGTTTCTGGGACCCAACTACGAGACCCCGGCCGAGGTCCGGATGGCCAGGTTGCTGGGGGCGGCGGCGGTTGGCATGTCGACGGTGCTTGAAGTGATCGCGGCCGTCCACTGCGGCCTGCGGGTGCTCGGGCTCTCGTGCATCACCAATCACGCGGCCGGCATCACCGACCGTCCGATCACCGAGGCCGAGGTGCTGGAGACCACCGCACGGGTCGGCGGCACCATGAGCGGGCTGCTGGCCGGGGTAGTCGAAGCGATCGGCGCGGCGTCCGAGCCGACCACCCTGGAGCCCGCTCATGGTGCCGCCAGCTGAGGCCCGGCCGGTACCGGAACCGGCGACCGCCTCAGCTGATGTGGATCGGCTGGGGCGCGAGGATGGCCAGCACCTCGTCAACCTCCTGCTCGGTGTTGGTGAAGTGAGGCGAGAGCCGGATGAAGTCGCCCCGCCGGCTGGCCGCCACCCCGGCCGCGTTGAGCTCGCGCAGAACCTGCTCGGCGGACACTCCGGGCCGCCTGAAGGACACGATCCCGGAGCTCTCCCGGCGGGTACGGGGCCAGGGTGGCAGCAGTTCCATGCCCAGTTCGGCCAGGCCTCCGGCCAGGCGGCCGGAGAGCTCCAGCACCCGATCCTGGATCTCCCGAGGACCGACCTCGAGCAGGAGGTCCACCGACGCCTGGAGGGCGGCCACCGCGAGCGGCGAGGGCAAGGACTCTTCGAAGCGGGTGGCGTCGGGCCGGTACTCGAGGTCGTAGGCGAAATAGTCGTGTTTCCTGACCACACTGTTGATCCCGACCAGAGGTGGGGTCAGGCGCTCGAGCAGGTCTGGCCGAAACCACGCGAAGCCGGTGCCCAGCCCCGCCATCATCCACTTCTGGCCGCCGGTGGCGATGAAATCGAGGTCCATCTGCTCGACGTCCACGGTCATCGCTCCGATCGACTGGATGACGTCGAAGCTCGAGATCACGCCCCGGCGGCGGCACTCGGCGCCGATCGCCGCGATGTCGGCCCGGTAGCCGTTCCAGAACTGGACGTGGCACATCGACACCACTTTGGTGCGGTCGTCGACCAGGGAGAACATCAGCTCCGGGGTGTAGCGGCCATCCGCAGGCTCGGCCACCCTGACCTCGACCCCCCGCCGCTGCTGGGCGAGCCAGGGGTAGGCGGCGGTTGGGAACTCTCCGGAGGCGATCACCACGTTATCGCCCGGGCCCAATTCGAGTCCCGAGGCCAGCAGTGACATGCCGTGCGCGGTGCTGTGGGTGAGCACGACACCCTCCGGCGCGCCGTTGATCAAACGGGCCAGCGAGTGCCGGAGGCGGTCGATCGAAGCCTCATAGGCGGCGAGGTCGAACGGGCGGTGCACGAGGTCGGCCACCAAAAGGTTGATGGCCGCCTGTTGACGCAGGTTGAGCGGGCCGATTGACGCGTGATTGAAATAGATGTGCTTCTCGGCGATCCGGTATAGATCCCGGGCCTCGGTGGGTTCCATTTTCACTTCCTCTGGCGCCGCTTCCTCAGCGGCCGGAATGTACTTGGGGTGGTTCTTGAATGCTAAGCGCCATCAGTGCCGCCAGGAGGATCCACCCAGCCAGCAGCCCCCACGCCATCCGGTAGCCGTGCAGCATATCGGCCACCAGTCCGAACTGCGGCGAAACCAGGAAAAGCGACGTGAACGAGAAGGTGAGGCTGGCGCCCACCGCCGTCGCCGCCGACTCCAGCGGCACCGTCTCGGCGGCGAGCGTTATGGTCAGGCCTTGCCAGCCGAGGATCGAGACTCCGGCGGCAAAGGTGATCAGCGCCAGCACCGGCACCGGCGTGGAAGCCGGGGACAGGCTGAAGCCGAACGCGCAGGCGGCGCCCAGGGCGGCGGCGCCCGCCATCACCCGTGACCGCGAGCCCACCCGGTCGGAGAGGGCGCCCAGGCAGACCCGGCCGAGCAGGCTGCCAGTCTGGATCAGAGCGAGGAATCCGGCCGCCAGCACCGGGCTCAGTCTGAAGCTCTCGTGCAGGAAGATGGCGAGGTAGCCCACCGTAGCCCCCTGTCCGCCGTGCATCATGAACGAGTACAGCGAGCTGCGGACATAGGCGGGATAGCCGAGCAGCCGGCGCAGCCGGAGCGCCGGCGGCCGGCCGTCATGTGGCCACCGTTCGCGGTAGACGGCGTAGAAGCCTGCCGCCACCACGATGGCGGCGATCGAAGCCACCCGGAGGGCGACCGGCCAGCCGGCTCGCACCGCGATCGCCGGCAGAACCAGGGCGGCGACCAGCCCGCCCGCCGCGAAACCCGCCTGCCGGATCCCCATCGCCAGTCCTCTCAGGCGCGGCTCGAAGCTGGTTGCGATCGCCCGCGAACCCCCTGGCACCGGGCTGGAGGCAGCCACCGCGGCCAGCAGGAACAGGCCGAACAGCACCCAGAAGGAGGGGAATAGGGAGGCGGCGATCACGATCAGCCCCATTGCCGCCACCCCGATCCCGATCACCGCCCGTTCCCCGAACCGGTCGCTGAGCGYCCCCACCGGCAGGTTGCCGAGGAACATGCCGCCCCAGATCGCTGCCGAGAGGTAACCGAGCTGCTGCCGGGTGATGCCGAGGCCAGCGATCAGCAAAGGAGCCAGCGCGGCCGGGGCGGCCTGCAGACTGGCGGTGCATGTGAAGGCGGTGGTGACCAGCGCCAGCACCACCCAGCGGTTGCTAGCCCAGGCCGGCGGCCAGCCGCGCCGCCCGGCGGTGGCCACCGCCTCCTCGGCTCTCAGCACTGGGATCTCACTCAGGCCGTCCGCCGGCTGCGGTAGAGGGCAACCGCGGCCCCGGTGCCGATTCCGCACCAGGCGGCCAGTCCCAGCCAGGGCCAGCGATAGCTACCGAGCTGGTCGACCGCGAAGCCGAAGGCTGGAGAGACCACAAAGGTGGCGGAATACGCGATGGTCAGCCCGGCGCCGACCGCGGTGGCGGCCGAGTGGAGCGGCACCACTTCGGAGATCAGGGTCAGATAGAGCGCGTTCCAGCCGGTCCAGGTGGTCCCGGCCAGGAAGCAGAGGGCGGCCACCACGAGGATGGGGGTCGACCCATCACTGAGGGCGAGTCCGGCCGCGGCCAGGGCGCCCAGGCCTCCGACCAGGACCAGGACCCGGGCCCGGTCCCCGGTCCGGTCGGAGACCAGGCCCCAGGCCAGGCGCCCGGCCACTCCTCCCGCCTGGAGCACCGCCAGGAAGGCGGCTGAGGCCGAGGTGTCGAGATGGCGTACCTCGTGTATGAAGGTGGGCAGGTAGGTGGTGCCGGTACCCTGGGTGCCGAGGAACACCAGCGCAAAGGCGGTTGCCAGCAGGAAGGTGCGATCGTGCAGGAGGGTACGGAGCCCGGTGCCGCGCCGGCGGCCGGGCGGAGTCGCCGGCTCCAGGTAGAGGGCGAAGTAGATCAGAGCCAGCAGCAGCGCCGCCACCACCGCCGCCTGAAAGGCGAACCTCCAGCCGGCCCGGGCGGCCAGGGGGGGTAGTACCAGAGAGGCGATCAGGCCTCCGATCATGACCCCGGTCTGGCGCACGCCCATCGCCATCCCCCGCTGACCCGGCCCGAAATGGGCGGCGATGCTGCGCGAGCCGCCGGTCCCGGAGCTGGCCGCGCCCACGCTCGAGACCAGGAACAGAACCAAAACCGGCAGAAAGGAACTCTGCAGGCTGGCTACCCCCAACACCACCGCCATCGAGCCCACTCCGAGCAGGGTGATCCGGCGTTCGCCGTAGCGGTCGATGAGCACTCCCATCGGGTAGTTGCCGAGCATGGTGCCGGCCCAGATCGCGGAGGCGAGCAGGCCGAGCTGGGCCCGGTTGATGCCCAGGCCGGGGATCAGCAACGGGCCCAGAGCGGCCGGCGCCGCCTGCAAGCCGGACACCGCCACCGCGATCAGCATCACGAGCGCCAGCACCCCCCACCGGTTGGCCCTGAGCGCGCGCAGGGGAGATCTGGTAGCCTCCGCGTCCACCTCATCCGAGAGTACTTGCCACCGCCGGGTCGACCGTCTCGGCGGTGGCTGGGGGCCATCGCCCGCCGGGGCCCCCGGTATGATCAGGCCATGGGCTTCGTGCCTACCGTGATCGAGAACGAGGGCGGCAACCGGGAGCGGGCGTTCGACATCTACTCGCGGCTGCTCAAGGACAGGATCATCATGCTGGGGCGGCCGATCGACGACACCATCGCCAACCTGGTGGTCGCCCAGCTGATCCATCTGGCGGCCGAGGATCCGCAGCGCGAGATCCAGATTTACGTCAACTCGCCGGGCGGTTCGGTGGCGGCCGGCTTCGCCATCTTCGACACCATGCAGTACGTGCCCTGCCCGGTCTCGACGATCGCCATGGGCCGGACCGCCAGCTTCGGCACGATCATCCTGATGGGGGGGACCAAAGGCCGGCGCTTCGCCCTCCCCCACGCCCGGATCCACCTCCACCAGCCCCTGATCGCGGGTGGCGGCCTTTCGGGCCAGGCCACCGATCTCGAGATCCACGCCAAAGAGATCGTCCGGATCAAAGATGTCCTGAACCGGCTGATCGCGGAGCGTACCGGCCAGGACCTGGAGCGGGTCGAGCGCGACACCGACCGCGACTTCTACCTGTCGCCGGTCGAGGCGATCGAATATGGCTTGATCGATGCCGTCATCGAGCCGAGTCCGGCTCCGGTGGCCGGGGCCGCCCGCGGCTGAAGCCGGTCACCCGGCGAGCGAACAGGGGAGTCAGCGAGCCCTGGACCAGCAGGGAAAGGAAGATGGCCGCGTAGGCCAGTTCTGGGGCCGCGCCGACCCCGGTTGCCGATCCCGCTGACAGAGCCAGGGCCACGCCCAGCCCGCCTCGCAGGCCGCCCCACCACACCAGGGCCCACCACCGTCTCGGCACCCGGGTAGCGGCGAGGATGCCGGTGGTGACCGGCAGTCTGACCATCAGCATGGCCAGAAAGGCCACCCCGGCCGCGAACAACTCGCCTTTCAGCGACGCCCATGGCAGCCCGGCGCCCACCAAAAAGAAGAGCACAGCGTTGAAGGCGAAGCCGAGCGTCTCCCAGAAGTCCAGCACTTCGGTGTCGCGCAGGCTTGCCCTGGCCTGGCCCGCCACCACCAGCCCGGCCACCACCACCGCGATCACCCCGCTGACGTGGAGCAGATCGGCCACCAGATAGCTTCCATAGGCGGTGACCAGGGTCAGCAGGACCCGGCTCGGGCCGCTGCGGGGCACCCGGAGGCCCCAGGCGCAGAGCAGTCCCCAGGCCACCCCGATCGCGGTGCCCCCGGCCACTTCGAGCAGGAAGAGTCCCGCTACGTGGCCGGCGCCCAGCTCCCCGGTGGTGATCGCGCCCAAGATGGCGGTGAACACTGCCACTCCGGTCCCGTCGTTGAGAAGGCTCTCGCCTTCGAGGAGGGCGCTCAAACGGACCGGCACCTGCATCCGGCGGATCGTCCACACCACCGCGATCGGGTCGGTGCTGCTGAGGATCCCGCCCAGCACCATCGCCGCCGGCCAGGCCAGGCCCACTCCGTAGTGGACGGCGGCGGCGATGCCGAGCACGGTGGCCACCACGCCCAGGGTGGCGAGCAGGCCGACCGGGGCCAGCACCCGGCGGAGGGCAGGCAGGTTGACGTTGACCGCAGCCTCGAAGACCAGGCCGGGCACGAACATCAGCAGGATCAGCTCGGAGGTCACCAGGTGCCGGGGGAGGGAGGTAAAACGGCCGGCGACCAATCCCAGCACCGCGAGCAGGACGGGCACCGAGATGAAGGGTGAGCGTCGGGCGAGGGCGTCGGCGGCGAGGATCAGGATCGCCAGAGCGAGCAGCCCGAGCAGGATGCCCTGGCCCACGCTCGGCGACACCGCGATGCTCATCCCGTGCCGAATATACCCGTCCCGACTCCGGCCGACCTCCGGTTCGGCCAGGGGTTAATGTCGGCCTATGGGCGATCCGGGGGCCAGTTTGAAGGAAGCGCTCGACCTGGTCGATTGGCGGCGGAAGGTGGGTGAACTCTACCGGCTGGGGGCTCGGGCGGGTATCTCGGCCTTCCGTGCCGAGCGCGACCGGCTCTTCGCCACCCATCCCCAGTCGCCGCTCCCGCCCGGATCCCGCTCCGGATTCCAGGCCCTTCGCTACTTCCCCTTCGATCCCGCCTACCGGGTGGTGTGCCGGCTGCAGGCGCCGCCGCCCGGGCTCCCGGTGGAACTCGAGATCGACACCGGCGGCCCGGACGGCGTGATCAGGTACCGCCGGGCCGGTAGGCTCGAGTTCGAGCTAGCCGGTATGCCTTGCCACCTGACCGTGCTCTCTCTCACCGGTTACGGCGGCGGCCTCTTCCTGCCCTTTCTCGATTCCACCTCGGGGGCGGAAACCTATGGCGGCGGCCGCTACCTGTTCGACACCATCAAGGGCACCGACGCGCTCTGCCTCGAGTACGACGTCGGCACCGGCCGAACCATCATCGACTTCAACCTCGCCTACAATCCCTCCTGCGCGTATTCATCCCGGTGGGCATGCCCGCTGGCCCCACCCGAGAACCGTTTGTCGGTGGCGGTCAGGGCGGGAGAACTCGGCTTCGATGGCTGACGTTCCGCGCCCGGGCCGGAAGTCGCGAGCCGCCACTCCGAGCTGGCTCGCCACCGGTCCGATCCAGCGCCGGGAACGGCGCCGGGTGCGGTGGTTCTTCGCGGGGTTGTTGGCCATGATCGGCGGAATCGACGTGGTGGAGGCCTTCGTGGTCCATCACCGGCTTCGGGACCAGGCCCTGAGCAACCTTTTGCCGACCAGCGTCACCGACGGCAGCCGAACCGCGGTGGTGGTTGCCGGTCTGTTGCTGTTGCTCCTCGCCCGGGGCATGGCGCGAGGTAAGCGGGTGGCCTGGTTCTTGACCTGCGTCGTGCTGGCCGGATCGGCCGTTTTGCACCTGATCAAAGACCTGGACTTCGAGCAGGCACTGCTGGCCGCCTGGGTGCTGCTCGGGCTCTGGTGGCTCCGCCCGGTCTTCCAGGCCGCCTCCGACCCGGTCGCTTTGAGGCGTGGGGCCGCCACCTTGGCCGCGGGCATCGGGTTGGCGCTGCTCGAAGCCGAAGCCGGCAGCCTGCTCCTGCGCAACGAACTGCGGCCGGCGGTGGGGATCCGACGCAGCCTGGAGCAGATCGTGCTGGCATGGCTGGGTGGCTCCGTATACGTGCCGCTCTCCGAGCGGGCCCGCTGGTTCCTGGGCTCCCTGCCCTGGGTCTCGGGAGTGCTGCTGGTGATCGGCCTGATCCAGTTGCTCCGACCGGTGGCGGCGCGGGGCGGGGCGACCGCGGCCGAGCTCGACCGGGCCCGGGCCCTGGCCCGCCGGTGGGGTCACAACCCGATCTGCTGGCTGGCGCTGTCGCCTCAGAACTCGTTCTGCTGGGTGGACCAGCGATCGGTGGTCGCCTACCGGGTCAGCGGCAAGGTGGCGATCGCTCTGGGCGACCCGATCGGACCCGAGAGCCTGGCCCCACAGGCGATCAACGCGTTCAGTGAACTGTGTGAACGCCGGGACTGGACGCCGGGCTTCTATCAGGTCGAGACGGCCGAACTCTACCAGCAGATGTCGCGGGTCGTGCTTCCGATCGGCTCCGACGCGATCGTAGAGGTCGGCTCTTTCAGCCTCGAAGGGCCTGAGCGGGCCCAACTGCGGTATGCGGTCCGCCGCTGTGAGCGGGAACTGGTCGCCTTTACCTTCCAGCCCGGTGCCGAGGCCTGGGAGCTGGCCGCCGAAGAACTGCGCGAGGTGTCTTCCAGCTGGATGATTCCGGAGCGGGGCCCGGAGTTAGGGTTCAGCCTGGGACGGCTGGAGAGCCTGGACGACCCCGAGGTCATGGCGGCCATCGCCCGGGACCGGGGCGGCCGCGTGGTCGCGTTCGTGAGCTGGCTGCCGGTTCCCCGGCGTCACGGCTGGACTCTCGACCTGATGCGACGCCGGAGGGATGCTCCGTACGGCGTCATCGAGGCCCTGATCGTTCACTCGATCGCCGAGGCCCGAAGCCGGAATCTGTCCGAGGTGAGCCTGGGGCTGGCGGTCGACCTCGACGTGTCCGGAGTCCGGCCCCCGGCTCATCTTCGCGCCCTCTATCGATGGCTGGGCGGGAGCGGCCGGCTCCAGTCGCTCCGGCGCTTCAAGGACAAGTTCGGACCTCGATGGGAGCCGCGCTACCTGGTGGTCAACGACGTCGGCGCACTGCCGGTGGTACTGGCCGGTCTGGGCCGGGTCCACCTGCCGGCCTGGTCCTGGGTGTTATGGCTAGCGGTGTGGCTGCGGCACCGCCTGGGGCGGTGGCTCAGGAAAAGAGCGGTCACGCCGGGCCGGGCCGGCGGCCGGTCGGGGGTCGCCGGGCGCCCTGGGCCGGCGACCCCGCCGGCCTGAGGGCGCCAGGTTTCGTACGCCCCTCGGGCGGGAAATTGATCAGGAGTCAGATGAGCGACAACCGAGTCTTCGAATGTGATCAGTGCGGGCAGAAGAACCGGGTTCGCCTGGTCGCCCGAGGGGTTCCTCACTGCGCCAGTTGCGGCCGGCCGCTTCCCTGGCTGGCTGATGCCACCGGGGCGGAGTTCAAAGCGGGTGTGGAAGAGAGCCCGCTACCGGTGCTGGTCGACTTCTGGGCACCCTGGTGCGGCCCATGCCGGGTGGTCTCCCCCCTGGTCGAGAAGCTGTCGAGCGAACTCGCGGGAAGGCTGAAGGTGGTCAAGGTCGACACCGACCAGGCCCCGGATCTGGGCGCCCGCTTCGGGGTGCGGGGGATTCCGACGCTGATCCTGTTCCAGGGCGGCCGGGAACTGGATCGGGTCACCGGCGCCCTGTCCGCTCCGGCCCTCCGCAAGTGGGTGGTGTCGAAGCTGGGGCCGGGCGACGGGAACCGGGGCTGACCGGGCTACCGGAGGTCAGGGTCCAGCGCTCGGTCGCGCCTCCCCGACTCCCCTGACCGGTTGCTTCGAACCGTCACCCTCCAGCCCTGACCCCGGCCCGAGCCGGCGACCCCGGCGAGGTCGGGCTCAGCTGCCGGTCGAGCCCCGGGCCGGAGGCCGCCAGGCCCAGCCGTCGTCGTCGGGGGTGCCCGGTTCGACCCCGGTCCGAGCCAGTTCGGTGGCCAGCTCCTCCATCGCCTCGAGGTCGCGGATCAGCGGCTCGGCCTGACGCTGCAGGTGGTCAAGGGCGGCCACCGGGTCGGCCGCCCACAGCAGGTGGGTGGTCAGCCCGGCCGGTGGGCCTTGCCAGGAGAGCACCTGGACCTCGGGGCAGCTGGCTACCAGGCGTCGGACCATGGCATGGGTCGCCAGTTCCAGGCTGATGCCGACCTCGTCCACCGGCCGGTCGGGCAGTGCCTCCAACCAGCCGGGCCGGCGTTCCAGGGCCATGAAGGCCAGGGTGTCCCAGTCGGGTGAGCGGCTGCCGTACAGCCGGCCGGCGGCGCCGAACATCGCCTCCAGGCCGGCATAGGCGCGGCGCAGGGGGGGTGGTAGCTGGTCGCCAGCGGCGAAGATCTCGTCGATCGAGCCGAGCAGGTGGTCGCAGGCGAGCAGGGTCAGCTCAGACGACCAGTTCCAGCCTGCTCCGCACACCGGACACCGCTCGTTGAGATCCGAAGGCACGGTCATGGTGGCCCCCTTCATCCAGTACGCGTCGGTCCGCGGCGGTTGGGTCTTCGCCCATTGTAGATTGCGGAGCCGCCGGGCATCGGCGCCGGCCGGATCCGCCTGGCGGCTGGCTAGCCACCAACCGGCGCCGGGCCGGGCGACCGGTGGCGACGGCTCACCCGCCAGACCAATTTGAGGCCCGACCAGTCATGGTCGAGGGCGGCCACCTTGACGTCCACCATCCCGATCTCTATGGCGGAGCGGCGGATGAGGTTCTCGGCCAGGTCGGTGGAGTGGCCGGCCGCCCGGCGAGGCCAGGCGATCCACAGCGAGCCGGTCGGGAAAACGAGGTCGGCCAGGTCGGCCAGAGTGGTCTGGAAGCCAGCGGCGGCGGAGAAGAAGGCCAGGATCACCTCAGCCGGCGCCGGCCCCCGGAGCACTTCGATCCCGGGCGGCAGATCCGGCACCGACCAGCCCGCCGGGGCCCCGACCAGGGCCAGCCGCCGGCCCTCTTCAAGCCCCAGCTTCAGGTGAAGCGGCCGGCCTGAACAGGCGGCCGAGGCGGAAGTTGGGGGCGGCCCGGACACCTCCGGCTAGACCTCCAGGGTCATGCCGTCGTAGGCGGCCCGGACTTCGATCCCCAGCTTCTGGCTCATCCGTTCCGCGATCTCCGCCGGCCGGGAGCGCCACACCTGCCAGCCGAAATGGGTCAGTACCGCCAGCCTCGGCCGCGCCTCGGACAGGATCAGCTCGACGTCGCGCACGCTCAGATGGGGAAGGTGCGGATGCGGATCCATCAAGACGGTGTGGATCAGCATCACGTCGGCAAGGTGTTCCTGGACCAGGCCCTCGTACATGCCGGTGTCGACCACCCAGCCCAGCCGCCTTCCGAAGCGGAACCCGTAGGTCTCCACCTGGTGGACATGCCGGCCGCTGGTGGTGAACCCGATGCTGCCCACCTGGTAGTCGGTGTGGGGCTGGAGCCGGACGATCTCGGGGATGGTGGGTCTCAGATAACGCAGCACCACCGGGTCCTCGTCCAGCGCGTCAGCCGGGCAGAACAGGGTGCCCCGCGGCCGGAAGCCGCCGTCGGTCATGGCCTCGATCATCACGTTCACCTCGGCGCAGTGGTCGAGGTGGCGGTGGCTGAGCATGATCGCGGAGATTCGAGCCGGGTCGATCTGGCGGCGAGCGTACTGGACGACGGCTCCCGGGCCGGGATCGATGCAGATCGCGCTGTCACCTTCTTCGATGAAGAGGCCGCCGGTAGTGGTCAGCTGGCGAGCGGAAACGAAGCGGCCGCCGCCGACCCCCAGAAAGGTGACCTTCACGGCGCCAGGCCACCGGGCCCGGCGCCGGTGCGGGGCCCGCTCCCACCTGCCATCGCTGTCTACCGTACTGGAGCCGTCTCCGCCGCCGCCAGCGCGGCGATGCAGGCGAACCTGCGCCCGTCGCCATCGCGGCGGTGGGAGTAGAGAAAATCACTTTCCATCGTGCAGATCCCGATTTGGTGGATCCGATGTTCGGGGAGTCCGGCTTCGATCAGCTGGTCGCGGTTGGCCGCGGCCAGGTCCAGCCGGCTGCGGCCTTCGCGGCTGGGCCTCAGGTAGCGGTCCGAAAAGGTGGCGGCGACCTCGGGCCCGAT
>JRHI01000397.1_pt1 | contig 48082 bp, 37 predicted proteins | sample 215371 | NCBI WGS metagenome assembly JRHI01 (sample SAMN02929681, study PRJNA255918) | sediment metagenome | biome: cave system; feature: Ice Cave; material: Sediment; isolation source: sediment from deep within a dark volcanic ice cave with no known source of... ... | reverse complement strand
TTCGGCTAGTACCTTAGTACTGTTGACCTGACCTTGCGAAGCTCGTACGCTCGTGGCTGAAAACAGAACCGCTAGCCGATGGACGGCATTAGCCCAACATTAGGCCACGGAACCGGGGTGTGTACCTTTTGGACACACACTCCGTAAAAATCCCTCTTGACAGGGATTTTCTGTCATATTGCCTCCCGCTCTAGTTACATACTTGGGAGGCAAAATGAACAGGTTTCTTGCGGTTGTAGTTTTGGTTATGCTGGTTCTGACAGTTGCAGTTGGTTTTCGTAGTGCTGTGGCCAACTCCGGTAATTCGCCGGTTGTAATGGCCAACGGTGGAGCGCCGCCCCCTCCGACACCATGGAGGAACGGTGGAGCACCGCCACCCCCAACGCCCTGGTAAAGAGCTGGATCTGGGAAGTAAACACAGACGGCTGGATGGACTGGGGCGCGGAAACGAGAAATGCCCGGTTCATTTTACTTCGCGATTTGGTTTCTATGCACCTCACTTGAGGCCAGCTTTGTGGTGTGCGCGCTTTTAAAGCGTTCTTTCGGGCGTTATCTTACGCTGAATCTTTATATGGGCATTTCCTTCCTGGTTAGCCTAGCCCGTTTCTATATTCTCCTCCGGTATGGCTTTAGTTCAGATCAGTACCTCTATTTGTACTACTATTCAGACGCTCTTCTAACAATCTGTCTTTATTTTACGCTTTTAAGTCTCTACTCTCATATTTTCGACGAGATGGGGGCGGAGCGATATCTACGTTTTGGCGCAACATTATTGCTGGGAGGGACGGCAGTGTTCTCCTACCTGGTGATACAGGAAGCTAGCGATCGTTTGCTCAGTCGGTTTGTAGTGGAAATCTCTCAGAATCTGTATTTTGTCGGTATGGTTCTTACGTATGTTCTCTGGGGTGCAGTGCTGAAGCTTCGCGAGACGCGCGCGCGTCTTGTCCAGTTGGTGCTCGCGCTAGGAGTCTACTTCAGCGCCTTTGCGGCGAATTACGCTCTCCGTAACATCTATCCCGGCCTGCATGGTGCCCTTATGTATTTACTGCCGCTGACTGGGATGTGGTTGCCGGCGGCCTGGACCTACACATTCCTTCGCGTGTCTGAGGATGACCGCCTTGTGCCCGCGCACCTGGCGTTGAAGCCCCGATGATTGCCGCTCTCATCTTCGTGCTTTCGTTGGTGGCCCTGCTGCAGTTTTTCGTTTTCTATTGCCGCTCGGTGATCGCTTCCTCGCGCACCCAAATGCTTTCGTTGCAGGCCCGGGACGTCACGGGTATCTCGGATGCTCACGTTACCGGCGATGAGTTTCAGCGCATTCTCGAGTTGGTTCAGCTTTGTCCCGAGTTGCGCACCGACCGTCATGAAATTCGCGCTGTTCACTTGTATTACAGCTTGCTGAGTTTTTTGCGCGGCACGCTCGCGCAGCTACTCCCCAATCTAAACGCTTGGACGGAACGGGAGCGCGGAGGCTGCGCATATTTCGCCGCGGTTGCGCTCGACCGGCGCATCGCCTTCAGCCGTAACCTGATGGCCCAGCAGATGTCCGACAGCCAGTAGCTTTAACGTTCGTCCTTTTCCTCCTGCTCATTTTCGCTCGCCTGCCTGTTACTCGATTCGCGCCAACGCTCCAGAAACTATTTCCGCGGTTGCTCATCGTGTTAGACTTTTCGCGTCCTCCTGACGTGCTCGGTGAGGAACCGTCCGCAGCGCAAAACGGATCGGTGATTAAAACATGCACGCAGTGTGGCGCGATCAACAAAGCACAAGTTTATCTTTGCTGCTTTTGTGACGCGCCGTTAACTCCGGCGAATGATGCCAGTGATATTCGCGCCCGCGTGTTGCACGCTGGGACGCCAGCCCCTGGAACACGTGTCCTTCATGAAGACTGGAAGCGCGAGCTCGAGAATCGCGTCGAGGCGTATCGAACTCGCCGCAAGCGCTTACACCCGAACACCGGTCAGGGCGCACTCGCTTTCGATGCCAGTGGCGAGCAAGAAAATACAGCACCACGTCGTTATGGCAGCGGCGGAAAGTTTGATACCCAAGTCAGCTTATCCCCCTCCGCGCAGCTTGCATTCGACGAACCCGAGGTAGGTGATCCCGCCGAGGCAACCGAGGAATTTGCGTTCGCTATTGGCATTGGCCCACGTCCCCAATCGGATCGAGAGTATTCCGGGGCGTCCGGTTCGTGCCGAGTTGAAATTGATCTCACCCAGCCGCCTCTTCCACCGGTTGCCGCACCTGCCGAAAATGGCAATGCTGAGCGGGATCCGCAAATCACTGCCGCGCGTAGTGTAGGCTCGCCCTATTTCCCGCTTGCACCCATTAAGGAGCGCTCTGTCGCAGGGTTCATCGATGCGATTTTCCTCCTCTTTGCTTATGGCGGATTTCTCACTCTCTTTGGCTCACTCGGCGGGCACTTCAGTTTTAGCAAATTCAGCACCGTGGTTTATGCTGCCACGCTCGCGCTTTTCTACGTCCAGTACTTCGCGCTCTTCACTATTTTTGGCGGCGTGACGCCGGGGATGATGCTCCGCCGTTTAGATTTGGTGAATTTTGACGGTGAGGTTCCTACACCGCGCCAGTTGCTCCAGCGCAGCTTCGGGTACATGGTTTCCGGCGCTACTTTTTTACTGGGTTTTTGCTGGGCGTTCTGGGACGAAGATCATCTGACCTGGCAAGACCGCATCTCGAGCACGTATCTGACAAGTGCGGCTGGGCTGCTCGCCGTGGATAATCGAAGCAGCCTGGACGCGTCCGGGCTTGCTCAAAAATAGCTTTTCCTCTTATCGTGTAATCTGGAACCGTAACCTTTACCCTAATTGTGTGCATAATTGTACAGCCGGCGCGCCACGGCTCTAGTATGATGTAACTGAGCGACGTCTTCGTCTCCTGCGCACCGAGCACACCCATCGCTCGAAAAATTCCTTAGAGGCTAGCAATCATGAGTGTTCTTGTCCGCGACAAAACTTTTACCCAGCCGCTTATTCCGGTTACCACCATTTTCATGGTGATCTTCCACGTCGGCGCGGTAGCCGCGCTATTCATGTTTTCGTGGAAAGCGTTGGCCCTCGCTGTTGTCTTCTGGTGGATTGCTGGCAGCCTTGGCATTGGCATGGGCTACCATCGGCTCCTCACCCATCGTGGCTACAAGACCCCCAAATGGATGGAATACTTTCTTACCGTCTGCGGCACGCTCGCCCTCGAAGGCGGGCCCATCGCCTGGGTCGCCACGCATCGTCTCCACCATCAGAACACCGATAAGGACGGCGATCCGCACTCTCCGCGCGATGGCGGGTTCTGGGCTCACATGGGCTGGATCATCACCGGCAAAGCAATGCATAACAAGTCCGCGGAACTGCAGGCTTATGTCCCTGATCTTCGTCGTGACAAATTTCACACATGGATCAGCGAGTGGCACTGGGTTCCCATCACCACATTGGCTTTGACCATTCTCGCCATCGGTGGATGGAAGTACGTAATGTGGGGAATTTTTTTTCGAACGGTTATCGGACTTCACGCCACTTGGTTAGTGAACTCAGCCACGCATATGTGGGGCTCGCAACGCTTCAACACTGGCGACGATTCTACCAATAGCTTTTGGGTTGCGATGCTTACCTTCGGCGAGGGCTGGCACAATAATCACCACGCACTTCCACAGTCTGCCCGCCATGGCGTTGCGTGGTATGAGTTCGACGTAAATTGGTATGGAATTTGTGCCTTGCGCAAGCTCGGTCTGGCCTGGGACGTAAAACGCTTGAGTCTTAAACCCGCAACCGAATCAAAAAAAGTTTCAAATTCCGTGCTTCACTCAGAATTTCCCTTGGCTCCTACTTCTGCTAGCCAGAGCCCTCCGCTTCAGTGAGTAAACGTGAGTCACTTTAAATACCAGGGCACATTAATCACAGCCGTTCGTTGATCCCCTCTTACCAGCAACAAAGTCTTTAGAAGCGCGGCGCGTTTGTTATGCAGTACGTAGTGATACCAGCGCCGTTCCACTAGCTCGGGAATGATCACGGCAATCTGCTGGTTGGGGCAGATCTTCTCAGTTTCCAATACGTAATCGACAATCGGTGAAACAATCAGCCTGTAGGGCGAGGGCAAGACCACGAGTTCCGGCACCGGCACGCCCGCCTCCCGCAGAGGCTGTTCCACGAACCTTGCCCACTCTTCCCGCAGCATGACCGTTCCGGTTCCAGAATCCACGTGCACGGCCCGGATGTGCGGAGAGATTCTCAACGCGAAGTGGAGCGCTTTTTTCACAATATTGCTCCATTTCTGAATAGGCACAATGATGAGCGGGGGCGTCAGACCGCTAAGCTCCACGGGCGAAACGCAGCGAGTCTCACCGAGGACTCTGTGGTAGTGGCGACGGACAGCAACCATTGCGAAGAACATCGCCGGAACGAGCAGCACGGTAATCCACGCACCTTGCACAAACTTGGCTACAAGCACGACAACCATCGTGACGCCCGTGGCCAGCGCTCCGAGCCCGTTTATGAACATGTTTTGTTTCGCCCGGGCTCCCCCCACTCTCCTCCAGTGCCCGACCATTCCAGTTTGCGAAAGTGTGAACGCCAGAAAAGCTCCCACGGCGTATAACGGAATCAGCCGGTCCGTCACTCCGTGAAACACGAACAACAACAAGGCAGTCAATGCGGCCAGAACGTACACCCCCTGCGAATAGACCAGCCGCCGTCCTTTCAGTGCGAAGGAATACGGCAGGTAGTTGTTCAGGGCGATGGCGCGGCAGAGCCGGGGAAAATCGGCGAAGGCGGTATTTGCAGAAAGCGCTAGAACGAGCAGGATGGAACCTATCGATACGTAATAGAAGATATTTCGACCCGCCACTGCCGCGAGAAGCAGCGAGAGCACACTTTGATATCCAGGTTCGCCTGGATTAGTGGCTGCAATTCCGTAGGCGCGGATCAGAAACGCAATGCCTGCCAGTAATATGATCAAAAGCAGAACAATGATCGTCAGCGTGCGGCGCGCGGTAGACACGACGGGCTCGCGAAATGCCTTTGTGCCGTTGCTCACGGCTTCTACTCCCGTCATTGCCGTGCACCCGCTGGCAAAAGCCTGCATCAGTAGCCAAACACTTGGGATGGCAATTGCCATGGGAGCCTGTGGAGGAGCCACAACCGGTACCGGATGACCACCGGAGGCGATCGTTTTAAATATCCCGATACAGATTGCGGCGAATAGAGTGCCCACGAAGAGCCACGTAGGGACCATAAAAAATAGTCCTGCCTCGCGAACACCGCGAAGATTCACAAGTGTGATGATCACCAGAATTCCGAGACATATCGAAAGTGTATGGCTCTGCAGGCTGGGCACAGCGGAAATTAGCGCGCCAACACCGGCCGATATTCCTACGGCGGCCGTCAGGATGTAATCAATCATCAATGCCGATGCGGCTAGCAAGCCCGCGCGGGCGCCCAGGTTCCGGCGCGCGACAGTGTAGGAACCTCCGCCGCCCGGATATGCTTGAATCGTTTGCCGGTATGAAAAATAGACGATGGTAAGCAGCAAGATGATGCTGCCGCTGATTGGAACAATGTAGGCGATTCCGGCGGCGCCCAGCGGAAGCAGTACTGTCAAAGCTGCCTCAGGGCCATAAGCCGCGGAGCTGAGCGCGTCCAAACCGAATATTGGAATGCCTGCGCTTACGCCAATTTGCTCGGCACGGGCTTCGTCAGAGGCGAGCGGTCTACCGAGCAGGAGATCGGCAATTCCCATCGCGCAATTCTCTACTATTTTTCTATCAAACGTACTGGATTTCGTTGCTTAGGATTTAAAAGCCTTATGACAAGGGCAAGGAAATATCTATTGACTGATTCCAGAGTAATTTGCGAAGAGATCTTTATTGATTCCGCGCGGTTGTCAATTCCGTGGCTGCCGCGCGACCCGCACCGCTATTTTGGGCCGCCGCGCCGCGTCGCTTATCGATTACCCAGGTCAAAATGCGGAAAGACAACAACAACCCGACCAAGACAGCATAGAACAAGGGTTTGCGCACATCCGATTTTACTAACCAGTAGTAATGCACCACTCCTGCGAGAGCGCTCACATAAATCAAGCGGTGAAGCATTCGCCATCGCTTCCCCCCGAGCCGGCGAATCGAAGCGGCGGTCGAGGTTAGCGCGAGCGGGATCAGCAACGCGAATCCGATGAACCCCACAGTGATAAACCTTCTTTTGACCACATCCTGCAGCATCTCCCGGGAGTCAAAAAACTTGTCCAGCCCGATCCATGTGGAAAAGTGCAAAAATGCATAGAAGAATGCAAAGAGCCCCAGCATTCGGCGAAAGCGAATCAACTCGGGCAATTTTAATAACTTGCGCGCTGGCGTGATGGTAAGAGTCAGGACAAGGAAAATCAGGATCCAATCGCCAGTTTCGTGGGTGATGAATTCAATCGGGTTGGCCCCGAGCCCGGCATGAAGATATTTCCAAATCAGGCGCGTGACCGGCACCAGACACAAAACGAATACCGTTACCTTGGTCCACCGGCTGATCAGAATTTTCTTAGTCATTGCTCTCGATCAATAATTCTTCTTCAAATCCATTCCGGCGTAAAGTTGCCCCACTTGATCCCAGTACCCGTTAAACATCAGCGTCTTTCGCCTGCGAAGTTCTCCCAATCGGCGCTCGGTGCCTTGGCTCCATCGCGGATGGTCTACCGTCGGATTCACATTCGAGTAGAAGCCATACTCTTGTGAATTCGCGATATTCCACGTTGTGGGAGGTTGTTTTTCCACGAAGCTGATTTTCACGATGGATTTGATACTCTTGAATCCGTATTTCCACGGCACCACCAGCCGAACAGGCGCTCCATCTTGATTTGGCAGGGTCTCTCCATACATCCCGAAGCATAAAATCGCCAACGGATGCATCGCTTCATCCAACCGGAGCCCTTCAACGTAGGGGAGTTGGATCCCCGCGCTGCGGCCCAGGGGCATTTGTTTTGGATCGTAAAGGCTTTGGAAGGCAACGTATTTCGCTTTAGGCGTCAGCTCCAACTTATTAATCAGCGCGCTTAAAGGAATTCCAATCCAGGGCACCACGATGGACCACGCTTCGACGCAACGATGGCGGTAAATGCGTTCTTCCAGCGGCGCAAGTTTCATCAAGCTGTCCAGGTCCAACTGTTTTCTGTTTTTAACTTCGCCATCGATCGATACGGTCCAGGGCGATGTTCTCAAAGTATGCGCATTTTTCGATGGCTCATCCTTGCCGGTGCCAAATTCGTAGTAATTGTTGTACGTGGTCACATCCTTATAAGAAGTTTGGGGTTCGCTTGTGCTGAAAGGGCTTTTATTGGCCACGTTCAGTTTCGTGCCGGCAAGGGCCACGCGACTGGGCCAAGACAAATCGAGAAGTTTCCATCCCGCCGTGGCGCCGGCAACCGCCACTGAGCCTGCTCCAATAAATTTTCTGCGGTTCATATAAACACTGTTCGGGGTAATGTCCGAATACTTGAATTCTGCTGCCTTGCGGATCACCATGATGGCCTCCTGCTTCTGCGATTCTATCGATATTTACTACGAGCAAAGTGACTAGGTTAGATGTGCCTTTCTCTTGAAAGGTACACCCCGAGGCCTTATGTTCCAGTGATCTGGAATAAATTCAGGTTTTCTGACGTGTTGGGGGAAGTTATGTTGCGTCCAGAATGCGGGCTGTGCGGGATGTCCTGCTCGTCGTATAATGCAACTCCGTACGCCGGTGAAATGTATACTATGCACGCGACTGAAGGAACGATATTGACCGTTGCCATTTCTATCCGCGAAGCTGGGTCGGTACGCATTCTCGACGCCAGTGGCCGTATCACGATTGGCGATTCGAGTGACCGCCTGCACACTGAACTCCGCGATCTAGCCAGCCACGGGTCGCGGCAGATACTAGTGAATCTCACCGATGTCGTGCAGATAGATAGTTCCGGCATTTCGACGCTGGTTCGCAACTCCATTTCGATTTCGCGCGCAGGGGGTAGCCTGCGCCTGCTGGTGGGCCCCGGTCGCGTCCGTGACGCGCTCACTGTGACGCGCCTAATCGAGGCCATACCCACATTCAGTACGGAAGCCGCCGCGCTAGCCAGCTTTGCCTAGCAGAGCCGTCGATTAATGGAGATTACTTCTGAATCAGGAATGAATTCCGAGATTTACGAGCCTTTCTTCAACTCCGTAAGCACCAGCCTGGCTACTTCGCGAAGCGTCTCGAAAACGCCTTGTCCGGTGACGGCAACACCTTCAACCACCGGCTCGCCTTTTTGTTGCAACTGCTTGGTCAATTCGGAAATCGGCATTGCATTGGGCAGGTCGCGCTTATTGAGTTGCAGCACGTAGGGAATCGTCGCGAAAGTCAGATTGTGTTCCTTGATATGTTCCTGCAAATTTTCCAGCGTTTCGAAGTTGGCGTCCATCCGCTCTTCTTGGGAATCGGCCACGAACACGATCCCGTCAGCGCCCTTTAAAATCAATTTCCGGCTCGCTTCGTAAAAAACCTGGCCGGGAACGGTGTAAAGATGGAAGCGTGTTTTAAATCCACGCACGGTACCCAAATCCAGCGGAAGGAAATCAAAAAATAGCGTGCGGTCCGTTTCTGTTGCGAGCGAAATCATCTTTCCCTTTTGTCCCTGAACCGTATGATCGTAAATCCATTGAAGGTTCGCGGTCTTTCCGCCCAGACCTGGACCGTAGTACACGAGCTTGCAATTAATTTCGCGCGCAGGAAAGTTGATAAAAGGCACAATGGTCCCGTCAGAACCGGGACTGTATTTATAGCACACGCCTCTGGGGCAGGCCAGCATTGCGCAGGGCAATGTCACCTTAGATTAAACAACGTTCCCGTGGAAACTCCTTGGCTGCTGCCATTGTTGCGCAGTGGGAACATTCTGAATTGACAGCCAATCATCCCCTGCGGCTTAAAAAGACCAGCTCGAAAAGTTCCCATTTTGCGCGCAATTTGACCTTTCTTTTTGCCTCTGCTAGCATCCGGGCATGCCCAAGGCTGGAAAAAAGCCGCGCAATAGAACCACGAGTTCCTCAACAAAACGAGGCTCGAAATCTAAGTCCATAAAAAAGAGGGATTTGCCGGTTAAGGATGCCTCGAGTCCTGGAATCGAGACGACGGATCCGCGGACTAAGGGCCAATTGAAACAATATGAAGACGCCGTACTTATGGTGCACCAGCAGAAATATAACAAGGCCAGACAGGAATTCGAGAAGGTCATCGCGGGTCCCAGTAGAGAGCTTGCCGACCGCGCCCGCACGCACATTCGTGTTGTAGAGCAGCGCCTCAGCCGGCTCGCGGAGCAGTCACCGCGCTCTCCCGAAGAACATTATCAACAAGGCGTTACGATGATGAACCTCGGACGCTGGGACGAAGCTCGCGAACATTTACTCCGTGCCAAGAAGCTCGCGCCTAAAGCGGATTTTGTTTTCTACGCGATGGCGGCGCTCGATTGCCTCACCGGTGAAGCTGAAGCGGCGATGAGTAATTTGAAATTAGCGATTCAATTGCGGCCGGAAAATCGTTATCACGCGCGCAACGATGAAGATTTTGCTTTCCTGCAGGAAGATCCGCGCTTTACCGAGCTGCTTTATCCCGAACGTGAAGGCTCCGCTGGCTAACTCAACGGCGCGATTGTGTCCATTTGAAATCTTCTTCCGCAAAGGCCCGCCGTTCGCATTCTGTTACACCTGTTGACGCAATTCGCATCGTCGCGCTTGGCGGCGGAACGGGCTTGTCCGTGCTTCTTCGCGGCCTGAAACAATACGTCGCTCCGCCGCAATCTGAGAAGAATGCCCGCAAACTCCCCCACGAGATGGATCCTCCCATCGCCGATCTCGCTGCGATTGTCACCGTAACGGATGACGGCGGAAGTTCCGGCCGCCTGCGCCGCGAATATCGCGTCCTTCCCCCTGGTGATATCCGCAACTGCATGGTGGCGCTCGCAGCCGATGAAGCTCTTCTCGGCCGTTTGTTTCAATATCGCTTTCCCGCCGGTCGTGGATTGCGCGGCCACAGCTTCGGCAATCTGTTTCTTACCGCTCTTAGCCACGTCACTGGCGACTTCAACGAAGCAGTGCGGGTCAGCGGCGAGGTTCTGGCCATTCGTGGCCGAATTTTCCCATCGACGGTGCAAAATGTGAGTCTCGAAGCTTTGCTGGAAAATGGCCAGCGCGTCCGTGGCGAAACGCAGATCACTCGAAGCGTCGTCCCGATCCAGAGACTTTCCCTCCTGCCTCGCAGAGTGCGCCCATTACCCGAGAGCCTCGAGGCGATAAAATTAGCGGACGTAATTCTGCTGGGCCCAGGCTCTCTTTACACCAGTGTTCTGCCAAATTTGCTGATCCCGCAAATCACTCATGCGATTGCGAAGTCTCGGGCTATCTGCGTATACGTCGCCAACCTCATGACCCAGCCCGGCGAGACGCAAGGCTTCAGCATTGCCGATCATGTGCGCACCATTCATTCGCATACAAGGCCTGGTTTAATCGATGCGGTAATCGTGAACAGTAAACCCGTCTCGTCCGGGGTGATCTCTCGCTACCGCGCCGGGGGCGCCGAGCCGGTCCGCTGCGATTTCGCGGAGCTTCAAAAACTCGGCATTCGAATTATCTCCGAGGAACTGCTCGAGGAACATGCGGTCATCCGCCATAACTCCAAGCGCCTGGCCCTTTTACTTCTCGAAGAGTTTGCCGGGCGCAGGCGATCGAAAATGAAAGCGCGATAGCCCAGCTCCCTTGGTTGCGCCTCGTCCACAGCATTCGTATACTGGCGACCCTGCCTTACAGCAGGTCTGTAGGGCATTAATACTATGCGGCAAGGAGATGACCCGGATCGGCCTGATTTCCAGCTGTGACGTACGCACTCTCACAGCGTCTCGCTGAGGCCAAGGGAGAAATTTTATGTCCAGTCCAGCCGAAATGAATGTTTACGAGAATGCTGAGGCACGCTTCGAAGTGGCTGCCCAAAAAATCGGACTGGAGGAAGGCCTCTATCGCTACCTAAAGTATCCCAGCAAAGAGATCACTCTGTACATCCCCATCGGTATGGATAGCGGCCATTTGGAAGTGTTCATCGGCTATCGTGTTTTGCATTCCACCGTCCGCGGGCCCGGTAAAGGCGGTATACGCTTTGCTCCGGACGTTACCCTGGATGAAGTTCGCGCTTTGGCTACCTGGATGACTTGGAAGTGCGCCGTCGTCAATATCCCCTTTGGCGGCGCTAAAGGCGGCATTATCTGTGACCCCGGCAAAATGTCGAAAGGTGAACTCGAGCGGCTTACCCGCCGTTACACGGCTGAGCTGAGCGAATGGCTGGGGCCCGAGCGCGATGTGCCCGCCCCGGATGTGGGCACCAATGAGCAAACAATGGCTTGGGTAATGGATACCTACGCGATGCATGTGCGCCACGCGACCACAGCGGTCGTCACCGGCAAGCCGATTGAACTTGGAGGCTCCGCTGGGCGTCGCGAAGCCACCGGCCGTGGGGTGATGATCTGCTGCGACAAAGCGATTGCGAAGCTGGGCATGAAACGCTCCGGGTGTCGAGTGGTGATCCAGGGATTCGGCAATGTTGGCTCGCTTGGAGCGCTTCTAATGTCCCAGGCAGGTTACAAAATCGTTGGCCTCGCTGACATTCATGGCGGCCTTTACAACGAAAAAGGTTTTGATGTCGCCAAGGTGATTGATTGGGTCTACACGCAGCGCATGTCTTTGCAGGAATTTCCGGGCGGCGGCACGAAGATGTCCGCCAACCAAATTCTTTTCCAGCCTTGCGACATCGTGATTCCCGCAGCGGTTGAAAATCAGATCACCACTTCCAACGCCAATCAGGTTCAGGCGCGCATTCTCTGTGAAGCAGCCAACGGGCCCACTACCTGGCAGGCCGACTCTATTATTGATAGCAAGGGAATTTTCACCGTCCCGGACATTCTTGGCAACGCGGGCGGCGTCACCGTCAGCTATTTTGAGTGGGTTCAGGATCGCCAGGGCTTTTTCTGGCGCGAGAGCGAAGTAAATGAGCGCCTCCAAGATGTAATGGAGCACAGTTTTGACGAAGTAGTTCGTTACGCTGAGAATCATGCCGTCAACAACCGGGTGGCTGCCTACATGCTCGCGATTGACCGTGTTGCGCGCGCGCTGCGCCTCCGCGGTATTTATGCGTGAACCTGCGATACCCTGGACGTACGAAGCCATGTCCAACTATCCTGCTTCACATCGCCCTCAAAATATGTTATGTACCGTAAACCGCTTTCGCGAGGCCTGTTTAAAAGGGAGGCGTTATGAAAGCGCATCACCCGAAAGGGATTGCCCTTCCTAGGACAGCGAGGAATCTCGCGCTCAGGGTGTTGTTACAAATTATATGATCACTGCTGACTCCATCACGCCCGGACACGCCAAGCCCGAAAGCGAGCTGCGCCGCGATCTCTGCGTGGCGGGCCGCTGGCTCTACGAACGAGGCTTCGCCGTTGGCACGGAAGGCAATCTTTCCGTTCGCCTGGATGACGCGCGCATCCTTACCACTCCGTGTGGGGCGTGTAAGGGCCGGATGTCGCCCGAGGATCTCGTCATCACGGACCTGGAAGGCCGCAAGCTCGATGGAGTCTTTAGCCCATCCTCCGAGCTTTCCATGCATTTGCTTTTTTACCGCCTGCGCACCGATGTGCGCGCAATCTGCCACGCCCATCCTCCTATTGCCACGGGCTTCGCGGCTGCCGGCCGCGCCCTGGATAAGGCGATGCTCCCGGAAATTGTCGTTTCTCTTGGATACATACCGCTTGCGCAGTACGCCACACCGGGCACGCCAGACCTTAGTGCCGCACTGGCTCCGTTCGTTCCTCATCACGACGCGATCCTCATGGCCAACCACGGAGTGGTTATATCAGGCCCGGATCTGCTTACAGCCTTTTGCCGGATGGAGGCGGTCGAGCAATTTGCCAAGACTACCCTGGTCACCGAGCTACTGGGGCGCCAGACGCTGCTTTCCGATAGCGATGTAGAAACCCTTCTCGAAGCTCGCGCACGCTACGGCGTTACGCCTCCTCCCGGCGCGCACACCGCTCGGCCGCTGACGCGCGAGGCTGCCGCATCCGCGCATTCCGCCGGCTTCGCCTCGACCGGTCATGCTGCTTCCATGGATGGGTCCCGCCCGGCGCTCACGCCAGCTTCCGATTCGGACACCAGCGCCACCGACCGCATCACTCTCACCCGCGTGGAGCTGGATGCGCTTATCGAAGATGCTCTCCGCCGTTCCAGGCCTCAGCGCTAATTCTTTCGCAAGGTGGTGAATGCATGGTCGCGGCTTCTCTTCTAGAATCTCCGTTCAGCAAGCGTTGATCTAAATCACGCTTTCGAGGCTCAAGTGGACGCCAGTTCTTTGAACAATTCGGCAAGCAAGACCAAGCAATTTTTTGAGGCCGTGCAATCCGGCGATCTCGTCACCATCACGTCGCTTCTTGACGCCGACCCTTCGCTCACCAGCGCGCGAAATCAGCAGGCACAGTCCGCCCTTCTTGTTTCCATTTACCACGGCCGCTGCAACGTGCGCGATTTCCTTCTCTCGCGCGTCCTCACACCCGACCTCTCCGAAGCCTGTACTGCTGGCCTGCTCGATCGCGTTAAGCAGCTGGTTGAAAATGACTACGCCCTGGCGAACAGTTTCTCCCCCGATGGTTTCCCAGTATTTGCACTTGCCGTGACCTTCGGCCATCGCGAGGTGGCGGAGTATTTGCTTTCGCGGGGAGCCGATGTCAACTCCGTCTCAAGCAATGCCACCGGCTACACCGCCCTCACTGGCGCGGTCTCCAGCGGCAACACAGGAATTGTCGCTTGGCTGCTCTCCTGCGGCGCCAACGCAAATTACCGGTACGGCCCCGGCTACACGCCTTTGCACGAGGCCGCTGCCAATGGTCGTCTTGAAATGGTTCGTCTGTTGCTGGAGGCTGGCGCCGATCACGTTGCCCGCACCACTGATGGCCAGACGCCGCTCTCCCTTGCGGAAGCGCGCGGCCACTCTGATGTAGCGGATCTGCTTCGCCAGCGCTCCGTCGGCGCGGGCGCGTAGCCTGCCGCCCCTTCGATTCACCGGCGGCCCAGCCTTTAGTTGTTCGAAAAATAAATATCGACAATTTATGGGAAAATTGAGTACTCTAATATTCCAAAATGGGGGTTTTCGTGGTCTGTTGCCGGAATTTAAACGAGCGGGAAATCGGCAAGTGTGCGATTTTGAACAGATTTGGTGAAACCTTCCCAGTATGGTGACAATCACTTGTGCCGAAAAAATGCCTTGTCAACTTGAACAGGAGACATTGATGCGTAATTCAAAGATTCGTGGAGTTTGGTTTTTGGCGTTGATACTTGGCGTTTTCTCGGCCGGATGCGGTCGCCAGCAGCTCACGCCTGATCCCAGTCTAATTTCGATCAGCCCGACCAGCGGATTTCAAGGACGCGCCGTACCGGTAACACTGACCGGCACGAATTTTGCGCCTGGATCTACGATCAGCCTGAGCGCGCCTGGAATCACCGTCAGCGGTACCAATGTGGTGAGCAGCACGCAAATCACTGCCACGTTCACCATCTTAGGCACTGCGCCGCTGGGTCCGCGGAGCGTCACCGTGACGTCTCAGGGACGGGTCAGCAATCCGGTGACGTTTACTGTGAACCCGGGCACGCCTACCCTAACCTCCATCGTCCCGAATAATGGCATCCAAGGACAAGCCGTGCCGGTTACGCTAACCGGAACGAATTTTACCCCGGCATCGACGGTCGCTGTGAGCGGGACCGGAGTGACTGCCGGCCCCGTGACTTTCGTGAGTGCCACGCAACTTAAGACGACATTTACTATCGCTTCGACTGCCACAACGGGCGCGCGTAACGTGTCCGTGACGACCGCAGCCGGAACCAGTAACACGCTACCGTTCACGGTAAATCTGTTCTCCCCATTCGTAATTGCCACAAACCCTGTGAATGGCGCCACCAATGTACCCACTAACAATCAAATTACCGCAACATTTAATAAGCCCATGAACCCGGCAACGATCAACGCGGCAACCTTTCTCGTGACCGCCGTGTCTCCAGTAGCAGGGCCCATAACCGCAATCAGTATCACTTATGATCCGATCAACAGAGTGGCGGTCTTTCAGCCTGCGGCCAATCTTCCGTCCAATAACACCTTTACGGCCACGATTACTACCGGAGCCAAGGACACCGCGGGCAATCCACTTGTGCTTGGACCTCCAGGGCCAGGGCCGGCGCCGAACCCTTGGACATTCACCACGGGAACGACAAATTTCACGCAACCAGTGATAGTCTCTACAAACCCTGCCAATGGTGCGACAGGTGTGCCGCTGAACCAGGTGATAACAGCTACATTCAGCAAACCGATGGACCCCACCACGATCACGGCAGCGAACTTCACGCTCTCCCAGGGCGCCACGCCGGTTCCTGGCACGGTAACCTACGTGGGCACGACTGCTTCGTTTACACCAAATAGCCCCCTAGTACAGGCTCTTGTCTATACCGCACAAATCAAGGGCGGGGGTACGGGGGCTAGGGATCTGGCAGGCAATCAGCTGGGCGCCGGGCAGGTTCCGAATCCGTGGAGCTTTACAACAGGCCCTCCGTTTACGACGACGCCCCCCAATCGCTTGGGAAGCGCTTCGACTTTTGGGGGTTTCGGTGGGACAGCGGGGATGACTAACCAGGGGATCCTAACCGTCATAAACGGAAATATCGGAACCACCGCTGTTTCTACTAAGATTACGGGATTCCACGATACGAGTTTGCCAGGGCCCCCTCCCCCTTGTACGTATACGGAAACTCCGCTTAACAATGGAACAGTTAAAGGCACGATATATACGGCGCCGCCGCCTCCTACTCCTGCGTGTCCCAATGAAGGAACCGCTGCCACACTCTTGATCGCACAAAAAGCACTGGCTGACGCCCAAACGGCCTACAATGGATTAACTCCAGCAAGTATACCGGGCGGCACCGATCCAGGGGCTGGCCAGCTTGGTGGGCTAACGCTCGCTCCTGGCGTGTATCAAGCTGCTGGCGGGTCATTCATGATCACAGGCTCGGATCTCACTCTCAATGCCGGGGGCGACCCTAACGCTGTCTGGATCTTCCAGATGGCCAGTTCGCTTACGGTAGGAGCGGCCGGACCGACTGGGGCGCGCAGTGTGATCTTGGCAGGCGGAGCGCAGGCCAAGAACGTGTACTGGCAAGTGGGAAGCGCCGCCACAATTAACGCAGCCGGAGGCGGCACGTTCGTCGGGACCATAATCTCCCAGGCGGGAATATCGTTCTCCACCGCGGGAAACGTGGCTCTCGTAACCCTAAATGGCCGAGCGCTGACGCTCACAGGTCCCGTTACTATGGTCAACACCGTTATCAACGTGCCTGCGCCATAAGGCGTGAACGTTATTCGCAATACAAATAGAGAGGTCACATATCATGCCTTTGATTCAAGCAGGCGCCTTACAAGGACCAAGCCAGGAGCCAACGATGAAATTCGCAGCGCGATTTATTATCACTGTAGCCGCGGTCTCCCTATTAGTGCCTGGTCTCTGGGCCGATAACACGGCGAAGCCAGTTCCGACGGCGACGAAGGATAAGCTGGTAAACTTCCAGCCCATATCCCGGCCCGCGGCCAAGGCCAAGCCTGCGGGGTTAACGTCATTACCCCTGCGGCCGCGGTTGCTCGCGCAATCGGCCGCTGGAGTGGGCTCCACGCCCTCTGACCGTTCCTCCAGCTCTACCTCTTCCAGCAGGGCGCGAAGTCCGCAGTCTGCCGGGCAATCGATGAGCAATGATAGGGTTACTCCCAAGGGCGATTTCTTCCTGGGGTATTCCTATATTCGCGCGATGCCCAGGGACGCGGGAAACAGAATCGTGTGGCTGCATGGCGGTGACGCCAATCTCGCCATTAACCTTAACCGGGTTCTCGGGATAGTGATTGACTTCGCTGGTTACCACAGCAACACGGTAGCCCTTAGAGGGATCTTTTCTCCTCCATCAAACGTTGTGAATGCCGACGGAAACTTTTATAGCGCCATGGCTGGCCCCCGGCTTTCGTCCCGCCATGAGAAGTGGACACCCTTCGTCCATGCTCTTTTCGGCGCGGCGCAAGCGCGTTCTGTGACGCTGGCCCGCTGCGCCACTAATTGCACCGTCCTGCCGCGCGAAACCAATTTCGGGATGGCGCTCGGTGGCGGATTGGACGTAAACGTAAGCCACTCCGTAGCCATTCGCCTGATTCAAGCCGAATACTTCATGACCCGGTTCAAAGATCCTACTTTGCGTAATGGGCAAAACGGCCTGCGGAACAATGTGCGCGCCTCCGCGGGTATTGTGTTTCGATTCGGCGGCAATCCTCCTCCGCCTCCGCCACCTCCGCCCAATCGTCCGCCGGTGGTGTCATGCTCGGCCGATAAGCCCGGGGTCTTCACTGGTTCCAGTGACGCCATTGCCATCCGCGCGCAGGCCAGCGATCCAGACAACGATTCATTGACGTACACTTGGTCCACCAACGGCGGCGCCGTGGAAGGGACAGGCCCGGAAGTACGCTGGAACTCTGCTGGTGCAGCTGCTGGGTCCTATACCGTGAAGGGTCGCGTCGACGATGGACGCGGCGGCACCGCGGATTGCTCCGTGGATGTTCGCGTGGATGCCCAGCCAAATCGCCCGCCCACGATGAGTTGCTCCGTCGAACGGACTCCAATTCAACCAGGCGAGCGCACCAAGATCACTGCAACCGCAACCGATCCGGACAATGACCCCTTGACCTACACATGGGAAGCATCCGGCGGCAAAATTATCGGCACCGACGCAACTGTGGAATTTGACTCCACTGGAGCCGCACCGGGCAACTACACCGTTACCGGACACGTCAGCGATGGCAAGGGCGCCACCGCGGATTGTTCCGCGAGCGTCGACGTGCAGGCACCACCTGCGCCCGCGCAAGCCAGCAAGCTCAATCAGTGCGATTATCACGCAGCCGGCAGCGCTCGCACGGACAATGAGTGCAAGCGCATCCTCGACGATGTGGCCCTGCGTCTGAAAAACGATCCTAAAGCCACAGTGGTTATCGTCGGCTTTGCCGATCCTAAAGAACCCCGCGCGGCGAAGCTGGCTCAGTCACGCGCCGATAACGCGAAAGCCTTCCTCGGCGAAAAAGGCATTGACGCGTCGCGTATAACAACCCGCACTGGTAAAGCAGAAAGCGGCGCGGGCACGGCCAACCGCCGCGTCGAAGTCATTTTGGTTCCCGAAGGCGCAACGTACTAAGCGCCTCCGGTAATCTTTCCGGGGATTCCGCGCGGCAGTCTTTAGCGCCGTTCGGAATCCCTTTCTGTTTTTCTTCTTTACGTTGACACCATCTCCCGCGTGCTAAATACTCTTTTTCGATGATTGCGCAGCTTCGCGGGCATCTTGCCGACAAGCGCCCGAACCAGCTCCTGGTCGACGTCAATGGCGTCGGCTATCTTGTGCACATCCCGCTGTCCACTTTTTACGCCGTCGGCGATCTCCATACTGAAATTACGCTGCTCATCCATACGCATGTGCGCGAAGACGCTTTCTCACTCTTCGGTTTTCTGACCTCGCGCGAGAAGCACCTCTTCGAACTCTTGCTGTCTGCATCCGGTGTCGGGCCGGTACTCGCGCTGAAAATCCTCTCTGGGATGAGTGTCGACGATCTGGTACCTGCGATCCGCGCAGGCGATCTCGTGCGCCTGACGCGCATTCCCGGTGTCGGAAAGAAGACTGCCGAGCGTATGGTCGTCGAGCTTCGTGACAAGCTTGCGGCCATCGAAGCTAACGAAGCGCCTCCCCCTTCGTCTCGTACCGGCCCTGAAGCTGACGTCATCTCCGCGCTTTTGAATCTTGGCTACGAACGCCGGGCTGCTGAAAAAACCGTGGAGGAGTTGCAATCGAACGGTATCGCATCCAGTTTTGAAGTGCTGTTGCGTGGAGCGCTTCAGTCGCTCAGCAATCCGAACCGTCGCGCATCGCGCGCGGCAGAATGAAACAAATAAACCGAGTTTGCCGTGTGTGGAATGGCTCAACAGGCTTGATCTGAACGTAAAAGACCCTATATGGCAGACGCGATCCCCCGACGAACCCAACCGCTCCGAGAATCTCAACGCATCGTTTCCGGCCAGGCTTTCGATGAAGATGCGCGCATCGAAGCCAGCGTCCGCCCGAAGCGCCTTATCGACTATATTGGCCAGCACCGCGTCAAGGAAAATATTGAGATCGCCATCCAAGCCGCGCGCACTCGCGGGGAAGCGCTCGACCATGTTCTGCTTTACGGTCCTCCGGGCTTGGGCAAAACCACCCTCGCGCAAATCATCGCCAACGAGCTCGCGGTGCCCATAAAGACCAGCTCCGGCCCGCTCCTCGAGCGCAAGGGCGACCTCACCGCCATCCTAACTTCACTCGAAACGCGTGAAGTCCTCTTCCTCGACGAAATCCATCGCCTTCTGCCGGCCATTGAAGAAGTGATGTATCCGGCCATGGAAGATTTTCGCATCGATCTCGTCATCGGCCAGGGCCCCGGCGCGCGCATCCACCCTTTTCAGCTCAACCATTTCACGCTGATCGGCGCTACCACTCGGGCCGGTCTCATTACGGCGCCGTTGCGCTCGCGTTTTGGCATCGTTCATCGCCTCGATTTTTATGCGCCCGAGGATCTGGTTATTATCGTGCAGCGTTCCGCAAAAATTCTAGGCATCGCGATCGACGACGACGGAGCCCGCGAAATCGCTCGTCGTTGCCGCGGCACACCGCGCGTTGCCAATCGCCTTCTCCGCCGCGCCCGTGATTTTGCCGAAGTGCGTGCCCAAGGGCATATCACCCTCGCGGTCGCCCGCGACGCCCTCAAGATGCTGGGCGTTGACGAGCACGGTCTCGATGAGGTGGACCGCAACCTCATGCTCACGATCATCGAAAAATATTCCGGCGGTCCGGTCGGCCTCAACACTCTCGCCGCTTCGCTGAGTGAAGAAGAAGACGCCATCGAAGCCATGTATGAGCCATATCTAATGCAGCTCGGCCTGATCGACCGCACCCCGCGCGGCCGTGTCGCCACAGCACTGGCCTATAAGCACTTCGGCATCGATCCCCCGCGCCGCCAGCAGGGTCTCTTCTAGCCGCGCAAACCGTCTTTCTCTGTGCTGTCGGTGCCTCATATGTTAGAAATCCTATGGGTTTTCCGATGCCGCCCACACTCACCTATCTGTCACTCGGCTCCAACATCGGGGATCGCGCTGCGCATCTCGCCTCCGCTGTTGCTGCGCTCGAAAGCTCCGGTATTCATATCCTCCGCGAATCCTCCATCTACGAAACGGAGCCAGTCGATTTCCTGGCCCAGGATTGGTTTCTCAACTGTGTCCTCGAAGCCGAGACGTCTCTTCCTCCGCAGGAGCTCTTGTCCGCGCTTCGGGAAGTGGAGCGCACTCACGGAGGCACTAAGCTCATCCCGCGCGGCCCGCGCGCTCTCGACATCGACATCCTCTTCTACGGGGCACAAATCATCCACACGCCCGCCCTGGAGATCCCGCATCCGCGCCTGCCCAACCGGCGTTTCGTCCTCATCCCTCTGGCCGAGTTGGCGCCAACTCTAGTCCATCCCGCTCTTCACGCGACAATCGCCGAACTCCTCTCCGCGACCTCAGACCGCAGCCAAGTCCACCCCTGGAATCCGCGCCCCTGACGCACAGGCTTGGCTGCGGTTTTCGTTAATCGCGCTTCGAGGTCAGTTCGTCCGATGAATCATCATCCGATGCAGCGTCAAGTGCATTGGCTCAAGCGATTCCAGCCGTATCTCCGCATATCGTCCTGACTTCACTTCCCTCCAGCGATACACGCCAGGCTCGATCTCGGTGGTTTCGTGTCCCTGCAAGGGCCGGAGGAAATCGCGTGCATCTTCAATCGCAGCGCGCTCGCTGCTTTGTGGCCTCGCCAGCGCTTCAATCGCATAGCTTCGCAGCAGCTTGCTCCAGTAGTGCCCGAAGAGTTCCGGCGACGCGAAAATGTCGCTCCAGGCCGCTTCCGCTCCGTATGCCACCACCACTCCCACCACGCGCTCACCCTTTACTCGCGACGTGGATCTCTCGAAGCGTTTCTGCACTTCTTCGACAAACGTCTCGATCGGCACACCCGCCGTTCGTGACGCATACACCTTCGCATAAGACTCCGTCGGAGCATTCTGCGCAATGGTCGATTGAATTCTCGGTGTTGAGAGTCGTGGCAGTCCTCGGTCGCCCGATGCGGGTGCTGCCGCGGTCGATCCCGATCGCACTGCATTCCATACTTCGGTTTGCTTTTGATCCACTGCCGCTCGCTCGCGCACACTTGGGTGCACCATCATTTTAGCCGTAGCAAACTCCGTCCCCGAGGACCACCGGCCGTGCTCGACGCAAAACACATCGAGCGGCAGCGGCTTCTCTCCGGGCGCCACAATCCGGTCTTTGGCGATAATTCGGTCCTGCTTGCCGCCGCTTATCACTTCGCCCGCGAGCAGCACCAGTGGACGCTTGCCCCGATTCACCAGCACGAGCCGGTTCACAGATGCCCCACCGTTGGAGTACTCCGGAATACCCGCAGTTTGCCTTTCGCGTGTTCGTCGCAAAATCGCGCTGCCTTGCTCGGAAATTACCGCTTCCCCTGAACTGAGGGCATCATCGAGTGTCGTAAACTCGTTCGTACGCGTTGACTCGCTGCTCATTACCGGAAATATTGTTAAGTTCTCGTAGCTCACCGGCTCCGCGAGTCTCCAACCATTGGTATTTTCCCGTGCCCCTGTCTTTCCGCCCGCTTCACCACGGCCCGTCAGACTAGCAACCGCACAGATTCCCAATATTCCCATCAGCAAAAAACTCAGCATTTTATCTCTCATCGTTCCTCCTCAAATCGTGGGCGTCTTTTGCCAGACACCATTACAATCAGCCCATCGGAGTTAGAACGGCTCCCGCGTACTTTCTTGCAGCTTTTTTTCGGTTTATGTCAGACTAGCGCGCTTACAGGGAGGCTCACCATGAGTAAAAGTATGCGTTCCCTCGGGTCCTTTCTCGAACCGCACACCTGCTTCCGCGCGTATCACTTGCGGCGCACCCGCGACTGCCTTTCCGCCAAGTCAGCCCTCTGGTTTTGTGCCCTCTTAGCCCTGCTGGCTTTGTGTGCGGCGATCCCAGCGGCGGCGCAGTCTTCCCCTGCGCGCCACGTCAACGAAGCCCGCCTCCGCGAGACCCTCGAGCACCTCAGCCAGTACGGACGAAATCCAGAAGGCGGCGTAAGCCGCGTAGGCTTCACCGATGCTGACATTGCCGGACGGGAATACGTCATGGGGCTGTTGCGCGATGCCGGTCTGAACGTCCGCATTGACGCTGCTGGAAACATCTTCGGCCATCGCGCCGGGAATTCCGATCTCCCCCTGCTCCTCTTCGGTTCTCACATTGATTCGGTTCCTCATGGCGGCAATTTCGATGGTGACGTCGGCAGCCTCTCCGCCATCGAAGTCATCCGCGCTCTGAACGAAAATAAAATCACTACGCGCCACCCGCTTGAAGTTGTCATCTGGACCAACGAAGAGGGCGGACGCTTTTATTCTGGCTTGTTTGGTTCGTCGGCTGCCGCTGGATCGGTTCCCCCGGATGCGATCAATCGCCGGGACGACAAGGGTGAAACGCTGGGAGAGTGGTTGAAAAAGTACGGCGGTGATCCATCGCATTTGGAGAATGCTCGAATCGCTTCCGGCAAAGTTGCCGGCTATCTCGAACTGCATATCGAGCAGGGCGCCGTCCTCGACGAAGCCAAGATTCCCATTGGCGTCGTGCAGGGCATCGTTGGGATTAGCCAGCGCAACTGCACAGCCACCGGCTTCGCCAATCATGCCGGCACCACTCCAATGAATCGCCGCCGCGATGCCGGCCTAGCAGCCTCTCGTGCGGCGCTCGCCGTCCGCGAAGAAGTTCGCGCTGAGCCTGGCGCGCAAGTTGGCACCGTCGGCTGGATGAAGTTCGAGCCCGGCGCCGCTAACGTAATTCCTGGCCGCGTCACCTTTCCGGTCGAGCTTCGCGATCTTGACGCTTCGAAGTTTGCGCGCATGGGCGACCGTATCCTGCAGCGCTTCGCGGCCATCGCTCGCGAAGAAAAAGTCACCATTGAATGCACCGCGCCCGACGTTCATCAGCCCGCGCTTGCCGCGCCCCAATTTCGCGCCGCCATACATGCATCCGCTGAAGCAGCCGGACTTGCCACCCGCGATCTCCCCAGCGGCGCCGGACACGACGCGCAAAACGTTGCCCGCTATGCCCCGGTCGGTATGATTTTCGTTCCCAGCCGCGCCGGCATCAGCCACTCGCCCCTCGAATTCACTCCCTACGATCAAATTGCCAACGGCGCTGAAGTTCTGTATCGCACTCTTCTCCGACTCGATCTTCTGTAGCCCGGTAGCTCGCCTTTTTAGGGCCGAGGCCTTACTGGATAAAAAAGCCGATTGACGATACAGCAGACAACGTCGCGCGCACGTCGCGGGTCGCCAGCAGACACACACTCGTGCTCTTCGCTCCTCGCATGAATTAAAAACTTTTAGTTTATTTGTGGCGGGAAGGAAATTACGAATTCTTATGTGCTGCCGCGCCCCTTACTTCGGATCACCCAGCGAGTGTGACTTATCGGGCTGTTGTCTTTTCACCGCTTCTTCTTTCTCCAGCTTCTCATATTCCGCGATTTCTTCTTCGCTCATCGAATAATCGTCGCGACTAGCGAACATCGAAGTCTGCCGCCCGGTTTTACGAAGTTTCCGGCGCTTTTTCTCCTGCCCTTTGAATTCATATTGCACCTGACGGATGGGAGCGCTAATCACGTGAATCTCCATCAATAGGTCGCCCACTTTTTCAAGAAAATCGTGCAGGTGGAACGGCCGCAGCACATACGGCACTCTTGTAGCTTCCATTTCCACTTGCAATATCGGATCCGCGTCCGGAACCATGAACAACACTCTCACTCGCGCGCCTTGCTCCGCCGGTAAAAGTGCGAGTTCCTTCAACACTTGAAACACGGGGCCCTCAACCCCGGTCATCTCCACGTTCACAATCACCAGGTTCCACTCACCGCTGGCCAATTCCGTAAGCAATAATCCGGTATCAGGCACCATGCGCACGCGCCAACCCTCCGAGTCGAGCACTTGACGCAACGTACCCTGCCCGTGCAATTCTTCATCGAGGATCAGTATCCCGACGTTCCCGGTATCCACCGTCTGTCTCCCGAACTCATTTGCAATTTCAGTATAAACCGCTGCTCTGTTCGTCGCCGGTTAGAACTACCTGTCCGCCGCCAACTTGCTACTATCTGCTTCTTGTTTAACTCTGCTAAGTCCTTTAGAATGCATACTTACAGAGAGCGTCGGGCTCCAACGACGTTTCAATCAATACTTCTAGAACGCGGGACTTAGTGTCGTTTAGAATCATGCTTTCCAACACGGCAGGGCCCACATTACCTGCCCCACGCAGCTCGATGAGAGTTACTATCTCAGGGAGCCGATTCCGCCTGAAAATTCGAAGAGGTGAACGTATGGTGAAACGCTTTTATTCCGGGGTTTTGGCGCTGGTAATCGCCGCTCTACCACTCCATGCACAAACTAAGGAGGGTAAAGATCAGGAACGTCTGCAAACTTGCGGCACGGTTATGAAGGAAGTGCTGGACATTCCTGACAATATCCCCGAGGACCTTCTGAATTCCGCTGAATGTGTCATCGTCATCCCGTCCGTTATCAAAGTGGCTTTCGGTTTGAGCGGAAGCTATGGACGTGGCGCGATGACCTGCCGTACCGGTCAACATTTCACCGGACCCTGGAGCGCACCGGCGATGATGCGCCTCGAAGGCGGAGGTTTCGGATTCCAGCTAGGCGGGCAAGCCACTGACTTCGTGCTTTTAGTGATGAACCCTCGCGGGGCCGAAGCTCTTTTCAAAAGCAAGGTAAAGCTCGGCGCCGATGCCGCTGCCGCCGCTGGACCCAAGGGTCGTGACATTACTGCTGCCACCGACGCTACCATGCGCGCTGAAATCCTCACCTACTCACGCTCTCGCGGTCTTTTCGCCGGCGTCTCTCTAGAAGGTTCTACACTTCGCCAGGACAACACCGCCAACAGAAATGTTTATGGCCGCGACGTTGAAGCTCGCGACATCATCCGCAAGGGCGCCGTTGGGGTGCCGCCTGCTGCTGAAACATGGATCTCGATGCTGGATAAAAAATCTCCTAAGAACACGTCCGATCCCAATTCTCTGAAGTAGCTTTCTTCGCGGAATAACCGCCGGCAAAAAAGGACGCCTCAATTCGGCGCTGGGAAAAACTCGTGAAGCTCGGCTTGGGAACCACATGAAACGGGAAACCGCAGCGGCATCGGTACTGCTATTCCTGGCCGCATCCGCGGCGCTGAGCGTCGCATTGGTACGCCCGCCGGCCGCATTGCCCGCGAGCGCCTCGCCCACGGAGTTTTCCGCCGAGCGAGCCATGGGATATCTAAATCTATTCGCACAGAAGCCTCATCCCACAGGTTCCGCGGAACATGATCGTGTGCGCGATTATCTGATGGGCGAGCTGATCCGGCTTGGTGTTACGCCCGAGTCCCAGGTTGCCACTGGCGTCATGCCGAAATTTTCAGCCGCGGGTTCCGTCGAGAATATCGTCGCGCGCTTAGCTGGATCGAGTGGCGGCTCGGGCGCAGTGGCGCTCGTGGCCCACTATGATTCCGTTGCTGCCGGGCCAGGCGCAGGCGATGACGGCTCTGGCGTGGTCACGCTGATGGAGACGTTGCGCGCGTTGAAGGCCGGTCCTGCGCTGAAAAACGATGTCATCTTTCTGATTACCGACGGCGAAGAAGACGGTTTGCTTGGAGCGGCCGCGTTTATCGATCATCATCCCTGGGCAAAAGACGTCCGCATCGCGATTAATTTTGACTCGCGGGGAACTTCGGGGGTCTCGCAGATGTATGAGACCACTCCTGAAAACGGAGAGCTGATTCGCGAACTTGCCGCAACGCCCCATCCGGTAAGCTCGTCGCTGGCTTACGAAATTTATAAGCGTTTGCCCAACGATACCGACATGACCGTCTTCAAACAACATGGTGTGCCGGTAATGAACTTTGGTTTCATCGATCACTGGGAGGCCTATCACACGCCACTGGATACCCCAACTCAGCTCGACCACGGTTCTCTGCAGCACAATGGCTCCTATGCGCTCGCGCTCGCGCGCCAATTCGGCAATCGCGATCTGACCAAACTTCGCGCCCCCGACGAGGTCTATTTCTCTTTGCCCGGCGGTTGGTTCGTGCACTACCCCGGTAAACGCGCGATTTCATACTCCGCGATTGTATTTGCCTTTTTTGTGCTGATTTGTTTTTGGGCCCTTCGCACTCCTATTATTACGCCCTTGCAATTTCTCTATGGCTTCGGAGTTTTCGTTGCTGGCGTAGCTTTATGTGCGGCGGCGGGATTCGGATTTGAGCTTTTGATTCGTTGGTTGCACCTGAATTGGCTGCCGGAAGGCGACGTGGTGCGCAGCAGCCTGTACTTTTTGAGCCTGGTCGCATTTCTCGTGGCTATTTGGAGCACGCTTTTCTCTCTGCTGCGAAAAAGGCTTGTGCCGGAAGCTCTGGTGCTTGGCGCGCTTTTAGCATGGACGCTTTTGGTGTGGATTTCCGCGATCTGGGCGCGCGGAGCCAGCTATGTTTTCATTTGGCCGTTGGCCGCCGGGCTGATTTCCCTTATCGCCGCGCGATTAGCCTTTAGAAAAGAGGAAGCTTCGCCGTTTTGGGTGGCGTTGGCATGTCTTCTCGCGTTGCCGGCAATTGTGATTATTGTTCCCCTCGTCGCCAGTCTGTTCACCGCACTCGGGCTGGCTGCCCAGGGTGCTTTAATCATCGCGATTGTAGCCGGCATGGGACTGGGTGCGCTTCTACCGCAGCTCGAATTAATTACACAGCCGAATCGCAGGGGAGCGCCGCTGGTCGCATTCGCAGCCGGTGCGATGCTGCTTGCCGCCGGCGCCGCAACCGTTCGTTACACGGCCGATAATCCGAAACACAGCATCCAGATTTACGCCCTGGATGCCGATAGCGGAAAAGCGGTGTGGGCGAACCTTTCCAATCGCGTCGATTTGTGGATTGCCCAGTACGTAACCAGCGCGCCGGAGCGCGGACCGCTTATGGACTTTTTCCCGCTCCGGCTTAAAGCTTCCTTCTGGCTGCACGATGCGCCGCGTTTGCCGCTTCCTCCCCCGCAAGCGACGCTCATTGAAAATAAGCCGGAAGTTTACACCCGGACACTCTCGCTACGAATTGCGTCACAGCGGCACGCGCGAGCGCTATTCGTGAGCGTGCCGGAAGCGGAAGTATTGGAAGCATCTGTAAATGGTAGTCCAATTAAAAAGCCCGAAACTTCTGGTTTGAATCCGGGTGGGAAATGGAGCCTCGATTACTCCAATGTTCCGGAAGCCGGAATCGAACTCAAGTTGCGCGTCAAAGACACTGGACCCGTAAAGCTGCGCGTGGTCGATCGTTCCGTGGGTTTGCCGGAAATTCCCGGTCACCCGTTTGCTCCGCGATCGTCCGAGATGATGACCATTCATTTCGGAGATCTCACCATGGTCCGGAAGATGTTCGTTTTTTAGCGATTCTCATGTGTCACTTGAAAAAAGATTGGGAGTGACCGTGATTTGTCCGCTTTGCAATAAACGCAAGCCGCAAAGATATTGTCCGGCGATGGGAGAGAAAATCTGCGCCGTCTGTTGCGGCACCGAGCGCGAAGTAACCATGAACTGCCCGCTGCCCTGCGCTTATCTAACCGCGGCCCATCGATATGAAGAGGAAACCCTTAAAATAAAAATGTCGGCGGAAATGCCGTTCGCCGATGTTCAGGTCCCGCGGAATGTAATTCACGAGCACGAAAGCTTGGCCGTGGGGGTCTGCGCAAACGTTGCGAAGTTTGCCGCAAAACATCCGGAAATTACCGACGCCGATATTCTCGGCACGCTCTCTGCGCTTGTGGAAACCGCGCGAACCGCTGCCGCCGGCCTCTATTACGAAAAACCGCCGGATGATTCCCTCCGCCGTGATTTATATACCGAGCTTGCCGGCTTGTTGGTGGAAATTAAAAAAAGCCAGTCCGAGCGCGCTGGTCACGCAGTAATAAAAGATTCCGAAGTTTTTAACATTCTCGTTTTCCTCGCTCGCTTGGCCGCGCAGCGCTCAAACGGCCGCCCGCGATCAAAAGCGTTTCTCGGCTTTTTGCAGCGCCAATTCCCGCCGGTACAGGAAACTGCCAGCGAGCAATCGCGCCTGATCATCCCGTAAACTTCCGGCATAGGACATAAAGATTCGCCGCCTGCAAACAAATAGCTTACGCCGAAGCTCTCTCTTGGCAAGGCAACGAAAGCGCAAGCTGGGGCGAGCGCCACGTGCGCGATTCCGTGTCGTACGGACGAGCTCCCAGTTTGTATTTCGCTCGCAGAGCCGCGATGCGCTCGGCAATTTCCTTTGTGTAGGTTTCGGGAGCATAGCCCGAGCGTAGAAACCACTGCCGATACTGCTTCACAAGCTTGGGGAATTTCCGCTCGAGAAAAGGGAAGAATTGTTTCTGCGAAGCAGGCATCAGAAAAAGCACCGCCCCGCTGAACCAGAGCGCCCCGGCATCGCGTGCCGCGCACGCCAGCGCGTCGAGATCTGCTTGGCGATCCGTGATGCCCGGAATAATCGGAATCGTCAGCATCCCGGCGGCAATGCCTGCTCCGCGTAGAGTCTTAATTGCAGCGATGCGCAGGTCCGGGCGGGGCGCCCGAGGCTCCAGCAGCCGCGCGAGGCGTGCGCGCGGTGTGGTTACCGTGATATTCACATAAAGCGACGAACGCTCGGCAATTTTGCGCATCAAATCGATATCGTCTGTCACCCGGTCTGACTTGGTAGTAATAGAAACGCTCAGTCCGTCCCGCTTGGCAATTTCCTCGAGTACCGCGCGCGTTGCTCCGAATTCCCGCTCGGCCGGCTGATAGGGATCGGTCGCTGTGCCTATGGCGATGTGCTCGCCCCAGACGTACGCTTTTGAAAGATCCCTCGAGACCAGCGGTCCAGCGTCTTGCTTTACAAAAATCTTGCTCTCGAATTCTCCGCCGTCTATCTCCATGTATTCGTGCGTGTAGCGCGCATAGCAGTAATGGCAGCCAAATTCGCAGCCGCGATAAGGGTTGACGCTCCATTCGAAGGGCACGCGCTCGGAATCACAGCGATTCAGTATTGAGCGTACCGGAAGCATAAAATACTCCGGCCGTGAATTGCCCTGGCGCTCGCTGGGCGCCTGTGGCGAAGAAGCTGCGAGGCGGGCAATGCCGACGAGTTCGGCCACAGGTTTCCGGTGCCGGTGTGTCAAACTCCCCGTGGGGACAGGGAGAACCGGCGACGGCTCAATGTTGCTGGCCGTGGGGCGTCCGGAATCGCTGCGGCCGTGGCCCGGAAAGCCCGGGGCGACGGGCTGGGCCGATGGCTCGGTGTCCCGCGTTACCGGGACGGTAGGAAATAAGGAGGGAGTAGCGACCTCCGTGCGATGTTTGCGGGTCCAATACCCCGCAGGCACTGCGCGAAGAGTTGTAGTAGAAGACATGGCCTGCCTCGCAATCACGGCCTCGACTATATTCGCTTTTATTTCGCCATGTCAAGTCTAATTTCGCTTTTTATTCGCTTTTCCATTTAGCACCGCTCCTTCGAATTCAGGGGAGAGAGCACGTACCTTGGCAAAGCAACCGAAGCGCGCGCCAAGGACTCACTGCCGAGACAACAAAGACTTGGTATAGTCCCGCCGCACCGTCGATGGATTATAATTTCGCATCGATTGCATCGCTAGAGTGTGAACAGGGGAACGAATGCACCTGACTGCAAGAACCGCGACCAAGCCATCTGCGCGATGGTTGCTTGTCTGTTTCACAATTTGTTGGATAGCCGCAGGAGGAGTAAGTGTTGCTGGGGGTCCTGGATTTTTCGGGAACCCACGGCGAACGCAGCAGCGCGCTGGGAAGAAAGCCCGCGATAACAATAAGAGGACCTCCAAGAAGCGCAAGGACGTTGAGAGGTTTGCGAAACGAGTAGACACGATTTTAGCCGCAGAAGATGCCAGCAAGGCGGACTGGGGAATACTTATCGTCGACCGTGACACGGGCGAGACGCTGTACGGTGCGAACTCGGAGAAATATTTTTTACCGGCGTCGAATATGAAGCTTTTTACGACGGCGCTGGCGATGGCCAGGCTTGGCCCCAATTATCGCTTTACCACTACGGTTTCGACGGCAGGATCGATTTCAGCCGACGGCAAGCTCGACGGAGATTTGGTCCTCGTGGGCCGAGGCGATCCTAACCTCTCAAACCGGAAATTCCCATTCGTAAAGAAAGTCGAGCGCGAAGGGTCGGCCGAAAACGTGTTGGCGGAGCTGGCCAACGCGTTGGTGGCGCGCGGAATCACGCAGATTGAAGGAAACGTGCTCGCCGACGACACTTATTTTTCGGCAGAACGATATCCCGCCGGCTGGGGCATCGACGACATGCCATGGTCCTATGGAGCGCCAGTATCCGCCATCGCGGTAAACGACAATACCGTCACGATTGAATTGCAGTCAGGGGATAAATCAGGCGATGTAGCCACATACTCGATCGATCCATGGACCCAAGATTTCATAGTGAAGAATGAAGTTGTCACCGGGCTCGTGGGAACAAAGGCAGATCTGACGTTGACACGCGAGCCGGGGGCGCGACTAGTGACCCTTTCGGGAACACTGCCCCTCGGCGAAACGGCTGGGCGCCTGGTGCTCGCGGTCGAAGAGCCAGCGGAGCACGCTGCGTGGCTGCTAAAACGAATGCTCGAGGCGCGAGGTATCGCTATAACTGGCGCCGCGCAGGCGCGCCATTATTCGCCGCCAGCGGCGCGCCTTCCTGACCAAACCGCTGCGCAGGCCGCGACGCAGGACGCTGCGCCGCAAGTGCTGGCATCGCATACATCCGTGCCGCTCGCGGATTCGATTCGCGTGGTCAATAAAATTAGCCAAAACTTGCACGCGGAGATGCTGCTGCGCACTTCGGCGCGGGAAAGCGCCGGCGCGAAAACGCTTGATGACGCGCTGAATTTTGCACGGGAATTTTACGCTTCGATTGGAATCGCTAAAAACGATTTGGCCATCAACGATGGATCCGGACTTTCGCGGCGAGACTTGGTGACGCCCGCCGCTGTCGTAACGCTATTGCGGTACGCAGCCATGCAGCCGTGGAGTGCGATCTATGAAGCCAGCCTGCCGGTTTCCGCGGAAGATGGCACGCTCGCCGAGCGCATGAAACAGACCGCGGCAGCGGGGCGCATTCACGCGAAAACGGGCTCCGTGGAACATGTGAGCGCGCTTTCCGGATTTGCGGAGACGCTGGGCGGGGAGCGCCTGGTATTTTCCATGTTGGGAAACAATTTTGCCGGAAAGAATCACGATGAAGCGCTGGTGTTAGACGCGATTTGCGCCGCGATGGTGGAAGAGCTGGGAGCAACGCGGAGGAAATGAAGTATCCGCTCGTTGGGTGATTGTTCATTCAAAAGGGAGAGATAAGAGATTGGTTGGGTGGCTAAAAGCTTCCGCAAACCGACGCTCCTTACTTGCTCGTCTCAAGTCTTCGTACCTGTGGCGCCGCGATGGTCCGTGCATTAGTGTTGCCAACGTGATCGGTTGGTGGGAGACAAGAAGAATACCTTTCAATCTGATTGTGGGCTGCAGTGGAATCCTCACTTGCATCGTTGTTGGGGTGGTTGCGATCGGCGGTTCTATACTGTTCAACAGCGATATCGGCCTTCCTGCTCCTCCGTTACTCGCCGTGTTCGGTGTTTTGTTTTACGGGATTATGGCCAATATCTGCTTCACCGGTGGATGGTTATTGGAACTCGTGATCCGCAAGATATGGCCGCGAGAGGCTGATCGATTTGCTACTCTGAGTTTTTCGCTGGGTGTGACTTTTTCAGTTCTATTGACGCTCGCTCCAGCCATTGTGATTGGAACGGCGGGACTCTTCGAACTTCTCAGGCGCGTTTTCAATTCGGTGCACACATAAAAAGAAAGAGTAAGGTAGAGCGATCGGGTACTTTGAACTCGCATGGAATAACGGAGGGATATGCTTTGGCGACGCCAGTGAAATCGCGGACCAATGTTGTGACGGTGTTCGGAAGTTCGCGGCCGCGAGAGGGCCACGCGGATTACGAAGAAGCTCGCGCACTGGGACGGGAACTCGGCAAGCGCGGAATGACGGTATGCAGCGGCGGATACGGCGGCGTGATGGAAGCGGTGTCCCGCGGAGCGAAAGAATCTAATGGCGGCACGCTCGCGGTTACGGCTGAGTTTTTCGCGCCGGCAGCTAATCGCTGGGTGGATACAGAAATTCGCGTAAAGACCTGGGAAGAACGGCTGTTCGAATTGATTCGGCTGGCCGACGGCTACGTGGCGTGCAAAGGGGGAACTGGAACATTGGTCGAGCTGTCTGTCGTATGGGAGATGATGAACAAGCGCGCAATGGAGCCGAAACCATTTGTCGTGCTCGGCGGGTTCTGGTTGCCGGTCATTGAACGCGTGCGCGAGGTAGAATGCGGACCGCACTCGTCGGAAATTTCAAAGTGGGGAGAGGCTGCCACGCGGCTACTTTACACCGCAAGCACCGTAGAAGAGGCAGCAGGACATTTGGCTGACAGGTTAAAGTAGTGAGTCCTCATTGCGACGGATGGATCGTTTGGAAAAAAGCTCATGGCACGCACAGCCGAAGAAGTACTCGAGTTTGATAAGTTGCGGGAGATTCTGCGGCGCCGCACGACGTGCTCCGCGGGACGCCGCGCCATAGACGCGCTTGTCCCTGGCACGGACCGCGCGCCCATTGTGGCTGCGTTTGCACTGATACGCGAAGCCATTGCGTATTTGCGCGCAGGAAGCGAGCTGGGATTTGGCGCCCTGGCCGATCCAGACGAATGGATGGCGCTTATTTCCCCTGCCGGGAACCCCAGCGCCGCAGGAGACTTCGCGCCGGGCGCGGTGCTTGCACCCGTCCAATTGCTTGACGCTGCCTCGCTGCTCGAAACCGTACGCTTCTTAAAGCAGCAATTCCGCGAAGACGCTTCCAAAGTTCCTCTGATACAAGCACGCGTAACGGCGCTCGCGGATTTTAGCGACCTGCTTGCGGCTATCCGCCGTACGATTCTGCCGAATGGCGAGATCAGCGACGACGCTTCCAGCCAGTTAAGGAGAATCCGCGGAAAAATCGGCAAAACGCGCGACGACATTCAGAAAGCATTAAAAGCGATTCTTCGCACTTGCGGCGCCGAGGCCGGCGAAGATTACGTCACGCTGCGAAACGAGCGCTTCGTAATTCCAGTTCGCGCGGCGGAGCGGCGCGCGGCGCAAGGCGTGGTGCACGGCTCGAGTGGAACCGGGCAAACGTTATTTGTCGAGCCTTTCGAAACGGTTGAGCAAAACAATCAGCTTGTGCAGTTGGCCGACGATGAAGCCGCGGAAATTGCGCGCATCCTGCTCGAATTGACGGTGCGCTTGCAGTCAAAAATAGGGGAATTACAAGCGGCTGTGCAGACGATTGCGCAGCTGGATGCCGCATTTGCGCGCGGGCGATTCGCCCGTGAATTCAATTGCGCCATTCCAGAATTTATTGCGCCGGGTCCGGATCAGGGTGAGGACCACGGCGAATTACGCCTGGTGGCTGCGCGTCATCCCGTGCTGGAAGATAAGCTGCGCCAGCAGTCTCGCGCCGTTGTGCCCATGACGCTGGCCCTTGGCGGCGACGAGTGCATCTTGGTAATCAGCGGTCCGAATACCGGAGGAAAAACCGTTGCGTTGAAAACGGTTGGACTGGCGGTGCTGGCAGCGCAGTCGGCCATCCCCGTCGCCGCGGAGAGCGCCGTGCTCCCACTATTTGATCGCGTGCTCGTGGATATTGGCGACGAACAATCCATCGCCGCGGACCTTTCTACATTTTCCGCTCACATCATAAACCTGAAAGCGATGCTCGAGCAGGCGACGCCAAGGTCGCTGGTGCTGGTCGATGAAATGGGCACGGGCACGGCCCCGGAAGAAGGCGCTGCTTTAGCAGTCGCGTTGCTGGAAGAATTTCGCGCCAAACGCTGCATGGTGCTGGCAACAACTCACCACGACCGGCTAAAAACATACGCTTCAACCACCCCGGGAATCGTCAATGCCGCGGTGGAGTTCGATGAGGTCGAGCTTCGTCCCACGTACCGGCTGATGGTCGGCGTGCCAGGCGGTTCGAGTGGAATCGCGATTGCCAAGCGTTTGGGACTCGGTTCTCAAATCATCGAACGCGCGAAAAGCCAGCTTGCGCCGGAAACGCTCGAGGCTGCGGCCTTGATCGCGTATCTTCATCGCAGCCGTGATGAGCTTGACCGCATGAAGCGGCAGATGAACGAGCAAATTCACGAGCTCCAAGAAGAAAAGAAGAAGTTGCAGACGGAATGGGTCGGGCGGCAGAAGCAAAGGATTGCGGAGCTGGAGCAGAAGTTCGCGGAGCTTTCGAAGAATTACGAGAAAGAAATTGCGCGTGCGATTGAAACCGTAAAAGAGCGCGAGCTGCGTGGTCCGCTCGAGAAACAAACGCGCCGCAAAGTGACGGCGGCGCGGAGCGATGCGCGTGAGGAAGCCAATGCTGCCGTGGTGCAGCATCTCTCCGAATCGCAGAGTGATTTAGGCATGCACGAGCCGCTGGTAAAGGCGGTAACCCCGGAGCTGCTCGTGCCCGGCGCGCTGCTCCACGTTCGCGGGTTCAGCAAGCCCGTAGTGCTACGCCGCAAGGATGGAAACTCTGTCGAGATTTCCGCTGGGCCGATGCGAATGAAAATCTCGGTTGAAGATATTACGGCCATTGAAGGCGAGCCGCCAAAGACCAAGAAGAGCGAGACCCAGCGCAGCGGCGTGACCGTGCACACGCAGCGTAGCGAAGAATCGGTGGCCGAGGAAATAAATGTGATCGGATGCACCGTGGAAGAAGCCACGCGCCGCGTCGATAAATTTCTGGATGAAGCTGCGTTGGGAAATAAGCCCCGCGTGCGCATCATCCACGGGCACGGCACCGGAGCGCTGCGCCGAGGACTGGGAGAATTCCTCACCGCGCATCCGCTCGTGGAGGCAGTCGCGCCCGAATCCGAGGACCGTGGGGGGAATGCAATTACCGTTGTAGAATTGCGGGCATAACCATGGCCGAAGCCGGATCATTCGCGGAGCGCGTGAAACAACAGGCCGACATCGTCCGCATCGTCGGTGAGTATGTGCGGCTGAAGAAGAGCGGCCAAAACTTTACCGGGCTTTGCCCGTTCCATTCTGAAAAGACTCCCTCATTCGCAGTGCACCCGGCAAAGCAAATTTATCACTGCTTCGGCTGCGGAGTTGGCGGGGACGTGTTCCAGTTCGTGATCGAAATGGAGAAATGCGCCTTTCCCGAAGCGGTGCGGATCGTAGCTGAGAAGTGCGGCATTGCGATCCCGCGCCCGCGCGAACACTCTCCGGAAGAGCGCCGCGAGAATCAACAGCGTGGCTCGCTTGTGGATATTCATCGCGAAGCGGCGGCATTTTTTGTGCGCCAGCTCGAGGGCACTCCCGAAGGAAAAGTTGCGCGGGCATATCTCGAAGATCGGGGCCTCGACCCCGAAACAATTGCTCGCTTCGGATTGGGTTTCGCTCCCTCCGGTGGTGAGATCCTCTACCGCCATCTAAAACACAAATATCCTGACCAGTTGATTGAAGTGTCCGGCCTGGTCTCGCGCGACCAGGGCGGCCGCCTTTTCGATCGTTTCCGCAGGCGGATCATGTTTCCGATCGCCAATGAAGGCGGCAAAATTGTGGCGTTTGGCGGACGCGCCCTGGGCGACGACATTCCGAAGTACATGAATTCGCCCGAAACTCCGATTTATACCAAGAGTACCGTTCTGTATCATCTGGACCGCGCCAAGGAAAGCCTTCGCCGCCAGGACTTCGCGGTTCTGGTCGAAGGTTACATGGATACGATTAGTGTGGTTCGCGCCGGAATAGGCAATGTCGTAGCCAGCTGCGGAACGAGCCTTGCCGGACCACAGGTCAAGCTTCTCGCAAGATTCACTCGGCACGTCGTCGTCAATTATGATCCCGACGCTGCTGGCCAGGCGGCCACCGAGCGCTCGATCGGTCTCCTACTCGAGCAGGGTTTTAATGTGCGCGTTCTGGCTCTTCCCGGGAAAGCCGATCCCGATAAATTTATTCGCGAACAGGGTAAGGATGCCTACCTGAAACTACTCACTGCTGCGCCGGAATATGTCGATTATTTGATCGAGCGCGCGCGCAAAATGGATTTGACTACTGGCGAAGGCAAGCTTCGCGCAGTAAATTTTCTGATGCCGTACGTGCAGAGGGTGCCCGATCGCCTGCTGCGATCGGAATGGGCCAGCAAAATTGCCCAACAATTGCGCGTCGAGGAGCCCGTGTTGCGCGCGTCGCTGCGCCGAGCGGCCACCGAGCGGCGCGGCGAAGTAAAAACGCAGCCCGCCCTGATCGGTCGCGTCGGCAAACAAGCCGAGCGGCGCCTGATTCAAATGCTGAATGAACCGGAAGGTTTTCGCGACCAGCTGGCGCAAGAGCTGCTCGCGGACAATTTGCATCAAGGACTCGAGACCGAAAGGATTTTCGCTGCCCTGCTCGAAGGGGTAGCAGGCGGTGCGCACCCAGACCCTGCGGCGCTCGCGTCAGCATTGCCCGAAAACGATCGCCGGCTCCTTTTCGAAATATTATTCGAGGCCGGCGCTCCAGCCACTTGGGAAGAGGCCGCAAGCTGTCTAGTAGTGCTGCGGCGCAGGCAAGCCAAAACAGAGCTCGACACCGTACAAAGGCAAATCGAGGCGCAATCCGCAATAGGAGCGGCAGTTGGAGCGGCATCCGGCGGCACCAGCCCGGATTTGCGCCAATTGCTGGCCAAGAAGCAGGAACTTCGCAAGCGCCTCGACGGGATGGGCGGCTGAATCGGGCTGTGAAAATGTAACCATTTACTTTTTGAGGACGTCTAAATAAACGTTGACGGCTGAATGTGTTAGCGTGTAACTTAGCGTGGTTTTGCCGGTAACGATTTGCGGATTGGTGCATCTAATTTGATGCAGCCTGAGCATAACGTTTTTGATACTCTCTTTTCCCGGCAAGGTGCAATTGTGCAGGAGTGGCTCCGAGGGTGGCGCCGCAGCGGCAGCAGACCGGGCGCAGTACGGGCGAGGCTGTACCTCTCGAGTTTAAATCACCAACCTGTTTGTACACGATCTGTTCGTGCCAAAGCGTGGGCACGTGTCTCCGGTATGATGGCGTGAGTGGTCAGGGAGGAAACTTTGGCGTTGGCAATTGAAGAAAAATACGATCAGGTACGCCAGCTTATCCTCATGGGTAAGGAGCGCGGCTACCTGCTCTATGATGAAGTCAACGATATCCTGCCGGCGGAAGTGCATTCGTCGGAAGAGATTGACGATCTACTTTCCACTTTTGAGCGATATGGCATTGATATTTACGAAGATGCTGCCACTGCCAAGGCCGCCCGCGCTGCGGCTGACATGACGGACACCCCCGAAGGCGAGCCTGCCAAGGAAACCGAGGCGGTAGCCGAAGAAAGCGAGCTCGACCTTACCCCGGGTGCCCTGGAAAAAACCAACGATCCCGTCCGCATGTACCTGCGCGAGATGGGCACTGTACCCCTGCTGACGCGCGAGGGCGAGGTAGCCATCGCCAAGCGCATCGAACGCGGCCAGCTCGTCGTCATGAAATCCGTGACGCGCTCCCCCATCGTAATTAAAGAGCTGATCGCCGTCGGCGAGGACCTGCGCCAAGGCGCGCGCTCCATCAAAGAGATTGTTCAATTCGATGACGAAGAGCTCACCGAAGAAAAGATCGAGAACAAGACCAAGCAAACTCTAAAAGTCATCGACAAAATCGCCAAGGCTTATGACATTGCGCTGAAGTTGGCCGTCAAGTTTGCGAATACTCCGAAATCAAAGAAAAAACCTTATATGCGCGCGCGGTGGGCTCTTTCGCGCACGCGTATTGAAATGTCTCTGTTAGTTCGCTCGCTGGCCTTCAACTTACTCGAAAAGAAGCGGTTGATCCAGAAGATGCGCCACACCGTTGAGCGCCTGCAATCGCTCGAGCGCGAAGCCGGGCGTCTGGAACGGCGCGCCGATGCTGCTAAGGGCGACACGGCCTCCGAGGCGCGCAAGGACCTGCGTACTCGCCGCACCGAGCTGAAAGAAATCGAAGAAGCCAGTGAAGTTGGTCTTACCGAGCTTAAGCGCACGCTAACCCTGATTATCCGCGGCGAAGCCGAAGCCGAGCAGGCCAAGAAAGAATTAATCGAAGCCAATTTGCGCTTGGTGGTCTCCATCGCCAAGAAATATACCAACCGCGGTCTGCAATTTCTGGATTTGATCCAGGAAGGCAACATCGGCTTGATGAAGGCTGTGGACAAATTCGAATGGCGCCGCGGCTACAAGTTCTCTACCTACGCTACTTGGTGGATTCGCCAGGCCATCACTCGCGCCATTGCCGATCAGGCGCGCACCATCCGTATTCCGGTGCACATGATCGAGACGATCAACAAACTCATCCGCACCAGCCGCCAGCTCGTGCAGGAACTCGGACGCGAGCCTACCTCCGAGGAAATTGCCAAGCGGATGGATATTCCCGTCGCCAAGGTCCGCAAGATTTTGAAAATCGCGCAGGAACCCATTTCCCTCGAAACGCCCATCGGCGAAGAGGAAGACTCGCATCTTGGAGATTTCATCGAGGATAAGGCCGTGGTTTCCCCCTCGGATGCCGTCATCAACTTGAATCTCAAAGAGCAGACCGCTTCAGTGCTCAAAACGCTCACGCCACGCGAAGAGAAAGTCATTAAGATGCGCTTTGGATTGGACGATGGCAGCGAGCACACGCTCGAAGAAGTCGGACAATCCTTTGCGGTCACTCGTGAGCGCATCCGGCAGATAGAAGCCAAGGCGCTGCGCAAGCTGCGCCATCCGTCGCGCTCGCGAAAGCTGCGCGCCTTCCTGGAAGGCCCCAGCCGCGAGTACCTCTGAAATCACTGAAATTCATCGCGTCGCAGCTCGGGCTTTATTTCACCCGAATCAATTCGTCACGAATGCTTCCGCTCTATAATCACGTCACATCCGAAACATAGAGCCGAGAGCCGCGTCGTGCTACGCTTGCTTCGATGGACACAGCCGTCGCCCCGCAAACAGAGGTTCACGAGAAAAAGACGGCGGCGCTCTGGTCCATAGCGTCGGCTTTGGTTCTGGTATCGCTGAAGGTATTTCTATCGGTTAGCACGGCCAGCTTGGGCGTGCTCTCCGAAGCGCTTCACTCTGGCCTCGACCTCCTCGCCGCCTGTATCACGTATTTATCGGTGCGGTTCTCGGATCGCCCCGCCGATGAGAAGCATCCCTACGGACACGGTAAGCTCGAAACTTTTTCGGCCTTCGTCGAGACCGCGCTCCTTCTCATTACGGCGCTATACATTATCTGGGAAGCCCTGCAGCGCCTTTTTTTTCGCAACGTCCATTTAATCCCCAGCCTAACGGCCATCCTCGTTCTTAGCTGCGGCCTACTGATCGACGTTTTCAGAGCTCGCGCACTCGGCAAAGTGGCGCGCCGATACTCGAGCGAGGCGCTCGAAGCTGACGCGTTGCATTTCTCGACTGACGTGTGGAGCACCCTCGTCGTGATCGCCGGCGTCTCCGCTGTGTGGATCGGGGATTACTGGCACGCGCCGTGGCTGCGTTATGCCGACCCCATCGCCGCGCTTGCAGTTTCCGGCGTAATCGTTTGGGTGGGTCTGCGGTTGGGTAAGCGAACCCTCGATGGGTTGCTCGATGCCGCACCTGCGGGATTGCAGCGCCGCATCATGGACGCAGTCAACGGCATGAAAGGCGTGCTCAACACCCAGCGCGTGCGGGTGCGTCGCTCCGGTAATCGCCATTTCGTGGATGTCACCATCGAGGTCCCGCGCACGTCCAGCTTCGAGCAGGCCCATGCCTTGAGCGACGCGGTCGAGCGGCGCATTGGAGAAATCATTCCCGCGGACGTCATGGTCCACATGGAGCCGCGCGCGCCTGCGGGTGAGCACTTGTTCGAGGCCATCCGCGCCCTGGCACAAAAACGTGGCCTCGCGGTACACGATCTTTCCGCGCACCAACTCGAAGGGCAAGTGTTTGTCGAGTTGCACCTCGAAGTGGACGAGCAATTGAGCCTGCGCGAAGCTCATCGCCGTGCTACTGAGCTCGAAGAGGAAATCCGCAAGCTGCCTGGAAGCCAAGCTCAGGTTTATATCCACATCGAGCCGCTGGGACATTACATTGCGCCCGCGACGGAAATTGGCGCCGAGATGAAAGCGCTGGAGAGGGCCGTCGAGTCATTCATCAACGGTTTGCAGCCGGAGTATCCCGAGTTTGTGGATTGCCACGAGGTGCGTGTCCGCCAGGTGGAGCACCGCATTCTGACGTCTTGCCACTGCGCCATGAACGGTAATCTGCCGATTACGCAGATTCACGACGTTACCGGGATGCTGGAAACGCGCGTAAAAGAACAATTCCCCCAAATCTATCGCGTTACAATCCATCCTGAACCCGTGGAAGAAAGCTAAACGCTCCGAGCGCAAGGACCGCTGGAAAACATTCGAGCACGTAGCGCGGTTCGGGCGACTCGATCGTTGCTAGAAATAGCGTGCGTATCACAATGAAGAGGGCGATCAGCGCGATGGCCCGATGTACATAGCTCGGTTCGTTGCCGGGCGCCTGCCAGGCGCGCCACGCTCCCGCGATTGCGAGGGCCACGTAGATTACGTTAAGCGCGAAGAAGCCAATCGTTACCGAGAAATCCCGTGGGTCATCCTGCCAGCTGCTCACCACCGGACGCAGGTGCCCGGAATATGGAAGAAGCTCGATTCGCGGCGTGAACCAAATCGTCAGAATCCGCCCGAGCGGCACTTCCAGATAGGTGCGCAGCGGGTGCCGCGCAGTTCTCTCGGCGGCGAGCTTCGCAAAGCCGTCATCGATTTCTTGAGTCATCACATAGGCCTGATTGTGCTTGGCGAGCAATGCACTTACACGCTCGCGCTCCGCGGACGAATCGAAGGCCGAGCTGGGAATGTCCTGCATCCGGATCTCTTCCTCGTCGAGCTTCCAGGAAACCAGGTATACGTCACGCATCCGCGTCAGCCACGTCTTCTCCCACGCATAGAAACCTATCGGCACGATTTCGCTCGGAAGTTGCGCGTAGCGGGGCGCCACCAATTGTAACTTGTGCAGACTGACCGCATTGCGTGCGGCCCACGGCAGCAAAGGTAAAAGAAAAAAAACGCCCACAGCGGCTGCCGTAAGCGCGAGATGCCTCCATCGCGCATTGTGCCTTGCCCGATGGCACATCTCCCACGCCAACAGCATCCAGAAAGCGATCAACAAGAGGGGCGATTCCGGCCGCAAAAGCGTCGCAATTCCGGCAGAAAAAGCTCCCAATATGAATGAGTTTTTACCAACGAACTTGGGATACGCTTCATCAAACTCGTCTGTTGCTGAGAAACCTTTCACCGACGCGATAAACAGCAGCAAAGCCAGCGCGCTAAAAAAAGTTGTCAGCGTTTCGGTTAGCGGAACGGCCGTGTAATTTGCGAGGAAGGGGCAAGTAGCCGCAAGCCACAGCGCGACGATTCTCATCCGGGCGCGCAGCGTTGCTGGCGCAAGCCCACGGGCTATCGCTGCTGTAATAAAACAAGTGCCCAGATCGGCGAATGCTTGCGCGAGCATCACGTACAACCGCGCCGCTGCACCCGTTCGCCCAGTCAGAGCATAAATGCCTGCCAGAAATGCCGGGTAGCCCGGCACGCGCAAATCCGTAGGGGTGGTGTTCTCTGCCGTGATCCCGTAGATGCCGTGGTTCAGCCAATTGGTCGCAAGACCTTCATAAATTGGTGTGTCCCCGGAATTTGACGGAAAGTGCAGTATGAAGTACAGCCGCAGGCCCAATCCTGCGATTGCCGCCACTACGATATGCCAGCGCCAGTTTGTCATCGTCGCAAAACGCATCTTACATGATGGTGGTATGCAAACGGCAGGAACGATGATTCATTGACAGGGCCGCCTTGTGCGGCTAGCTTCAAATAAGCTCATGCGCGAACGTAGGCCTATATTTTATGACGAGCATCTTCTGCGCTGGCGCAGGACCCGGCGCACGCTCAAGCTTGGCGGTTTGGCGTTTACATTCCTCCTGACCGTATTTTTCGTGGGCATCATCAAAAAGCCGGATCTCCCCAGCTTGCTCCTGCCCAGCGTCCGCAATTATCACGCCATTCAGCGCAAACCCGGGCCAAAACCGGTGCGGCCTGGTCGCCGGAAACGCGTGGCCGCGCTCGGCAAAGTCCCGGGAAAATATGATCCGTTGCGCGCTGCGTTTTACGTCAGTTGGGACGCTAACAGCCTGGCATCTTTGCAAGACCACTATAAGAATATCGACCTTCTTATTCCCGAGCAGCTTCACGCCGTTAGTTCAGACGGCTCTCTTAGCGTTGTCGATTACTATACCGCGCGTGTGTTAACCGTGCCGCCAGCCGAGGCCCTTCGCGTTCTGCAAATCGACAAACTCCACGTTTGGTTGAAAACGATTCTGGAGAAAGAACGCCCGCCGATGATGGGCTTGGTCAACAATTATGACGGCACGGAGTGGCGCGTGAAGGAGCTCGTGCAGTTCCTGGACAGCACGGCAGCGCGCGAGAAGCTGACCAAACAACTAGTCGAATTTGCCATCGATGCGAACCAGCCTGGAGTCGTAGTGGATTTCGAAGAGGTCCCGGATTCCAGCCAGAAGCATTTCCGGCAGTTTGCCGCTGAGCTCGGCGCGGCTCTGCACGCCGCCGGAAAGAAAATGATGATCGCCCTTCCGGCGCGGGATCAAAGCTACGACTATGTATTCTTCGCTGCGCAATCCGACGCCATTATTGTCATGAACTATGATCAACATTGGCTTACCTCCAAGTCTGGGCCAATCGCCGCGCAAGATTGGTTTGAACAAAACTTGAAGGAGTTGCTGCGCGTAATTCCGCCCTCGAAAGTGGTCATGGGCATCGCCAACTACGCTTACGATTGGTCCGAAGCGCCGCGTTCGGCCCCCCACGAGAACGCCGAAAATCTGACCGTACAAGAAGCGCTCTTGCGCGCCTATGAATCGGAAACGGATATCGATTTCGATAGCGATTCTTTAAATCCTCACTACTCCTATTCCGACGAGCACAACCACACTCACAGCGTTTGGATGCTGGATGCGGTTACCGCCTACAACCAACTCCGGGCCACCGAACGCGCCGGCGTCCAGGGTACCGCGCTGTGGCGCCTGGGTTCCGCTGACGCTTCCATCTGGCCGGTGTGGGATTCCACGCATCTCGACGAGGCCACACGCGCCAAGCTGTCCGATGTGCCCCCGGGGCCCGATCTCATTTTTGAAGGCAAGGGTGACATCTGGAAAATCACCGACACGCCCAAACGCGGCCAGCGTTCCATTAACTACGATGCCGCTTCAGATTACATTATCGACGAGAACTACGATGTTTATCCCCTTTCTTATCGCATCGACCAGTTCGGCGCCGCTCCTAAAAAAATGGCCCTTACCTTTGACGACGGCCCCGACCCAGATTGGACGCCCAAGGTTCTCGACATCCTCAAACAAAAGCATGCTCTCGCCACTTTTTTTGTGATTGGGGAGCAAGCCAGCAATTTTCCCGGCCTGCTGAAGCGCATTTACGCCTCCGGTCACGAGCTGGGTAATCATACGTTCTATCATCCGCCTTTCAACACCGCCTCGCGGACCCAGGTGCGCTTCGAACTCAACGTGACCGAGCGTCTCTTTGAAAGCATGCTGGGTATCAAGACAAGTCTTTTTCGGCCGCCTTACGGCATCGACCAGCAACCGGAAAGTGCCGATGACGTAAAGATGCTCCCCATCCCTCAGCAAATGGGTTACATCCTCGTGGGAGCTGGAATCGATCCGCATGATTGGGGCGAAATTAACGGAGCGCGTCCTCCGACGGCCCCCGAAATTATCCGCGAAGTGCTGCGCCAGGCGCCTCAGGGGAATATTATTTTGCTTCACGATGGTGGCGGAAATCGCAGCAACACAGTCGAGGCATTGCCTGGACTGATTGATTCCTTGCGTGCCAATGGCTACGAGATTGTATTAGTCAGCGATCTGCTGGGTAAGACCCGTGCCGAAGTCATGACCCCAATCGGTCCCGGCGAACAGTTTTCGGCCCGTGTCGACGGCTTCGTCTTCGCCATCTACCATTTTTTCCGCCTCAGCATTGCTTACATGTTTGTTTTAGGGATCGCGCTGGTGAGCGGCCGCGCTTTGATTATCGGCCTTCTCGCGCTGATCGAAAAAATGCGCCCTAATGTGCCCCACCTTACCGGTACTTCACCGCCGGTTACTGTGTTGATTCCAGCATACGATGAAGAGGATGTCATCGTCGAAACGGTTCAATCCGCGCTCGATTCGGACTACGCGAATCTTTATGTCGTCGTGGTGAACGATGGCTCCGTAGATCGCACCGAACAGGTCCTCGACGAAAATTTCTCCGCCAACCCGCGCGTGAAAATAATTCATCAGCCTAACCGCGGAAAGCCGGGCGCTCTTGCGCGGGCTTTAGCCGAGGCCCGCGGCGAAATTGTCGTCACGATCGATGCCGACACCGCTGTCGAGCCTGACGCCATCACGAAGCTGATTCGCCATTTTACCGATCCCAAGCTTGGCGCGGTCGCCGGCAACATAAAAGTCGGTAACCGCTCCAAATGGCTGACGCGCTGGCAGGCTCTCGAATACATCACTAGCCAAAATCTTGAAAAGCGCGCCTTTGATTTGCTCAATTGCATTACTGTCGTCCCGGGCGCGCTGGGCGCGTGGCGCGTCGAAGCGTTGCGCTCCTCTGGAGGCTTTTCAACCGATACCGTTGCCGAAGATGCTGACCTGACCATCGCCATCCGCCGTGCCGGCTGGCGTGTCGGCTATGACGAAGAAGCCATCGCCTGGACCCAAGCCCCGGAAACCGCCTCTATGCTTGTGCGTCAACGCTTCCGCTGGACCTTCGGCACGCTCCAGGCTGTCTGGAAGCATCGCGACACTTTGTTTCGCTGGAAATATGGCACGCTCGGCTTTGTCGCTCTGCCCAACGTTTTTATTTTTCAAATTTTGCTTCCGCTGATTTCCCCGGTCATGGATCTGCTTTTCGTCACATCGCTCTTGCTCTGGGGCCTGGCCCAACTCCGCATCGCGCGCGTGCCGCAGCTATGGACCGCTCAGGACGTCGAGCGCTCCGTCATCTTCTTCGCCGGTTTTATGCTGATCGATTTGCTGACCTGCGTCGTTGCCTTTCTCCTCGAGAAAAATGAAGATTGGTCGCTTCTCTGGCCCCTGCTTCTTCAGCGCTTCTATTATCGCCAAATGATGTACGTCGTACTCTTCCGTTCGGTCATGGGTGCCGTGCAGGGTCACGCCGTGGGCTGGCGCGGCGTCGAGCCGCGGCTCCCCACCCCCGTCAGCTCGGCTTAACCACAAGATCGCGCAACGCGAAAACCGTAGTCCGCATACTTAAATTCTGGCGGGATGCTGGAGCGCGCCGCAGTGCGCGTCACTTTGACGTGGTGCCTCCACGAGCCGCCGCGCGACGCTCGCCGCGTGCCTGCAGCCGGACCTTTTGGATTTTTCTCAGGGGAATGCTCGTAGTAATGCGCGTCGTACCAATCCCAGCACCATTCGTGAACGTTGTCCCCCAGATTGTACAAGCCGTAAGCATTTGGCGCGTATAAGCCCACATCCTCGGGACCGTTCTTCCATCGCATTTCGTAATCTGGAACCTGCTCTGTTCCCTCGCCCGCCCAGGGGTAAAGGTTCCCGTCGATTCCACCGCGCGCGCCCCGCTCCCATTCGGCTTCGGTTGGCAGACGATACTTTTTGCCTGTCTCGCTGCTGAGCCACGCGCAGTAAGCCGCCGCATCGAACCACGACACGGCTGCCACCGGCTGCCTCGAACCATTAAAATGCGCATCGTCCCACGAGAGCGGTTTCTCGTGCCCGCCAGCCACAAAAGAGCTGTATTCAGCATTGGTTACTTGATAGGCCCCGAGCTCGAACGCATCTACCCATACGCGATGCACCGGCTTCTCATCGTCGCGCCCGCTCTCGCAGCCCATCCAGAACCAGCCTTCGGAAATCGCCTTCAGCAGCGGCTCGATAATGCCCACCCGTTTTATTCCGGTTACCGTCATTATTCCACCGGTATTACTGCCGCGCCGAAGGGCCATTCGCCTCGCATCCGCGCGCGAATCAAATAAACGCAAATCCCCAGAAAAATCACCGCCAGGCCCCATAACGCCGCTTTTCCTGTGGCTAGAAAAAGCAACCCCCAACCCGCGATCGTCAGGAGCGCCGGCAACGGATACAACCACATCTTAAAGGGCAGCCGTTCTGTTCCCCAACGGCGGCGCAAACGCATGACGCCAATCGCTTGTCCGATAAATTGCACCAGCAACCGCATCGCCAGGATCGCTTTGATCACCGTTCCCAGCCGGAACAATAAGCTGAATAAAAACGCCAGCGCTCCGAGGAACAACAGCGAGATGTGCGGGAAGTTCTTTCGTGGATGCAGCTTCGCAAACGCCGCAAAAAAATTGCCATCGAGCGCCGCCGAATAAGGCACGCGGGAATATCCCAGCAGCGCCGAGAACACCGACGCGAACGCGATCCACAAAATCATCACCGTCGCGACATTCGCCGCGCGCGATCCATAAATGTGTTCCACGAACGCGCTCACTACAAACGGGGAATCTTGCGCCTGCTGCCACGGCAGTACCCCCAGGATGCTGGTCTGCATCAAGAGGTACAGCAGCGCGATCCCGCCAATCGAAATAAAAATTCCTCTCGGGATATTTTTCTGCGGCTCCTGTATTTCCCCCCCCAGGTGGCAAATATTGTAGTAGCCCCAATACGTGTAAATCGTGCTGACCATGGCGGATCCCAGCCCCGCAAAAAATAGCCACGAAAAATTCCAAGCCCCTGGCGGATACGTGAATGCCAGCCGCGCATCGAAATGCCGCGCCCCGCCCCAGATTAGCCACACCATCGTCCCTATCACGCCCACCCATAGCATCAACGAAATTTTTCCGATCGTCGTGATTCTCCGGTAGAGCAGCGCCACCAGCACGATCACGAGCGCGCCCGATACCGCCTTTTGACCGTAGCGGCCGAGGGGCGTCAGGTACGTAAGATATTGCGAGAAACCGATCGCTCCCGAGGCAATCACGAGCGGCGCCTGAATCAACGTTTGCCACACAAAAAGAAACGACATCAGCCGGCCCCAGCGCCCCGCCCCGTAGGCCTCCCGCAAAAATATATAACTGCCTCCTGCCCGCGGCATCGCCGCGCCCAGCTCCGACCACACAAACCCATCCAGCAACGCCAGCAGCCCGCCAGCGGCCCACGCCAGCAAGCTTTGGGGTCCGCCCATCGCTTTGATCACCAGTGGCGCTACGATGAAGGGGCCAATCCCCACCATGTCGATCATGTTCAGCGCGACCGCCTCTTTCAGGCCCAGTGCGCGCTCGAGCTTTCCGGATTGTGGAGCGGTTGCCACTTAATCCCAGGGCGAAACCCAAAGAATAACAGATGCTTATCACCTCTACAAAAGTGTTCGAGCCTTCAGTACGGGGTCGGTTTTCGAGTCGCCCGCCGCCCGCCCGAAGGCTTTTATTTCGCTTCCTGGAACGCCGTTTCAGCACCATGACGGGCAGATTGCGGTCTCCCACCTTAAGGAGAAGTGTTTGAGTAAGGAAAAGTGTTTGAGACATCTCAACTACCCCCTCTGCGCGCTGGCATGTATATGCGTTTTAAACTGCTTCCCGTGTCCTTAGACGTATCTTCCTCTCCTAAACTCCGCTGAGTTCTGAATAAGTAGTGAT
>JRHI01000396.1_pt1 | contig 48124 bp, 43 predicted proteins | sample 215371 | NCBI WGS metagenome assembly JRHI01 (sample SAMN02929681, study PRJNA255918) | sediment metagenome | biome: cave system; feature: Ice Cave; material: Sediment; isolation source: sediment from deep within a dark volcanic ice cave with no known source of... ... | reverse complement strand
TTACCTTCCGTTCCGTGTCAACTGATTCAGTGTTAAAAAAGGTGGTGTAAGCAAATCGGGAGTGGTATCAGATTTATGTTGGATGAAACCAGGCGAATGGAGCTTCCTGCCCCACAATTTCGCGAGATGAGTGAGTTTATCGTGGCATTCCAGAAAGCGCTGGCTTTGCGCGCTCCAGAGCTGCGAGCGCAATACAAGGAAGAAACGCTCTGGGAAGAGCAGGAGGATTCCCACACCGAGGTAGTGGTGAAGGATCGGCGTGCCGAGCAGGTAGAGAAGCGATTGATCCAAGCGTTGCATTATGTTCAGGAACATGGCTTTATCACGAATGGGATTTACAGGCAGTTGACTGGCGTCACCGATAGAACGGCTCACAGGGATTTGGAAAGGCTGGTAGAACGGGGAAGGTTGAAAGGCAGAGGTCAGAGAGCTGCGCGGCGCTACGTGTTAGCCTGATAATTTTCATTGTTTGCGGAGAAGCCTGCAACGAGCACGATAGGTCTCTCAGTTGCAGGCTTCTTTTTTGTCTGCTAGCCGTAGCGGGCGGTTTCACTTGTCTGTTCAAACGATGTCTACGCGGTGTACCCTGACCGGAGAGTTGACAGGAGAACCGCTAGACAACCATGGATTTTCAACGACACCAGTAGACTCCGAGAGGGGAGATCGAGCGCGGGATAGACGACCACGGACACCGGTAGACGGGTAATGCCGATGGAGAGATTCGAACCCTCAACCCTTGCGGGACTTGTTTTTGAGACAAGCGCGTATACCGTTCCGCCACATCGGCCTGACAAGCCAGCTTAGCAAATTGCCCCGTATCCAGTGAATGGACTAAAACACCAGAACAAATGCAATCAATACTAAACAAACCGTGTTTATGGACGCAATAATAGCACACAGCAGAATGAGCGTCAAGAGTCCTTTTCCCTCATTTCCTCATTTTCTCCAATGATTTACACCGCGACCCACGTAACACCCTCTTCAGAACGTGCCAATCGCCCAATCGTCGGAATATGCGTGGCAATAAGCAAAGCATTCTCGGCCAATGCAGCTTCCGTAAGGGAATGACGACTGGCGAGATTAGCATCAGTATTCGCCCACTCGGCCATCCAGGAAGGTTGCTCTACTTCAACAGGGTGATGGTAAAGGTCGCCAAGGCAGTAGAGAGTCTGGCCGCCTGAGCGAATACGGACAATCTGGTGTCCATCAGATTCGCCGGGTGCAGCAATGATCTGTACCCCGGGCACAAGCTCACGGTCCCCATCAACCAACTCAAGCAAACCCAACTGTTGGAGTACTCCAAAGGTGCGACTATCCTCAGAATCTGGGGTCTGGAGAGCCTCCTGTGTTTCGGGGTTATCCCAATCTGCCTTTCCTACATAGCAGCGAGCATGGGGAAAACATGGGACAGTGTGTCCATTACGTCGAGTTGTGACACCTGCGTAGTGGTCGAAGTGGGCGTGCGTGATGATGAGGTGGGTTATGTCCTCTGGACGAATGTCCTTCTCCAGAAGCTGAACAATCAAGCCTGGCGGTGGCTGGTAATTCGATGGAGCATACGGTGAGCCTGATGGGGTAGAAACAGCATAATCGTTGGCATCAACCAACACTGATGCATCAGGCAGCGCAATATGAATGCACTGGCTGGGAAAGACAAACGGCTGTTCAAAATCGGCAGCATAGCGCGGTCGCCACTCACCCTCAGAGACATTCATGATCTCCGAAAGGGTCAGGATGACATTGCCAACATTCATCACGGTAACCGTTGCAAATCCTACAGGAAACGTACGCACGTAATCATTCATAGAACCTCCTTCTCGGGAAAAACCCTGACTCTGAGGAAATCTACTTTCCCACAAAATGCCGAAACATCCCGGCAATAACGATAATCTCTTTCACAGATAAAGAGGCAGAAATTACCACGTCTTCGCGCAGATCACTCTATATACTTTATTGAGTATAGTATATAGAGCATATCTTTTTGCCTTAAGGACACCTGGCCCATGCCCAAAAAAACACAACAACAGCCGCTTGACCCACTCATGGTCATCAACGCCTACGCACAGGGCATTTTTCCCATGGCCGATCATGACGGCAGCATACACTGGTACGCGCCCGATCCCCGCGCCATCCTCGAACACGACAATCTACACATCTCGCGTTCACTCCGCGCCACCATACACAAGGACACCTACGAAGTACGCGTGGACACAGCATTTGAGGCTGTCATGCGCTTCTGTGGTGCCAGAAATGAGACCTGGATCAACGAGTCCTTCATCACCACTTACTCTCAACTACACTATGCAGGGCTGGCCCACAGCGTCGAGGCGTGGCAAAATGGCATACTCGTCGGTGGCCTCTACGGCGTCTCACTGCGCGCGGCATTTATGGGCGAAAGCATGTTTTCTCATGCCACCGATGCTTCAAAAGTCTGCCTGGTTGCCCTCGTGGAACACCTGAAGGCCAGAGGCTACATTTTGCACGATACACAATTTCTCACCCCCCACCTGCAAACGTTAGGGGGAACAGAGATCCCCCGCGCAGTGTACGAGCAGCGCCTGCATAAGGCATTACAGATTCAGTGCACCTGGAATGAATAGATAACCCCAAATGTGAGTTTCTTTCAATCAACCAGTTCCCTACGCCTCCGTCTCCGACCTCTCCATCCCTTCTACCTCTTCCTCCTCCGCCTCAGCTTCCTCCTCTTCCTGCCGTCTCTGATCGGCCAGCTTCGCCTGCTGCTCAATCTGGCCCAGCCAGCGAAAGAAGAGCGGGGACATCACAACGAGATCGACCAGCCCCGGTACCAGCAGGAAGGATCCAGCTATCGTCTGATCTGCCACCGCCGATAAGCCGATCTGCGTAAACCATGGCGGAATCACATACTGCCGGTAGAATACGGTTCCAGTAAATACCAGCAAAAAGGCGAGGATGTCGACCGGCTGCCCGTCAAGGAAAGCATAAAGCATCTGCAGTGGATAGCTTAAGCGGCGCAATTCACGCAGGGGACCGATGAGCGGCCACCAGTTGAGTACTGCCGTGAACAGAAAACTGAGCATCTCAATCTGATAGAGCGTAGTGTTCCCCTGCGCGGCATTAAATATTACGGGCGCGTGCCAAGCCAAAAAGCTGAGATTGAAAATAATGGAAGCCACGAGAGGGCGCGTAAGCGCCTGGAACACGGCTCGTATCACAGGCTGCCGCATAACAGGTTGCAAGAGCCAATCGGGACACGCCGCCAGCAGCAGTGGAGCACAGAGCGTAGTGAGCACAACAGTTTGCAGCATGTGCGCGGCAAAGAGTTGCGTCCTTGCCACGGTATCAAAAGGGGTCAGCAAGACAATAGCGCTCAATACTATCGCCGTGATAAAAGCCGCTACCTGCCGCTTATTGTTGGTTGCATGAGAGCCACTCCTATTCGCAAACCTGAAACCCACAGCATAAAGCAAACACATCATTGCCAGCACAACAAGCGATACGACGTTCAGGTGCCACGAGAAATCCAGACCATTCAACATAAAAGGCTCCATCGAAATTCATTGATCTTTTACCTTGCAGAGTATAGTGCAGATACCAGCTTTATGCAATTACCGAAAAAACATCCTCCTCACATCTGATATAATGCACTAACGAAACAAACTCAAACGAACCTCCAGGGAGGAACAAGCGCATGCGTATCGTCATAGCCCCCCAATCGCTCAAAGGAAGCCTCACGGCCGCCGAGGCCGGCCATGCCATCGCAGCAGGCACCAGGGTAGTCTTTCCGAAAGCCGAGATAGACATAGTGCCAGTTGCGGATGGGGGCGAGGGAACGGTACAGGCGCTGGTCGATGCCACGGGCGGCAGGATTGTTCAGCAGACGGTGACGGGACCACTGGGAACTCCCGTCGCGGCATTCTTTGGACTGCTGGGAGATGGGCGCACGGCAGCAATTGAAATGGCCGCCTGTGCCGGGCTTCCCCTGGTTCCGCCAGATCAACGCGACCCACGTATCACAACCACTTATGGCGTGGGTGAGCTGATCCTGGCAGCCCTGGATGCCGGATGCCGCCATTTCATCATCGGCATTGGTGGCAGCGCGACCAACGACGGCGGCGCGGGAATGGCCCAGGCCCTCGGGGCCGCACTGCTAACAGGCGATAACAAAGCCATTGCGCGAGGAGGTGCGGCACTCGCGACACTCTCTAGTATTTCCATAGAATCTCTGGACCCGCGCATTCAGAAATGCACCGTCCAGGTCGCCTGCGATGTCACCAATCCACTGTACGGCCCCACGGGCGCATCAGCCGTCTACGGACCGCAAAAAGGCGCGACACCGGAGATGGTTGCACAATTAGACGCGGCCCTTGCTCATTACGCCCGGATCATCGAGCGCGACCTCGGATTGGATGTCAGCGAAGTCCCCGGGTCAGGTGCTGCGGGCGGCCTTGGCGCAGGTTTGCTGACCTTTCTCCATGCCACACTGCGTCCTGGCGCACAGATTGTGCTGGAGGCCGTACACCTTGAAGAGCTGCTGCGCTCGGCAGACCTGGTGATTACGGCAGAGGGGCAGCTGGACTCGCAGACCGCATATGGCAAAAGCGTCGGGGCCGTCGCTGGACTGGCAAAACGCTATGGGCTACCAGTCGTTGCGCTCGCGGGCGGCCTTGGTGATGGCTACCAGGTTGTCTACTCGCTCGGCGTAGATGCTGTAGCCGTTCTACCTTCAAGCCCCATGACACTGTCCTATGCCATGGAGCACGCCGCTGCGTTGACCAGCGATTGCACCGAACGCGCTTTGAGATTGCTGCGCATTGGCGCGAACTTAAAAACTCACTAACCTATTTATGCCTCCTTCAGCGTCTTTAACAATAAGAAGCGTTTGTTCTGAAACAAGATACTCAAAGATGAGATACTGGTACACACCTACCGGAATATTTGCGCTCAAAAAGAAGTTGTATCTTGTACACTGTGCTATGCGTATACATAGCATACAGAGCATCACGATCTAGCGAAGCTCAACTCGTAGTCCGGCCCGTTACGCCAATGTGAGCTAGGGAACAAGGAGGCATTTCTTATGCCAGAACATCTTTATGCAACCGATAACACGGATTTTGCACGTCTGCTATCATTAGGATTTTCAGTACATCAGGCCATCCGGCTTGTCCATATGAAGAGCCATGTCAATGAGGAAGTTGAGTACCGAGAAATACTCGAGGAGAACCGCCGTCTCAATTTCATTCGCTGGCTTATTGATCATAATCGTTTGAGCAATTAGGTCTCGTCTTCGTAATCAGAGTCCTGTTTACTATATGGCAAGGGCGGTCCTTGTGATCGCCCTGAACCTCACTCCCAGAAAAGCCACGCTTCTTCTCTTTTTTTGCGGCAATGTTTTCTTTTTGAGTAGGGTATGCTATACTGTCCCCATGCTGACGTAGCTCAGTGGATAGAGCGCGTGCCTCCGGAGCATGAGGTCGTGGGTTCAAGTCCCGCCGTCAGCGTTAAATCTCGTAGTCCTGTACCCAACGCACTCCTGCGCTATACTGGTTTTTTCTTGCTTCCCTGTAGGTGCGAGGCGAAGACTCATTTCCCCAACATAGCTATATGCTCTGGTTTGATTAGCCATTTGAGCTGCATTAACGATATTGCCCGAAAACCCTCCACTGAAATCGGCACCACTCTGGTAGGTGAGTAAAGTCACTACCATGCCAGAACGGGTCATCGCCAGAGACGAGTTTGAAGATACCAACGATATACAATTTCAGTTCTCGATTTGCTGTAACCTGATTGGCACCGATGACTTCGAAGCTCAAGTTCAGCGTAGACCTGATGGTGGTCTTCAGAGCTGCGGCGGTCTCTGGTGTAATCGCCAAATGGAAGCGAGGCTTTGCTCGTCTTGTGCTTGGCAAGCGGTGTTGAGTGTGTCATGACAACCTCTCCCCTAAAACAGATTTAGATATCAGAATTTAGAATAAAAGAAGATCACGCAAACACTAAATCAAAAGTTTCTAGTTCTTCAATTATATTGACATTCTTCACTTTTCCCTGTTATGCTTGTTTTGTTGAGAATACGTCGGAGGGATTCGGGAAATGGCTTCTATTCCACCACCAAACACTAGCCATTCACAGGCACAAGTCGATTATCATATTTCGCAGCAGCAAACAATGCAACACCCGGCGGCAAATAGTCCACCTCCTATCCCAATCATGCCGTCTGATACTGCTATGACGCCTCCCTCAGGACCTTCCATCAAGCAGCGACTCAAAACTATTATCCCAATCGTAATAGTTCTGGTTCTCGCGCTGACTATATACTTCGTTTGGAACGCTTCAACTACTTCTACCTCCCTCTCACCCACACCAGGGATTACACAACAAAACTTTGGAAGTAACCCACCATCACCAAGCTCAAATAAGGCAGCAACTCCCTCTTCCACAAATAACGGAAATCTCCAGGTCTATATCGTCGGAGCCGTCAAAAATCCTGGAGTCTATACGCTTCCAGCAGGAGCACGAGTCTACGCATTATTACAAGCAGCTGGTGGTTCACTGCCCAAAGCAAACCTGGTCGCACTTAATTTGGCAGCAAAACTGACCGATGGTGAGGAAGTGTATGTCACATTGATTGGGGAACTCCCTCCAACGTATATGGGTGGTGTACCAGGTCCTGGTAGTGGAACTCCCAACAGCAATTCAACTGGCCAACTGGTCAATATCAATACAGCAAGCGCCGATGAGTTGCGCCAAAGCCTGCACGTTAGCAGTACGACAGCGCAAGCGATTGTCAACTACAGATTACAAAATGGCTCTTATTCATCCGTCGATCAACTATTACAGGTCGTGAGTAAGAGCATCTACGACCATATTAAGGGCCTGGTAACGATTTCATAAGGTGCTCAATTGCCCCTGGTTCACTTACCTGAGCGGTATTCAGAAGACTACGAACTTAGCCAACAATGCTAGTCCTCCCTAAAAAAGGAGTCGTTGTAACTGCGTGATAAAGAATGAGCATACAGCCTTTGATCTACGCGGACTCGCGCTGGTAGTCGCGTCTGTAGCATGGGTTGCTGGTATGCTACTCGGCAACGTTATGCCATTATCTTCACTACCATTACTCATTGCTGCATTTGCTGCGTTTCTCTGCCTTATCTTCTTCTGGCGCAATCCCCCGGTTCGCATCATTTCCCTTATCATTCTCTGTTTATTGCTCGGCACCTGGCGCTATACAGTTGCTTCACCACTGGGCGATGCCAATGCTATCTCAGCGAGCATTGGAACAGGTACGCTTGAAATACAAGGAAGTGTCAGCGACGAACCCAAATTGGAAGGGAAAATGCGTGTATTGCTGGTTGCAGTCAGCGCAATAAGCAAAAACGCAGGGGCATCCTGGCAGGCTGCGCACGGACAAATGGAAGTAAAAACCCTCGGAGGAGCAATAGAGGACCCTTACGGCGCTAACTATGGGAATGATGTCGAGCTAAAGGGAAAACTCCAGATACCCCCGCCGCACGCTACACCCGATATTTTTGCCAGCATGATCTTTCCGCGTATCAGCGTGAGGGGTACAGGTGGCAATCCAGTGATTGCCGCGCTCTATCATCTACGCGTTACATTATCGACCATCATGTCACAATCACTGACCCAACCAGAGGCAGCGCTATTAACCGCCATCGTAGTTGGGCTGAGTACGCCAGCTTTGAAACCTCTCGCGTCAGCTTTTGGTGTCACAGGCACTGTGCACCTGATCGTTTCATCTGGATTTAAAGTCACCGTCTTAGCAGGGCTTATCCTCGCCAGCACACGCTGGCTAAATACAAGTTCTGCTTATGAAGCAACGCTTATGCTACCCGCACAGAAGCGCAAGTACAATAAACGGCGTTGGTTGACGTCAACCGTGTTGATAATCTGTATCGCAGCCTATACTGTTCTCAGTGGGGCTGGACCGGCAGCGTTGCGTGCCGGCATTATGGGTGGATTGTTGGTAATTGCTCCCCGTGTTGGTAGAACCTACAATGTCTACACCGCGCTGGCTATAAGTGCGGTTATCCTGACTCTCTTCGATCCCTTCGTATTGTGGGATGTCGGCTTCCAGCTTTCTTTTCTCGGTACGCTGGGCATTGTTATACTTACGCCTATTTTGCAAAAAGCGCTTAAAAGTATCGAGCGCTTGCCATTCGGGCATGCTATAGCTGAAATAACTGCGGTTACGATAGCAGCGCAAATAGCGACACTCCCTATCGTTGCAATAACCTTTAAGCAAATTTCATTTATCGCCCTTATCGCCAATATCCTGACAGTTCCCCTCCTTGCTATAACCATCTTCATGGGGATATTTATCTGTGTTTCAGGAATGCTTTTTGCTCCACTAGGCATCCTCTGTGGCTGGGTTGCCTGGCCACTGCTCTGGTATATCGCCAACATCGTGTCAGAATGTGCCATCCTCCCTGGCGCCTACATGACTGTGAACAGCCTGAGTAATGAATTTGCCTGGTGCTATTATGCGCTGCTCTGTTTAGTCGTCGCCTCGATTGTATATAAGTGGCCCTCTGAAAAGAAATCTCAACAGGACCATGGAGCCAGCACGGCACGACGTACATGGCGCATGCTACAATTGAGCGCAGCGCTTGTGATCGTTCTTGCAACTGGTGCAACTGCATTAGCGGCAAAAACCGATGGGAGATTAACTGTCTCTTTTCTCAGTGTTGGCCCTGCCAACCAACAACCACAAGGTGAAGCTATCCTTATTCAAACGCCCGATGGCAAAAATGCCTTGATTGATGGTGGCATGGATGCCACGTCATTATCGCAGGAACTTGATAGTCGGCTGCCCTCCTGGCAACGCTCAATTGATGTAGTCATCTCGACAACACAAAAATCTGACCACCTGGCTGGATTGCAGGATGTCATTACTCGTTTTCAGGTTGGCGAAGTAGTAGATGCAGGGATGCTTCATCCAAGCGTGGGATATGCTCTTTGGAGGCGCACTATCTTGGAGCGCAATCTTCGCTACGTACAGGTTCGACAGAGCGCGACGATTGCTGTAGGTGGGCAAGTCGCGTTACAAGTGTTTTGGCCTCGCTCATCTCTGCACAAGGGAGGCAACGAGGAAATAGATAATGGACTGGTAGTGCGCCTTATTACTCCCGGGCTGCGCCTGCTCTTCCTGGGCACAACAGCTATGAGCAAATATGCGCTCAATGGACTTCTCTCCGACATAACTCCAGACTTCCTACAGGCAGAAATCGTGCAGATCGTCGCTGATGTCGGCAAAGCGCTTCCTACAGAGTTGAGTACTGTTCTACAGACAGTAAAGCCTTCGCTCATCATTATCACTCCTGCCGCTTTGAGCGCGAAACTACGCAAGAAAGGCACGTCCTCGGTCATCAATGCATTCTCAACGGCACTTACAAGTGGAGCAACATGGCAAATTGAACAAACAGCACAGGTCGGTACCATAGAATTGAACTGTAGCAACCAGAAATGGGGAATGAACGTATAGAGAATAAACCAGGCTTTATGATGGAAAAAAGGAAGTAGTACGCTATGATCTGTGAACGCTGTGGAAAAGAAATATCTGTCAATGCTGCAATCTGCCCCTCCTGCGGTACAGTCGTTCAGCAACCAACTACGTATGGTCACTATCACTCTCTAGAGTACGATGGTCCTCAACCAATGCCGACATACGAACAAGGTTATGTACCCCCGTTAAACTCAAATCCGCCGGATCCAGCAATCTATTCAGCACCACCAAAGCGGGATTTTGGCTATAGGCCATCTGCTCAGGCACAGAGGGCTTATCAACCTGGCCCAATCAATGTCACGGTCGTCAATAACTTCACGACTTCCCCAAGCAATAATAGAGGCGCACTGCTTGCAGAAATCATTCTCTCTCTCTTTGGTATTTATGGCGTCGGCTGGCTCCTGGCCGGTGAAACAACCATAGGAGTCGTACTGCTTATTTGTAGCTTCGCACTCTTCTGGCCCCTGGCCATCATGATAGCTATTTTTACGCTTGGCTTTGGCATTATTTTCTGCAATCTTCCCTTAGCTATTGGCGGGATTGTGCTCAATGCAATTCTACTGAATAACGCATTGAACCGCAAAGCAAGGCTCGTCTCATATACAACAGTACAACAGCAGCAGATGCCACCTAGACAAGAACGGCCTCTATAAGTCTCTAGAGAACCAACAAGGAGCGCGAGCTTCACTCGGATAAAGCTCGCGCTCGTTCTCTTGCTCACCTGGCGTGAGAAAGCCAATGTTGCGAGTCTACCTGGCGAAGGCCAGGCGACGATATTTCTCACGAGATTCTAACCATGCTTCGTCGGAAAGACCAAGTTTCTCGCGCAGTGCTTCTGGCGTCACACCCGCCTTGAGCTGTCGAACCGCGAAAGTATCCCGGAGTAACTGCAAGGTGACGCGCTTTTGTATGCCTGCAGCTTTCACCACTCTCCCAAGGATATAATTCAGGTTGCGATCGGTACAGTCGAACAGTTCATTGGTAGGATGATGTTTCGCTTGATACTCCTTCAAGACAGTAGAAAACTCGGATGGAAGAGCGAGGCGCCTCTCGCGGTGCTGTTTGCCAGTCGAGGGAGCAAAGTGGATCGTAATCATGGGAGACTGTTGGTCAGAGAGGTCGATGTGGCTTAGTTTCAAGCCCATCACCTCTTCCTTCTTCAAACCAGCGTGGAGGACGAGATAGAGCAGGCATTGACAACGAGGATCTTCGGCAGCCACTCCTAACAGGCGTTGTATCTCATCTTCAAACAATAGTTCCGGCAAAGGAGGTAAAGGCCGTTCCAGAACCAGGCTCGAGGAAGGGTCTTCTCGAATAATACCTTCGCGCGCCAACCATGTAAAAAAATTCTTGAGAAAGGTGACGCGGCGTGCCATAGTTTTGGGAGCCGGTGTCTGTCCCTTGTTGCCAAACTTCAGTTTCATCAGCCAGTCGGTAAGTTGTTCCTTGGTAATTCGCCCCACGGGGGTATCCAGGCCGATAAAGCTGCTGAACATTCTCAGGTCCGAGAGGAAACAGATCACTGTATAATTTGATTTCCCACGCAAAAGCAACTCTTGCTGATAGGGTATAGCGCATGCAGCCAGGCTAGATTGGTCAGTAAGCGGATGAGTACGAACCAGCGGTGGAAAAGGTGTTTCTGAGGGATCTGTTGGCTTCACAATTACCGTTGGTGTATCCGCAAACAGGTTACTTTGTAAAACGGTGGTGTCGTCAGGCACGATAGTAGTCGTGTTAGGCACCCCTATAGACTGGTTTTTGTGCTGAGTGTCCTGCTCCATCACTCACTCCCTTATAGCCGGGTAACTACGAGGATTACCCCTATAACGCCTTTATGTATTTCATTATAGCAGGCATAGCAAGTTTGTTCAAACAAAGGAATTACGCGATTAAGCAAGAAGCTCCTCATAAAACGGATTGAAATACGTTTCGTTGCGTTTAATCACCCCATCTAAGCCACGTCCACCCTCTGGAGAACGTTTAATAGCGGCGAAAAGGCCAGCCTCCAATCCCTTAAACAATCCGAGCCTATCCATCTCTCGCAAGAGTTCAACAGCATCACGAAGAGTTTGACTTGCAAAACGTGCTACCAGACTATCTTCACGCCAATCGAACTGTTCACTCAGGTCGCGAGCAGCATTGAACACATACAGGGCACTGCGAATGGCAAGAAAGCGATCTTGTAAAAGCGGGGTGTGAATAGCCTCTGTCGGCATACCAAGCAGTTGAATGCCCTGGCCTGTTAATACGCCTACCAGGTTAAAAAAGTTGTCAAGCACATGTCCACGAAAGATATTCCCATCCATATGCCGTGTAGGAGGCATATATTTAATTGGCTTATCAGGGAAGAGGTCACGAATTAACTGTGCTGAAGCTATTTCATACAATAGGTGGTTTGGTGTACCCGGGTCAATCTCAAAAGCATGACCGAGACCCATTTGCTCCGGTGGAATGCCAGCAATTTGCGCAAAGCGTTCGTTAATGAATTGCGAAGCGATCACGGTATGCTCTGCTTCGAGTGCGTCAGCCGTTGTCAGGTAGTTGTCTTCACCTGTATTGATAATGATACCAGCAGCAGCATTGATGCGCCGTGAGAAGAGTTGATCGACGAGCGTGCGTTTCATATTGATGTCGCGGAAGATAATACCGTAGAGAGCGTCATTGAGCATCATATCCAGTCGCTCCAAAGCCCCCATAGCTGCAATTTCAGGCATGCACAGTCCTGAGCAATAGTTGGTCAAACGTACATAGCGTCCAACCTCACGGCTTGTCTCATCGAGGGCAGCACGCATCAACTTGAAGTTGGCCTGGGTTGCATAGGTGCCACCGAAGCCTTCCGTGGTCGGGCCGTAAGGTACATAGTCAAGAAGGCTTTGGGCAGTTGAGCGAATAACGGCAATCACATCCGCCCCTTGCCTGGCTGCCGCCTGTGCCTGCACGATATCTTCATAAATATTGCCTGTTGCAACGATGACGTAGAGCCAGGGTGTTGGTGGATTGCCAAGTTCTTCGACCATTGCAGCACGCTCGGCGCGTCGTGCCCGAATACAGATTACCCCCTCTCGTACTAGGCGCCTGGCTTCAGTATCAACAGTTGTCAGGAACTCATTCTCGGTTCGTGCCTCATACAGTGAAAGTTCACCTTGTCCAATAGCAGCGGCAGTCGCCTGCACATCAAGATTGTTTTGAAGCATCGTGGCAACAAATGGGCGAAGAATACCGCCTGACAATAATGGCAATGCGCTCTCGACAGCACGATTTGGCAGGGGTACATCTTCTTCGTCAACACCATCAACACCTACAAGGCGCAGGGTTGTGCGTTCAATGGCGACGGTGGTATGCATCCCAATATAGTCAATGACGGGCGCGACGATGTGCGACGCAAGGGCGCGTGCCTCGTCTACCAGGGCCTGGTCAAGTTTGAGATGGGACATCGCGAACTTCCTCCTGCGCTCGTGTCCTTACAGTCTTTGTGAACGAAACGATCTCATCAGCGAGTTGAGCCGGACGTTGCAAGGGAATATCGTGAATGGTATCAGGCATCCATACAATTTCGATGTTAGGGCACAACATCTGAATCTGTACAATACCCTGGCGCTTCATGCGCAAAAACTCTTGCTGCGCTTCATTGGCAGGCTCTTGCTCAGCGACAATGAGCTTAATGGGGCAAGACACTCGTCGATAAAGATCAAATAGCGGTTGATCCCACATAGCACCAATGATTTGCAGATGATTCTCATAGTCCAGGTTGGGCGCGACTGTATTATCTGCCCGCAACCGCACGATATGGAGAATGCTCTCCTCTAGTTGAGGTGACCACTGCTGTCCAAGGGGTCCATTACGGTAGTAGGAGAGGAAGGTGTCGCTTGGGGTACCGGCAAAACGTGGCGGTGCCAGGTCTTTTAGTGCCTGTTCCAGCGTCCAATTGGGGCGAAGTGAAAGTTGATTCGTTGCTCCATCCACTAGAACAACGGCGGTCACATTGTCGCTCTGTGTCACGGCATATTCGAGTGCAACGGAGGCACCCCATGAATGCCCTACGACGATGGGACATTCAATACCAAACTCCTTCACCACAGCCGTATCATCTGCAATAATCGTGGCGAAGTCATAGCCATTTTCCGGTTTATCGCTTTCACCATGACCGCGTTGATCAAGCGCAGTAACAACATAAGCACGCTCGGCAAGGAGCGGTGCAACAAAATCCCAGATACGCGCCGCCGATGCTAAACCGTGCAGCAATAAAATGGCAGGCTTCTTCGGGTCAGGGATAGGGGGAGACCATCTTTGGTAGTGAAATTGAAGCCCGTTTGCAAAAATAAATCCATCTGCAGGTTGTATGCTCATATAGGAGATGCCTCTCAGGTAATGTTATAGCAACAGTTTAGCACGCTGGCAAAAGCAAAGATACCCACTAGAGACATCCTGCCATAGATGAGCATTCCACGTACCGTGTTTATACTATCTATGGTAGAGTGCCCCTCGCGGGTACCCTATGCATGCTAATCTCTTTTATTATCAAGAGGACATGGGCAAATTACTCGCTCAAATCCTCAGGCTCAAACTCGTCTTCTTCATCCTCTTCATCGTCATATTCATCCAAATAGCTAAAATCGGAATAGTTGGTTGGATATGACTCCTTACGGATCTGTATGGTTGGATTGATGAGTGGAAATGGTTTCAGCCCACCAGGAGCAGCCGGTCCCTCCATCTGCGGTTCGTATGCAGGTGCACCTTCGCGTACCAGCACTTCATCCTCCCATGCCATCGACTCAAAGCCTAAACGGCGCAGGTCCATTACCATGCCAGGCCAGGTGTCTTCGGCGGCCACCGCCCACCACTCGCGTCCCATGACGCGTACAGGTCGAACACGCAAAGGTCGGTTGATATCGCCCAGATTAGCCATTAACGATGCGCGTTTCCGCTCGGCATTTTTCACGATTAAAACCGTCCCTTTCTTTACTAGGACAACTAAACACTATTCCCCTTTCAATACGCCTGCATATGAACGTTTCTGTAGAGAAACATTTCATTTCAGTCCTTCCAGAAAGGAAACGGAAAGTGTAGTAATACCATATCACATAAACTTGTCAATTCGCCAGGGCTAAATGAGTGAAAATTAGCTGACTTGAAATATTGTGGATATATTTGACATATTGTTGTGAATTTTTTTTCACAAGGGGTGAGCAGTGCAGCACTCTAAGGATAGCCGTTAGCTATTCATAGCCTTGTCTACATGCTACTTCTTGACGCTAGCTCTAGCACCGATAATTTATTGACACGCCTTAGAAAAGCGTGCATACTGCACTTAGTTGAGCAATATAAAATGTATTGTGTCATTCTTTTGATGCACAAGTAGAAAGTAAACGACTGATGAGCCGGGTGGTAAATACAGTGAAGCAGATTCCGCAGAGAGCTTCTCGCCGTCTGCGGAATACTCCCAGCTACTTTTTTCTGCTCTGGCGTTGGGTGACCTGGCTCCTTGCCCTGATTACGCTTGTATCGATCGGTGGCCAACCTCTCCCGTGGCTTGCCACACTACTTTTGGTGATCACATTTCTACAGACCTTAGTGGTAACGCTGTACGCTCCTGTCTTTCAGCTATTCCTTCCTGACCTGCCAGGAAGGAATAAGCTTCTTCAATTGAGCCAGAGTGCATCTAGAAGACTACACCTTAGTGGGAAGCGCTGGCGTCCACGTCCCCTTGCAGTCGATGAAGAACCCGATATCATTACTCCCCTGGCAAGCACCCGTAATCCTTTTTGGGATTTTGCGATTTATGGTTTAGATGTCATTATCTGTGGCATGGTCACATACTATGGCGGATACTTCGGGATGCCACACTTCGGCGTCGGTTCCCCGTTTTATCGTTACGGTATTTCAACTGCTCTTGTAGCAGCATTTACCTACCGCTACCGTGGTGGACTTGCCGCTGCGCTTGGCTATGATCTGTTTATATTGTTTGGAGCATTTTTCCCCCCAACGCAGTTACCGTATGATGCTTTAAGCGCTCGCGACCTGGCTGGCTCACTGCTAGATGCCCCAGTAATAGCCATTCTGGCAGCATACATGGCTACTTTGCTAGGCAGTTATTCTCGTAGTAAGAGGAGGGAACAGGACAATGTACGCCTGCAAATCGCATTACGGCGCGTTAGTGAAACGCTCATTGAGGATGTCAGCGATAAGGTGCACCTTTTACAGCTAAGCGCTGAACAAATGCGCAAGGGCGGACATTTTGAACGCCTGCTCATAACTCTTATTGGTAGTGCCAATGAGGAAAAAAATGACAACGATCATGCTCCTGAGATCGAAAACTGTATAGAATCTGGATTTCTAGCATCTACGTTACCCGATAGGAGTCAAACTCTATTCGAGCATGTTATGCGATCGGGTGAAAAATACAGCGCATTTGAACCTCTGCCTGGGGAAGACAGCGAATATCATCCAGGCATTGCACGTCTCTACCTGCCATTTTTCAGGGAAGGTCGACTATACATCTTGATTGGTGCTGAAAGTACACGACAAACACCTTTTGAAAATAAACAAGAGGTATTTCTCAGCTCGACGGGGTCACAATTGGTAGTCGCGCTTGAGAACATACGGCTGACTGAACAGTCCAAAGAATTAGCGGCACTAGCGGAACGCGGACGTATAGCGCGCGAGATTCACGACGGCGTGGCGCAGCTTGTGTATATGCTAAGTCTGAACGCCGAAACCAGTGCAGCACAAGCCCACCGTATAGCCGAGGCTCTTGAAGATGAGGACGATAAAGAGGCGCTCATTCCCCTGACACAGCGCCTCGACTCATTGGTAACAATTTCAAAACAAGCCCTCTGGGAAACGCGCCATTATATGTTCACACTCAAACCCTTGATCAGTGGTAACATGACCTTGACGCAGATGTTGACCAGTCAACTGCGTGAGTTCGAGGCAATCAGTGGTCTACCAGTCCATTTCGAAGTCGAAGGCGATGAAGAGGCAGTCAATGGGGATCGGCGGCATACACAGAGGGTAGCACAGGTTGGAACTGCGGTATTTCGCATTACGCAAGAGGCACTCACCAACGCTTATAAGCATGCAGAGGCGACGCAACTGCACGTGTACTTGCGCTATCTACCAGGTTCCGTAGAGATCGAAATTCGCGATAACGGGAAGGGCTTGAAGGCGGAAGATAACAAGTACGCCCTGGCAATCGCTGAAGAGCGACAGCGCATCTATTCAGGTCATGGCATGCGTGGAATGCGTGAACGAGCCGAAGAACTGGGGGGAATTCTCGAGGTAAAGTGCGGAACGGGGAACGGTGTCAGTGTGCAAGCGACCTTACCAAATTAAGAGGAGGTGATTACGCTCATGTCAAGCATACGGTTAATGATCGTAGACGATCATGAAGTGGTACGCCTGGGTTTGCGTGCGGCCTTTGAACTAGAACCTGATTTAAACGTGGTCGGCGAGGCTAGCAATGGTGCAGAAGCTCTGGCGAAGATGAGTGTGCTCGCGCCAGCATTGGTCCTGATGGATGTGCGCATGGAGAAGATGAGTGGTATCGAGGCCTGTCGCGAGATCAAGAGCCGCTATCCCGATGTCTCTATCCTGATGATTACTTCTTACACCGATGACGATGCTGTCTTTGCTTCGATGCTTGCCGGTGCCAGCGGATATCTTTTGAAGAATTTGAGCCGCTCAGAGTTGCTGCGTGCTATCCGGCTGGTTGCATCAGGTCAATCATTGCTAGATCCAGCGTTGGTTAAGCAGGCGACAACAAGACTGACAACCTTAGCTACCACTGGCAGCCAAACACACATACCGGGTGGCGAGTTAACCGAACGCGAGCGCGAAGTACTCGCGCTCATAGCACGAGGTTTTACGAACAAACTAATAGCCGACGCACTGTGTGTGACTGAGAAGACGGCCCGCAACCATGTCAGCCATATCTTAGAGAAACTGGGGCTAGCACGTCGTAGCGAGGCGGCAGCATTCGCGGTCGAGCATAAACTGGTGCCACCAAGAGAACAACGCAAAAATGAGGAGTACTGAAAGAGTAGCTACCCCTACATCAATTGCTCGGAAAACGTTGCCCGGGGCAAATACTTTCCACCACCCTTACCGCCAACATACTCGCCATCCCGTACTATTGTTTGCCCACGTAAAAGTACTGTATCCGGTACACCTTGTACCTGCATCCCCTCGTAGGGAGTGTAATCAACGCGTTGATGCTGTGTGGCAGCACTGATTGTCATGCTTCGTTCTGGATTCCAGATCACCAGGTCGGCGTCGCTGCCTGGCGCAATGGTTCCCTTGCGAGGGTAGAGACCGAAGAGTCTGGCCGGTGTCGTGGCGACCAGATCAATAAAATGCTGGAGAGCCAATTTTCCTGTTCGCACACCCTCGTAGAGCAACATTACACGATGTTCTACGCCTGGTAAACCATTGGGTATTTTGGTGAAATCGTGCAACCCTAACTCCTTTTGACCTGCAAAATTAAAGGGGGCATGATCGGTGGAAACGACCTGAAGTTCGCGGTGCTGCAAGCCGAGCCAGAGAGCCTCGTTGTCTGCTACGCTGCGCATGGGTGGAGTACAGACAAATTTCGCTCCCGCAAAACCAGGTGCTGCATAGTGACTATCATTGAGATAGAGATATTGTGGGCAGGTTTCACCCCACACAGGTAACCCTCTGGTACGGGCAGCAGCAACGGCACGAAGGGAATGAGCACAACTGACATGGACGACATAAAGGGGGGCTTCAGCATAAGCGGCCAGCATAATTGCACGTTGTGCAGCTTCTCCTTCTAATATTGATGGGCGCGTCAAGGCATGAAAGCCTGGAGCGGTATGACCCGCTGCCACAGCCTCGCGTACCAGCAGGTCAATGACGATACCATTCTCGGCATGAACCATCACCAGACCACCTATTTTTGCGGAATGGCGCATCACGCGGTACATAGTCTCATCGTCGACCATGAAGGTTCCGGGATAGGCCATCAAAAGTTTGAAAGTGGTCACACCCGCGGTGATCATCTCGTCCATCGCTGTTTCTGGAGCAGCGGCAAGATCTGTGATGGTGATGTGAAAGCCGTAGTCAATGACGGCCTTCCCGTCTGCTTTGTCATGCCAGGCTTGCAATGCCTCGGCGAGCGTGTGACCGCGCTGCTGGTTAGCAAAATCGAGGATGGTCGTGGTGCCACCACAGGCTGCGGCGATAGTTCCTGTCTCGAAGTCATCGCTGGCCACGGTGGTAGGAAGCGGAAGTTCCATATGTGTATGCACGTCGATTGCACCAGGGAAAACATATTTGCCCTGAGCGTCAAACACTGTATCAGCCTGAAGCGAGGCAAACGACCCTGGTAAACCGATCGCGGTAATCTTTTCTCCATCAATGAGGATATCGCCAGCGTAATCGGCGTTAGCAGTGACTAAGTGCCCGTTCGTGATAAGCGTACGCATTGCAAAACCTCTTTCTATGAAGTTAAGGAAGTTATGGTTGAGGGTATACTTTCAAGTTGCTGTAGACGATGTCAGCCGGTGTATCCGATGTAGTGGCAAGAAAGGCAATAGTTCCCGCCGCAGTATAGGTTGTATCCGTTACCTGTGTCAGGAATGTACCGTTAGCATAGAACAAGAACGTATTGCCACGCACGATCACGAGCAAGGTGTTACTGGTCTTAGCGCCCTGCCTTAAGGAAGAGGAAAGGGTCCAGTCATGTCCTTGCAAAGCAGTGACCGTAGTATGAGACATAATTGAAATTTTATAGTTTCCTTTACTATCCACCTCATACAGGTACCCTGCATAGCGATTAAATACATCTGCGTTGACGCGGAAGAAGAGGCCGCCAGAATGCCCGCTATTGATCTTCATATCTACCGAAATGGTGGCATTTTGATACGACTTACCAGCTTCACGGCATCCATGGAAGTCTACAAAGTTCACGCTTTCTGTGACATGGTAGCCATCCGATTGAAAAGCACATTGAGCATTGCTATCCCATTGAGCAGCCATGGTATCAGCATTCGTAGCGTTATTTAACGAATCCTGATAAGCAGGTTTGCCGGACGTGGCAGTTTGAATCACACCGGCAGTGGCGCTCGCCTGAGCCTGGGCTGTGGCTGTGATATGAGCGATTGCCGTTGCGGTTGCCTGTGCATGTGCCGTTGCGGTTGCAGCAGCGATGAACTGAGCAGTAGCCGTAAGGTTCGGCGTAGCGGTAGGTTTCAGCGTTGGAGAGGCAGTTGCGCCTGGCGTCGTTTGCGTCTGGGTAGCACTATCAGAAGTAGTACTCTTCCCGTTATTTGTCTGTGTGAAATAGAGTAATGTAACAGCACCGATCACTAGCAGGAAAACAGCCAATGCCAGCGCAAAAGCGAACACGATACGGCGACTATTCGCTCTCGGCCTCACACTCGTGGGAGGAACAACACTGCCGCGGCTTTCACGCGGTCGCTGATTTGTTGGATGTGAAGGAGCTGAAAAAGGCGGCTCTGTCCCTCGCACTATAGGTACGGGCCTAAACGCTGATGGATCTGCAGGGGTTGGTGGAAGCATAGGAGGCAATACCAGTTGGTTGTGACTGGTATCGGTGACGGCCAGGCAGAATGCGTCAGCCAATTCGGAAGCGCTGCCATAACGCTGCTCCGGCCTCTTCTCCAACGCTTTGAAGATGACACGTTCGATCTGGGGAGAAATGTCTTGCGATATGCTACTAGGCGAGGGTGGCTGTTTATTGATGTGCATTGAGACCAGGGCAAGCTGGTTCTCGGCAGCGAAAGGGAGTTGGCCAGTGACCATTTCGAAGAGCAGGACCCCTAAAGAGTAAAGATCGCTTCGGGCATCGGCTCTATGATTGTCCTGGAATAGCTCAGGCGCGATATAATCGGCAGTACCCAGCACATTCCCTGTGGTGGTCAACTGGGTGGCATCGGTAGCGATGCGAGCGATACCAAAGTCTGAAAGATAGTATTTCCCCTGTGCATCGAGCAACACATTCGAGGCTTTGATATCACGATGGATGATTCCTTGCCGGTGTATATAATCGAGAGCGTCTGCAATATCATTCAGGGCACGGCAGGACTCCACTAAGGAGAGGGGAGACTGACGGATGCGCGTACGAAGCGTCCCACCTTCCATAAAAGGCATAACAATGTAATACCTGGTATCATAATCCTCCTGGTACTGGCCAGCATCAAAGATAGGCACAAGGTGTTCATTTTGGAATGAAGCCATGAGGCGCGCTTCCTGCACAAAGCGCCGCAGCATCTCTTCGTCCTCGCGTTTAAAGACTTTGACAGCCACCACGCGATCGAAATGTACATCGTACCCCTTATAGACATCGGCCATTCCCCCTCTTCCAACCAGTTGGTACAATTCATAACGCCCGAGGGTTTTCCCCTCCAGTCCTGGCATGCTTCTTCTCCGGTGCTACACATAGAGCGGCTTTATGGTTTTTGACAATGTATGGTATATAGGTAATAAACGGTCTGCATCTGGTTTCGTTACTTCTCGCCATGCTCTTTTCTCTACCAGAATTGCCAGGGCCATTATAGCAAGATAGCAAACGAATTACCATTGAGAGTAGCCAACGATTCCCTCTTACCTTCAAAGAACGGAGAGCCACAATCTCTGTATAGCCAAGTAGTCCTGTTTGCGTAAGAAAACAATGTAAAAAAGGAATGATGTGACTAAGTTAAGGTAGACTACTATCTAGGAAGATAGATACACGGAAAGGAAATCTTGTGGTTACTTCACCCAAAGTACTTGTTGTTGATGACAGTGCCACCTCATCTCTCTTTATTACTCAAGCTCTGCGGAAAGCAGGCTATCGCGTGATTACAGCCGTAAATGGTAACGAGGGGTTGACAAAGGCCCTGCAAGAGCGCCCACACTGCCTGATCCTTGATGTTGTGCTACCAGGGGTCAGTGGTTTTGGGGTATGCCGCCAATTAAGAGCGCTCGATCCTCAACGCAGCCTTTCAATCATCATGGTAAGCAGTAAGAGCACGCAGTTGGATCAATCGTGGGGACTGCGCCAGGGCGCTGATCGCTACTTAACAAAACCTTTCACTGAAGAGATACTATTACATACAATTGAAGAAGTTTTATTGACCAAACACTTTTACTCGTAGCCCCCCCAGTCAGGGATATCATCTCACCATAATCTCCATATCTTGTTCCCGGCTTTTTATCCTTCAAGATGACGGGGAGCCATAGCGCACAGAAATTGTCCAGGAGTATCACCGTTAACACCTGTTGGCACAGCTCCCCTCCAGTTTCTCCGTGCTTGCTATCTCCAACTCAAGCAGGGATGGAAAGAGCAGATGAGGAATTAGCCAATGTTCAATTTGTCCCGTTTAGCTCCGCAAGCTCAAATGATAGTACAGGCAGCGGCGGACGTTTACCTGCAGCATACGCGCCCCTGGTTTATTGGGCTTGTAGCACACGGCTCGATTGTGAAAGGTGGTTTTATCCCAGGCTGCAGCGACATTGATCTTCAGCTTTACCTTGAAGAACAGGCTTTTACAGCATCAGGGCAGCTTCCTCTGGAGTTGTGCATGGCTATTCAAAAAGACTTGACAAAGATTGACCCGGCGCCTTTTCAGTATATTCAGTGTTACGCGTATTCACGAAGACTACCACCTGGCAAGGTCGGTCCGATTCCTGGTGCATATACTGTAATCGTCGGTTCGTTACCTGTAGCAGTGGCGACTGCTTCAGAACTACATGATACAGCCAAAAAGGCATTGGCTACACTTGATACCGAGCCAGCATATATCTTGGAGGGGTTGCTAGAGCATGGCGGAGGAAGGCTCGCCCTACAGGTACGCTGGCTCTGCACAGATATCTGGCCGACACTTTATCAAGTTTTGACGCTTCAACGAGATGATCCAATATATATTTGGAGCTTACCTAAAGAACGGGCTATAGGACTACTTCCGCCAGATACTTCGTTAGAACACGCGATGCGAGTATTCTATCAAGCTGTCCAGTTATACTATCCAGCTTGTTCATCTGTTGAGCAGGCACTACTGGTTATCGAGAGAGGCGTTGCTTTTCTGCAAGCGGCCAAATCATGGTTGGATGAGGAAAAGGGAGAAAGCACTGTGTAGATATGCAGCTATACGCAGTGCTTTCTCCCTTTTTATCTGCCGCCCATTGTCAATGCCATGATGGCATTTTGCGCATGCATGCGGTTCTCGGCCTGGTCATAGACAACAGATTGCGGCCCATCGATGACGGCGTCGGCAACTTCTACGCCACGATCAGCGGGGAGGCAGTGCATGTAGATAGCATCTTCCTTTGCCAGGGACATGCGGCGCTCATCGCAAATCCAACTCTCGTAACGGCGAATGACGTCTACCATCTTTGATTGCTCTTTGATCGCAACCAGCGGACCCCAGCTTTTGGGATAGACGATATCGGCATTGTCAAAGGCCTCGTCCATGTCGTTGACGATGCGGAAACTGCCCCCGGTCTTGCGTGCGTTGTCATCGGCATTCTGTAAAATCTCCGGCATCAGTTCAAATTCAGGAGGGTGTGCGAGCGTGACATCCGCGCCAAATTGCGTGAAGAGCTCGATGACCGACTGCGGCAGCGACAAGGGTTTGGTGTAGGACTTGGCATAGGCCCAGGACATGACGACTTTTTTCCCCTGTAGACTGCCTTTTTTCTCTACACAGGTCATCAGGTCAGCCACGGCCTGGCAGGGATGGTAGATGTCACACTGCATGTTGATAACGGGGATGCGCGCATGTTCAGCAACATCACGAAGGTATTTGTTGCCGTCGCCCCAATCGCAGTGTCTGATAGCGATACCATGCCCGTAGGATGAGAGGATTTTGCCAATCTCTTTCGGCGTATCGCCATGGGAGATCTGCATCTTGTCTGGTTCAAGGAAAATAGCGTGTCCGCCCAGCCGTGTCATACCTGCCTCAAAGGAGTTACGAGTGCGCGTCGAGGAGAAGAAGAAGAGCATGAAAAGGGTTTTGTCTTCTAGCAGTCGTGAAGGGAGGTCCAGTCCCCATTTCATTTTGAGGTCAAAGGCGAGGTGCAGGACAGTTTCCAGCTCTTCCCTGGTCCATTCCTGGGTGCTGATAAAGTCTTTGCCACGTAAATTCGTTTTCATAATTGGATTTCCTTTCTAATCGGGCATGATCCATGTTCCGGTCTGACCGGAGAGCGCTCTGCCAATGGTTTCAGGCATAGTGATCAAGGCTGCACGACCACCCCCCTCGAGGTAGTTGATAATGGCTCGCACTTTAGGCCCCATACTGCCTTTGGCGAAGTGTCCTTCATCGTAGTAACGCCGGGCCTCACTGAGCGTGATAGTGCCAAGGTCTTGCTGGTTGGGTTTGTTAAAATAAAGAGAGGCTTTCTCCACGGCCGTCGATATCAGCAGGAGGTCAGCATTCAATGTAGTGGCGAGAAGGCTAGAGGCCAGGTCTTTGTCGATGACGCCATCGATGCCTGTCAGATCTCCTGCCTCATTCCGCATAACAGGGATGCCGCCTCCGCCAACGGCTACGACAATGAAACCGCTCTGAATGAGCGTTTCTATGGCGTTACGTTCGATGATCTCCTGAGGTTGGGGCGAGGACACAACCCGACGCCAACCACGGCCAGCATCTTCAATCATGGCCCAGCCCTCTTGAGCCATCTTGGCCTTAGCATCCTCTTCTTTGTAAAATGAGCCAATAGGCTTGCTAGGATGCTGCAGCGCGGGGTCATGGCCATCGACAAGCACCTGGGTCACGACGGTGACACACTGGCGCTGGATGCCGCGGCGCAGAAATTCGTTGTGCAGCGATTGCTGAATCATGTAACCAATGGCGCCCTGGGTATCAGCACCACAAGAGTCGAGCGGCACGGTATGGAGCACGCTGCGGGAGTATTCGGAGCGCAGCAAAATGAAACCGACCTGTGGGCCGTTACCATGAGTGACGACCACGTTCCAGCCCTGAGCGATCATCTCCGCGATGTGTACGGAGGTCTCTCGTACGGCAGCGAACTGGTCGGGAACGCTCTTATGCGCCTCGTCTTTGATGAGAGAATTGCCCCCTATGGCAACAACGGCTAGTTTACTCATCTAGCCTCCAGGAAGAGCGGGAGCATGGCGTAGAAATCGGCGCACTGGACAACTTCGGCGGCTGGCACCTGGTCGAGCACGGTGTGTGCCCAGTGTTCCTCACCTGGGCCGAAACCAATGGATGGAATGCCCGCCTTACCCATCCAGTAGGTGGCGTTTGTGGAAAACACCCATTTGCTGGTCTTCGCCGGGCGTCCATAGCAGCTTGCAAAAGTAGCTTTGCCTGCCTGTACATAAGGGTGATCTTCCTCCAAAGCCCATGCAGGAAAGATCTTTTCTACCGGGAAGGTAAAGCCTGTATAGCTGGGCACCTCGTACATTGGTACGACGATCTCAGCCAGATGGGCGTTGGGCAGAGCGCGCAGTTCGTTCAACACGACCTCTTTCGTCTCAGCCGGATACATCCGGCGGTCAATGTAGAGGCTGCACTCGTCGGGAACAGCGTTAAGCGAGGCGGTGCGGGTGCTGATGTTAGTCACCGTGATGGAGCCAGGACCAAGAAAGGGATCGGGACGGCTCTTGAGTTCCTGGTGCAGGCGCTCAACACCCTGGATAAAGGGAATGGCTTTATAAAGGGCATTATCGCCGCGTTCGGGCGCGCTGGCATGACAACTGCGCCCTTTGAAGGTGACGCTGATCTCGGTACGCCCACGGTGGCCGCGATAAATATCCATCCCGGTCGATTCGCCGACAACGACGAAATCAGGGCGAATGCCCTCGTGCTCAACCAGGGCATTGCCGGAGATGCCATCACACCATTCTTCCATATTGCCAAAATAATAGAGGGTCCAGTCCCGCGCCAGCCCCAGCTTTTTCAGCGTCGCCATGGCATAAATCATTGGTGGGGTCGAGCACTTTTCGTCGCCCGCACCAAGCCCGTAGATGATGCCATTCTCGACCTTGCCCTTGAAGGGGTCCCACTGCCACTGACTGGCGTCGGCGATACTGACGGTATCGATATGGCTATCATAGAGCAAGGTACGTGGACCGTTGCCGATACGCCCCAGGATGTTGCCCATGGTATCGCGGTGTATCTCGTCAAAGCCGAGATCAGACATACGGGCGCCGACAGCAGAGCCAACCGGGCCTATCTGGCTGTCAAAGCTGGGTATGGCTATGAGGTCGCGTAGGAACTGTATCATGGCGTCATGGTGCTGGGCCAATTCTTGTTGTACGGCATGTTGTGTTTGCTGGATGTTCATTGTTTCCTCCTGGTATGAGTATTGACTCCCCTACATTTTTTGCCAGAGGGCCTGGGAAAGTTCGCGGGCGCGGGCGTGAATGCGCGCTTCGTCGATGGTTAGTAGCTGGCGATTGCGCATTAGCCAGCGCCCGGCGACCATGGTCGAATCGACATGGTGGCCATCGATACCAAAGATCAAATGCCAGGGAAAGTTTCCACTGCTGAGCGGAGTTGGCGGCAGATAATCAAGCAAGATCAGGTCGGCGGCAGCTCCAACGCTCAATTCACCCAGGCGTGGGAAGTCGACGCTGAAAGGGCTGAAGACGGCTTGAATGATACGGGAGTTATGCTGGAAAGCCATATTCAGTACGAGATCGGCGGCCATGGAGCGAGGGTCTTCCGCTGCCAATTTGTGCAACAGGTAGGCAGCCTTCATCTCCTGCATCATGTTCATACTGAAGCCGTCGTTGCCAAGACCGACATTGACTCCCGCGCGAAGCATCTCTTCGACAGGAGCACAACCGACAGCGTTATTCATATTTGAGCGTGGATTATGGACGCTATGCGTACAGGTTTCCGCCAGGCGACCAATCTCTCCGCTGTTGACGTGGACACAGTGGGCGGCGATGCTATGGGGCCCTAAAATATGGTTAGCTTCCAGGCGCTCGGCCACGCGCATACCGTAGCTTGAAAGACTGTCGTTTTCGTCTGAGATATCTTCTGCCACGTGAATGTGGAAGCCCACTCCTGCTGCGGCACCACCGGCGGCGCAGCGTTCAAGCGTTTTGGGACTGAGCGTAAAGGACGCGTGGAGGCCATAGCTGGCGGCGATCATACCGACCTCCGCCTGTGGTTTGCGCGTGGTGCGAAGCGAACGGATGAAACGTTCGTTTTCGCGCATGCCACCGTCAATGACAGCAGGACCGTCGCGGTCAGAGACCTCGTAAGCGAGGCAGGCACGGATACCTGCCTGCTCTACCACAGCGGCGATGACATCGAGGCTGCCTTCAATGGCGTTCGGGCTGGCGTGATGATCGACGACACAGGTTGTGCCGTGACGGATAGCGTCGGCCATGAATATTTCCGCGCTGGCACGCGTATCCTCCAGGGTCAGGAGCTTATCGAGGCGCCACCAGAGACGTGCAAGAATTTCGGGAAAGTTACGGGGCGCTGCTCCGGGAATTGTCATACCGCGCGCAAAGGCGCTGTAAAAATGAGTGTGCGTACAGAGAAAACCAGGCATGATGAGGCCGCTACTGGCATCGACGTACTGGATGTCGGGATGTTGCTGGCGCAATTCGCTGTCTGACCCCAGGGCAGCAATGCGGTCATCATGTACCAGGACGGCGCCATTTTCGATTAAGCGGTTGTCGCTACCGAGCGTGACAACGGTTCCATTGCCGACGAGGATGTCTGTCAACTACATGCTATCCTTCCTGTTGAATGTGAGAAGAAAATCCCCCCTAATTTCGCCCAAATAGCGCTGAATTTCAGCGATAAAATTTTTCATTTTTGCTTAGGGGCGCGGTCGACGCAATGTTCTTTGACACCATATTCATTCCTTCCGGGCCTTTGGCAATCGGTATGACGCTGCCAGCGGAGTGGACGACGGCGTCAATGCTTTTGAGGCCACTGCCGGTTACGAGCAGGACGACGCGTTCATCTCTAGCTATTCTGCCATCATCAAGCAGGCGGAGTAGACCAGCGTAGCTAGCTGCTCCTGAAGGTTCAGCGAAGACACCTGTATGCATAGCCAGTTCTTTCTCCGCCGAGAGGATTTCGGCATCTGAGACGGTAATGCCAAAACCATTACTAGCACGAATGTGGCGCACCGCCATGGCGCCATTGCGAGGCAGGCCAACAGATATGCCATCGGCAACGGTATTGGCTGGATAGGGGCGCACGACACCGTCACTCTCCAGAGCACGCACGATGGCGGGAGAGCCTTCGGCCTGGACGGCAATCAGTCGCGGCAGGCGCTCGATCATACCCAGGCGGTAGAGGTCTTCAAAGCCGCGATAGACGCCGCTGATGATGCAGCCATCGCCCGTGGGGACTAAGATGGTGTCGGGCACTTGCCAGCCTAGTTGTTCCGCGATCTCCAGGCCAACGGTCTTTTTACCCTCGACAAGGTAGGGATTGTAGCCTGTGTTGCGGTTGTACCAGCCAAAGGTGTTACAGGCTTCGATGCAGAGATCAAAGGCATCATCATAGCTGCCATCCACGGAAAAGACGGTTGCACCACACATGAGCAACTGGATGATCTTGGCACGCGGCGCGTTCTGTGGCACAAAGATGTAGCACGGTAGGCCCAGCGAAGCAGCCTGTACCGCCAGCGACGAGGCAGCGTTGCCAGTGCTGGCGCAAGCAACGGTATTCCCCTGCGCCAGCACGACAGCGATAATACTTGCACGATCTTTGAGCGAGGCGCTGGGGTTACGCGTATCATCTTTGAGCCAGAGCTCGCTCATACCGAGATAGTCGCGCAGCCTTTTCACAGGATAGAGCGGCGTACCGCCTATCGCTAATGGTGGAGCACCTGAATGGCTATAGGAAATGGGTAGAAGAGCACGGTAACGCCAGAGGGTGAAGTCGTGGTCTGCGGCCAGTTGAGCGCGGCTGATATGCGGGGTTATTTGCTCGTAGTCATAATGGACTGCGAGGACGCCAAGGGAGCCACAAGATGGGCAGCTGTATGGGACATCGGCGGGGTTGTAGTTCGTTCCGCAGAGGACACATTGCAGGTGATGTATGTGACTTGTGTGATTTGTGTGATTGGTTGGCGTCATGGTAGTCCTTCATTTTTATGTTCGATTTAGTGAATTATTTCGAGTTTGACTTTGGCTAGTTTTGTTTTATCTGAGTCGCTGATGGGATGTTCGCGGTCGGGGACTTCCAGGTCAGAAGTGACGCCGCAGAGTTCGGTGGAGAAGTAGCGCAGGCCGTTATCGGAGAGAACAGTAACGATCATGCCGATGTCGGGATAGCGGTGGGCTACTTTTAACGCGGCAGCGACATTACAACCGGAGGAGATGCCACAGAAGATGCCTTCTTCGCGGGCCAGGCGACGGGCCATTGCGAGCGCTTCGTCGGAGGTGGTGGTAACAACGCCATCCAGGTATTCGACGTGTAGGACCTCTGGTATAAAGCCATCGCCGATGCCTTCGATCTTATGTGCTCCCCACGAACCACCGGCCAGGATATCGCATTCTGCCGGTTCGACGGCGAATACTTTGATGTTGGGGTTGTGTTCTTTGAGGTATTTAGAGGCACCTGTCACTGTTCCCCCAGTTCCCTGTGATAAAACTAGAGCACCAATTTTTCCATCTGTCTGTTCCCAAATCTCCGGGCCAGTGGTGCGATAATGGGCCTCTATGTTATCGACATTGACAAACTGGCCGACCTCCCAGTATTTGCCGGGTGAAGCAGCTTTCAACTCTTTGACCTTCTCGATGACCAGGTCTACGTCGCTCTCAGCCCCGGGAGTGAGCACAAGCTCGGCACCGTAGGCGAGGATGGTTTTTTTGCGCTCGTCGCTCATGCCTTCGGGCATGACGATGACGACGGGATAGCCTTTGGCGGCAGCGACACAGGAGGTAGCGATACCAGTGTTACCGGTGGTACCTTCGATGATGCTCATCCCCGGGTGAAGATCGCCGCGCCGCTCTGCTTCGGAGACGAGAAAGGGTAAAATACGATCTTTGACACTGCCGCTAGGGCTAAAATATTCGACTTTGGCGACGATGGTGGGTTTAGCGTCACCTACGACGCGATGCAGACGCACCATCGGGGTCATGCCCGCGGTGTCAAGTATGCTTTCGGCGATTTGTGCTCGGCGATTCCAGTTGACCATGAGTGTCCTCCTGTGGGTAGATGCCCGGGCCGGTTACCAGGGCAGCCGTTCCAGGGCGACCGCAAGAGTCGCCCCTACTATACGCGTTAATGTTGGTGATTCCGGAAACTGCGGAGTTTAGATACGTCCCACGTTGGGGACTGTGCGTTCGTTTTGCAGGTTGCCGGTGTTCAAGGTTGATTTTGGTTCCAGTAATAAGACGTGGGCTTCTTCTTCGGCGATAGGAAGGTGTTCAACGCCCTTTGGAATGATGACAAATTCTCCTTCTTGCAGCCAGATGTCGCGGTCACGGAGTTTGATGAGTAATTTTCCTTTCACTACAAGAAACAATTCATCCTCTGTTTCGTGGTGATGCCAGACGAACTCGCCTTTGAGTTTGGCGAGTTTGACATAGGAGTCGTTGAGTTCTCCTGCTATTTTTGGACTCCAATAGTCCTGGAAGAGGTTGAATTTTTGGTTGAGATTTACTTTTTCCATTGTTTTGTCCTGTTTCTATGCTTGGGGAGACCCCAAATTCCCTATTTAGCATTGGGTAAGGATTGCGCGCATGACACGCTCGGGTGTGAGCGGGATTTGATAGACGCGCACACCAATGGCATCGGCGACGGCATTGGCGACAGCGGGAGCCATGCCATCAATGGGTATTTCGGCGATGGCTTTGACACCGAAAGGGCCGAAAGGATCGTGGGTTTCGACCAGGTACGATTCCATTTGCGGCATATCGACGGCGCTGTAAATGCGATAATCGCTGAGATTGGTGGTGAGCAAGGCTCCCTGCTGATCGTAGACCATTTCTTCGCAGACGCCGTAGCCAAGGGCCTGCGTGGCACCACCCTCAATCTGACCTTCGGCCATGAGAGGGTTAACAACGCGGCCAGCGTCAACGGCCGAGATGGCTTTCAGCACACGAACCACGCCTGTTTCGGTGTCGACCTCTACTTCTGCCCCCTGCGCCGCGAAGGGCGGGGGAGAGTTATAGCTCATCCACGAGGCGGTTGACATGATCTGCTGCTGATTTTCAACGTGCAAGGAGTGCAGTGCGACCTGTGAAACTGTCATGGTCTGCCCATTAGGGGCGGTGATGACGCGATTACTGAGCGTCAACGATTCCGGGTTGACTTTGAGCACGCGGCCCGCTACATCGAGAATCTGCATGCGCACCTGTTCAGCGGCCTTTTTGGTGGCACCTCCACTGATATAGGTGGTGGAAGAGGCATAGGCTCCTGTGTCGAATGGCGCGAAGTCGGTGTCGGAGGAGTGGATGATGATATCTTCCATGCGCACACCCAGCACCTCGGCGGCGATCTGTGCGATGACGGTATCCGAGCCCGTGCCGATATCGGTAGCGCCCACGAGGATGTTGAACGAGCCATCGTCATTGAGCTTAATGCTGGCTCCGCCCATATCGAGACCAGGGATAGCAGTTCCGTGCATGGCGAGAGCTATGCCGACGCCGCGACGGAAGCGACCACTGCCACCCTTCCCGCGCTTCTCTTGCCAGTTGAGCTTCTCCTCGACAATCTGTAGGCACTGAGGCAAGCCGCAGCTCTCGATAATCTGGGTATAGCCCTCCTTGCCTTCTCCGAGGGCCTTAGCCAGGGGATTTTCGTCGCCCTCTTTGAGCCAATTTTGGCGGCGCAGTGCCAGCGCATCCATGCCCAACTGTTTGGCAATTTCGTCGATGTGGCTCTCCAGGGCGAAGAAGCCCTGGGGAACGCCATAACCGCGAAAAGCGCCAGCAGGTGGTAGATTGGTGTAGACGATATCCGCCACGAAACGGATATGCGCGCAAGGATAGAGCGGCAGGGTTTTCGAGCCTGTATTGCTCTGCACGGTGAGTGAGTGCGTACCGTAGGCTCCGGTGTTGGCCAGCAGAGTCATCTGATTGGCGACGATAGTGCCATCGCGCTTGACACCGGTCTTCATACGCAGTATTTGTGGATGGCGCGAGCGGCTGCTGCGGAACTCTTCAGCGCGCGAAAATTCCAGCTTCACGGGTCGATCAGTGGCAATAGTGAGCAGTGCGCAGATATCCTCGAGCAGTACTTCCTGTTTCACTCCGAAACCGCCGCCGATGCGCGGCTTGACGACACGGATACGGCGCGGCGATAGGCCAATGATCGGCGCAATAATACGACGGACGTGGTAAGGAACCTGCGTGCTGGTGCGCACCACCAGGCGATCATCCTCGTCCCAGTAGGTGATCACGATGTGATTTTCGATCGGGGTCTGCTGCACCTGGGGAACAATATATTCGCCTTCAACGACCAGGTCCGACTCAGCGAAGCCACGTTCCACATCACCAATTTCAGCATGAAGGTGTGCCGCAATGTTGCGCGAAGCATCATGGATGCGGTACGACTCCGCTTCGGGATGGATACGCGGCGCGTTCGGATCCATCGCATGGAGAGGATCGAGCACGGCTGGCAAAACTTCATAATCGACATGAATCAGGCTCAGTGCCTGCTCGGCGACCTCCGGCGTTTCAGCCGCGACAGCCGCGACGCGGTCGCCGACGAAGCGTACTCTATTGTCCAAACAATATTGATCGTGGGGTCCCGGCTCGGGCCATGATTGTCCAGCAGTGGTATAGGGGATGCGCGGTACATCTTTGTAGGTCAAGACGGCGTGGACGCCGGACAACGCACGCGCCTCTGACGCATCGATATCGCGAATGATGGCGTGAGCGTGCGGGCTGGTCAGTAAGCGTGCGTGTAACATACCGCGCAGTTCGATGTCATCAACAAAGGCCGGTTTTCCTGTGACCAGCTTGACGGCATCGACTTTGCGCTCAGGTTTACCCACGATGCTTAAATCGGTGGAGGTGCGCGTGCCAACGAGGGTCGCGGTACCTCCATGACTAGACGAATCGTCTGTGGGTTCAGGTGAAATGGAGGCGGCCCCAACGGTTGGGTCATCGGGGTTGGATGCGCCGTATTCGGTGTGTTCCAGGGGTGAGCGACCAGGATCCCATGGCTTAAAGTTTTCAGTCGAAGCGGGACTACTGATAGGTGGAACTGTCTCACCGCGCAGCATGGCGGCGGCTCGCATGACTGCCTGGACCGGTTTGACATAGCCGGTGCAACGACATAAATTGCCGGAGAGGGCATCGCGTACTTCGTCCTCGCTGGGATCAGGATTTCTTTTAAGAAGCTCGTAAGCAGAAAGTACCATGCCAGGCGTACAGAAACCACACTGGATCGCGCCCGTGCTTATGAATGCTTCTTGCAACGGGTGAAGTTTGCGCATAGTGCCGAGGCTTTCAACGGTGGTCAGAGTACAACCACCAGCCTGGGCGGCGAGCGTGACACAACTTGGGCGCGGCACACCATCGATAAGCACGGTACAGGCACCGCATTCGCCGGTCTCACAGCCGTGCTTGACGCTAAAATAACCTTCCTGACGCAGCACTTTCAGCAAAGATTCGTTGGGTGCAACATCCAGACTCTTGATGATCCCATTTATGCGCAGTTCAAGTTCCATTTTATATGTCTCCCCTGGATGAAGCTAGAGCACGCTGGCGCGAAATAGTGATGGCCTCTTCAAGCGCACGGAAAGCCAGGTTCAGTCCGCTTATACGACGGTAGCCACTGCTGGCGCGAAAATCAGAGGGTGGGCTGAATTCGGCCATGCCAGCCTGTAATATGGGCGCGATCAAATGCACCAACCCATCAGGATTGACCACCGCTTGCCCCTCAAGTCGTTGTTCAACCGCCAGCAAGCGTACCGGCGGCATATTCACTCCACCGAGTGCCAGGCGTACGCGCTGGTAAAGGCCATTTACCACCTCTACAAGCGCGACGGCATTCAAGAGGGCAACATCGGTGGGCGTGCGCCCAATACGCATAAAGGATGCGGCACAGCTAGGAGCTGGACGAGGGATGATGACTTCAAGAATGAGTTCATTCGGGCGGTGCGCAACATTTGCTGAATTGTAGGGAACGCGGCGCTCCTGTTTCCCTTTATAGGTAACTCCTGAAAGGGCTAGCCCTGGGCGCTCAAACGTGCCGCCACTGAGGTTGACCTGCGTCTGTGAGCCTGAACGCAGCACCACTTCAGCATCCAGTACGGCAAGTGCTGTCAGCAGATCGGCCTGTGAGGCAATGCCAGCCCCGAGCGTACCGCCAAGGGTGGCACTATTGCGCACCAGGCGAGAGAAGGATGAAGCGAGGGCCGCACGTGAGAGCAGCCCGGTAGCAACGTTCTTGAGCAGCAGAGAGTCGACCATATGCTGGAGCGTAGTCATCGCCCCGATATGGATAGTACGCGCCTCTTCAGAAATATAAGCAAGTTCGAGATCGCGCAGGTCTACTACGGCCTGGATACTGTCATCTTTTTGGCCGAGTAGGTAAGTTCCACCAGCGAGTGGTACGGTTTTCATATCATTACGCGAGAGGAGCATCAATGCGTCATCAATATGCTCTGCCCAGTGATATTCAAGTAGATTCAATAGCATTGCATTTACCTCTAAATCCAGCCCTGCAACGAAGCTGTCGCTTCTACCTCCGGTCAGCAGGGCTGCAATGATTTACCTCTGTAGCGGCAGCAAAGTGAACGATTCAACATCAATTAAGCCCTGGTCGGTCAGCTTCAGCGACGGAATGACCGAAAGCGAGAGAAAACTTAACGTCATACATGGATGGTCCAATGTACAACCAAGTTCAGCGGTGGCGGCATTAAGCTTATGCAGTTGTTGCACCAATTCGTTAACAGGAAGCGGCGAAACCAGTCCTCCATAGGGAAGCGGCACACTCGCGCGTACCTCGCCATCAACGACACAGGCAAAGCCACCTCCCATCTCTTCCAGGGTGCGGGCGGCCTTGAGGATATCGCTATCGCTGGCGCCCGCGATAACCAGGTTGTGTGCGTCATGCGCCACGCTGGAGGCAAGCGCTCCTTTGCGCAGACCAAAGCCCTTGACCAGTCCAAGGCCAATATGCCCGCTGGCGTGGTGTCGCTCAATGACGACCAGCTTGAGTATGTCGCGCGCCGGATCCGCAACAATGAAACCTCCACGTAGGGGAGCCTCCTCCCGCAAATGAGTAGTGGTAATCTGTCCAGGCTCGATACCCACTATTTCAACCAGTCCAGGTTTGCCGGGCATGTGCATATCAGACTCACGCAGGTGTCCCAGGTGTACCGTACCGGTAATCCCTGTTACAGTCGGGGTGGGTACATCTACGAGCAATTTTCCTTGTTGAGCGACTAAGGCACCATCCTTGTAGACCGATTCAACCTGAAAGGTATCCAGATCATCGAGGACGACAAGGTCGGCAACAAAGCCGGGGGCAACGGCGCCGCGATCGTACAAGCGAAAATATTGCGCGGTATTATAGGAAGCAAGCCGAATAGCCTCAACAGCGTCGAGTCCCAGTGCGATAGCGCGGCGCACCATAGAGTCGATATGACCACGCGTGGTTAAATCCTGCGGGTCGCGGTCATCTGTGACAAAGAAGACGCGCGGCGGGTGGAGTTCTTGCACCAACGGCAGTAAGTCATCCAGGTTGCGCGCAGCTGAACCTTCACGAATCATCAGCCACATTCCCAGGCGAATACGCTGGCGAGCCTCTTCAAGCGTGGTACATTCATGATCGGACATGATGCCAGCAGTGGCATAGGCACAAAGATCTTGCCCATTGAGACCGGGGGCGTGTCCATCAACGACAAGGCCATGCTTCCGTGTAGCAACAATCTTGGCCAACACCTGCTCGTCACCGTGCAGCACGCCGGGCATATTCATCATCTCGGCCAGACCGAGCACGCGCTCATCCGCTAAGAGAGGCAAGAGGTCATCAGCCATGAGCACGCGGTAGGGGCTTTCATACGATGAAGCTGGTACGCACGATGAAAGCATGACGTAGGCCGAAAGAGGAAGGCCGCGCCCGGATTCAAGAACGTAGCGAATTCCCTCAACGCCCAGGACGTTGGCAAATTCGTGCGGATCGAGCATGACAGCAGTAATGCCACGCGGGGTGACGATACGAGTAAACTCCGAGAGGAGGAGCATGGTACTTTCGATATGCATATGGCCGTCGATGAGGCCAGGGGCAAGCCAGCGTCCCTGCAGGTCGCGCTCCTGATTACCTTGATAGCCACCATCTGGGGCGCTTATCCCGACGACAATGCCATCAGCGACGGCAACATCGGCTGGATAACATTCACCGCTACAGACATTTACAAGCCTGGCATTGCGCAGCAGCAGGTCGGCGGGCATGAGGCCGCGCGCAACCTGAATGCGGCGTTGAAGTCCGTCCATAAGAAATATCCTCCATGAAATATAAGTTCTTGTGTATCTCAGGACTGTTAGCGGACATCGTACCAGAAACTTGTGGAAGAGTCGAGAGTTCGTTTTTTAAGTATACCCCGAAGAGGGGATGCATGGAACGCTTTTCCATTGAGTGGGACGCAGGAATAGGTTTTGTAGAGAAGCACCCAGGCGCAATGCATTACGCCCGGGTGCAGGGATCGACTCCTCTGGCGGGCGCAATGCATTGCGCCTCTACGTTGGTTCACAGCCAGTATTATTGCAACGTGTAAGGCTAGAGGCCGTTCCAGCTATAGGTTGTGTCTGGAGTGACGTGGGGACTGTTATAGGCCATGGTAATGAGCGTGTGAGTATCTAAAGGAATTTTGTGGAAATCTCCATTGTAAAGTTTCCCTTTGACATAGACCTGCCAGCCAGTCTGGTCCAGTTGTGGAGCATAGCCAAGAGTGGAAAACTGCGTTGACCACTCGTCCAGGAAGTTACCAAGTGTGAAGGAATGATTGGCGGGGGCCTCAATATGGATTACACCCGAGGTGTCATGGGTATGCAGCCAATAGAGACAGGATTGATCTTTGGCGATGCCAATTTGTGCAGGAAGTGGCAAGGCTTGCCCATTGATATACATGGTTAAATGCGCGTGGATGTGAAAGGCCGTTTGTTCCTGCTGGTCACAATAGACATTATCTACGGGCGGATAATTCGGGTTGACAACTTGTTGCCCCGAAGACTGGCTCTGTGAATTAACATAGACAGCGTAGGTAACAATAAGTAAAGTGACTACCAGTACAGCCGCGGCAACACTTATGATCGTAATACGTCTTCTTTTTTCCTCACGCTTGCGCTCTGCATCGCGACGAATTTGCTCTTCACGACGTTCTTTACGTAGGTCCTGCTTCTTAGGGCGACGAGTGACTTGTTTGTTCATTAGAATCCACCAACTTTCAAATGGAATAGATACTATCTCAAGCTTTTTTCTTCTTGAAAAATCCTTCGTTCATGCTGCCGCTGCGGAAGCCTAGCAGGTCAAGAGTGACATAGGTATAGCCAATTTTGCGCAGACCATCAGTCACAGCGCGGCTTGTCTCTTCTTCAATCAAGCGAGGCATATCGGCGCGTTCAACCTCGATGCGGGCGATTTTATCATGATGACGCACACGCAATTGATGAAGTCCGAGATCGTGCAGTAGTTTCTCCGCCCTGTAGACCATTTGCAGCGAGGCAGCATCGACCTTCGTGCCATAAGCGATACGCGAAGAGAAACAGGCCATAGCCGGTTTATTCCACACGGGCACGCCGAGTAGCTGGGCAACCGCGCGTATTTCGGCCTTACCCATACCAGCCTCTTTGAGGGGTCCGCGTACGTGAAATTCACGAGCGGCCCGCTGTCCTGGCCGAAAATCACCCTCGTCGTCTTTATTGATACCATAGGCAATATAGCGCAGATTATGCTGCCTGGCTAATGGTTCCAACTGGGAAAAGAGTTCATTCTTACAGAAGTAGCAGCGATTGAGATCGTTGGCTGTGTAGCGCTCGTCATCCAGTTCATTTGACTCAAAGGTAAGCAGCGGGATGTCCAGCTGCTGGGCAATATTGATAGCCTCAGTTGTCTCCTCGGGGGCGTAGGCGGGAGAAGAGGCGATGGCGCCGATAGCGCGCGAACCAAGGACGTCGTGTGCAACTTTGAGCAGTAATGTGCTGTCGACCCCACCCGAATAGGCTACCAACACTGATTCCATTTCACGCAGAATGGTCTGTAGGCGTTCATATTTCGTCTGTGTTTCAGCATCTAATGCCGTTACGTTGTTAGTATCGATGGATGAGGTAGTAGACATGAACTTGTAATCTCCGGGTATTGATGTACTATGGATAGGTTGTGACATCCTGGCATGTAGTTTGTAAGTTTTTCATTGAACTAGTGCTAAGCTATGCACCTGGCTGATATTATACCATCATGGGACAAGTCTTTCTATTTTTTGGAGAGCTAGATATCAGGAAATGCCGTTTCCAGGGCAATACACGTAGATGAGTGTGAATTGCCATGGTGATTCCGATATAAAGAAGTGATTTTATGGACGATACACGTAGCACAGCAGCAATTATTTTGGCGGCGGGAAGTTCTAGCCGCATGGGGAGTGGACGGCATAAATTGTTGTTGATGCTCGATGAGCGACCGGTGCTGGTGCATGTAATCGAGGCCGCGCTGGCATCGCAGACACGTCCTATTGTAGTTATTTTGGGACACGAGGCCGGGAAAGTACGCGCTGTGGTGGCTGCTTACAAGGCACAACAGGATATTATTGTGGCCGAGAATCCTGACTATTTACTGGGGATGAGTACCTCGATGCGGGTGGGGGTAGCGACATTACTCGAAGGAAAGTATATGGAGGTGGGACAGGGGAAGGGGCAAAGCAGAGATGAAGAGAAGGAACAGGCGGCGGAGCAAGGCGAAGATAAGGAGAAGGAACAGGGAGAGCGGTCTCATTTTGGTGTGGATAGTGCGCTTATTATGCTGGGAGATCAGCCATTGATTACAGCACAGGTGATTGACTCGCTGATTAGCACGCGGAAGACAAGCGGGAAACGGATTGTAGCATCGCTGTATGATGGCAAACGGGGAAACCCAACGCTTTTCGCGGCCAGCTTATTTGCTGAATTGATGGAGGTGAGCGGTGACGAGGGGGGACGGACTGTGCTGGAGAGGCATCGTGAGGAGGTGGAGTTCGTCGAATTGGGTGACGTGGCGGCCAGTTATGACGTGGACACGTGGGAAGCGTACCTGCAAGTTGTAGAGGCATGGCAGAAGAAAAAGGCATCCGAGCCTCAGACGGGGAATGAATGAATGATGGAGACAAAAGAGAGCGAACAGCGCAAGAAACAGGCGGCGTTCTGGTTAGAGTATAGCCAGCAGTTGTCAACAGCGATTCGCTATGGTGAGGCGCTGGCGGCGGCCGAGCGTGCCGTTCAATTAGACGAGACATGCACGGAGGCGTGGTACGCCAGGGGGACATGTCAGGCGATGCTGGCACAGTATGAGCTGGCACTGACAGATTTTGAACACGCGCTTGCGTTGGATACTAGCTATGTGCCGGCGTGGGATGGCAAGGCCTGGGTGCTAGGTATATTGGGCAACAAGGCTGGTGCGATGATGGCGATTGATAGAGCACTGGAACTTGATCCTGAGTATTTTGAGGCGGTGAAACGGAAAAAGAGATTGGAGGTGATGTGATTGGTGGCGCCAATCATATCACTTCCAACAAAGGTTCTACGAGAGCGATGATTTGTTGATGTAGTTGTTGGGGAGAGCGGGAGGCATCGAGTACTTTGATGCGGTCGGGATGAATGCGGGCAAGCACGAGAAAGGCTTCACGCACGCGCTGGTGAAATTGTTCCGCCTCGGCGTCGAAGCGGGTTTGCTCCTCGCGCAAACCGCTTGCGTCATTGGCTGTATCGGTGCGCACATGCACTTGCGCGGGATCAAGGTCGAGCAGGATAGTCAAGTCGGGGATATGTCCCTGAGTGGCAATCAATGAAAGCTGGGCGACAAGCTCTATGCCAACACCGCGAGCATGTCCCTGGTAGGCGATGCTGGCATCAAAACAGCGATCGGTGATGACCAGTTTTCCCACAGCGAGCGTTGGTAGGATGACGTTCGTAAAGTGCTGCGCGCGATCGGCCTGGAAAAGAAAGGCTTCAGCCAGTGGAGTAATGGCCAGGTCGGGCCGATTGAGCAAGAGGTGGCGTATCTCAACGCCAAGCGGCGTTCCTCCCGGTTCGCGCGTGCGCACGTAGGGTAGATTACGAGATATGAGCCACTGCTCAAGTAACTGCATTTGCGTCGTCTTGCCCGCTCCATCAAGTCCCTCAAAGGAGATCAATCGGCCTTTGCTCACACTCTGTTTCCTTTGTCTGTGCGGTAGATTTCATAATCCCAGTCAAAATAGGGTTTGGGGAGCATGTCCTCCGGCGTCCAGTGTTGGTCAGCTTTACCATACTTGCCGCGATACTCTTTAAGCGTTTCGCCGACATACTCAAAGGTAAGCTGGCAGATACGGAAGCCTACAGGCACCCAGATGGTGGTCTGTGTGTGGTTGCTGATCTCCATAGTCCAACGACTGATGTAGCCGACATCGCCTACACCCGCACAGCGACAGACCGAGAGACCTGAGCGGGCTACGGTGCTGCGCGAATACATCTTCGCGAGGTACCCATTGTGGCCGCCAATGATCTCCTGGGTATGAGCAAGGATGGTGCTACTGGGGCGGATGGCGATTTTGCCCTCCCTGGCTTTCCGGGGACTACCCCAAAAGAGGCGAATTTCTTCCGGGTTGTCGAGGTGCATAACTTCTATATTAGCGTCACCCTGGAAATACCATTCTCCAAGGCGGCAATCGTAGGAGTTGGTGCCAAGGTGTCGCTGATCAAACGGCTCGATAATGAGATTGCCGTGCGCCAGTTCTTCCATGATCCGCTTGTCAGAAAGTAGCATGTATTAAGGCTCCTTACATGTAAATATGTCCTGGTTTTTGTGGTAACAGTTTAACATTGAAACGTGTTTTAGGCAAAGATTTAGTGTTTTAATTGACAGCGCATTATGACATCTCCTCTTCCTCGTCTGGAGCTATTATAAGGGGTTGTGTACGGACGGCATCTACTTCGGCCCAGATGTGTTGGGCGAGGAGACGCCGCTCGTCGGAATCGGTGAGGGCGTACTGCAAGGAGAAGAAGGCGCGGTCATCGCTATGACGATGTATCCAACGGCTGATGATGTTAATTTGATCTACTTCGGCCTTACCGACGATGCTAGGTGGGTCTCCCAGCATTGCAGCCACATCTAACAGTTCGAGAATGGCTTCCTTCATACTCTGCAGCTCGTGGGGAATACATTTTTGCTGCACCAGGCGGCCATGACGCACCAGGAAGAGTTCGTTGTGCTCTTCGCGGGCAGAGGGATAGACGATAAAGAGGTTATTGGCTTCGACGGCCCCGGTGATCAGGCGCTGGCCAATCAATACTTCACCGGCGCTGCGAATCGTATCGCGCAGCCAGGCGGCGCGTTCGTAATTCATTTGCTGTGAGGCTTCGAGCATCTGACGGCGCAGGCGGTCCAGCAGGTCTTCGCGCTCTCCCCCGAGAAAGGCGCAGACCTGTTCAACCACTTTGGCATACGCTATTGGATCGCCATTGCCTCTACATGGGCCTGAGCAGCGATCCAGGTGAAGACGGAGACAGGGATTAGAAGGTTTGGACTGCGGTGGCAGAGAGCGAATACAGGTGCGAACGGGAAAGACTTTCTGGATCAGTTCGATAGTAACATCGACGATACGCCTGCTGCGGAAGGGGCCGAAGTAGCGCGCTCCATCGGCGGCAACCTCTTTGGTGGAGTAGACACGCGCAAAGGGATGCTGCACATCGATTTTAATGAAGGGGTACAGTTCATAGTTGCGCAATTGGACGTTATACGGCGGCTGCAGTTGTTTGATGAGTTGTGACTCCACGAGCAAGGCTTCAAGTTCAGAGCCAAGAACGCGAGTTTCGATCTCGCGCACATTTTGCAAGAGGCCGTCCATCTTGCGCGTATACCCTAGAGGATGGCTATAGTACGAGGTCAGACGATCTTTCAAGCACTTTGCTTTGCCCACATAGATTACCTGGCCATGCTCATCCTTCATGAGATATACACCGGGTTTGCCAGGAAAGTCGCGCTTCCAGGCGGGATTGAGGAAGAGACCTCCATTCGGGCGAGGAGGAGATGCCATTTTTTTCGCCAGCTTGCCATCGACGCGCCACTGATCAAGCTGTTTGGAGATAGAGGCATCGGTGATATCGCCGCTCCAGGTAACGGGCAATTGCAGGCGGCGGCGCAGGTTTCCCAGCGTCTGGATACCCTGCTGCTGAGCTAAGGCAAGCAGTTTCAAGAAGACGGCTGCCGTCGCTTTCGCATCGCCCATGGCGCGATGGCGATTTGAGGCGGGAATCTTCAGGTGTTCTGCAACAAAATCGAGCTTGAAACGGCGCAAAGCAGGGAGATAGCGGCGCGCAAAGAGAATGGTGTCGATGCCGTCGATAGGGAAAGCCTGGCCGAGGAGGTGTGCTTCATTGGAGAGAAAGCCGATATCAAAGCCTACGTTATGTCCGACGAGAGTAGCTCCCTCAACGAAGTTGAAAAAGTCGGGAAAGACTTGCGCGGCACTAGGGGCAGAGGAGACCATCTCTTGTGTGATGCCAGTGAACTTAACAATGAATGATGGGAGGCGACGACCAGGGTTGATGAGGCTCTGAAAAGAGTCGATGACCTCACCACCGCGCAGGCGAATACCTGCTACCTCAATGACGCGATCCGGCCCGGGGCGCAAGCCAGTCGTTTCGGTATCAAGTACAACGAAATCAACGTCGTTCAGGAGCAAGTGCGTGCTGCGCCATGCAGAGAGTGACCATTCGTGTTCAGCAGTCTGCTCAAAGAGGGTAGAGCTATTGAGTGTCTGGCGCAGCAAAAGGGTCCAGACCGCGAATCTGCCTGTTGTGGTATGAGCATCTTCGCTGGCGCCAAAGAGATGCTGGATCAGATGACTTTCTTCGGTTGGTCTACCGAGATCCTCCAGCAGTTCGTGCGCACGTCGTAGTAATGTGCCTCGTTGCGGTACTCCCTCAACTGCCTCCTGAACCATAGCAAATGTCTCCCCCTAAGATCCCCTCTGTGGAACATGCGTACATATGTACGAGAATAGCATGTATAGTTGGCGTTTGCAAGGGTGAGGGCACTTGACGGCGGCTCTCCTCATTGGAAGGAACAGGGGTTCCGCGTGGAAGAGGCGCCGCAGAAGGAATAAGAAGACTCAGATATGATAGAATCGGGCAAGGAAACACCTGGCCGAGAACGTTGTTAGCCAGAAAGAGTGGGAGGATGTATGCATACTGGAGAGGCTCACGTGGTCGAAGAAGATGTACAAAGCATACGCCGAGGTTCCTTTTTGGAAGTACTGGGTGTGTTTGCGAAGCTAGGCATCACCTCCTTTGGTGGTCCTGTTGCTCATCTAGGATACTTCCGGCAGGAGATCGTTGTCCGCCGCAAATGGCTCGACGAGCAGAACTTCGCCGATCTGCTCGCCTTATGTCAGTTTTTACCAGGTCCTTCCAGTAGCCAGATGGGCATTGCACTCGGTATTACGAGAGCAGGGCTTTGGGGGGGACTTGCTGCCTGGCTTGGCTTTACACTACCTTCCGCTATGGCACTCACTATTTTTGCCTACGTCACCTCTAGTCTTCATGGCGTGTCGCAAGCAGGATGGCTTCATGGTCTCCTGGTGGTTGCTGTTGCTATCGTTGCGCAGGCTGTATGGGGCATGGCAAAGGCGCTATGCCCTGATCAACCACGCGCAACTATTGCGCTGCTGGCAGCCATCACCATCCTGCTATGGCCTGTTGCTGCCGGGCAGATTCTCATCCTTGCCATCGGTGGTCTGGTTGGCTGGCGCTTCCTGCGCAAAAGCGAGGCGTCCAAACCTTCTGTGCTTCCTCTTGCCGTACCGCGTCGCCTGGCCGTTGCTTGCTGGGTGATATTTTTCACGCTGCTTCTGGGGCTGCCGCTGCTGCGCCTCTTCGTGCATGATCAAGCGATTGCGCTCTTCGACACCTTCTTTCGCGTGGGTTCCCTGGTCTTTGGCGGCGGGCATGTCGTCTTGCCACTTTTGCAACGCGAGGTAGTTCCTGCCGGTTGGGTCACCAATGACCAGTTCATCACCGGCTATGCCGCTACTCAAGCTGTCCCTGGTCCCCTCTCTACCTTCGCGGCCTATTTGGGTGCCGCGAGCAAGCCTGCGCCTAATGGTTGGCTGGGAGCGTTGATTGCCCTGACCGCCATCTTTCTGCCCTCGTTTCTATTTATCATTGGCATTCTTCCATTCTGGAACCATCTCCGTTCTCTCGAAGCATTCCAGGCTGCTCTACGTGGCATTAATGCCGCTGTGGTTGGTATCCTGTTGGCGGCGCTCTATCAACCTATCTGGACGAGTGCCATTCACGCTCCGGGAGATTTCGCCCTGGCAGTCCTGGCGTTTGGGCTGCTGGTACTATGGAAGGTTCCACCCTGGGTAGTGGTTGTGCTTTCAGCATTGATTGGAGCCGGGTTAAGTCTTCTGTGAGAGTAAAACTGGCTTTCCTACAATGCTATTTCGGGAGGTATTTATGAAGTATTATTAGCAGTACATATTAATGTTCAAAGGTGTGAAAAGTTGACGAAACAGAAAGATTACCAGGCGCACGAGGCAGCTATACAATCTTTACGCGAATTTGTCGCTCGCAAGGGATGGAGCATTGATCTGGAAAGAGAGATTGATTACGGCTATCAAATCGCGGTATTTGATGGAAAGTTACGGAATCCGGTTGATTTCTTCCCAAGCGGGAAGATACTGATCAAGGGAAATGCAGGCGTTTTACGGGATGCACTTCAGGCATGGAAAGAAGAGCGAAATACTGTCGCTGAATTTAAATCCGCCATGTTGCCATTCCCTACTTCTACAACACAAACTGAGGCGATACCACTTCCAGGTTCTATAATAAATACCAGGGTGATGTCATTAGCTATTCCCACAAGGCAAATACAGATGCCTCCTGTAACTAACGCCTCGAAACAAGTAGCTCAAGCAAGAATTGTACTGGGAGTGGTTGGTAAGGATGATTATTTTGGTCCCCTTGTCATCAGTGCTTTGTACGTGGATGCCTGGGCCGAGGCTCAGTTCAGCATGCTGGGGATACATGATATGGCACTTTTGAGTGACGATCTTACGCTGGCAAAGGCAGAGAAAATCAAAGCGATTTGTGCTCACGCTCTCGTGACAATTGGACCTACGAACTACAACAAAGCGTATGAGACAACCCACAATCAGGAAAGCATGTTGGCATGGGGAAACGTACGGGCAATTGCAAACATCCTGGAGAAAGCCACGTGTAATATTGTTGTCGCGCATCAGCCTGGGGATGTATCTATCGTAGAAACGGCGTTGGCTAAAAAAGGTCACGAGGTCACCTTAATACAGGGTATTGATACTCAAGAGGACCTTGCACTTACAGCAGCCACTATACTCGCTCAAGCCGAATATGTGCAGTGCCTGGATAAATTATCGCAGCGCTTAGGACAAAGCTTGCCTAAAGAGGTTTCAGATGAGATGATGATCAAGATAGGGCATGAGATTGTTGTCAGGGGAGGGAAAAATGCCTTGGCGGAAGTGGCGAAGCTGCATTTTGAGGTCACGAAGGCAATTCTCCAGATTGAGGGGAGCAATGCTTAGAAGTGGGCAGAAGCCATGAGGGACCGTAAAGGACCATGGATGCATCTGTTTACTCATTGTACCGCGTGTACAGATTAGATGAGAATTCAGGAAGGTTTCTCGAAAGCAGCCTTTAGAAAGAGGAGCAAAGCGCGTGAAGCAAACGGTTCGACGTGAACGCAATCAAGCTGATTATGGCTATCCCTCGCCCGATATTGAAGCATTGTCAACCAAAGCCATTGAGGTAACGCAACGCCTGACAGAAAAATATGGCGTTGCGGATTGGTCTAGCAAAGACCCGATGAGCATGCTCGTCGATATCATCCTCTCGCACCGCACGCGGGATGAGCAGACTGCCGCAGCCTATGACGATCTTTTGCGGCGTTTTGGTTCATGGGAAGTGGTGCGCGATGCGCCAACGAGCGAAGTGCAGGAGGCCATTGCCAATGTCAACTGGCCAGAGGTGAAGGCGCCGCGCTTGCAGGCGCTTATGCGTCGAATTACAGAGGAGCGCGGTGAGCTTAAGCTTGATTTTCTGCGTGATCTTCCGGTAGAAGAGAGCGCGGCATGGCTCAATCGCCTGGAGGGGGTCGGTCCGAAGACGACCGCGTGTGTGCTGCTGTTTAGCTGTCAGCAGCCTTTGTTGCCCGTGGATGTTCACGTTCACCGCTGCAGTATCCGCCTCGGGCTCATTGGCAAGAAGGTGACGGCGGATAACGCTCACGCTCTGTTGCAAGCGTTGCTACCACAGGATGCGCGTGGCATCTACAACTTCCACAAGGCTCTGTTGAGGCATGGGCAACGCATTTGTGTCTATGAGCGTCCGCAGTGTAAGAAGTGCATGATTACAGATGTGTGTCATTACTATAAGACGGTGGTGAAACCGCAATAGGACAACGCGATAAACGCTATTTGCATCAGAAAGTAAGACGTTGCGGTCTGTTGAAAGAGCCTAGTCGGCAATATATTTCCGTAGCATTGTTATGACCTATTTACGCACAGAAACACACAAGACTCATCACAAGAAGCACTATACTGCCTGTTCCCTAATCCTGAAAGTGAAACAGGATGTGAGATACTTTACAACAATGCCTCAATCTTCATAAGTACTGTTACTAGGTTGGATAGGCGGATATGTCGGATGAGGCCCTGTTTGCGAAGCCCAGCGAGAGTGGCGACTTGGTCTTCAAACGGTACGTCGGTCGCATTGGGGCTGTGCAGGTAGTACAGACCTATATTTGATGCAGTGAAGACAAATGCGCTTCCCCACTGAATACATCACTGGTCGGGAATTTTTGATTACATACTCGCACTGTGAACTTCATACATAAAGTGTATCTTGGCAACTATTTCCTCGCTGGTTCAATACGTGAACGTGTATGGTGGGCGAAATAGGAACTTGAATAGTTCCAGGCGATGTCGGTTAACTTCGCAGACATTGCAAAAGGCTTTATGAGGACATTCGGATAGCGATGTACAATTGATGTCAGTCTCAGTTCACTGCGCAACGAGTGCCCAAAGTCCGCTTCGCAGCTATCGCCATAGCTTTTCAGCCCTGCTTCCGTGCAATCGCCATGATTTAGAGCAACACGAGCCGTTTCCGCGGCGTGGGTACCCGAACGAATAGCCAGGCTTATACCCTCACCAAAAAAAGGGTCAACAAATCCCGCTGCATCACCGACTAACAGTATTCTGTCGGTATATGTTTTGCGGCTCACCCCTCCTATGGGCAATACATGCCAATGGCATTCTCTATCCGTACTTTTCACACCCCACTTCAAAAGAACTGAACGAAGGGTTTCCTTATGCGACTGGAGCTTATCTGCCCGCGCTCCAATCCCCACTCCCACGTAATCTCTACGTGGGAAAATCCAGGCATACCCGTATTTCATTAATCCGAACTCGAAAATTCCGGCAGATGGATCTTCTAGCAACAGTTCATCTATCCCCAGGTTTACATCGCAGGCGACTGATATTTGATTGCGTCCAAACGGTGGCCGTACATTTCTTGCGGCCACGCTGTAAGCTCCATCAGCACCGATGACAAGCTTGGAAACATAGGTATCGGGCCCGCACCTGACAATAGCATGCGATGCAAGCACTTCAACTGCTGTTACGCGCCTCCCTTCGTACAGCTCTGCTCCCGCTTCAACTGCCTTCCTGGTGAGAAAAGCATCAAACTGTGCTCTTGAGGTAAAAATCCCTACCTTGTAGGGTCTCGAAACCGTGGCCTGGTGACGACCGTAACGGAGTTGAAAAGTAGAACAATCACCTTCGATCAAGCTCTCTGCAAGAGAAAAATCGAGTAAGTCGAGGGCACCACGCGTCACCCCACTGCCACAGGCCTTATAGCGAGGAAGGGCTTCCTTTTCAAGCAGCAAGGTTTTGAGCCCAATTAATGCACATCGTCTCGCCGCGGTTGCCCCAGCAGGACCAGCACCTATAACGATGACGTCAAATATTTGCTTCATAGCCAGTACAATACCTTGACTTACGCAGAGAGTTGATTTCTATACTTGTTTTCCACTTGCATGTGGAGTATACTGTACCATTGAGTATACAGTAAACAACGCGTATTCTGCTAGCCACACATCCTTCGTTCTTGTCCCTTTTTGAGGAACCACTACTCTTGTGAGGAGGCATTAGGATGGAAAAAACAGGAATTCTCACGGTAGAGCGTGTTCGAGACGACCGTATTCTCTATGCAACGCGCTGTCTCTCGATCATCATTGTGCCCGTTTTACTGGTCAGTGTTGGAGCTCTCTACCTGTTCCCTGACCACACTCGCGAACTGTTCGCCTGGAACATCACGCCCCGCATGTCTCCGATGATCCTGGGCGCGGTCTACCTGGGAGGCGCCTACTTCTTTGTGCGGGTAGCAACCGCCGCCCGTTGGCATTGGGTCAAAGCTGGCTTTCTGCCCATCATCATCTTTGCGACCATGATGGGAATCGCCACCATTGTGCATTGGGATCGCTTCAATCACAG